>Ga0307980_1000213_pt1 | contig 28335 bp, 26 predicted proteins | sample OrgLakmetage1060_FD_201817 | JGI IMG/M metagenome (GOLD analysis project Ga0307980, IMG submission 201817) | Saline water microbial communities from Organic Lake, Antarctica - #1060 | ecosystem: Environmental > Aquatic > Non-marine Saline and Alkaline > Saline | place: Antarctica: Organic Lake... | reverse complement strand
GTGAAATAATCCAAACAATCAAAAGAGCAACCAGAATAAACAGGCTTGCCGCCGCCATAGCCATGCCTAAGTTTTCAGGCCCTGGCCTCGAAATCAATCGAAACATTACTAGCGGCAGAGTTGCCTGCGAACCATATGCCAAGAAGCTTGCAGCGCCAAACTCTCCAAGGGAACCAAGGGCTATAAAGGCTGAGGCAACGCTCAACGGCTTTCGCAAAAGCGGACCTTCAACCTGTGAAAACATCTTCCAACCAAATGCACCGTCTAGCAAAGCCGCGTCTCTTATGTCAACTGAAACTGATTGCCTGGCTGGCCGAAGCACCTGATAACTAAGTGGAATTAGGAACAGGCTCTGAACGATTGGGACAAGTAGCCAAGTACCGCTCACCGCAGAGGGCAGGTAGCCGCTTAGAACCAAGAACACCAACCCAAACACCACCGGTGAAATGCCTATCGGCAACAGCACCAGGTAACTGGCTCGCTTTCTACCTGCCGCAAACCAGGCGATTGGCAACGCGATAAGGCATGCCGCAATTAAGTTTCTGAGACTATTGAGCGCGGCTTCGGCAACCGAGATGTTAAGTAACTCGCGGTTGCCCCGACCGGAAAGATTTGCGAAATTCTCAATTAGTCCTGGCCCCAAAGTTATGGCTCTAACGAAAACGCCAGCAAACACAATTCCTACTGCCAAAAGCAAAATAGTTCCCAGCACACTGCCCAACTTGGAGCCAGAAGACGATGCCTCTTGCTCGCCAAAGAGAGCAGCAGGTTCGGCACCGATTGATCTTGCCAAGTAAAAAAAGCCAAGTGTTAAAGCAGTTTGCAGCAGGGCGAGTGTCAGGGCGGACCTAAGGTCTAAGTCTCTTAGAGCCGCTATTGCTATTTCAGTTTCGAGAGTGTCAACCTTCCCCCCGCCGAGTGTCAGTATCAGGCCATAGCTAGTCGCACTGTAGAGAGCTACAAGTAAAGACGCTGAAAGTATTCCACCGAGTTGCTGAGGCAATTCGATGGCAAAGCGTTTTCTAAAACCGCTTGCGCCATCCAGCGAAGCCGCCTCCAACTGGTCAGCCGGTATTTGATTGGCTGAAACTACTCTCGCCATGAAGCCTGCGTTCATCAAAACGTGAGCCGCAATGATCCAGAGTATTCCAGTAATGGAATTGAAAGTATTGGGCTGCAGTGGCAAAAGTGTGATGCCAATTAGGAACGCCGGAAGTAAAAATGGAACGAGCAAAAACGATGAAACAAGTTGCCTTGTCCTGCGGCCCGTGCCTGCTAGCCAGTTCCCGATTGGATAACCCAGGATTGTTGCAACCACCGAACTGAATAGTGCAATCAGTGCGGTGGTTGCAAACAGTTCCAAGTTAGTTGTCAAATACGTCCGACCAATCGGTCAACCACTGGTCACGATTTGCATTTATGTCTAAGCCTTCACCCAGCAAGCTATCTGCAGGCTGAGCAAACTTTGCCCAAGCCTCTGGAACCTCGATGGCTTCGTTAATTGGATAGACATACATGTTTTCCGGAACCGAAGCCTGGAAGCTATCGCCAAGCAGGAAATCGACAATTGCCTTGGCGCCAGGGTTGTTGTCGGCATTGTTTAGGACACCGGCGTATTCAATCTGCCTGAAGCATTCGGTTCTAAGTGCAGCTGACCCCGGGGTGCCGTCCTCCTTTACTTCGGCCGAGGGTGATGATGCGTAGCTCAGGACAATAGGGCGGTCACCGCCGTATCTGGTGAAGTCAACGAAGTAGGCATCTTCCCAGCTACCAGCCACCTTGAGATCGTTGTCTCTTAGTGAGCGCCAGTAGGCAAAGACCTCGGCGCTGGTGTCAAAGCCGGCGTGTGTGGTTGCCAGAAATGCTAGCCCTGGAGAAGAGAAGTTGGGGTTTGTCACAACGACAAGACTCTTGTATTGCTCCTGGCCTAGTTCACGCCAAGAAGTCGGAGGGGCAACTGAGCTCTGGCTAAACCAGTCAAGGTCATAGTTGAAGCAAACGTCCGAGTAGTCGATTGCCTGCATCTGGCCGTCAACAATGTCGTTGTCGGTGGCCACTCCAGCAAAGGTGTTATCAATGCCAAAGAACGCGTCTGCAACAGGCGCGTTGGTGGTTAGCACCAGTTGGTTGGTTAGTGACCCGGTGTCGCCGAGACGGATGATTTCAAGTTCATAACCAGTTTCAGTCTCGAACTCGGCCACCAGTTCATCGCTTATGACAAAGGAGTCGTGAGCTGCGAGCCGGACCAGGGTGATGTCTTGAGCGCTGCAGCCAGTTAGGGCCAAAGCGGCGATTGCTAATATTGCTAGTTTTTTCATTATCGTGCCTTCTGCTGAAGTTAGGCACGGGTTAGAGGTCGCTACCTACGCTGGCATTACCCAGATCAGGTTTGACGGTCGAAGACTCTATTTCTAGTCTTCCTCTCAGTCCGGTTTACCGAACTCCCGTGGTGTTGCTCTAAAACCCTATCCGATAAAACTACTCAGCAGCCTTTGTAGCATCTGCAATCTCTTGAGATGCACTTTTTTCGCGAAGTGGGATCTCCTTGATGAACCAGCTAATCACAAACGCCGTTCCCACAAAGAAAATCGCAACCAGGAACACCGTTAGCGAAGACTCAACAAAGCCAATCCTGAAGGGCAAGGTGAGCCTGTCATCGGCACCAATCAAGAAGGACGAGTCGACAGTTATCTGGCTAGCAGCCCCCGGGCCGCTTTGAAGAATGTCTATGATCGCGTTGTTGTCGGGGTTTGCCAACACTGCCGGGTCACTGACAGCGCTTGCAATGCCCTCACGAACTTCGGTGCGCTGCAAGGCAGTCGCAATCTTGTCGCCAACCTGACCGAACAGAATCGACATAAACACTGCAACACCGAAGGTGCCGCCCATTTGTCTGAAGAAGGTGGCGGAACTTGTGGCGACACCGATGTCTCTGGCCGCTACCGAGTTCTGGCTTGCAACCATCGTGGTCTGCATTAGCTGACCCAGGCCAAGCCCGATCATGACCATGCCGATTGAGATGACCCAAATCGGTGTTGCGGCATTCATCATCAAAAGCATAAATAGGTAACCAAAGAAGAGCACACCGGTTCCAGTGTTGAAGAAGATTCGGTACTTACCGGTCTTGGAGGTGATTAGACCTGAGCCAATACTTGCGGTCATCATGCCGGCAACCATTGGCAGCATCAAGAAGCCCGCCTCGGTTGGGCTAGCGCCGTAGACAACCTGAATAATCAGCGGCAGCACAATCATGCCGCCGAACATTCCAACACCAACAATGAACCCAAGAATCTGGGTTCTTGCAAACGTGGGCTCCTTGAATAGAGCCAGAGGAATCAGCGCAGCTGAGCCCATTTTCCGTTCAATCATGATGAAGCTGACAATTCCAATGACTCCGGTTGCATACATTGCAATCGCCATTGGGCTTGACCAGCCCCACTCGCTTCCCTGCTCCGCTATCAACAAAAACGGAACTACTGCCAAAACGATTGTTACTGCTCCCCACCAGTCGATCTTTTGAGGTCTTGGGTTGTGAGGGATGTGCAGGAAGGTGATAACCATAAATAGCGAGACTGCACCAATTGGTATGTTCATCAAGAAAATCCAGCGCCAGCCGTCAATAAATAGGATCTCACCGGCTCCCGCCAGTGCCCCGCCGACAACTGGTCCCAGCACGGAAGAGGTTCCGAATACAGCCAAGAACATGCCCTGGTATTTTGCCCGCTCCTTTGGAGGAACGATGTCGGCAACAATTGTAAGCGCTAGTGAGAATAGACCTCCAGCACCCATACCCTGCAGGGCCCGAAAACCGGCAAGTTCAAGCATTGAGGTTGCGAATCCGGCGGCTACCGAACCGACAATAAAAATTACGATCGCAGTCATGAACATTGGTCTACGACCAAAAATGTCGCCGAGCTTTCCGTAAATAGGCGTGGTGATCGTTGAAGTGATTAGGTAAGCAGTGGTTGCCCATGCTTGAAGCGAAAGACCAGAAAGGTCATCTGCGATTGTGCGCATCGCAGCTCCAACCACAGATTGGTCGAGGGCCGCAAGAAACATTCCGGACATTAGCCCGATCAGAACTATCCAAATTTGTCGCGGAGTCATGGTGCCGGATTGGGCTGCCTTTTTTGCGGCATCCCGAGAGGCGTTCTTGGCCAATTAGTCTCCTGGATTTAGGGTTTAGAAGTGTCCAAGTCTACGCCTCTGAAACGGAGTCCCATATTTATTTTTGGGCCACCGGTTCTTTTTTCTATTCTGGGAGTTGTTTTACTGGTTCAATCGGAAACCTTTACAAGCCCGAAGCTCGAGATTATTACCGAGCAAATTGAAATCAATAAAGCTGAAGGCCTGGTGCCTCCGACGCCAGCGCTCACTGATTATCTATATCCACGATTCACCATTGATTGGGCTAATCAGCCTTATGTAGTTGTGAATAAGTTGCGGACACTAAACCCCATCGATTTCGCACCCGCGAACCTAGTTGTGATGCCCTCAAGTGAATCACTTGATAATTCTAGGCAGCTCGTGTTGGCACCCTCAGCTGCTAACGCCCTTGTGTTGATGGCAGAACAAATGCAGAACGATGGCTACGGCCAGCTGTTTGTGAACTCCGCCTATCGAACCTATGACTATCAAGCCGACCTGTTCGAATCAAAGATTCGCCAGTACGGACTGGCAGGGGCTCTTGTCAGAAGCGCAAAGGCTGGTCACTCCGAACACCAGACCGGTTTGGCAGTCGATGTTTCCGTGCCAGCCCAGGGCTGCGTAATCATGACCTGCTTTGGGAAAACCGAGGCAGGTAAGTGGGTGGCAGAGAACTCTTGGCGCTTTGGCTTCATTGTCCGTTACGAAGAAGAGACGACCGCCATCACCGGTTACAGCTACGAGCCTTGGCATTTACGTTTTCTCGGTCAAGAGCTAGCTGCCGAGTATTCCAAAAAAGGAATACAAACTTTAGAAGAGTTTTGGTCGCTGCCGGCCGCAGAGTTTTACTTGGAAGCAGCTTCTGAATCCGAGATCGATTGAGGCTCAATCTGCCTGAGGGCTGCGCCTAGCTAGGAAAACCAGGTAGGCGGCAGAAAACCCAAAGCCAATCAGTGAATAAAGAATCACGAACCAGGTGACACCGGTTGGAATCAAGAGGGTCATGAAGCCGAGACCAAATGCTCCAACCATCATGACCCGTGCAGCCCACAGAACACCGTTGGTGCTGCCTGCCTGGGCGGTCACGAACATCAAACCACCAAGGGTGAGGATTGTGACTCCGGATAGCTGCATTGACCAATCGAGGTTTGCGGAGCCTGGAAGACCCAAGAGATCTGTGAAAATACGGGGAACGATAAACAGCACCACTGAACTAATTGCGAAGACCAAGGCGCCTAATCTCAGCACTCCCCGAAGCCTCTGGGTGTCTCCTCTTTTAAACATGAAAGTATCGTATTGCTATCCTGAGAATCCTGCCTGCCCTAATCTTGAGGCATGTCTAAAGACAGCAAGATTGCATACCTAGGCCCCGCCGGAACTTTCACCGAGATGGCGGCAAAGATGCTGCCTGGTTCGGCAGATGCAGCACTCGTGCCAGTAGCGAGCGTTACTGAGGCAATAGATGCCGTTCTTACCGGGGCAGCAGATCGAGCAGTCGCCCCCATTGAGAATTCACTTGAAGGCGGCGTTAGCGCTACCAGCGATGCACTCGCAACAATTCCCGGAGTCCAGATCTATGGCGAATATTTAGTTCCTGTGAAGTTTGACCTGATGGTGAAGCCTGGAACCTCGATGACAGAAATTGAAGAGATACTCACGCACCCGGTTGCCTACGCGCAATCCAGAAAGTGGCTCTCACAAAACTTGAAGAGCCACAGCCACATTCCCGCCGCATCGACCGCCGCGGCAGCTAAGGCTCTGGCCAAAGGTTCAACCGCCCATGCGGTCATTGCCGCCAGTGCTGCAGCCGAGATTTACGGCCTGGAAATTATTGCAAGTGACATTGGCGAATACCGGGATGCCCAGACTAGGTTCTATGAAATCGGTAAAGCCGGATCACCATCTACCAAGACTGGCCAGGACAAAACCAGCGTGGTGGTCGAGCTTCCGGACGATCGTCCCGGTGGGCTGCTGGAAATGCTTGAGCAGTTTGCCACCAGGGGTATTAACCTTTCCAGAATTGAGTCCAGACCAGTCGGAGATCGCTTCGGTAGATATCGCTTCAATATCGACGTGGAAGGTCACCTCGACGATGACGCAATTGGCGAAGCACTAATGGGCCTACATAGATTCAGCCCAAAGGTTGTGTTCCTAGGCTCTTACCCGAGAGCAGACCACTCCGAGTCTGTCCACCTAGGCAATAATGCGAATCCGGACTATCAATCGGCCCAAACTTGGCTGCAAAAACTTCGAGACTCCCGCTAGTCCCAAGCAACGCATAGCTAGCAGGTAGGCTTAGTTTCGTGATTGAGATCAATTTACTTCGAGAAAACCCACTGGCGATTAAGGCCTCTCAGGCTGCCCGTGGCGCTGACGAAGGCTTGGTGGATTTAGCCGTAAAGCTAGCGGAGCAGAAAAAAACTGCGCTGCAGCAATTCGAGGCCATGCGCGCCAAACAGAATGTCCACGGCAAGTTAGTTGCCCAAGCTGCCAAGGAAGAAAAAGCCGCACTTGTTGCTCAGGCGCAAGAGATGTCCAGCGATGTCAAAAAGCTAGAGACCGAAGCGAATCGGGCCGATCAAGAGCTCATGATTACGCTTCACAAAATAGAGAACATCGTTCTAGACGGAGTGCCTTCCGGGTCGGAAGAAAACTTTGTGGTTCTAAAAGAGGTTGGCAACAAACCGGAATTCTCTTTTGAAGCCAAGGACCATGTTGCACTCGGTGAATCACTAGATGTCATAGACATAGAGCGCGGTGCCAAGGTTTCCGGATCCAGGTTTTATTTTCTGAAGGGCCTCGGCGCAAGGCTGGAACTTGCGCTGATGCAATTAGCCCTTGATCAAGCCAGCGAAGCTGGCTTTACCGCCCTGATCACCCCGACCTTGGTAAAACCCGAAATCATGCAGGGCACCGGCTTTTTGGGAGAGCATTCCGGAGAGGTTTATTACCTTCCCGCCGATGACTTGTATCTAACTGGCACCAGCGAGGTTGCTCTTGCCGGCTATCACAGCGGTGAAATTTTGGATGACCTAACAACCCCAATGCGCTACGCCGGTTGGTCGACTTGTTACCGCAGGGAAGCCGGGAGTCACGGCAAGGACACCCGAGGGATTCTCCGGGTTCACCAATTCAACAAACTTGAAATGTTCTCTTACTGTCGTCCAGAAGATGCCGAAGCCGAGCACGCCAAACTACTGGCTTGGCAAGAGCAAATGCTTCGAAAGTGCGAATTGCCATACCGGGTGATAGACGTTGCCGCCGGAGACCTTGGATCGAGCGCAGCAAGAAAGTACGACATCGAAGCTTGGGTGCCAACTCAGGGTGACTACCGTGAACTGACCTCAACCTCAAATTGCACGACCTACCAAGCTAGAAGACTCAACACTCGCTACCGGGATCAAGATGGCAAGCCGGCTGTAGCAGCGACCCTGAACGGAACGCTAGCAACCACCAGATGGCTGGTTGCTATCTTGGAAAACCACCAGCAAGCAGACGGATCGGTACTGATTCCGACTGCTCTTCGCGGCTACCTCGGTGGCGTTGACAAGATAAGGCCTAAAAACTAGATGACTGAAGATAAGAAGTGGTTAGTGGGCATCGATATCGATGGCACCCTGGTTCACGATGACGGTTACCTCTCAGAAAATGTGCTCGCCCAAATAAACCGAGTTCGCGATCTAGGCCACCACGTTTTTGTTGCGACCGGCAGGGCAGCATCAAATGCATTTCCTGTTATCAAGCAGCTCGGCATTGATTCCGGTCACGCGGTTTGCTCCAACGGAGCCGTGACAATCAGACTTGATGCCTCAGAACCTAAGGGCTATGCGGTGCACGACATAAAGACCTTTGACCCCGCCGAAGTGCTGGCAAGGCTTATCGAGACGGTTCCAAATGCGCATTTTGCAGTTGAGGACATCGACGGCAGCTATCGCTATAACAAGCCCTTCCCAAGCCATGCCCTCGGCGATCAGAACGTAGAAACCCCTCTCGAGGAGCTGTTGCACCTCCCAGTAAGCCGAGTAGTTGTGCTTTCTCCAGACCACGATGTTGATCAGTTTTTGGACATCATGAACGAGGTTGGATTGCAGTCCGTTAGCTACGCCATTGGCTACACCGCTTGGCTAGACATTGCCCCGCAGGGAATTGACAAGGGCCACGCGTTGAATCAACTTCGCGATGAGTACGGCCACACTTCGAACCGGGTTGTGGTGATGGGGGATGGCAGGAACGATATCGAAATGTTCCAGTGGGCTCAAAGTCTCGGTGGCCACGCTTTTGCAATGGGTCAGGCACCGGAAGAAGTCAAGCTAGCGGCCAGTGCCGTAACCGCCGCTGTCACGGAAGACGGGGTTGCCCAGGTACTGATGTCGCTTGAAGGACTTGAGTTTTTTCAATAACCGCTAAACTCTTCCCCGGAGGCCTGTCCGAGCGGCCGATGGAGCTGGTCTTGAAAACCAGTGGGCAGAAATGTCTCGTGGGTTCGAATCCCACGGCCTCCGCCATGGAAAATCAACAAACCGTTCTCAAAAGAAGCTGAGGCCGGTTTTTTGCTGAATTGTTGAACTTGGTTAGGCAAATTTTTGACGCGAGTTTGTTGCGAATTTCCCCTAAATTCTGGTGAATACTCAGGTGGGACGAGTATCCTCTTGGTTGTAGCTGTCCCAAGCTGGAAAAGACCCAAGTGACTGATTCTGATTACGAATTCCTAGAGCCATCTAGGCCAAAAAGACGCGGCTGGCTAAAAGCGATCGTCTGGGTGTTAGTGGCATTGCTTTCCGGCACAGTGGCCACTGTAGCGGGCGGTTATTTTTATATAACCAGCCAGCTAAGTGCCTCCGGCATTGAGGTCTACTCAACCGACGGCAGTAGCTTTGAACTCCCAACCGCAGCGCAAATAAACGGTCCTATCAACATGCTTGTAATTGGCTCTGACACCAGAGTGGATCAGGGCTCGACTTCCTACGGCCCAGTCGGCTCGGCGCTCGCAGACGTCATAATCTTGGTTCACATTTCCCAAGATCGCAAAAACGCCGTCGTCATGAGTATCCCAAGAGACCTGATGGTTTCGGTCCCAGAGTGCCGGGACCCGGATGGCGGAGCGCCGTTCCCAGCCAAAGAATTTACCCAGATCAACTCAACAATGACTAAGGCGGGACCCGCCTGCACATTGCTTGCTGTTCAGCGGCTAACCGGAGTCTCGATTCCTTATTTGGCAATGATTGATTTCAAGGGCGTAATTGCAATGAGCCAAGCAATCGGTGGAATCGATGTTTGCGTGGCGAACACAATCGACGACAGCTATACGGATCTTTATCTAGAGGCAGGCGACCACACGCTTATCGGGGATGAAGCCTTAGCCTTCCTCCGCACCCGTCACGGTGTTGGTGATGGTTCTGATTTATCCCGGATTTCGAACCAGCAGGTGTTTCTGACCTCATTGATGAGAAAGCTGAAAGACGAGGGGGCACTTGCTAACCCCTTTAAGATGTTCCAGCTTGGAACCGCAGCCCTTTCGAACATGACACTTTCTAACAGCTTGACCGATCTTGGAGTCCTCTACGGACTTGCCAGACAGGTCAACAATGTCGACCTGGATAAGATCACTTTTATTCAACTCCCGGTTTATGACCTGGAAGGCAAATACGCCGGCCGAGTTGCAGCTTCACCTGAAAGGTCACAAGAGCTCTTTGACCTAATAGTGAACGACCAACCGCTGGTTTTGGCCGAAGCCAACCCAGGGAAAGGAGCGGTGGTCGCTGAAGACTCAGCAACTGCTACTCCAACCCAAACCTCAACCCCTAACCCAGACGGAACAGATAAGCCAGTTGATGAAGCAGCAACTACTGATCTGCCAAGTTGGGTTAGAGGTACCAACGCTGCAACAACTAGCTGCTCTAACTAACCTGAAACCAGGTTTGGGTTAGTGCCTAGTATCTTGTAGGCTTTGCTAGCAAATGGAGACGTCGCATAGCCCGGTCTAGTGCGCCCGCCTGCTAAGTGGGTAGGGGACCAAAATCCCCTCGAGGGTTCGAATCCCTCCGTCTCCGCCAAACCCCACAGCCCAGTTCACTGGGCTGTGGGGTTCTAATTTATGTGTGGCGCCGGCCCCGAATCAGGCCTTCAAGCTGCTTGCGAAACTGGTCGTGATCTCCACCATTTTTTTGGCCGCAGGAGATGATTGTTCTTCCACTCTTCTGGCCAAGTAGACCTTAGAAAAAGCATCCTTGTGGTCGATCTCCAAGAAGCTCACGTTCGGAAGCTGGATTGCTGTCAAGCTCTTTGGAACAATCGCCACCCCAGCATTGCTGGAAACCAGCCCAAGAATCGTGGCGAACTGGATCGCCTGCTCCACAATCTGAGGGGTGAAACCAGCCGAATTACAAAGCCGGTAGATGTGATCGTGAAGATAAGAGACCTTGGTTCTTGGAAACATAATGAAACCCTCAAGCTTCAACATGTCGGGGGTCACACTTTTTTTAGTGGCCAATGCGTGAGTCTTTGGAACCGCCAGCAGCAAGGGCTCGGTGAGCAGAAGGCTCATCTCAAGCCCGGGCGATTGGCTAATTTCTCGCAGCACTCCGACGTCAATTTCTCCAGTTCGCAATCGAGGAAGTTGCTCTTCGGACGTTAGTTCGACGAGTGAGAGCTTGATGCCCGGAGCACGCTCATGAAGCTCAGCTGTGAGCTTCGGCAAGATCCCCAGCGCCGCCGAAGCTACAAAACCCAGGCGAACAGTCCCGGCATCACCTTGAATGGCATTTCCCATTCGTTGTCCAAATAGCTTGTGAGCCAAGAGCAGCTCGCGAGCATGCTCTAGAAAAATATCTCCGACCTCGGTCAGTGCAACGGTTCTAGTTGTTCGGGCTATTAGCTTGGCCCCCGAGGTCTGCTCGAGTTTCTTAATCATCTGAGAAAGGCCAGATTGGGTTATTCCTAGGTTCTGCGCTGCTCGACCGAAGTGGGCCTGTTCGGCGACTTCAACAAATGCCGCTAGCGACTTTATGTTCATGCTATTTATCATAACTACTTATGAATAACATTCTTATATTGCCGTAGTTATTAATAATCCCGTGAGGTAACTTTGACTAATCACACCGCAGTGAAGGAGCTTTCTTGTCTTCAACCAGTTCGCACGGATCACAAATTCCCATGAACCTAATCGGGGGTCACTGGCTTGCGGGCCGGGGTGAAATGCTCGAGAGTGTCAACCCGGCGAATCCCAAAGAAGTTGTCGCAACTGTTCAGCAGTGCAGCCCGGCGGATGTCGATGCCGCGGTCTTAGCCGCAGTAACCGCCCAGCCCTCCTGGGAAGCACTTGGAATTATTAAGCGCGGTTTAGTCCTTCGCGAGGTAGCGGATCTAATGACCGTTCGCCGTGAGGAACTTGCTGCCTTGATGACTCAAGAACAGGGCAAAACCTTCTCGGAGGCCCTCGGAGAGATAGATGGCTCGGCAGAAACTATTCGCTATCACGCCAGCAGTTCAAGAAACCCAATTGGCAAGACCTACCCATCTTCTTTTCCTGGCGAGCACATCGAACAGGTCAGGGAATCAATCGGCGTTGTAGGCATAATTACGCCTTGGAATTTCCCAACTCAAATTCCTTCTTGGAAGATCGCACCAGCTTTGCTGTGGGGAAACTCCGTGGTGTGGAAGCCGGCCAGCGATATTCCGGCAATTAGCTACGCTTTTGCAAAGGTTTTCCAAGACGCCGGCGTGCCAGCGGGTGTGCTTAACTTGATTTTGGCATCTGGAAGAGTTGCTTCGGCAATGGTCCAGAGCCCACACGTGAGAGCACTGTCCTTCACTGGTTCGGTTCCAGTAGGGCAAATAATTGCTGAGGCCGCTACCGCTCGCGGGGTCAAAGTTCAGCTTGAACTAGGTGGCCATAACGCAGCGATCGTTATGCCAGATGTTGATTCGGTCTTTGCAGCGCAGCAGCTAACCGTTGGAGCAATGTCAGGCTCCGGACAGAAGTGCACTGCCACCAGAAGAATCATCACTGTCGGCAATGCCCACGAAAGTTTTGTGGCGGCTCTCAGGTCCGAAGTTGAGGCGCTCGTTGTTGGCCCAGGCGATCAAGTCGGTGTAACCACCGGACCAGTTATTTCTGCTGCGGCGAAGGCCGAAATAGACAGCGCTGTGTCGGATGCGGTTTCTCAGGGCGGCAAAATCATCGCTCAGGCGAAGCTGCCCGAAGGCCCAGGATTCTATGTTGCCCCTACGGTGCTCGAAGGTGACATGACAGTTCGTACCTGCAAGGAAGAAGTCTTCGGTCCAGTTACCACTGTCATGAATGTGGGCAGCCTTGAAGAGGCAATTGAAATGGCTAACGCCACCGAGTTTGGATTGACAGCCTCTATATTTTCTGCCAGCGATGCAGATATCCAAAGAGCTACAACCGGTTTGATAGCCGGTCTGATAAAGATCAATGCGCCTAATACCGGCTCTGAACTTCATGTTCCTTTCGGTGGCTTGAAGGGTTCGACTTTCCCTGGCCCGAGAGAACAGAATGCGGAAAGCGTCGCGGAGTTTTTCACCATTACCAAGAGCGTCTACCGACGAATTGCTCCCAGGAGGCAACCATGAGCATCAGTCAGTCAGCCAAAATTTCATCGTTGAAATCGGCGGCTCGAGCGCCCGAATTTGCAATGGACCCGCACGAACTTGGAACAGCCAGACAAACCCGTCACAGTTTTTCTCGCGCTCTAGTTAGGCATGCCTCGCAAGAGGGTTGGAAAATCTCCAAGCGCGTCTGGGAAATAGACAGCCAAGGCAGAGGCCACGCAATTATTCGAGTTGAGCTTGGCGCCCACATCGCGGAGCTGGTTGTTTTCTCGCAGGTGATTGATGAGGAAATGCGAACCGACCGAGTTATTGCCCAGGACTGGGATGTTACCTCGGCTTTAGTCGAGGGCGAGGTGAGCCCAGAGCGGCTTGAGATTCTTCGAAACCATGTCACCAGGCAAGAAGATGGTCGTGCCGATGACATGACTCTGATTTGGGCCAGGGCTAACCGCAGCCAGCGCTTTTTTGAGTACGTGTCCGATCGACTAGCTAACGGTCAACAGCCCGAAGCAGATGCGGTTAGTGACGCGGCCTACATTTTGCGCAGCACAGCTTTTTACGGCAATGGCAAATGGGGCCTGCGTGATTTCGAAGGAATCGGTGCAAGCAATCCACTCAGCGTTCCTTATCGGGCTCAGATGCTTGCAGCGTGGTTACTGAGAGAGTTCTCCGCTGATCTTGCGGAGCACTGCGCTAAAAGCAAGTCCGCCACTGCCGTTCCATTGGCTCGAGCGTGGCGCAGGTTTTTGGGTCTGGGAAATGCAACCGGACTGGGTATGGTGCCCTACGTAATTCGTCACCCTCAGGTTATGGATGCTTGGGTGGCGCTACGTGAATTACCAATGGCACATGCTCACGGTCAAAACTGGAGCCCTGATTCCAAAGAGTGGTCCCGAGTCTGCAGTTTGCTCGAGCGATCAAAGCTGTATTTCTCCCAGAAAAAGTCTTTCACCACCGAGCCCTACCCATCGGGTCCCGTGCTCGCTGAGCTTCTCACCGAAGTAGTTGATTGGGCACGGCAATATCAGTCAAGCGGTGAAATTAATGGCTCAAAGGTGACGCAACCAGCAAAGGTGCTGAGCGAGCTGTCTGCCGAGCGATCCACTGAAGTCCGCCAGATCGTTGATTCAGTGTTGGTTGAAATCGATGCTTCGCTGGACAAGGATATCGAGTCATTGTTGCTGTGTGTCGACAGGACGCAGCTGAATCCGACCATGTCGGTTGGGGACTTGAGAAAAATACTTGAAAACCAATACGGCTGGGTCGATAACTTTGACTTCAAGTCGCCGGGCCAGACTTCACGCTTCTGGTTCTACTCGAGAAACAACCAAGAGCCTCGTCGTGGTTTTCGCGGCAAGGACAAGGGTCTGATTACCGAGCACCCGGTTGGCGTTGCCAAGGATGTTATGTCTTTGATGCAGGAACTTGGGGCCACCGGTGTAGATACCTCAACCGGGGAGTTCCTGTCATTGCACCCGGAGCATTGGGGAATCATCGAACGAATTCAGTCGGTCGAGGGTTTGGTTTATACCGAGGCCCACGTGAATCCACTGGCCGATGATTTCTTGCCGCTTGATCTTCAGCGCTTCCAGCTTGCGACCTACGGCATGGAAAATTACAATCCTCAATCCACTGACTGGCTCAGAGTGACGCTTTATAGCGGAGCACCAACTGTTTCGGACGTGCAAGAGGGGCTCGATGTCGATGACTGGCTATTTCTTCCAAGGCCCCAGGATGTCGAATGAGCCAGAATTTAGTTTTTGACGGACTCCAGATCAGCAACTGGGATCGTTCAACTCTCGAAGAGGTTCGTCGCGGTGGGGTGCATGGGATCAACGCAACCTGCGCGGTCTGGGAGGGAACTTTAGAGACTATCCGAAACATAGGCGATTGGCTGGTGCTGCAAAACGACTCTCCAGATCTAGCTCGACTGGTGACTAGTGCGCCCGAAATTCGCGGAGCAGCAGCCGATGGCGTTGTGGGCGTGGTACTCGGCTTTCAAAACAGTTCGCCATTCGAACAGGATTACTCGACCGTTGAGATATTTCACAAACTCGGTGTCCGAATCGCACAACTGACTTACAACATTCAAAACTACGTTGGCGGCTCCTGCTATGACCCCGATGATTCAGGTCTTACGAGGTTTGGTGGGCGAATCGTAGAAGAGATGAACCGAGTCGGGATGCTCGTTGATCTATCTCACGTTGGAAACCGAACCTCCCTGGATGCGGTTCATCACTCGGCCAAGCCAGTGTCGATTACCCACGCAAACCCGCTGTGGTTCTCTGACACCCCGAGGAACAAGCCAGACCAAGTAATGCAGGCAGTTGTTGATCGAGGCGGAGTGGTTGGGGCTTGTCTCTACCCGAATGTCATCGGAGGCGCCGGGACAACCCGTGAAGCTTTCTGCGACATGGTGATACGCCTAGTGGACCAGTTGGGCCCGGACCACGTGGCCATAGGCAGTGATTCTGCAAGAAACTGGGATGCCAGCTACGTGACTTTCTTACGAGACGGCCGCTGGAAGCCAAAGCAAAATGTTCAGTGGCCTGAATGGAGTGCTTGGTTCCAATCCCCAGAAGACTTCCCTGCCCTTGCCAATGCTCTTTCCGATCAGGGACTAGCCGATGACGTGTTGACCAAGGTTCTTGGTGAAAACTGGCTGACTCTTTTTGAAACTGTTTTTGAACCAGCCAGCAAGCTGGAAGGCGTTGGTTGATGATTCAAGACGCCGCGGTGGAAAGAGAATCTAAGGTTTCTTTACGAGAAGTCAAGGAGGAAAGCTACCGCGCACTGCGCGCCATCGGCTATAGCTGGGGTCAAGCCCAGGTTGCCGGCCGGATAGCGGGCGTTTCACAGGCGCTTTGGGGCACCGGCATCAGCGCAATAGTTTCAGACGCCAACAGGTTTCTGGGATCTACAAGACCTCCTAAGGTAACTTCTGCAGAATCGAATGTTCGCATCAACGCCAGAGGCACCAGGTTCCCAACCTTCGCACCGCTCGGATTTGCGCTAGCCCTTGGTAAGCCAAACAGCGAAATATCCTTCAGCAAAGCCGCACTTACTCAAGAAATTGCCACGGCGCTTTGGGACATAGAAGAGGACTCTGCCGGAACATTCTTCTGGGGCAATCAGACCCAGGGTTCTTTTACGCGAACAGTCGGCTACTCGGTCACCGATGGTGCGCTCTATCAGCACGGTGATCCTTTGACCGCCAGCCCCAAAACCTGGTCCCTCTCAAGGCAAGTTATGCCGGAGGGGAAGGTGCTTATCTCATTGCAGGCCAGACGGGAAGCAATTGCACAGTCATTGCGTTCGGGTGTTGTGGTTGATTCATTTGAATGGTCAGCGCTAAAAAAAATATCTTGGAAGTTCTTGGTTCCCGAATGAATAAAATAACCCGCCTCGACCACGCCGATGGTAAGCCGCGCTCCTACCCCGCGGCAACCTTGCTCGGAGACCTAGTTTTTCCATGCGGACAGATACCCGTCACCGCAGAAGGCATAACCCCGGAGACCATTGCCGAGCAGACGGTTGTTTGTTTGGACAACCTAGAAGCCACCCTTATTCGGGCCGGATCCTCGCTGGATGCGATTCTGCAGATCACTGTGTATCTGGCTGCCATAGATGACTTTGAAGCCTACGACGAAGCCTGGCGTAATCGCTTCGGGCAGTTCCCGTTGCCACCGCGCACAACCTTGTTCGTGCAGGGTTTTAGGGGTCAAAAAAGAATCGAATTAACCGCAATTGCTCATCGAAATGGCGAGGAGGCCAAGAAATGACAAAAAGCGAGCTGCCCTACCTCAGTGCTAAAAACATAGTCAAGGACTTCGGCGAAAATAGAGTTCTGGACGATGTTTCGATTGATATCCATTCCGGAGACGTGATTTCAGTCATTGGCCCGTCTGGCGCGGGAAAGTCCACTTTTCTTCGCTGCATAAACTTGCTGGAAACCCCAACAACCGGAGTGCTATCAATTGGGGATTTCCAAATCTCGATTGGCGAAGGCCACAAGAAGGCCGGCAAGAAAGAGCTGTCCACCTTGCGCCGAAATGCCGGGATGGTGTTCCAATCCTTCAACTTATTTCCTCACCTGACAGTTCTAGAGAACATTGCCTTGGCTCAGCGCCGGGTTCTAGGTCGAGATAAGGAAGAGGCAAGAACCAGGTCGATGGAGCTTTTGGATCGAGTGGGCCTAAAAGACAAGGCCGATCAGTACCCGGGCAGGTGTTCCGGTGGTCAGCAGCAACGAGTGGCAATAGCGCGCTCGCTAGCGCTAGACCCAAAAGTGATGCTTTTTGACGAACCTACTTCGGCACTAGATCCGGAGGTGGGCGCGGAAATTCTTGCGGTGATGCGCGAACTAGCAGATGACGGAATGACCATGATGGTTGTCACCCACGAAATGAGCTTTGCCAAAGAGGTTGGTGACCGTGTTTATGTGATGGTCGATGGTCGCATTGTTGAAAGCGGTCCGCCAGCGCAGGTCATGAGTGAGCCTGAGCATCCACGCACGAAGCAGTTCCTTAGCGCGGTGCTGGGTCGCTGATGATTGGCTACATTCTTCAGGGCATGATCTGGACGGTGTTTATAACCCTGTCCAGCTTTGCCATTGGCGCGGTTATTGGGGTGGCAGTGGCGGCAGCCAGGACCGCACCGCTGATAATCGTGCGAGGAATTGGCCGCGCCTGGGTTGAAATCATAAGAAGTGTGCCGCCACTCGTATGGCTCTTCGTTGTCTTTTTTGGCCTTGCCGAAGTTGGGCTGATGCTGACGCCACTGCAGGCGGCAATCTTCACCTTTGGGATAATTGCGTCTGTCTATTTGGGCGAAATTTATCGGGGGGGTCTTGCAACCCTTGACCGCGGCCAAATAGAGGCGTCTCGCGCCCTTGGGCTTGGAAGCTTTGATTTACTAACGAAAATTATTGCCCCGCAGATTTTTAGAACCGTAAGCCCGTCCATGGTGACCTACGGAATGGGCCTGATGAAAGATTCCGCTTTGGCCTCAACCATTGGTGTAGTCGAGATGACCTTTAGGGCCAATCAGCAGGCTCAAAGCACTGGGCAGGGCCTAGCTGCATTCGCAATCGTAGGCGCAGCATATTTACTGCTGAGCATCCCGCTGGGTGCATTGGCTAGAAGAGCCGACACTAAGAGTCGGCTGAAATACGTCGTGAACTAATGGATATTCAAACTTGGTTCGGTTACGTATTCGAATTACTACCCGGTCTCGTGACTGCGATGCAGCTCACTGGAATGTCATTGGCTCTTGGCTTCCCGCTGGCATTGGCATTCGCACTGCTAATCGACATCGCGCCAAGGCCACTTAACTGGGTAGTTATCGCTGTTGTTGAGGTTGGCCGCGGTGTTCCGCTATTGGTGCTTCTCTACATTTTCTACCAGGGGCTACCCCAGATCGACATCGTGCCATCGGCGATGGTCGCAGCAGTTGCTGCCTTCACTTGGTCAACCGCCTCCTACGCCACTGAAACGATTCGCTCGAGTATTCAGAGCGTTCCAAGGGGCCAGCTCGAGGCGGCGAGTGCTGCCGGCCTAAGTGGTATCGATAGCTTCCGCTTTGTGATTATGCCTCAAGCCGCAAGAATTGCGATTCCACCGCTAATGGGGCTGGCGATAATTATGTTCCAGTTGTCCTCACTGGCCTACGTGATCACCATCAGCGAGGTAATGCAGTCGGCTTATTTCCTCGGAACTAAAACCTTCAACTATCTACCGGTTTTCTTGGCAGCAGCCGCTGTCTATGCATCGATAACAATCCCAGCTTCGGCCTTGGTCACTTCCATAGAGAGACGCCTTGCAAGACATGTATGAGGCGACCAAAACCGAATTCAATCGGAACAATCCGATTGACAAACAATGCAACGAAAGGAAAAACATGCCAAAGCATGCCAGCAGACTGGTTCTGTTATTAGCTGTTACTTCATTCGTCTTGACGGGGTGCGCCACTGACGCCGCTCCCGAGGCGACCACCGAAGCTGCAGCAACAACCGCTACAGAAGAAGTAACAACCGACGAGTGTGTGCCCGCCCACGCTGACCTAACTACTGTCGAGGCTGGATTCTTGACGGTTGCTGCCTACGAGTACCCACCGTTCTCCGCAATCGATGGCGATTCACTTAGCGGTGCCGAAGGTGAAATCCTTCACGCCATCGCAGAGCTCGAGTGCCTAGATGTCATGGTGCAGCCTGGAACCGGTGCAGCAATGATTCCTGCGATCGAATCTGGTCGCGCGGACACAACCCTGGGCAGCTGGTACCGTACCGCCGCCCGTGCGGAAATTGTTTTGTTGAGTAACCCTGTAATCATCGACCAGTTGACACTCATCTCCGTAGCTGGCGTTGACTCCGTTGAGGGCCTAATCGGAAACAAGGTTGGTTCAACCCTTGGCTTTCTATGGAATGAAGACCTGGAGAACGTTCTAGGAAACGACCTCAGCCTCTACGAGACCACTCAGGCTCTTTACGCTGACCTTGCAAGCGGCCGCATCAGCGTCGTAGTAGACACCTTCCCATCCGGGCAAGCCGCATTGAAGAACACACCTGTTGAGGGTGCCGTATTCAATGTTCCAGCTCCAGATGACCGCGTGGTCTCAACCACAATGCCAGGGCAGACTAACTTCCCTGTGAACCTGAATAACCCTGGACTACAGGAAGCTATAAACAACAACCTAGACACACTTCGTGAGTCAGGCGTTTTGGCCGAAATTGCTGAAAAGTGGGGCTTCTCACCGACAGCCGTAGCCGAGACAGTACCGAACCTTCTATAAATTGCTAAACCCTAAAGCCCCGGTGTTCGCACTGGGGCTTTAGGCATGCCTCAGACAAAACAAACTCTCCGAAAAGTTTTTTAGGAATCATTGAAATAAACAATTAACCAGCGGCATTATTAGCTGTCGACATCACCGAGTAGGTAGGCGGAGAGTGAGGAAGCAGGCCCTGACTGTCCACCATGCCTGCCCTGAAAGACCGATGTAGCATCCGTGCCACAAATGCTAACTATCGCCCCAGAACCACCAGGATGTCTGGAGATCCAAGCGGTTAGGTTATATGCCTTGCCTGAAATAGCAACCCAACAGCTCGAAGAAGAGTTGTTCTTTGCAATGTTCGCCATTGAGTACTTTGATTCGACAGGCTCCGGGGTTGGCTCCGGGGTTGGCTCCGGGGTTGGTTCTGGCGTTTTTGTCTCGACCGGCTCAGCTGTTTGAGACGCCCGCGGCGCCGCGGTCGCGGTCGGCCGTGCCGACTGAGTTTGAGCGGGTGCTGGAGTTGCGGCTTCCTCGGAAGCAGCCTCTGTGTCCAGCACTGAAGCTTCAGGTTCTTCGACTTGCTCGCTATCGAGGGAAGACTCCGATTCTTCTAGAGCTCCAGATTCAGATTCGAATTCAGATTCAATCTCAACTTCGACAGCCTGGCTCTGGCTGGTCGCAGTGGTTGGGCTCTCGTCCGCAGCTGCGCAGCCGGTTAGAAGAAAGCCAACGGCCAGCAAGGCAAGAATTCTCATAGAACCAGTGGCTCCTTTATTTAGGGGTCAGGAAGCTAGCGAGTCTAGGCAACCGCTGGGTATCTGGAACCATCGGAGAAGTTTCCAAAGAGTATGCCTTCACCCTCGGTGACGGCTTGGACCAACAGGTCGCCTCCGACAAAGCAGCCGCGCCAGCTAGCACCGCGACCACCAAAGACTTCGGCCTTGTCGCCGCGAGACCTTGGGACGTTGATACCGAACTTGAATGCTTGCGACTCTTCTCGGACGCGCTCTGCGAAACCAAGGTCGTCGGTCGCTACCGAGCTAACAAGGTTTCCATTTGACACGTTCATGGCGGCAATTAGCTCAGCTTCGCTGTCTGCAAGCACTACTGAATCCAGTGGTCCAAACGGCTCTGAGTGGTGGATAGACCAGGACTTTGGAGGCTCTAGCAATGTTCTAGGGGCTACATATGCCGAGGTGTCTTGACCGTCTAGAAACTTTCCTTGGGTTAGGTTGCCTTCATACAGCGGCACGCCACCGCGGTCTACGGCTTCCTTGAAAGCCTTGTCCAGTTCCGAGGCCTTCTTGGCGCCAATTAGAGGGCCAAAGTGAAGATCTGGGTAGTCATCGTTTGGATCATCGACTGCCAAAGGGTGACCGAAGCGCAGGCCCTTGACTACACCCAGGTACATATCAAAAAACTGGGGGAACAGCTCGCGCTGAACTACGTAACGAGGGTATGCAGTACAGCGCTGCTTGGCATATTCAAAACCCTTGGTTAGGTGAGCTGAAAGCTCGTCCCAGTTTGAGTAGTTCCAGATGCCCCAAGAGTTCAAGCCCTCTTGCTCCAGAATGTGGCGTTTATCAAGTGACTTCAACGAGCTGGCCGCCGCGCGACCATTATTTCTTCCGCCCACAAAGGCCAAAGCCCCAAGATCTGGTGAGCTAACAAGCGCAGGCGCGAGCTCAGCACCAGAACCGGACACAAGGGTCACTGGAAGGCCAGCTTGAGCCATTAGAGCGTGACAGAGGGTTAGAGCGTGGAAGCCACCTTGGCTTGGAGTCTTTGAGATTACTGCGTTGCCGGCAAGCAACTGAACTAGCTCGGCGTGGACTAAAACGCTAAGTGGGTAGTTCCAGCTTGCGATGTTTGAAGCGGGACCGTTTAGCGGGGTCCTACCTTCCATCTGACGATCTATTTGTCCCAGGTACCACTCGACACCTTCGATGCAACGATCAACATCGGCACAGGCTAATTTCCAGGGCTTACCTATCTCCCAAATCAGAAATTGCGCTATCACGTCGCGGTTGGCTTTTAGAAGCTCTATGGCGTGAGAAACCTTGGCTTTTCTTTCATCCAGCGGGACTTTGGTCCAATCTTTGTCCATTAGGACTGCTTGACGAACCGCTTCTTCGGTTTCACTGAGATTGAGCATCGAGGGCCCAATAATCTCAGAGTTATCAACCGGAGAGTGGTGGCTGATTGTGGTTCCCAGCACCTGCCAATTGCCGCCAATTAGGTTTCTGATGGAGGTTTCATCAAAGGCTTCTGGCGCAACGCTGCGCGCTTTAGCGAAGATACTTTGGAAGTCTGTTCCGACTTTCAGTTTTTTATTCATCCATGGATGAACTCGGACGGCCGCGTTTTTCTTCCCTGAAATAAGTTAGACTTTTGACCTTACCAGCGCTTGTGGCTCAACGGATAGAGCATCTGACTACGGATCAGAAGGTTGGGGGTTCGAGTCCCTCCAAGCGCACTGAGACCCAAGAAGACTTCACGACTTCTTGGGTTTCTTCACTTTAAATTGAAACTTTGTGGCAGCCATTCGGGGATTTGGCTTTCTTCTCTTCAAATGACAAGGACCGCTACCACTCTAAGGATATTGGGGGTAAACGTTGTTGCGATTGCCGCGAAGCTCGAATTCCACGATGTGTTTTGAGTCTCCATGGGTCCTTGGTTCCTCCCGGCTTTCGCGTTACGCGAGAAGAAAGGGATAAATCTTGCGCTGTAGACGTGCGGGAAGTTTATGATCCGAGAATCAACTTCCCAGCTCTCTAGAAAAGAAGCACCAGCCCTGAGATTGTGGCGAAAACAACCACCACGGTCCGTAGGGCGATTGTTGGAAGCTTCCGTGCGATCGAGCCGCCCAAAGTTCCTCCAATGAGCGCTGCGGGCGCTAGAACGGCAACGATGGCCCAGTCGACGCTAGCGGTTGAGATGAAAACCATCACGCCGATGAAATTGATGAAGAGCGACAGTAGCGTCTTCAGCCCGTTTAGTTTCTGCAAATCATCGTTAATCGTGAGTGCCAGCACGGCCAGGAGCATCACACCGAGGCCTCCTCCAAAATAGGAGCCATAGACCGCGGCTACCATCACACCAACTTGGGCCCATAGGGGTACTCCAGCGTTGACCTTGGTCTGCGCCAAGGGAGCCCTCAGTTTCTCTTTGCGCTTCGCTAGCCTTTTACTCAACAACGGCTGGAACCCGAGGAGTGCGGCTGACCCGAGAACGAGGAATGGCACAAGCCCATCAAATACTGCCGCTGAAGTGGAGAGCAACAGAACTGCCCCTAGAACTCCGCCGGCAATACTTACGGCTGCAAATGTGCCAATGCGTCGCTTTTGTACGCTGAGTTCTCGTCGATAGGCAAGACCACCGCCAAGGTAACCGGTGAGGAGGCCTACAGAGGAGCAAATGTTTGCCGTAATGGGCGGAATGCCAAGCCACACAAGGACCGGGAACGTGATCAACGTGCCACCTCCAGCTGCTGCGTTTAGCGCACCCGCGAAGAAACCCGCCAAAGCTACGACAACGATGATTTCAATACTCATTGATCTACTCTCTGCCCATCAGCTCTGGGATCTGTGCCCAGAGCAAAGCCGTTGGGCCCGCGTTGAACAATTTGGGCATGGCCGCAACGGTCGTCGAAGCCCTCCGACTCAATTACAAGAAACCCTCTCCTTTTCGCTTCTGCACGTTCATCGTCCCCAAGTTTTGTTTCAGTCACTACTGCATCTTCAAGGAGTGGGCCGAAAGCACCCACAACAAAACGGTTCTGGGCAACAACATCTTCGGGGGATTGGTTCTTCGTGAGTCGGTTAATGAGTTGTGCTTGCACCTGAGCCTGCGAGCGCCCACCCATTGTTGCTACAGCGGACAGGCGTCCATCCGGGTGGTCGACCAACACGGGCAGTAGGGTACTGGGGGGTCTACTGCCGGGCCGGAGGAAAGCGGGGTGCTCAGGATTGAGCGAGAAAGATGAGGAACGATTTTGAAGGATGATTCCGGTGCCAGGGTCCATTACGCGTGCCCCGAACGCATAAAAGATGCTGTGGAGACTCGACACCGCAAGGCCCGTTGAGTCGATGGCCGCGATACCGATGGTGTCGCCCGATGCCCGCGGTTGAGACTGGGTATTCTCCGAGTGGCCGTCGCGGGAGCGCCGAAGTAAATCATCCGCGTAATCATTCGAAAGTAGGCGGTCTAGTGCAATCTGAGCAAAGCGGGGATCCGCCAGGTAGTTATCTCGCTCGGCATTTCCAAGGGAAAATAGCGACACCACTTTGCCAAATGAGATTGGGTCATCTAGATCAAAGCCACTCCTTTCCAAAACATTGAGCATCTGGACGAGAGTAAATCCCTGCGAGTTGGGGGGAGCGGTTGAAATTTGGTGTCCGCGATAGTCGACGCTGAGGGCTGAAAGCGTCTCAGATTCCTGAAGGGCAAAATCCTCCTCTGTGACTGCAGACCCAAGAGCCCTCATCCCATTGACGATGCCAGGTGCAAGGTTGCCTGAATAAAAAGCGTTGGGACCTTCAGTGGCTATGGATGTCAGTGACGACGCCAGAGCTCGTTGAATGAGTGCTTCACCAGCCTGCTTGGGCCCGGATTGAGTTGACGAGAACGTGTCGCTAATTCCCGGGTCTCGACTGATTTCTGGCCACAGCTGTTTCAGGTCTCGAGCGAGGGCTGGAGCGACTTGAACTCCATTTTCGGCTAGTGAAATCGCGTCCTCCATGAGAAATGACCAGTCCAATTTTCCGGCCACATCGTGAATTGCGGACCATGCCTTTACTGCTCCGGGTACAGGCGAAGAGGGGGCCCCGAAAAGCGGCATCGCTTCGCCGTTGTGAGACTGCATTTCGGAAACGTCGACACCACGCGGGTGCATGCCGGTTCCATTGACAGCCAGGGTTTCCCCTTCGGCAGTGCGCAGGATTGACCATGAATCACCCCCGAGACCCGTCATGTGCGGATACACAACTGCCAAAACCGCTGCCGCCGCGATGGTCGCATCGACTGCAGACCCGCCGGCGTCCAGGGCTTTCTGCCCGGCTTCGGAGGCTAAATAGTGTGGGGTCGCGATTGCGCCTGTTTTAGTCACGATTTACTCCATACTCGAAAGGAAGGCGTCGAGCCGCGCGTTTCGGGAGCGATCAAAGAACTCCGATGTCGGCGCCTCATATTTCACCAAACCGTCTTCCATCATGACTGCGCGATCGCCCACTTTCTTGGCAAATCCCATCTCGTGAGTAACGACGATCATTGTCATACCCGATTTAGCTAGCTCAGTCATCACGTCTAGTACTTCGCCCGTCGTCTCAGGATCAATAGCACTTGTTGGTTCATCAAAAAGCATTACCTCAGGGCTCATCGCCAAGGCTCGTGCGATAGCAGCACGTTGCTGCTGGCCTCCGGAAAGTTTCCCAGGGAACACATTCTCCTTGCCCGAGAGACCCACGCGTTCCAATAGCGTTGTTCCAGTCTGCCGGGCTTGTTCCTCGGGTTCACCCAGAACGAGCATCGGAGCCTCAATCATGTTCTCCATCACGGTCTTATGCCAGAAGAGGTTGAATCCTTGGAAAACCATCCCTAATTTTCGTCGTTGACGGGTCTTTTCTGATTCCTTGAGGGCGACCCTTTTCCCAGCGACTTCCCGAAAGCCAATGAGTTCGCCGCCTACGAACAGCGAGCCTTCCTGGTACTCCTCCAGCTGATTAATGCAACGCAGAAATGTTGATTTACCCGAACCGCTCGGACCAATGATGCAAAGGACCTCACCCTCACTAACCTCTAGGTTGATCCCTTTCAGGACATGGAGGTCGCCGTACCATTTCTGGATATCTTTGGCTTGGATAACGGGTTTGCTAGCCACGAGTTGTCACCACTTTCCGATCGGGGATGCTGGGTTTTCTGAAAAAGTGCGCGATGGCTTTCCCCCAGGTTAAAGCGGGTACCGGGGATTCGAAGGCGCGGATCTTGATTTCAACGATGGCTTGAACTAATGACCAAAAGCCTGTGAGGATCAGGTAGGAAATGGATACAACGATCATCATTTCAAATACTCGGAAGGTGTTTGAGGCGACACTTTGAGAAATTAGGAATATCTCTTGCACTCCAATCACGCTCACCAGTGATGTGAGTTTGATGAGAATGTTAAACTCATTGCCTGCCGGGGGAATGATCACTCTTGTCGCCTGAGGTATCACTATCCGACGCGCAATTTCACCTGGGCTCATTCCTAAGGCTTTAGCCGCCTCAATCTGTCCGGGAAGGACAGATTGAATCCCGTTTCTGATTATCTCAGCCATGTAGGCCCCAGTATGAATACCTAAACCGACTACCGCGGCTTGATAGTTAGCGGGAACGTCCAGTGAGCCCAATGAAAATTGCTGGAAGCGGGGAAGGCCCGCCGCAGCTACGCCCACAAATATGAGCACCAAGATTACCAGAGGTGGTATCCCCCGGATGATCCAGACGTATAGGCCAGACAGAGACCTGATGATCGCAATCTTAGAAAGCCGGCCGTAGCCCACGATGAACCCTATAGCAGTGCCAAGCAGCAGGGCAAAGATCGCAATTGTCATCGTTCGAAAAAGTCCCCAAAGGTAGTCTTCCTCTGGGAAGAATAGTTTGTCAATAAAGAAAGTCCAATCGAAAGACATTTACTCTGCAATCCCCTTTTTCTGCGTGCTGAAATTAGTCATTGGGGCCGAGCCGACGCCTATGTGATTTCGCGCATCAGGAGCTTTATAGCCGGGAATGGATGGCTCATGCATCATCGTCGACCCAACTGGGTGGACTGACGACGCTCTTGAGTGAGAAGGCGATCACTTGTTGTGAGGCGAAGGTACTGCTTGATGGAAGCTCGCCATGTGAAAGCTGGGGTATCCGACTGAAAGGCGCGGATCTTTATCTCGAGCACACCTTGAATCACCGTCCAGAGCCCCGTCAATACGATGTAAGAGATGGAGACTACAATCATCATTTCGAACACTTTGAAAGTTGTGGACGCCACGCTCTGACTGATGAGAAATATCTCTTGGACGCCAATCACGCTGACCAAAGATGTGGTCTTGATTAGGCCATTGAACTCATTTCCTGTCGGTGGGACGATTACGCGTGTGGCTTGCGCAATAACTACCCGTCGGGAAATTTGACCCGGGGTGAAACCCAATGCCTTAGCAGCTTCGATTTGCCCCGGAAGCACCGACTGGATTCCGTTTCTTATGATCTCTGCCATGTAGGCCCCGGAGTGAATTCCGAGGCCTACAACGGCAGCTTGATAATTGGCTGGAATATCTAGGAAACCAAATTCAATATCTTGGAATCTTGCGAATCCAGCCGCGGCCAATCCAGAAAAAAGAAGAACGAGTAGCACTAAAACGGGAATTCCACGCATGAACCACACGTAAAACCCGCTCAGTGCCCGGACGACTGAAGATCGAGCCAGTCGCCCGTAACCCACCACCAACCCGATTGCAATGCCCATCATTTGAGCAAGCACTGCAATCGTGAGGGTTCTAAACAGTCCCCAAAGATAAAATTCGTTGGGGAAGAATAGCTTCTCAATAAAGAATGACCAATCAAAGGACATTTACAGCTCTGAACCTTCCATTTTGAACTCAGCAATTAGCCTGTCGTAGGTACCGTTTTCAACAAGAATGTTGAAGGCCTCTTTGATAGCCGCAGTGAGCTCAGGGTTATCCTTGTTGATTCCAAAACCAGTCTCAATCAGACCAAATGCTGCTCCAAGGAATTCGAAGTTGTCGGGGTTAAGTCCGACGTAGTAGGCCGCAGCCGTCGTGGTGGTTCCCACAACGTCGACAGTCCCGGCGTCTAGAGCGGCAAATGTATCGGTTGTAGTAGGCAGAACCTGAACGTTAATTAGCTCACCACCCACGGCTGCAAGTGCCGCGTTAGCTTCTTCGATTAGGCCCGCGATGCTTGTTCCGTTAGGAACTGCAACGGTGACCCCACCAAGATCGGCAAGAGTGTCTCCAGCAATTTCCGCACCGGGTACCGCAACGAGTCGCTGTCCGGTGTTCGAGAAAGGAATCATGTCGATTATCTCAAGGCGCGCCTCACGGATGAAGAGCTCCTGAACAATCACGTCGCACTGGTTTGCCTGCAATGCGGCAATGATGCCGTCAAACTTCAGCTGCACCCATTCGACCCGGAGGTCCATCAGTGCGGCCATCTCTTTACCGAGCTCCACTTCGAATCCAACCGGTCGAGAGCCCTCGTCAAGGGATCCGCGCGGTGGGTTGTCAAGCGTTGCACAGTACTTAATTTCGCCTGCAGAGGCAAGGTAAGCCGGAGCAGCGACCTCAGAGACAGCCTCTGCTGTCTGTTCCGTTTCCGGGGTTTCCTCGGTAACTGCTTGCTCCGCAGGTGTCGCACAGGCGGCCAGCGTGAATGCTGCGGCCCCCAGTAAGACCAGGAACCTTGTCTTACTTGATAAAGTCAATCCAGACATCATCTCTCCATCTTCTTGTTGCGCTTCCCAGTCCACTCGTGCGGGTGGGTTCCCTCACGGGGATCAATCCATGTACGCGCCTCCATTTGCGGAAATGGATTCACCGGTGAGGAAGTCTGACTTGTTGCTAAGGAGGAAGCCAACCACGTTCGCCACATCGCCTGGTTCTTGCAGTCGGCCCAAAGGTGTACCAGCAATCCATGAGCTGCGGACATCCTCCACAGTGCTGCCTTTGAGTTCTGCTTCCCATGCCAGTTCCCGGTCTTGCATGGGAGTGGCCACAAACCCGGGGCAGACTGAATTGACGTTGATTTGATATTGAGAAAGTTCAAATGCCATCGCTTGAGTGAGACCAATCACACCGAATT
>Ga0307980_1000211_pt1 | contig 28541 bp, 29 predicted proteins | sample OrgLakmetage1060_FD_201817 | JGI IMG/M metagenome (GOLD analysis project Ga0307980, IMG submission 201817) | Saline water microbial communities from Organic Lake, Antarctica - #1060 | ecosystem: Environmental > Aquatic > Non-marine Saline and Alkaline > Saline | place: Antarctica: Organic Lake... | reverse complement strand
GGGCTTCTACAGCGTCGGCGAATAAGAAGAAAAAAAGCGACATAACCTTCTTGGGCCACGAGACTTGTTTGAACTAGTCAGAGTCAGTATCGAATTGCTCCAGGTCTTTAGTTGGATCTGCCCATTCCCTAAGGGAGTAAAGCGTTGCCGGTTTGCCTGGTCTTTTTTGGCGTGATTCGGATACTCGTGATTCCGCAATGAAACTTGATTCGTTCAAGATGTTGCGACGGAACTGATCTACCTGAGAACGCTCACCGCGACAAACATCGTTCAGCTCTCTAAGGTCAGAGAGCCTAAAAGCTTCAGGGAGTGCAGTGGCACTTAGGTATCGGAACGGATCAAGTTTACCGGTGAAGGCATAGCGCAGCTTTCGCCAAGAGTAGAAGACCATCTCATCGTGGTCAATGTCAAGAATGGAACCGGAGCCCATGTCGATAGGCAAACGTCGGTCGTGACCCCTGCGCTCCTTGGGTGAATAGCGGAGCCCGAATCTTGAGACTCCGTCATACTCCTCAATGTCATTTTGGTTTTCAAACTTATTCAAGAAGGCTGAGCTATTAACTAGCTCAAGACCAACCTGCTCTTTGCCGCCTAATATCGGTGCGATGTCTTCTAGGTTGGCGAAACCCCAGTAGGTGATGGAGATAACTCGCTCACCTACTTGGCGCTCCGGGTTATCAAAAATTCGCTCTTGCCTTAATCTCACCCGGGTACGGATGCCCAGCTCTTCTTGCACGAGTCGATGCGCTGCCTCATCAATGGACTCATCTGGACGAACGTCCGTAGCTGGCAACACTCTCTTATCGCTGGTGGTGGGCATCGCATCTTGATTGTTGCGGCGAGTAGCCACGAATAATCCCATTCCAAATTTCTCTTCTGAATCGGTTCCGAACGACACGACCGAAGTGGGGACAGTGGAGAGATTAAAGTCCTCTAACACTGTGAAAAGGGCCACTGTTACAACTAATTTTGAAGAACTCATAAGTCAAAGTATGCCATAAAACAAAGGGGTATGGCTAGAAAAATCGACAAGTTGCTAATTGATAGCTCAGTACTGACGTAATTTGTGCTATGATAAATCACGTTATCTAATTCAGGAGGTTGTTATGGAGAGTTTCACTTCGAACCAGTGGGCTGGTTTACTAACGGACGGCACTCCGTTGCAAGATGTAGTTGCCGGTGCCAAGGCACCGACTGCTTCGCAAGCATCCATCAACAAGCTACCGATGATGCATGTTGGATCCGGCTATAAATTTGGCAACCTAACCTGGTTCCCAGTTTGGACCGATGAGCCAATCAAACAGCGGAACTACTCAACCGCCAAGAGCCAAGAGTTCTTGGTCAGCGAAGCCGCTAATGCAGTTGTTCAAAGCCTCAAGGTTGATAATCAAGCCAGCCTAGATCTGCTGCTTCTAGAGGGAAGCATCCTCGAGGGTGGCTGGCAACACCGAGCTCTCATTAAAAGCGTCATTGTGCCCGGCAGGGCATCCTGCGAGATTCCAGTGGTGTGCGTGGAGCAAAACCGATGGGGAGGGGCAGCGGAACAGGCAGCGGGCACCAAAGTTGCTCCGGCTGCCGTGAGGGTCGCAATGAAGGGCCTAGTTCGAGACAACCACGGCAACTTTGCTCAAGGCGCTCCTGATCAATCTAGGGTTTGGTCCTCGGTTGCTTCCTACCAGACTCGTCACAACGCTCAAGCCCCAACAGCTTCGCTGGTGGATATCGAAAACCAAGTGAACCGCAATCTCGCGGCAATGCCAAAAATCGCAGCACTTCCTGGTCAGCGCGGGGTTGTAGTTGCAATCCTTGGCCAGCCAATCGCCTTTGAGCTCTTTGATCACCCGGACACATTGGAGGAGCGCTTGCAGGGCATGTTAGAAAGCTATCTGCTCGATGCTGCAGACCGCCCCTACAAGAAGACCAGCGGTCAGTCGGCCAGAGACTTTGTGTTCATGGTTTCGAAGCTCAAGCTTGATGCAAAACCCCAAGAGCAAAACACCGTTCGACTTCACTCGAAGAACTCCCGCTATGTAGTGGCCGAAGCCTTACGACACCGAGGCTCTCTGGTTCACGTTTCTTGCATCAACTCCCAGCACGAGTTAGTGCTGGCCGCATGAACTGAAGCCGACGAGGCACCCGAACCACCAAGCATCAATTCAATTCAATTCAATTCCAATTCAGATTAGGAGACAAAATGATTCTCAAGGCATTTCTAGAGGCCAGCAAAATAAAAGCTGGCGAGCCAAAGACCCTAGGTCTATTGGTCGAGGCAACTGCACCAGCACTGCCTAAGCAAAACCTATCCCGCTCACCGCAAGCCATTGTGTTTGTGGTTGATCGATCCGGATCAATGGGCGGCGGGAGCCTGGAGTTAGTGAAGCAGACAATCGGCGAGATGGTCGGTCAGCTAGATGCATCCGACTACCTAGCAATTGTGTCTTTTGACACTGATGTCGAAACCCACCTTCAGCTGCAGCAAGTAGGCGAGCTAGATGCTCAACAGTTGCGACGTGACTTGGCTTCTTTGGAGCCAAGAGGCGGAACAAACATCGAGCTTGGCTACCGCCACGGACTGGCGGAAGCGGCTAAGGCGCCTTCTGGAGTGGAGACCAAGTTGGTCCTACTTTCCGATGGTCACGCCAATAACGGGATCAAGGACCCGGTTCAGCTCGGTCAATTGGCAGCCTTCGCTACCGAACACCTAGTGACCACATCAACAATCGGCATTGGCACCGGGTTTGACGAGACCATTCTTGCGAGCATCGCAGGATCAGGTCAGGGAAATCACTTTGCCGCAGTCAATCTCGAAGAGGCAGTGGCTGGCTTGCAGGATGAGATTGATGGGTTGCTAGAAAGATCAGTTCGTAACTTGACTTGCAGGATCACTCTTGTAAGCGCGAATCAGCTCAAGTCCATCACACCGGTTGGGTATGTCCACAGCAAGAAGCCCCTAACCGATGGAATCGAAGTAAAACTCGGAGAGCTGGTTTCTCAAGAAGAGCGAGGCTATGCCTTTTTGCTAGAGCTCAAGGCATTTGAGCAAAACTTCGAAGGCCTAGTTGAAATCGAGGTCGAGTTGTTCGGTGAAAATGCCCTGACCGGTGAGGAAATCGGGCAACGCCAAACCCTGGTGTTCGAGGTGGCCAGCCCCGTCGATTTCACTACACCGGAGCTCGATGAAAATGTGGCGGCCGAGATTGCCGTCTTCCGCATGGCTAATGTCAAAGAGCAAGCCGCTCGAGCAGCCCGAGAGGGCTCATACGACGAAGCACGAGCGATGATCCAGCAGGCTCAAGGTGACACTCAGCTCTTGATGGAGCAGCTCGACGAGATGTCGCCACGAGTCCGCATGCGGGTTCTTGCTGAGAATGAAGAGCTAGCAGATCTGATGGGCTTCACCGACATGGAGCTGTCTAAGCGTTCGACCGAATCGAGCTTTCGGAGCTCAAGAGCCAAGTCCGATCCACGTAAGAAATCTGACTAAGGAGATAAAAATGAACTTACCAATTACTTCCCCCAAAGGGGGCTATGGGCACAACCAGGATCTTTGGAGTGAAATCCTTCCAGGACTATGGATGGGAGGCACTGGAGATGACTCAGTGCTGAACAGCTCTCAGGACAGACCAGAGATCACCAACCTGCACTTTGACACAGTGGTAACTCTCTATGCGAGCGCACTACCGGTCGACTGGTATGTCAAAGAGCTCCGGCTCGGATTCTTTGACCACGACAAGGTGGACATTGATCTCCACGATCTTGACCAGGTAGTTCAATCCGCTCACGCCGATTGGCAAGCCGGCAAGCGAGTATTGATTCGCTGCCAGGCAGGCTGGAACCGGTCAGGGCTAATAACAGCCTTAGTTTTGATGCGAGAGGGCTACCGCTCTTTCGAGGCCATTGAGCTAATCCACCAGATGCGTTCCGATAACGCCCTATGCAACAGATCATTCGAGCAGTTTCTAAGAGATAAGGACACCAGCGATGTGGATATTCACTAGTACCGGTTTTGTAAGTGCTGTTAGAAAGCGTGACCGCCCAGATGTTTACACTGTCCGCTCAAGGGATCGCCTATCCCTTGAGCCACTTGCAAAGGCAACTGGCGTAGAGGTAATCACTTCCCCCTTTGGTGATTACCCCTACCGTGTCCTGGTCGAGCCAGCCCTCTTTACTGAGTGGCTGGCCGACCAGGCAAGCCAGATTGAATATTCAAATTTCAAGAATCAGGTTGCTAAAACCAGAGGCTATAAATACACCAATGCATTGCACGACGTTTGGTCAGCAATGCTAAAAACAGAAGACGAACCAAGCAGAGAAACAAATCCAGCTCACCAATTGAAAGGAACCAACTAATGAATCAGATTAAGTGCCCAAAGTGCAAAGAAAGTTTCACCCCAGATGAAGCAGGCTATGCAGATATCCTCAAGCAGGTCAGGGATGAAGAGTTTGAAAAGACGCTCAACGAACGCCTCGCTCTCGCCGATCAGTCAAGGAAGACAGAAATAGCGCTAGCAGAAGCAAAGCTCACTGAAACACTTCAGGCAGAATCCTCAAAGAAAGACGCCGAGATTGCGAAGTTGAAGGCCGACATAAGCGCAAGCGACCTGTCAAAGCAACTAGCAGTGAAGGAAGCCCTTGGGAGCACTGAAAAGGAACGCGACACTCTTAAAAACTCTCTAGAGCAGTCGGAGCTCAAGGCCAAGTTGGAGCAGAAGTCTCAAAAGGAACTCTTCCAGACTCAGATTAAAGATCGAGATGACCATATTGATCGCCTGAAGGAGATGAAGGCCAAACTCTCAACCAAAATGGTCGGAGAAACCCTTGAGCTTTACTGCGAGAACTCTTTCAACACGATTCGTGCAACCTCTTTCCCTAAGGCGTACTTTGAGAAAGACAACGATGCCAAAACCGGCAGCAAAGGCGACTACATCTTCCGCGACCTGGATGATGACAAGAACGAGATTGTCTCAATCATGTTCGAGATGAAGAACGAAAACGACACGACGGCCACCAAGAAAAAGAACATCGATTTCTTGAAAGAACTCGATAAGGACCGCAATGAAAAAGGTTGCGAATATGCAGTCTTGGTTTCATTGCTTGAGGAGGACAGTGAGCTCTACAACGGCGGCATAGTTGACATTTCTTACCTCTATCCAAAGATGTATGTGGTCCGCCCGCAATTCTTCATCCCCATGATTTCGCTCCTTAGAAACGCGGGATTGAATTCCCTCCAGTACAAGCGCGAACTAGCTTTGGTGAAGGCCCAGAACATCGATGTCACCAACTTCGAAAAGGACCTAGATGATGTGAAGGTCAGCTTTGGGAAGAACTACGATCTGGCTTCCCGCAAGTTTGACGACACAATAAAGGAGATTGACAAAGCGATTGCAAATCTAGAAAAAGCAAAGGCTAACCTCAAGGGGTCGGATAACAACTTGCGGATACTCACCAATAAGTTGAATGAAGTGTCGGTGAAGAGTCTGACGAAGGGGAATCCCACAATGGCCCAGAAGTTTAAGGAACTGCCCGGAGCTTAGTGGCCCCTGGCAACCTGAAATGGGATGCCGTTTGGACCACCCCACTGCGGGTGGTCCAAACGTTGTTAAACAAACACGTTGACGAGTCAAATTGGAGAGTCGAGAGATGCTTTTAGATATCAAGGGCACGTTAGTGAATGCCTTCATTGAGCCACAGTTCAAAGAGGTCAGTAGTGGCCACCTGGTGACCGTACAGTTCTCGGATTTGGATGCCCTTGGCAGGTTCAAGCATCACATGCAGGGTGATACCCGGATCGACCTAGCTGACAAGTACTTCCACTTCACCGGCTTTACGCAGCTGTTAGACCTCAATCACTACATCAGCGGCCAAAGAATTGCACTACAAGAGCTGTTGGTCACTGAAGACGTTAGCCCAGCTCCAGCTGCCTATAACTGGCACGGCTGGGAGGATCACACCAAGGATGAGGACGGGAGTCTCATTCAGGGTGACGATTGGCAGGGGTCTTCTCTGCCTAAACAGATCAACGAAGCGAGATGGGAGCTGCCCACATCGCTTATCGAATTCTATGTATATCCGTTGTTTACGGTGCCGGTGGAGTTGACCCGAATTCTTGGAAGCTCTGGGCTTTGATGATGGTGTCAAAATTTAATGATCCCGACTCCGTTGGCAGTCTGTGTTTGTGGACGGCCGAATCAATGTCAAGCTCACGGCCCGCGTTGGGAAAAATGTCTAAAAACTACGAATTTCGAATAGAGTTTGATAACTTTCAAGCCCAGCAAAGTCTTTGTAATCTTTCAGGGAAGCGAGGAAAAGTTGACTGAAAACCTAAGTATTTCTGTTAGCAGGTGTGAGGTTGAATTCATACCGGGAACCATAGCTGCGCTTGGGAAACCAACTTCCCAAAGGAAAGGGCCTGCCGAACAGGTTGCACGGCTCAGGACCTTTCGCATTACGAGTTCGGATGAGCTTAACCTGATCGTGGGCCTATACGTTTGGGAGGCTGCTGCCCCTGAAGTGAGGCCAATAGACCTTTTGGGTGGATTGCAAAAACATAATGAGCTGAAAGGCAGAGGTGGAATTTCGCTAACCATCTCGAGAGATGGAAAATGGCTGGTGCCCCTTCGAGTGCTGAAGTACAACGCAACCAAGGGCTACTTCACTCTTCAAGGTGCTAGTGAAGAGGAGATTGACAGCATTTTGGGCCATAGCTTCCGAGAATTGATGATGGGGCTAGGTGCAATAAAGCTTGGGTCGAGAGAAGTAATTGACGAAGAATCGAACAACAAGCGCAACCAGCTAGCGATGACAGTCGAGCCCGGAAATCTAGAGGCCATCGCTGTCGCATACGCCGTAACTAGGGCGCAAGCAGTTATTCTCGACTTCGGTTTGGATGTGGCATGAGCATCTTTGCGCTTCCAGATGACGATAACGAAGTCACAATTCTCGGAATTATCAGTGCAGTCGAACGTGCTGCATCCGTTGAATTTTGCGAATTCCTAAATAATCAGTTCGACGCTCTTGGCCAAAAAGAGTGGTTTGAAGATGTGCGCCATTATCGTAAATCAATTGGAGACCCCTTCACTTACAAGCACCCAGAGGACATGCGCTTCATCATCAATGAAGCTGTGCAAAATGATTCTCAGATCTGGCACCTAATTCCAAACATGAATAACGCGTGGACCGCTGCCGCGATTGCCCTCAAAGCAAGGCTGAACAACTTTCACCACGGACAACTCAAGCCTGATCTGCAGTCTTTACTTCAGATAGCTACCTTGTTTGATTCAATTGCCTCAAGTTCAGGTTTGGGTGTATCAGACTGGGCAAGAGCCCTAAAGACGCGAATCAAGAAGATCTTAGATGGCACGTTTGAGAAGCCAGCAGAGCTGAACCCACCAATAGCAATTCCAGATGTGCCGTCCGATGTGACTAATTCATATAACGAAACTAAAAAAGAGGTGGCTAAGCGACCTCCATTGGGAAGCAAATGGCAAGGGGAAAAGCCTCAAAGAAAACTCATGTTGGATCGTGCCACCGAGGATCTATATGAGGATGGATTGTCAGTTTCAAGTGAGTTAGGTGAACTCAAAGAGCAAACGATTACTACGTGGCTCCGTTACTTCCCCCGAGGGGGAGAGGTTTGGGTGGATTCAGATGGAGCATCCATGGCTTACGTAAAAGGCATAGCGAGAATGGTTGGTTGGTTCAGTCCAGAACCAGAGTGGAACCAGAGTGAGGTGCGCGGATTTGTTGTTCCTGGAGACTATGAATTTACGGGGAAAGACGTTAGGGACCTGGAGTCGGGGCTGCTCCTGACTCATAGCAGTGTCGATTCCGTTCGGGAAATCATTGAAGTGCTCTCGAAGCAGCTCGAACCAAATGATCGGATCTCAATCACTGATTATGGAGAAATCTTTAACGCTGGAGCTGATGGAGTAGCCAAGAAGATTACACGAGCTCACAAAAATACTTGGTTTGAGGGGCAGCTTCCGGGCTAAGGCTGTTATGGGAAGTTACTTAGCCACGGCTAAAGTCTCGCTTGTGAGTTGTATTCTCAACACGCTGGCTTCAAACCCCCTGCTAGCGAGTGTAAATTTCGTTCCAAATATTTTTAAGCTCACGGTCGACCTGCTCCTGAGTGAGTGAACCAAGGGATCGTCGACCCATCTTGAAATTAACCTCAGCAAGGAAGGATCGCATTCCTTGCCTACTGTATTGCACTCCGGCAATTACGTCTTGGCCGAGCAGTTTTATGACGCTCGACGCAAGCCTGGTCGAAGAAAAAACCTTAGGTCTGCCTAGAAGTTGACTTCGAAAATCTGAATTCGAATTTATAACTGCCGAGGCACTCAATTGAGATAATTCCGTGTTTTCCGATATGCGGTGGCTTATTGAGCCGACCCACCACTCGCTAGCAATTACATGATCTCTCTGTAACTCTCTGGATGTTCTTGCAAACCAGTGGTTACTAATCACACTTTCCTTTTCAAACTCTGGCCATTGTATTCGTGAGAATTCGCTGAACTCCTTTATTGCGAGAGTAGTCCAGAATCTGGCGTCGACGAGCCTTAGAGGACTGAGTGCACCAATTGAGCTATAGATGTCAACGCTATTCTCTGCCTTCGACCTCATCGGGTCTGCAGGGGGTACTGAAATTTCCAAATCGTAGTTAATCAAGTTCAAGCTGAGTTTTGAGGAGAGAGTCTCAAATGGGTCTCTTAGGTCCCCAGGGTGACCGACGGTATTTTTGCTACCACACAAGTGTTGAAACAGAATGTCGACTGAATCAGAGTTCAGAATCTTCAACCTGAGCCCCCTTCGCCAGAAAATCACTCACGGTGTTTTTAGCCAGTATCTTTTGAGCAATCAAATTTGCCTGCTGCCAATCGTCGAGCTCACCTTCGCCCTGTCCCAGACCTAATTCCTCTAGCTTCTTTGACAATCCTTCTCTCCAGGATGTCAATTCGTCCTCTTGTCCATCCTCTAGATTTTGTAGGCCATAAACTAGGGCATCCTTCACGATAGACATGAACATCAGGGGTTTTAATCTTGAGTCCTTGTGAGATCTGCTAAAAAGATCCCAGCATTGGTATCCCATTGCAACTATCAATCCAGCGCCAATGGAAACTTGATATTCGCCTGGCGCGACATCGCCGGATTTTTGAAAGCTCATTAGATTTGGAGTGTGTTGCTCATCATCGATTAAAATTCGCATCGTGGCCCCCTGCCCTAAAACATCACCGGGCAACAAGGAGAAAAGCATTTCGTCGTAGAACGAGCTAGCCCCCGAAAGGTTGCTCTTCACTGGCGCTAGGCAAATAATTAATGGAGTAATTTCAACCGTTCTCGCCAAATTTGACATGTCCAAATCAATCTTCCCTTTTTGCGAGACACCTGCTAGATCAACCGAGACCCAATTTCTTGACATTGTCGCACCACAATATATTTCTAAGCCAAATTCGGCGTAGCCTCCGGCGAGTAGTTCGAGGATCCCAATTTGATCGAAATAACCTTCCAAAGCCAGGCCTAGAGTATTCTCATCGGAATCCACGACTTTGATCGTAAGCGGGAAATCATCTCCTAGTTGGTAATCTTCAGCCCTTCCAAGTACTGGATGAGGAAGGGCTATAGATGCAGAAATCACTTCTCTCCTGTCTTAGGCTCCGGCACTAAAAGCGCCTCTATTCCAAAATCTATTTTTTTTGTGGCACTCGATAAGCGAACGCGCAGTACAGCCTCTTCCCCGCCTACCACTTCTATTGTCTCTCCTAGGGCCAGGGGGCCCGAGGGGCCGGCTTGTTCCAGTAGCCTGCGCTCCGGCCCTTCGCCAGCGCTCATTAGCGCTAAATTATGTTTACCCGATTCATTAGGAGTGAACCTGACTTTGAGAGACAGGCCCTTCGGACCTATCGCATCGGAGCTTTCAATTAGGAAACTAAAATTATGGAGGGGGCTGAGGTTGGTCCATCCAGCCGTTGACACCGAATTACCCTCTGTCGTTGGAATTGAACCGCCAGTTTTCTTTCGTCTCCCACCACCACCACCTACTCCGGAGCTTGGCCCAGCATTTTTTCCGTTAGGAACTTTAATTTTGTCGGAATAGTTTGATGAAATTTCCCTGATCCTTGGGACGTCGGAAATTTTCGAATCCAACGACCCCTCAAGGAGATTGCCAAATAGCTCATCGATTTCCTCGAGCTTCACTTCTTCCAAGCTAACAGCAGGTGCGATCTCTGCGAGAAGGGACTTGACCTCAGAAGTAAATGTTTTGTATGCCATCTTTACCTGGGAGGCATCGGTCTCATTTTCGATTTGGTCGAAAGAGAGTTCATTGTGCTGTGGGTTCTCCATTTTGACTAAATTCTCGGACGCCTGAGGGTCCCTGACCCACAATATAAGATCAAAAGTAGTGCTGCTGGGAAACTGCTTCAGTAAGGGCGGCTTGTAAGTTATGAGCATCCCATTTGCCCTGCAAATGCCAACCCTTTTCCAGGTTACCTCGTCTGAATGCCTCAGAAAATAAGCCACATCTCCGAAAGCGCCGGACTTTAGAATGCCGGATGTCGTGGGGTTGCGAATCGATTGAATGGATCTGAACTTTTCCCTCAATTTTTCGGCATGCTCATTCCCAGGCAGGTCAAGCCATTCAAGAGCACTCTCTAGTTGTTGTGTCAGCGAAGCCTTCTCAATCACGGCAAGGTCGCCTACTTTTACTTTCAAACTGCCAGAGTCGATAGCCAAGTAAAAATTGGCCAGGAGGCTAGCCCTTGCCAGCTCAAAAAAGCTCTCTTCGATTCTTGGCGATGCAACAAGGACAGTAGTTCCAAGGGCCCCTGACCCCCTGCTCTCGATAACCCATTCAGGGATGTCACCATCGAGGATTGCCGACTGCGTTTCCGACATTCCAAAGTAGCCAGTAGCTGCGTTTATCTCCCCCGATTTCTCTCGAGTAGATTGCAGGATCGTCTTCCCTAGGAATCTTTTTTCGATATCGTGGTCACCTTGAATAATCGAATAATAGAAAATCGTTCGAAGTCTGGAAATCGAGAATGGCGCCTTTGAGCCGTGACCAAAAGACCCCAGTGCCCCCGGCTGTTGCTTCTCCGACACTCCAGTGCTTCGCACGAGAGTGAACCAAGGCCCTGCTGGCCCATCAAGTGGTCCGGTGAGGCCTGTGGTTCCAAAGTCGTGTATTCCGAGAAAAGCTATTTCATGTTTCCCGATTTGATCCTTGCCATTCTTGAAAAACTCTTTGGAGGCCCCGCTTTCAGAGACAGAGAGAATTTGATCAAAAACAGGTTCCAAACTTGTTATTTCTTCGTTGGATGATGCCTGGACTCGGTGAAGAGAAAGAACCATTTCAACCGGGGAGCTAATAGAAGCATCTCTAGCATCTAGGGAATTCTGAACCACCTCTCTTATCAGAGAGCCGGACCTATCAGCGCTGAAATGATTCATGGCCGCATTATTGAATCCCTCAAACGAATTGTGCTTGCTTCTAGAAAACTGCCAATCCATACGTCCTCTTCGTCTCAACTGTAACTAAATACTATTCGATATTTACGATTGCTAATGCGCTCTTGATCTGCGTTGCGATAGCCGAAATCACTGGCACAACAACCGAATTGCCTGCTTGCTTATAAAGACGACTATCGGCAAGCCCCTCCGGAAGCCGTATATGCGGAAAACCCATCAAGTCGAAACACTCCTGAGGGGTGATTTTTCGGATTCCCCCCTCGGACGTTATTAGGGGCACGTTATGCCCACCCATGCCCATGTTGGCCGTCAGGGTAGGACATAAATCGGACTTATTACTTCTCACGTATTTTCTTCGCCATTGATAGAAAGTCCCCCGTTCCGTGACCTCTCTTACTAATTCGTCGAAGAACGGAGTTTTCGACGTGTAGAAGTACTTTGCATCCACATCTGGCCGAGGAGCCCATTTCTTGCCGGAGGAGGACGCGTCGCTGCCGGTGGGGAAACGGAAGACGTCGAATGCTGCCTCGTCTCTAAATGCGACCATGTAAATGCGTTCACGATTTTGAGGAACATCAAAGTCCTTGGCGTTTAAAATCGCACTCTTTACTCTGTACGGCGTGGTCAAAGCCATTCCGTCTGGAGACGAGACTTCCCCACTTAGCGCTTTAACTATGGTCTCAAAAGTTCTTCCTTCGTCATGTTGCCGAAGATTTTTAACATTTTCCAGAAGTACTACCGCAGGCTTTAATTCATCGACAAGTCGTAAAATTTGCCAAAACACATTACCTCGTTCATCGTCAAACCCCTTTCGCAGTCCCGCAACGGAGAACGGCTGACAAGGAAAACCGGCCGTCAGAACTTGCCCAATAATGTCGGCGTCGGATGTCACAACACCATTCAGATTAAGAGCCCGCAAGATCGTCTTGACATTTACGTTTGCCACGTCGTCCACGAGTAAGGGGCAATCATGGTTGGCCTTATAGGTGGCCGCCGCGTAGGGATCAATTTCATTTCCAAACATTGGATCGAATCCAGATTGAGCGAACCCGAGTTCAATTCCTCCAATTCCGGAGAATAAATTTATAGTTTTGAGGTTTTTGAGCATGCTTGTAGACTAATCGAAGGTTCTGTCATTTTGGATTCATGGGGAGGGTGAGCCTTTTGAAAAAGAAATATGTCCCTATCGTCTCTCTCGAGTCGTATCAAAAGTACCTCAGTCCAGTTGGCTCTCTAACGGAATTATTCAGTGACAACGAGAGGCCTCTCATACATTCGCGAACCGTAGAGAGGCTATTCGTTTATCTCTCAGGAGCTAAGGACCTCAGCAGAAGAGATAACTCTTTTGATGCCGCACTAGGGAAATCAGGGATTGGCCTAAAGACTTTCACTGGTAATTCTCTTAAATCAAGCTCTTTTCAAAAGATCGCAGAATTCAGCAATGCCGCTGACAGGTACGCAGTGGAGACCCTATCCCCGCAGGAAATAGTAGAAATAATTAGCAAAAAACGCAATTCTCGACTTTTGAGCAATTCGATCGCTTACGGACTCGAAATGGCTGAATCGGTCTATCATTGCCTCGTCCGGCTCCCCGGGGGGGTTCTAATTCATGAACGGCCAATGAGCTTAATAGATACCGGGGGGCTTTTCGCAATTGAAAAGACCACGGGGATTAGGACTACCTGGCCCAAGAAGTTGACTAAAAATGCCTCACTCTTTTTTTCCGACGGTAAAAACAGGTACAGTTTCCATCGAGGCAAAAGTGTACTCAGCATGAAATTTTCCCTCGAGGAGCATTTCACCTCAAAAATTTTGACCATCAAGCCAATTCCTAATATTTTTGAATATTTGGCAAACTTCAAATGGGATAAATCACTACTCTTCGGTGACTCCAGCGGTCTCAAGTTACCCATTTCCCCTGGGAACCTTTCACCAGTTCCTGGACAAGACTATGTAGTCTTGCCTCTCTATAGTGCCAATTCCGGTGAGGTGCATTTGGCTTCGGGGCTCAACCAATGGCTTGCATCTGGGCGGAAACGATCATTTGGAGAGGCGTACATACCCATCCCCGCAATTATTCACAGAATTGCTCCGGGGTTTTTCCCTGCGTCAAATTCCCCATTTCCCATTCTTTTACCTGATGGCAGGACCCTTTCCGTCAAGGTCTGCCAGGCCGGGGATAAGGCTCTGATGTCGAATCCAAATTCAGAACTCGGAATCTGGCTTCTTTCTATGATTGAGGGCTCAACTGTTTCCGCTAAACGGAGGTTTGACGATAAAGCCCCCTACGAGATCGGAAACTTGGAAACTATAGGTATGGATTCAGTCCTGATTGAAAAAATCCCATCAAACCCCGGCTGGTCACTTACGATGGCAGACGTTGGTAGCTACGAACTGTTTTTAGAGGACTGCGCTTTATCTAAGCCCTGGTAGGTAAATCTCCAGCATGACCGCTCGTAACCCACATAGGTAGCCCAATAGGCGACACCAAGGTCGGGGGCTTTATTCATCCCAGGTTGCAGGAGCCATTACGAACGATAGCTGCAGCCTGAGTGTGCAAAATGTCTGACCACTAGTGCAGGTTTCTTCTATAACTAAAGATAGAGCGGGACATGAATAAAAAGTCAGAAGCCAGTCTTAGGAAAAACGGCACTATCCGCCTGATTGGCATCGAGAATCTTTGTGTGAATAGTAACCCAACTCTCGAGCAGGTCAGTTATATTAGGGCCGATTGCCTCGAACTAGTGAAGCCTGGTCCCAATGATTTGTTCAATGTGACAGTCAGCTCACGCAAAAACCTAGAGGCTGCATTCTTTTGAATCCTTAGCTCAGGCTTCCTTTACATCTTTTCATCCACGTTCAACGCCATAGGCCCTCCAGTACCATGGTTGCATTTCTAGGAACCTAGTGAGATGTGTATTTAGGATCAATCCCACTCAGAGAAGTCAACTCGATGGCACTTAGATAGAAGGTTGCGTAAGGTGTTCTCTCGCTATCGCGGTAGTTAGCATCACAAAGCCATAAAAAGGTAAAAAAGGAAAATTTCTTATCTCATTGGTAAAGAGTGGACCCCAATTTTTGTCAATGGGTCGGCTGGGACGAGGAGGTCATGGTTACTGGGACGGCTTTGAGTTAACGGGAGGGGCTCAGCTTTTACGAAAGCTGGGCCCCGTCACTTGATTTATTCGCGCCTAAGTCTTGGGAGCAAATGGGCACACCGTCAGGGCGCATGGGTTGAGCTGCTGGCTTGACACAGCCTAAAGAACAGAGAATGCTTAAAGTCACAACTAAATAACAACCAACTCGAACCGCTAGCGGTTCCAGAAGATGGCTGAATTAATGGGCTTCCCGCCTTCAGCATGCAACCTGCCGACCATCGGCGAAGGTGCAAAGGGAAATGAGTAGGTCAAGCAATTGACAAAAGTGGATGGGCCAGATGGCCCCTGGTAACGAAAGAGGCAACATTTTATGAACTGGAATCTAGTATCTGGAGACTCTCTGTCTCCTGTGATTATTCACGTCCCACACGCAAGCACTCGCATTCCCGAGCACATTGCCCAGCGCTTCTTGCTTTCAAGCCAAGAGCTGCAGCGAGAGTTGGACGTAATGACAGATGGACTCACCGATAAGTTGGCGAGACTTGCTTATGAAAAATCACAGTTAGCTCCTTGGATTTTTGAGAATACGCTCTCGAGGCTGGTGTGTGATCCTGAACGCTTTCCAGATGAAACCGAGGTTATGAACCAAGTCGGCATGGGAGTCGTTTATTCAAAAACCAATGATCAAAAGCCCTTGCGAAATCTATCGGAATCGGAATCTTCTGAAATAGTCGAACAGTACTTCACGCCTTACTCTTTAGCCTTTCAAGACCTTGTTGCTGAACGACTAGAAGCCGTGGGACACGTGCTAATAATCGATCTTCACTCCTACCCGATTGTTGCTTCTCCCTATGAGCTCTATAAGGACTCACCGAGGCCGGCTGTTTGCCTTGGGGTTGATGATTTCCACACTTCTCAAGGCCTTGTTGAACTAGCAACAAGAGAGCTTTCAGGGCTTGGGGGCGTAGACATAAACACTCCGTTTGTGGGGACCTACGTCCCTTTGAAGTTTTATGGCAAAGATGCTCGAGTGCAGTCAATAATGCTGGAACTCAGAAGAGACACTTTATTGACTGATGGTCTTCCGGGGGCCAGCTTTGAAACAACAGCTGCTGCGATTGCGCAGCTGATTGACTCTCTTCCAGAGACTGAGTCCTTCAGTCGGTCTATTCCCCAGGAACGGGCGTAGCTCTCTCGAGGAGCCCAGCCAGCCTGCTAATACCCTTCACGTCCTCTATTGAGCTAAAGACCGCCTTGGGCAAGTTGACCGAGTAGACCAGGTAGCAAACGCTCTTGGATCGACTGATTGCAACGTTCATCCGGTTCTTCTCAAGCAGGAAGCCAAGCCCTCTTGGGGCATCTTGAGAAGAGCTGGATGCAAAGCTGTAGATCACAACGAGCCCTTCCTGGCCTTGGAATTTATCTACTGTGCCAACGGCAACATATTGGTGACCGGCCTGGTCAAGGGCCTTGCGAATGGCGTTCACCTGGGCGTTGAATGGTGCCACGATGAGGATTTCCTCTGGCCCGACTTCGTCAATATGTTTTTCAACTAGCTCCATGACCTTGGCCACCTCTTGGTCACTAAAGGTTGAATTGCCCGTGTGGTTGATGGGGACTTTGTAGAGACCCGGGGCAATGCCTCTGATCACGTGCTTATCGGTGTCAGGGTGTGAATTGAGTCTGTTTTCATAGGAGAGCCAAGAGACTGGCTCATTGATCTTTGGATGCAGTCTCCTTGTGAGTTCTACAAAGTAACCCATGTCTTCGGGCAGAAGTTCATGTTCTCCCATGTAGTGACCAAGTGCTGAGTTGGCAACGCCACCGGGGTGGATGGCCTGCACCACCTGCGCCAACTGCTGAGGATCGCCAAACAGGATTATGTTGTCCGCAATTCCAGAGACGGCCAACGTGTCCACCAGCGAGAACTGGGCTGCTTCATCAATAATCAGGTAGTCGTAGTGAAATGCGCGCATGTTCTTATTGCTCATCGAGAAACTCGTTCCACCAAAGACCTTTGGTTCGGTCGATGCTTCAATCATCTTCTGAACCTTCCTGGAGTCGGTGCTGGTTTGCCAGCCACCATCTTTATCGGTCTCGTTTTTCTTTACTTTGAAAATCTGACTCTTATCAACACCGGCTTCAACGCAGCCGGCGAGGACGTTATTAATCGCTGCGTGAGAGTTTGCCGTTATAGCAACACTCTTGCCTTTGCCAATAAGGTGCTCGGTTAGCCTGGATGCCAGGTAGGTTTTTCCAGTTCCTGGAGGTCCTTGGACTGCCATGGTCGTGCGGTTCATGGATTCAACGGCAGTTATTAGAGCTGGCAGGTAGTTGTTTGTGTCTGCTTCGGGGAGGCTGGAATCATTCTGCAGCCTTGGGCCGCGCTGCATTAAAAGGTCTAATGCAGCATTGCCAAAGGGCGCAGGGGATCTGGGCTCACCCCAGGCACTTGTTAGTTCTTCGGCAAGCGCCTCTAGGGCCACCTGTTTGGATTTTGTGTTGTAAAACTTGCCATCGTAGATCGCGTCTGGAGTGACATTTAGTTGACTCTCGTCCTTGTCACTAACGTAGAACTCAACGCCGCCAGGAGTAAATCTAGAGACCTTGCCTTTTCGGCGGTCAAGCCCTTCGCCAGCAGTTTGGCATCGAATTATGATTTCGTCTTCTGCGGATGGCTCATAAAGTGACCCGGGGTCGCATGAAGCTTTGAAATAAATCTTGTGGGTTCCGTTGGAGCGCTGTGGCTCTTCGCGTCTGAGCTCAGTCACATCTGTTAGCAAGAAGCCGGCTTTGTCTTTTTCGAAGGCTTCATCATCTTGCTGAAGGCGAATGTAGAGATCGGCTGATTGCGTAACAGCCTCGCGTCTGTAGAACAAGATCGAATGAACTATCGCTTGCCATGCGGTGGCATTGCAGTCTATTTCTGAATCCGCGCCCCAATCCCAGTCTTCGAGCGGGGCCAAGTAGCTAGCGGTTTTCTCCTCTAGGGCTAGTAACTCGAGCTTGCGCTCAAGGAATGCGGGGTCTAGGTCTGCTTCAGGCTGGGCGTTTTGTCCAAACCTCGAGCTTGCGTCTGGCATCATGAGCAACCAGTCATAGAGCTCCATGGTTGAAACCACGTCTTCTTTGTTGTAGTCGCGGAGGTCTTGGTAGAGCTTCTCGGATCTGATGGATAGGTCTGACCTTTGTTCTAATGTCAGAGTTTGATCTTGCGAGCCGGCAACTAGATCGCGCCACTGGGCATACTCATCGATGCTGGCGCTCGCGTTAGTGACTTCCGATTCTCTTTCGAACTCGTAGTGGCGCTCAAGGTTTTTGATTGAGTACTGAGGCTCTCCGACTCGAAGGCTTTTTCGCACTATCGGGTAAAGGTCAACTAGGCGACCCTCAAACACCAGCTGGTCTAGCTCTAGCCGTTTGACTCCATGGCGATGAGAGAGTCGATAAAGGGCGGTCTTCTCATAAGAGGCGTAGTGGTAGATGTGGGCATCGGGGTGCTTGTCCATGCGGTCAACCACCCAGATCATAAAGTCGATAAATGCTTGTTTTTCTTCATCCCTGTCTACCGCCCAGAAGTCGGTGAAGCCTAGGTCTCTGGTCCAGTTTCCAAAGAGGTACTCGAGGCCACCATTTGGGAAGTAGGGGAAGCCCTCCATGTCAAAAAAGACATCGCCCTCACTGGGTCTTGGCAGGAACTGCAACAGTGGGTCTTCAAGTAATTCGTGCTCGGGTGTCTTTGTTTGTTTGCTCAGGATTTGCAGTGCCGCTTGTTTCTGCATCTTCTCAAAGGTTGCCGCTGTGACACCGGGGACTTTGGTGAGTGGGTTTTGGGCAAGGTCACTAAGGGTCTGAATGCCTGCGGCATTCAGTTCGCCTCTCAGGTTCTTGCCTAGTCCAGCGACTAGAAGTAGGTCTTGGGTTTCTTCGCGATCGTCTTTGCAGAGTTCTGGGTATTCACAGATCTCGCAGTCGCGGTTTCCGGCGCAGTGCCAGGTGAAGTTTTCTAGTTGGGAATCCGTTGAATAGCTAGAGACTCTAGCTATTGCATGCTCTAGTTCGTCCCTAGCGATTCGGGTGGCGGGAACTATTTCGCCCTCTTGGAAACTCGTCATTGTTCGGTTGCCAAGAATCAGGCCGTGGCGAGAGTTATGAGCTTTTAGCCCTTGGGCGTCTAGGGCTTCTATGTAGATAGCAACCTGCAGGGCGTATTCAGGTTTTGGGTGAGAAGAGTATTTGGCATCCCAGACTATGTATTTGGGTGTGCCAGGCATTTCCTGTTCGAGTCTTGAGGTGAGTGAGCCGTCTACAAACTCGAGAACCCAGCCCTCTTTGACTAGAAAGTCTGGCTTGCCTCTAAAGATGGAGTGTGGGGCTGAGTGCTCAAGACCACCCTGGTAGATGATCGGGACACCTTGACGCATGAGCTCGAGAGTTTGTTGAAAGTCGCCATCCTTCTCGGGTCTAGCAACTGAGCCCTGCGGCATTGAAGCTGTTAGCTCTTCAGTGAGCTTTAGCTCAAAGGCGTCACCGTACTTTTGCGGGAGGGATTTATCCTCACCCTTTTCGCGAAGCTCTTTTTGCTTCGAGATGTGGGGGGCCAGCTTGGTTTCTACCTCGGGCACTCTAAGTGCGTGGAACACTGACAAGTTGGTGCAGTGGTCACATGTGGCTGCTCGCATTAGATCTCGAGTGTTGAAAAACCATTGATCTCCATTTTTATGCATACACCCATGGTGACACCTAGAAGTGACAACTTGAGTGGAATTCACTCGCTTGTAACTCGTATGGCCTTTCGTTGATGCCGAGTCGAATTGCACTCCTGACGGTAAAACATCAGGCCCCACCTATAACTTTTTAGTACCGCAGGGTGCAAGCTCGGGGCCCAAAAGCGGCTAGATGACATTCCCATCCTTATTCAGGACTTCAGTTCTCCAGTGAAGGGGTTCAAGTGGAAGAGTCTTTACATACCTGATCCGGACTTTATACCGGAAGAAGGGGAAGAAGATGGCAGTGAGATGCATGTTGGCTATTGCCTGCCCGATGGCATTGCGGATGCACAGTTTGGCAGCGACGTTAACTACGAGGTCTTTCACCTTTCGCCGCTTTTCCGAGAGCCCTCAATTGAGCAGCTCAAATCCGCCTTTAGTTCCTAGCGGCGCCAGTTAGTCAGGCTACCTAGACGACTCAGACAAGCCAGACAACCCAGTAGGCCAACCCTGAAGACCATCGTCAAGCTTTAGATCAGCAATGTCTTTGATTTCAGCTAGTCCTGAGGTCACATCGGTAACACCGATGCGAAGGCAAGGACCCCTCTCTTCAAATTCTTTTTCTACCGGGGACCCTACTTTAGACTTCCGGCAGTAAGCCCTTCAACAATTTGTTTGTTGAAGGCGATGTAAATGATGATCATTGGCAAAGTGACGATGGTGAGAGCGGCAAATAGCAGTCCATAATCGGTCACGTAGCGGCTTGAAAAAGCCAACAAGCCGGTAGGAATAGTCTTCAAAGCATCATCTTGGATGTAGAGCAATGCCAACAAGAACTCGTTCCACGACGTTAACGCGGAGAATATTCCCACTGTTGCAAGCCCTGGCTTGAGAAGCGGCATTGCGATAAGTCGGTAGATCATGAAGTCACTCGCACCCTCCATTCGGGCCGCTTCGAAAAGCTCATCAGGAAGCGCTTTCAGGTAGACCGTCAAAAGATAAGTGGCAAGTGGCAAGCCCATTGCAATGTAGGGGATGATGAGCGCAAAGCGGGTGTTGGTGATATACAGCGCATTGAACATGGTGCTTTGCGCGATGAAGTAGGACTGCAGTGGAAGAAGCAACCCAAGGGACAGCAAACCCATCAGCGCACCCCTGCCGCGAAACTGGTAGCGGCTGAAAGCAAATGCCGCGGCAGAACCGGCGAAGAGAATAACTACGACCGTCACGCTAGTGGTGATGGCGCTATTGAGGGCGTATTGCCCAATATTTCCCACTTGCCAGGCCTCGACCCATATGGAGAAGTCCAAAGTTTCGGGCAGAGCGAATGGTTCTCGGAATATCTGTTGATTGGTTTTTAGACCAGATACCGTCATCCACAACAGTGGGAAAGCATAAATGAGTGCGATGAGGCTCAAGCCCAAGGTGACCAGTAGCCTTGGTACTCTTTGGTGGAGTGCAATCTTAGGGCGGCGCTGTAAGTAAATTTCTTTAGTCATCGTCGCAACTCTTTCTGGTCATTCCACTTGCGAATTCTGACAAACATCCAGCCCACAACCAGAATCACCAGCGTCAACACGACCGCCATTGCTGAGCCGTAGCCGACATCGGCATTTCTGAACACGGTGCGAACCAAAAGCGTTGTTGGAATCTCTGTGGCATTAAAGGGCCCACCATTGGTGAGGACGAAAAATAGATCAAAGCCCTGGAATGCGCCGGTGACACATAGCAAAACCCCAACTTCAATTGCATTGCGGATGAAGGGGATCTTGACGCTCCAGAAAATTTGCCATTCGTTAGCCCCATCCAGGCGGGCAGCTTCAGATAGCTCTCCTGGCACCTGCTGGAGGGCGGAATAAAAAATAACCATGAAAAACCCTGAGAAGACCCAACCTGAAACGATACTTATCGCTAATAACGCAGTGTCTGGGTCACCCAACCAAATGCGGGTGAAATCTTCTAATCCAACGGCCGTCAGTGCGCCGTTTACTAGTCCAAAATCTGGATTGTAGATGAACGACCACAGTACTGCAACCACGACCATGGGGAGCATGACCGGCGCGAAGAGTGCGACGCGGAACCATAGTGAACCAGACTTTTGGACGCTGATCAGACCAGCTAGGCACAAACCAACCAAGACTTCGAGAATCAGGGTCGCAAATATGTAAAGCAGAACGTTCGTGAAGGATTTCGCGAAAATGTCGTCGGAGGCAAGTTCCACATAGTTTGCAAATCCCACAAAAGTGAACTCACCGAAGCCACTCCAGTTCGTGAAACTCAAGCCAGCGGTCGCAACCATAGGAACCAAAACCGCGAAGATGAAAAAAGCCAAGGCTGGTGCCAGAAATAGAATCGGCACCCATGGTTTTTCGGCCTTCATGCTTTTACCTTCTGTTGGTGCAGGGTGTGCTCAATTGCTCGAGCACACCCTGCAGTTCAACTATTGTTATTCGACTGACGCAGCCAAATCAGCTGCTGCCTCTTCTGGGGTACTAACTCCACCCAGCACAGCGGCTACTGCGCGGTAGAAGTAGTCTGCAACCTCTAGGTCGTAGTCAGTGTCTGGCGGCCCAACTACGTGGTCCGAACCGGACAGCATGGTGTTCAAACGAGCTGTTCTGTCGTCCAGCTCGGCGCTAGCCGCGGAGATAGCCATTGGAACAGCCTCTGCTGCAATAAACTCAGTCACGAACTTCTCATTATTTGCCATCGCTAGGAACTCTGCGGCTTTATCTTTGAGTGGGCTCATTTCGTTGATGACGTAACCGGTAACAACTCCCATAACACTGCCCTGGTCTCCGGCGCCATTTGCCATCGCAGGTAGGTTGACGTAGTCGAAGTTAAGGTCGGGTGCCTCGCCAATTGCCCAGCTAACCAACCAGGAACCAATCGGGTGCATCGCTGCTTCACCTTGGAAGAACAACTGAGCACCTTCGTTATCCGCAATAGCGTTAGCGCTTGCATTTATGCAGTTGTTGTCGGCGAGCTCTTTGATGTAACCAAAGGCCTCCACCCACTCAGGCGTGTTGAATGATGTGCGCTGACCCAATGCCGAATCGTAGACATCTTCACCCACAACTCGAGACGTTAGGTGCCCCAGCCAGTTACCTGCGGCCCAAAAGTCCTTATTGCCAGTCGCCATTGGAATGTAGCCCGCATCGTATGCAACCTTGCAGGTGTCCATAAGTTCACCCCAGGTGGTTGGAGGAGTGATTCCCAGCTCAGCGAATATATCAACGTTGTACCAGATCACGTTGGTGACATCTGCCGTGTGTGGCGCCAACAATAGCTTTCCGTCGACCTCACCTGAAGAGAATGCTGCATCGTCCCAGATGCCCGAGAGGACCCCACCGGACATGTACGAAGTCAGGTCGGCTGCGTAGCCGCCTTCGTTCCTCTCAGCAAGTCTGCTACCAGCCCACTCAAAGTAGACATCTGGCGCATCGCGACCTGAGAGGAGGTTTGGCAAGCCAATGGTTTGGTACAGGTCATCGTCGACGTAGTTCATTTCCACTTTGATTCCCGAGTTCTCGGACTCAAACTGGGCGGCAATCTGATCCCAGACGGATATTTGTGCTTCTCCAGGAGAACCCATTGCAACACGCAATGTGCCTTCTGCGACGCTGTCAGTTGTGCCAGTAGCATCGTCGTCAGTTGTTGTCTCGGAACTTGTTGCACAGGCCCCAAGAAGCAGAGCTGACGCTGCTGTTAAGGCAATAATTGCACTGCTTTTTTTAGTGATCATTCCTATCGCTCCTCATTGTAGTTTGGTGGTGTGGTGTTGGCGGGCGACTCTTGAATTAGATGCTCCAAGAACATCTCAAGAGAGTCACCGAACACTCGCTTGCCTGTGGAACGCAACCGAGTGAAGTCCGGTTCGAGCTCCGAAGCTCGAACCGAGTCCAGCTGACGCTCCTGCGCCAACGTGGCCAAATGACGCAGGATTTCTGCGCCAATTCTGAAAGTGTCCAACCATGGACGGCACTGAGAGACAAGTTTTTTATTTACGAAGTTCTCGGATAGTAGGTGCGCTGCTGAGTTCTCAAACTTCGTTGCAAGATCGGACATAGCTAAAATTCCGGGCTCTAATACGCCAGAGATGTTCGAGAACTCGAGGGCGGCTAGTGCCTGATTTATCTCTTCGGCGTCACTTAGAGAAAGACATGAAGACCTTGAGTTTCCGGCGAACACCTCGAATGCAGCTGCGTCCTGGGCATTTTTTGTGACGGCAGCAATACCGCGAACCCAGCTTTGTTCGGTGTCATACGCAAAGGGGTCGGCCAGGAAGTCACCGACCGTTGCAATCGCGATCTTTGAGGCTTCCGCCATCTCCATTGCGTTCACGATGATTCCCCGACTGGTGTTGCAGAGCTCGGGATCCCGACGCTCATAGGGGCCTAAGTGGAGTTCATGAGACATCGCCACATCGTTTACGGGGTAGTTATCCCAATACAAGGGAGGGCGACCAGCTGTTTCGGCAAACGTGATTGCATCGGCCGCCTCAAGGGTTGCCGAACAGATAGATTTGCCGGTCCACATGATGTCGATTTCTACCGGTAGTCCCCGACTTAGCTCGGCAAGGTAGGGTTCCGTTCCTGATCCCCAATAAGTTTCTGGGCAGACCATCAGTGATGATCCTTCGATCTCTGACAAGCATTCGTGCACGCCAATCACGAGCGATCGGTGAGCTTCTGCGAGGGAGGTAAAGGTTTGCTGGTCTCGAGACCACTGCAGCTGCGAGGGAATGTCATCCAAAAAAAGACCGAAGTCTCGCACTCCCATGTCGGCAAAGAATCGAAGCTTGCTGATCAACCGGCTTCGATCGTCTTGGTCCGAATAACGAATTGACAGACCTGGTGAAATTGCAATTACGAATCGTATGCCGAGATCCGCTGCACGCGTTCTGAGCTCTTGAATACTTTCCACCCAGGCGTCATCAGGTGTCTCGGCCCAGTCATGCCGCAACAGCGGCTCGTCCTTAGGGGAAAAGACAAACATATTCATTCGGTGATCGGCCATGAACTCTAAAAAGTCAAGCCGCTCTATGTGAGACCAAGGGGGGCCGTAGAACCCTTCAATTACCCCACGAATCGCAAAGGCTCGTTTGGAAATTTCCCCTGCGGTAATTTCAGTCATTTCAGAGTCCCATGGCGTCGAGCGTTAAGATATTGTGCATTTTCTTCATCGCCACCTTCCGTGTTGCTGCTGGTGTAGACGGCAGGGTGGATTCCTTTGTCGACAAGATTGGCAACGCTCTGGGCGACGAGTGCATTTATGATTGCGGCACCGATAACCGTAGAGGTTGGAGCAACCTTTTTATCAAAGCCCTGAATGTGAATTGAGGCGTCACCTACCACGCCTCCGTTGTCAATTACTACTTCCGAAATTTCATGTAAGCGTCGTCTGTCACTTACTCGGGCATCCTTCGATGTTGCGTGGTTGAGACTTGTTATTGCAATCACAGGCACGCCTGCAGCCTGCATCGCCTCGGCCATTTCGCAAATGGCGGCGTTTGCCCCTGAGTTCGACGCGATGATCGCCACGTCGTCACCGGTCAGCTCATGACTGTCCAGGAGAGCTTTGGCGAGACCCGGAAGCCTCTCTAGTCGAGTACTCAATGTTGGATCATGATGCATCAGTAGTCCATCAAAGATGATTGGGTTAATAGCAACTAAGCCACCCGCCCTGTAAAATAACTCTTCGGCGAGCATGTGGGAGTGCCCGGTGCCGAAGGCATGAATAGTCCCTCCGGATGCCACGGTCTTTGCAATGAGTGTCGCCCCCATTTGTATTGGGGAATTCTGCTCGGTGAGCAATGTTCCAAGGGCATCCTGCAGCCTACGAAGATATTGCTCCGCGATATTGGCTGTGCTAGTGGCTGTGTTGGTCACTTTTTCCTTCCCATCTAGGCGCTCCAGGCCTGGATCATGTGTTCATAGGGGCCAAAGTCAGACACCCCTCCCAGCCAGATACCTCCGGCTAGCGGGTTACTGTCTTCGTGGCGAATTGTTAGTCCGGGAACTACCGAAGACAATGTATTTTCCAGCAATGCTCGAGCAAGGGGCGAGTGAGCAAATAAACGGCTAGACCATGCCAGGTCTGCTGTTTCCGGAGTCAGCTCGGCAGCGTCGATTGCGCGCTGGACGCTCTTTGCTAGATCAAGACTGGCTTGTTCAACAATCGAGCGCGCCTCTTGATCGCTTGCAGCCAGCTTGAGGACCTCTTGAGCGAACTGTGAGATTTCGTTTACTGCTCTAGAGCGCGAGTGCGCCTGGGCAGGAAGAGTGGTTATTGGTCCAAATTGGCTAGTTGCCAGCTGAACCATTTTGCTGTTAGGTCTTTGAAACTGAGTGTCTAATGCCAATCGCAGGGCGTTCCTGCCGATTGAAAAGGCTCCACCATCATCTCCAAGCAAGTAGCCATAACCGCTAACCGAGAACATCGAGTCTTTTTGGTTGCCGACACTGATGCAGGCAACCCCAGTTCCAATCGCCAGCGCGATTCCGGGGGCACCCCTAAAGAAAGAAGCATGATGCGTCACACCATCATCGGTTACTATCACGCGTTTTGCGCCTAGGGACTGGCCGATTTTGCTGGCCATTCCAAGCGACTCTTGTTTGTTCGGGGGTGAAGTACTGAGGCCTAGGACAACTGTGTCGACTGGGTCGGGAAATTCATTTTTCACGGCAGCCACAACCAGATTGTGGACTCTATTAAGCACATCGCCTTCAAGTCTGCTTGCGCCGTGTGTTTCGACAACCCTTGAAGAGTCGCTCATTTGAAGCCGAATTCCTGATTGACCTCCATCTACGGCCAGCACCCTCGTGCTCATCTTTGCGGCTCCTGCATCGAACCACGGGCGAAGGCGCCACCGGATACATCAGCCGTCAGCTGATACTTGTCTCCTCGATAGGTGCAGCGAGCGTACATGATTACGTTTCCACGAAGATCTGAGTCAACCATTTCGATTAGGAGGCAGCCTTGGATGCTGCTAATTTCCAGAAGATTCCTGACAGCGGCCTCCGGAATAACCGGCCCTATTGTCACAGTCGCTGCACCGACGCTAATCCGGTACCTGTCGGCAAGGGTTTTGTAGAGCGACCCACCCAGGTCGTATTCGCTTAGCCCTGGCACCAAAGATTGCTTTATCCATACTGTTTCGAGGGCCAGTGGCTCGCCTGTGGCCAATCGGAGTCGGGTGAACTTGTGAACCGGAGTGCCCACGGGCACGTGAAGTCTTTTTGCTGCAATGGCATCTGCGACACCCGGGGTAAAGGAGATGAGCTTGCTTCCGGGGACCAGCCCACGGTTTTTCATGTCCTCCGAGAACGACGTAAGCCCAAGTGCGCGAACAAAAGGCCTGGGGGCGACGTATGTTCCGGAACCGTGGCGTCTCTCGATAGCGCCCTCTTTGAATAGTTCGTCCAGAGCACGTCTCACGGTCATGCGGGCAATTTCCCATTGCTCGCTGAGCTCTCGCTCACTTGGTAATCGATCGCCCACGCGCATTCCAGAGATAATTCCCTGAAGCTGTAGTCTCACAGCATTCCGGTTGCGGGGAAAAGAGCGCTTCGTGAGATCCATAGTAATGAGTACATACGTAACGGGCCGACTTAGTCAAGGCCTTATGTAGACCACTTTGTTACAATCTCGCATCGCAAGGGAGACCACTTTGCGAGCTTCAACCCACTTTCTCGGCGAGTTTAGTGTCATTTGCTGGTCGCATTAGGGACTAAGGCCTGATCAGAGGGTGAACCACTTCTTACTAAATCGTGAGCCACTTTGTGCCCCAGTTGACCAGGGGCCTATTCTGTTCATTGTGGTCAACATCGTCGATTTCAACTTTTCTCACTTACCTGGCTCCTACGCTGTCTGCTTGGAGACCTCAGAGTCAGGGGGCGGACGCCCAAGCCCAGATGCAAACCCCGAACTTCTCGGACAGGTATACGTGGGGCCTTACCTGGTTCGGCAGCCAGAGCTAGCCTCAATCGCAGTTGATAACAAGGGGGTCGCTGGTTATTTTTTGGCCACCACTAACAGCGCTGATTTTTGGCAATGGTGCGAAGCCAACTGGTGGCCAACGCTTAGGCAACAGTACCCCTTGACTGGCAGCAGCGACTGGAACGGCCAAGTCATTGAGCTCATACATAACCCGCCTACAGCACCTCCGGAAATAGCTGAAAAGTATCCTGCCCATTTCCACATTGACCTTTTACCCAGAGCTCAGGGAGGTGGTCTCGCCAGACGCCTGATTGACAACTTTGTTCGCTCGGCAGGTGTTGGCGTGCATCTCGATGTTGGCAAAGACAACGCCAAGGCGATTGCAATTTACCACCACTTGGGATTTGACATTGTCGGGGAAGCGTCAGATTCATTCTATATGGCCAAGTTCGGCTAGAAACTGACTCTTCAGTTCAAAGTAGGCGCCAATTAGAGAACTACGAAATCGAGTTTCTACCCCCGGATGGCTTACGGAGTTAGTGGTGATTAAAAGGACTTTGTTAAAATCTGAGAGCCAGGAAAGCTTGCGAAAGGCCTTCTTTGCTATCCGAACAACTCCGACATGACACTAGACCAACCCTGACGAATATCGTCAAGCTTGAGATCCGCAATGTCTTTAATTTCAACTAGTCCTGAGGTCGCATCGGTAACACCGATGCGAAGACAAGGTACGCCTCTTGCTTCGCAAAGGGCTTGGAACTTCACATCGTCTTCTCGCCCAACGGTGACCAGCACTCTGGTCTGAGACTCTGAGAACACAGCCACTGCTTGGTCTATGTCATCGCGCTCAAGGATGTCACCAGGTCAACCTTGATCAACGGCGTCAAACTTGAAGCTGCTAATGTCTTTTACTTTCAATAAACGTATGTTAGCTTTCAGGTTATGAAAACACTTCCGGCAAGCCTCATGCCTATCTTTCGAAGCGATGTGCAGGGGAGAATCCTCGCGGTGTTGTTTGCTAACCCTGGAATTGAATTCAGCGTTAGCGATCTGGCTAGCCGAGCAGACACCTCACTACCCACAGCACTAAGAGATGTGCGCAGGCTTTCAGAAGCTGGAATCTTTTTGATTAGGGCAACCGGGAACATGCGACTGGTGAGTGTCAATAGAGAGCACCCGCTCTACCAGGCGTTGTCGGAGGTTGTCCTTTATAGCTTTGGCCCTTTGGAGATACTCAGGGACAAGTTTGCCGACCTTGAAGGCGTAACCGCGGCCTATATCTTCGGGTCTTGGGCTGCCAGGTATTCCGGCGAGCAAGGAGCTG
>Ga0307980_1000210_pt1 | contig 28638 bp, 15 predicted proteins | sample OrgLakmetage1060_FD_201817 | JGI IMG/M metagenome (GOLD analysis project Ga0307980, IMG submission 201817) | Saline water microbial communities from Organic Lake, Antarctica - #1060 | ecosystem: Environmental > Aquatic > Non-marine Saline and Alkaline > Saline | place: Antarctica: Organic Lake... | reverse complement strand
GTATTCATTTTTTTATCGGCAAGTGTCTATGTTCGCGGCTGTGTAATATTGAATTCTTTTTCTCTCAATGTATTCGATTTTATCGCCTACTCCGTCTATTTTAGCTATTATAGGAATCACGTCTACGTAATGACAGTAAATCGCACAATTCAGAGCCAATTTAAAAATATACTCCTTAGTCTGTTGCCTTTCCATGGCAACAATCAATTGCTGCACTTCCAAAGAATCTATATATCGATAAAGTCTGTTTGCCACCATGTTCGTCTTTTTTCTATACGCATACTCGATAACGGAATCGGCGGCATTGATATATAAACGTGGTTCTCTATCGTGTGAATCTAATAGTGTAGAAGGAGTATAGAGTTCGCTTTCGCTTTCAACATTGCCGCTCATTTTATTTAAATACTTGCTTTGATACGTCAAGGTCTCTTCTTTCTTTTTCTTTTCGTTTATTTATCTCCGCCCCCCTTCACTTCTTCAATCACCTTCTTTAAATCGACGCCTTCCTTCCTCGCTCTAATGTTGGAAATGACATTGTTCAGTATGCCAGGAAGAGTTGTTGACGAATTGGATTGTCGGCCTCGACGGCCTTTGCGTGTGTTCTTCGTGATGCGCAAATTGGGAATGGTGGCCACCCTCGATCGCTTTGTCCTCTTTCTCTTCTCTCTCACTAAAGTCACTCGGTTCGCACCCGTCTTTCTCGGCGCACGCTTGGTCGTTCGCTTTGTGAAATAGTCGTCGTACTGATTCTCCATGCTTAGCCTCTTTTCGAGTTGCCTCCTATTCTCCTTGGGAGGTCCCATGAGGGCGTCTCGAGTCGCGTACAAGATAAACACGAATATCATGGCCGTGGTGGGCATAGTGTAATGCGCAAGAAGAGGCTGCAATTTGCCAAAATGCGTTTCGCAAAAAAACAATTGCACGCGCGACGCCGTGTTCGAATTGTCCATTAGATGCGACGAGCCGCGCACGGGCGCTGCCGTGTACCGATTGCGACACAGCCCGTCTGGGTCCATTGCGTCCACCCTGACATAGCAACTGTGAGTGTCTGCCGCCGTGCCGCAGTACGCGCACACCACTGCAGTGGCTCCAGAGTCTATGCCGTGTAATCCGCTCATCAGTGACATGCAACGCTCGCGCACTTCAATCAGCTCAGGCATCACAAATCCAGACAAACTCTCTGTGCGAGCTTTTCGCCTGGTCAGTGATTGCTCGGAGAAATGCGCCTCTTCCAGGTACGTAAGAATGGTCATGACGTCTTCTTGGTTGCTAATTCCGTGTGATGCGCAATACTCCATGAATTTCTTCTCGTCGATTTTCTCGTCAGTCTCCTTGTGTCGCAACAAGAATGCCGCCACCGCCTCGACGTCGCGAAGAGAAATCTTGAGCTTTTGACAGAAATCGTCCAGGCTCTCTTTTCTAGACTCGTGAATCGCAGTCTCCTCGCGTCGGATGCGACTCTTGGCCGAATCGTATCGCATCCAATCCGAAGCCACGCCGCGCCGACTCTCGGCTTCGGTGAGTGTAGGTACAGAGGACGGTACCGTTCCCGTGCATAGCACGTTTTGCGAGTCGAATCGGGGAAAGGCGTACGCTAAAACATTGGTGGCAAATCTCTCCACGGGCACCTTGGGCTGAGCAATGGTTGGAGTGCAGCGAACCCATCCTCTACTTGCCATGTGCGCCACGCTGGGAACTCCGAGGGCCTCGACAAACTCTTTTCGCGGAGGGGCGTACTCGTAGTCGTTTAGCAGGCGGATTGAGCTGGCCAAGTCCGATCGTGTAAGAGGCGGCGCCGTGTACGGTACCATGTCGGTGGCTGCGACTCTGGCCACTCGAAGTGCGTTGTTTGCTCCGCGACGCTCTGGATGAAGATAGGGTGGTACGTAGGCGTGAAGAGCCGTGTACGGGCGTGTTTTCGGCCCTCCTATACTACAATGGCGGCCGCAATTGGGCACTCCCCCGTCGTTCATGGGCTTTCCTTCTGCCATGCAAAAAATGTTTCCACACTCGCCGCACAGAGCGTACACGTTGCCGTACTGCCCTTCATTAGTCACCGACACTGCCACACCGAGCATGGCGATCCTCATCAGAGGGCGTGCGCCGCATTGGTCGCTGCGCTCTCTCGCATTGCGAATCGAGTTTGCCTTTTTGATTTGAGCCCTTTGAGTGTCGAATACTAAATCCTTCTCTAATTCTCCAGCTTTTCTCATTCTCTTGAGAGCTGTGCTGTTGGCGTTTTGAGGGCACACCAATTGCATCAATCCCAAATCGAGTAAAGCATTCTGATTTTTGCGCCTTCTCTTGCCGTGCCTCTTCTTGGTCTTTGCTGAAGTGTCGCTCGCCCCTTCGCCGTGATCGTTGTCGTCTTCCGTTATGCCCCAACCCTTTGTACCCTTTAAGTGAGAATGCATAGGGTCTCCGTCGTGATCGAGTACAATGTCTCGCAATTCACTGAAATTAGTCGGTGGGATAATCTCCGTGTACCAGTGACTGCAATCAATGCAAACACAGTGAACGCTCAAGTCTGCAGGCGAGTCTTCATGTGGCAGAATGTTCGCCTTGAGTCGAAGAGCATGCATCTGAGCTCGAGCCGCTTGCGTCGAGAGGGGAAATATGCGAAACGAACTTCGAGCCGCAAAGGTGTTGCAGAACAAGAGAAGCACGCAAAAGTCGGCACGGCTCAATTTCTCCAGATTGGCCGCCTGTGACGCAAGGGGGTTGTCTGGCAAGCACAGTACTTCGTAATTGAAAGCCATGTCCTCAATCATCTGTAAAGACTCTTTGCTCATACCCACGTATCTCAGAATGCGGAAATTGACCGAGGCCGTCGGTGACAATGCGCTGCGCCCACTGTTCTCAATGAGCGGCTTTTGGCATTCTATGGCTTGCGCGGCAGCTCTCTCAGCCACGTTGATCACGTTGATGGACCTAAAGCCGTAGTCTTCATTCCACACTCGAAGAGACTCGTACGCTCTTTGCGTATTTTGCTGAATCTCTTGAATGGCGATTTGAACCGAGCGGTTGTTGCTCTTCTTGCGCAAAAGCTCGCTTTCGGCGAGTTTGCCAATGTCCAGCACCAATTGCGGATTGTCAAGAAAATCCTCAGGCCTCTGAGGTCTCGTCATGTTGTTCTTGACACACGCGTCGGAGAACACCGTCTTGAGCTTCTTGCGAAGTACGTCCACAAACGACTCCTTCTTGAATTTGACTGCCGTCTTCTTCACATAGCGATGATTGTAATTGATTGAATCTCGTATTTTCCGCGACAGAGACGTGCTGATAGCACCGGGCGCGACATTGGCAAATGTGTCGGCTTTCGGCGGCGAACTGTACTCGTCGTTGATCAGTCTGCGCACTTCGTCCATTCCAGAGAATAGAAGTCGCCTATACGAACTCCAGTTGTTCAATTCCTTGAGCGTGTGAATCATGCAGCCCTCACTATCCACTCGAAACGCGTAACACTCCTTGGCCACGTAAAACGAGTACATTTCATTGTTTCCAATGAGACTACACGCCTCGCACAAGTGTTTCGAACACAGCGTTTTCGATCCAATTTTTGCCGAAAATCCCTTGAATCTCTTCTCGTACACGCGCTGAGCGTCGTCGTGTTCGCGTTTGCGACAATAGCCGCACAGATGCTTGCGTGCGTGGTGCTCGATTCTAAGCTCTTCTGCGCTCATCGGCTGCAATCCCCGTTCGACTAGCCTCTTCTGCGACGCTTCGCACAAATCGCAGCGCCCAGCCACCTCTTCATCCATTCGGCACTTTTCAAATTGCTGATCTATAGTGAGTCGCCTTGTTTTTCCCTCTTCGTCGATTTTTCGCTGAATCGCCCGCATTGTCGCGCTGTACTTGAAAAACGATGCGCTGGAAATCTTTTGCGCGGCAAAGAGTCGCTCTTGGCCAGCTCCGCCGTCTTGATCTACACCCCTCTCGGCAATGGCAGCGTCCATAAAGAGAGGGCGCATACAACGATCCGTGCACCACAGAGACTTCTCCGCTGGCACACACCGCGGGCACGCGTTCTTTGAAATGTTCATCTTCGACGCGCTCTTCATCTTGTCGGTTCCGCACGACGCGCACCACGAAGGCTCGAAACGAAGCGTCGAAAAGTGATGTGAACGTGTCACAGCCACACGAGCTCGCCAAAGCGGTCTGAAGCGAGGACCAGGGTAATTTCCCAGAGCGCTCACTAAAAACGACGCCAACTGAATCTCGAATAGAGAAGGGAAGTTGTGCATGTTCCGCACGGCAATGTTGGCATAATTGCGGCGCAGAGATGGGTAATTCAATGTTTTGGACAAAAAAAGGTGCACCATGGCGTCCAGAAAGTCGTCTTCACTGTGCCTGTCCGAAGAAGACGATCCGCCGTCTCCACCGCCAGAGTTGTTTCTTCCCGACAACGCCGACGCTGCAGCAGCGCGACCAGAGCCTTTTCTTGCTTTCGACTTCCTATTTCCTCCCCCGCCTCCGCTATTGTTACCCGCACTGCCGCTCGTGTTGATGTTACCTCCGCCGCTTCCGCCGCCTTGAGAAGTTTGCACTGTCCACACATTTCCACTAGTCAACGGCGTTCCGTCCAGTGCAGCAATCTCTCCAGCCCACGGCGCTCGAAGAGGATGTGGATAGAAACGCTCGAATAGAGATAATCGAGCAGAAAGAGGCACGGCGCCGCTATGCGAAAAGAAATTGGCGTGCGAGTCCTTTGCCGAGTGAACCTGCGCCGAACTCAGAAACGTGTCGTCGAAACGCTGCGACCCGAGCGCGTTAAGGGCTGCGAACAAATCCAGGTGCGTGTCTGCAAACAACTGCAGCATCAGGCACGTTTTCTGCAACGCCTCATTGGTTCGATACGGCACCGCGCAATCGTATTCGTCAAACGACCACGCATGGCCATTGCACTTTTCTAGAAGAAGATAGGCCACGGCCACTCGAAGAAGCGCCGTGGTATACAATCTGTGAGTGTCCTGGGCGGATTCAGACTCAAAACACTGCGCGGGAATGTCAATGGCGAATCTCTTCTGCATCCGACGAGCCGCCTCGCCATTTTCGCCCATAAGGATTCTCCTCGCCACGTGAGGATTTCTCCCCACGTACACTAGAGTCTCGTCAAATGGAGCAAACACCGCTTCCAGCAATCCGTCTGGCCTCAATTCATTATTAATCGACTCTCTTAACTTGTAGAGCCATCCAGGGGTAGACATGCCGTGCTCTGCCGTCATTCCCATTTCCAATACTCCCCATGAAACCTCGTCGTCCTTGTAGACGCCTGGTTCCAAAAATAACCGCCCCAAATACAATACTGGCACGCGCAAAGGCTGCGAAGAGGAATTACCCTCCCCGTCAACATTGTGCACGCGCTCAGCGTAATTCTCAAAAATAAACCGCTCAAGCGTTCGCAACGAGTGGGTAACTCGATGCGCCGACTCGGCGGTATGCGGTGACGCTGCTTCGACCAATACCGACGCCGAATGCTCGCACGACAAACACCAACAGTGATTGACGTCAGCACGCACTTGCTTCTTTTCACTATCAAAACCAATTGGCATTGTGTAAATAGGGCAATTGCTAAACGGCGACGCACAGCTCAAGCACAGTGTTTGTGCGTGCGAGCCATATCGATCAAGTGCGCCACTTGGCATGTAGGGTGAGATTTTACGGCTCCCTACGTGGCCATTGTACTTGGGGCTTAGCGAAAAACCACATCGGCGCTCTCCTCGGCGCCAAGTAGTTTGTATTCGCGGCCATCGTCTCCTTCACGCATGTACGTGCGGTAGTCGTAATTCTCCATGTTGAACATGGGAAACGGCGCCACCATTCCGTAGAATCGAGTGCCTTGTACGCCTAGATTTCCCACGTGCTCCGAGTATTCTCCGGGCTCGCAAAACACCACCGAGAATGGCTGGAGAATCATCATGGTCATTCCAGACTCTCCCTTGCTGCGAAGTTCACTCACGCGTTTCAACGTTTGAAAGAGTTGACACATGTAGCACAGTTGCCGCTCCTTGGGGAGATTGCCAGACTGTTGAAGCTCGAACTCTTGATCTGGCATCAAAAATTCGCGACACACAAAGCCTCTGCGGTTCACATTGGCCGCGCCAGCGTGGCGAGCTCCAGCCGCAGCCAAGTTGCAAATGCAGTCCTTCTCCAAAATGCACATGCGCTCCTTCTTGGTGGCTTGCGACGGGAGAGGTTCGCGCAAGTAATCCTTAATGTACGAACGTCGGACCACTGGCAAATCGGCAGCCGCTTGTCGCTGCTTGTAAAGAATGGCAGCGTCCGTGTGAAGATCGCGAGAACGCTTGCTCAAGTACGTCTCCGACGACGCGTGGCGCTCGAATTGCTTTAACAATTCCTGGGATTCTTGCAATTTGTGCGCCTCCTTCATCGATATGGTCTCTCCTTTCTCAATCTTTGCTTCCAACTTCTTCACGGCGGACTGGCACTTGCGAATATCTCGAGTGTACTCGTTGTGGATCGATTGCATGTAATTGGAGATTACATAGCCTTTGCTTACTTCGTCGAAATCTTCGCCAAGGCTCTTCTGCTCGCCGTTTGAGCGCATGCGTATGTTTCCGTGCTCGGACACAATGCCCCCGTTTTGCAAGTCGTTCGACGCCACGTGCTCGTTGAAATACGACAATTCCAGAGAATGCTTCAATTGCTTCAAAAAGGCGTGCTTGTTTGCGTCCGAGCCGTGAGAAAGAGTGAGCGCTTCAATGTCGTCGTCGGTGGCGTCCATGTCTCGCAACGCGAGCTCCGTGTTAATGTTGTCTTTGATCCACTTCTCGCTCATCTTTCGCTTGGACGCTTCCTTGACGTCGTCAGGGTGCAACGTGTCTTGGTCTTCCGCGTCACCGCCCGAGTTGTCTCGGTTTTCATAATTCGCCCGATCCCCAGACGCCGCCGCCGCCGCCGCGCTGGATGATCGGTTTTGATTTCTCTCCTTGCTAATAATGATAGCAGCGTCCACTGCGGCTTGCACATTGCTTTCGCTATTGTTTTCAATCAAGCGTCTGCGCAAATCTTCCAACTCGGAGATTTTCGGTGGCAGCGCTGCTTGCTGCGAGTCAATGTACTGACTCATGGTTGTGCGGCGCTTCTCGCGGTAGCGATTGATGAACACGTTAATCTTGTCGTCCAACAATCGACCAGTGGAAGCCTTGTCGAAACTTGGCGCGTCCTCTGGGGCCACATCATCAAAGGCGTGGTACGCTTCCACTGCTCGTTTAGCGAGAGTCTCAAATTCGGCCAGTGACAATTCAATTAAATCTTGCGGCGACGACGTTGCGCGATCCAAAATATCAAGCAGATACTGGCTCGGAGAGTGAGCCGTTGCGCTCGCCTCTGGCCTCTTCTCCAGCGTCCCGTCTCCTAGAATCGCTGCATTGGTCACCTCTAGTTTCTTTCCCTGCACGGGCAGTCCAGACGCGGCACTGGTGGCTCGAATGGCTTTTTCAGAAGCCTTGGTCACCAGAACCTTGTCCTTCTTCATTTGCTCAATCTCATTGTCAATTTTGCGACGCTGTTCCGTTCCCGGAAGAGGAGTGGTGGCAGAGGCTGGCATCGACAGTGGCTCTGCTGTCTTGGCATGGCTCAATTTCACAATTTCGTGCTCGACAATTTCGGGCTTATCGGCCTCGGAATCTTCATTGTCAGCCACGTCTCTTGTCGCTGATTTCACCTTCTTTCCGCTGAGCGGATCGATAATCTTGGCAATCTGCTCTCGGTGCTCTTCCGCTTCCATGTGAGCGCGCTTTCGTGAATTTGTTGGATTTTTCACATCTTCCAACATTTGCGCCGACGTACGAGACTTTCGCAGCGATGACGCCGACGCCACGGAATTACTCACCTTAAGCTCGGAAGCCGTGTCCGAATCGATACGCGCGCGCACCTTGGCTAATTGAGAAATCGCCTTCCCGCCCAAGTGATCCTCGGCCAACTCAGTGAGGAGATTGTCGCTGATTTGAACCACCCTCGACGCCTTGTTGCGGTTGCGCATATCCTCTTCAGCCTTCTTTTGCACGCGGGAATGCAACTCTGGAACATCACTCCAATCAATGGCACGGTTCATATCCTTTTGCATCAGACGAGCCATCTCTTCGTACGCTTTACGCTGGGATTCGCCTGGGTACACTGATAAATACTCGCGCATCGACTCAACCGCCACCGCCGATAGTGGCTCGAGGCGATTCTTGTCGTGCCTGCCCGAACGCTTCGTAATCTTCCTTTTTTTAGTCTCACGAGCCATGGTTACAGCATTTCCCAGACGTTCCGTGTCTACAGTCACGCTTGGGTCAAGAGAGATGCTTTTCTGTACTCCTTTCCCGGAAAGGGGAGCCTTGGCATCGACTACGATTTTTGTGCGCTTACTTTCCGCCGCAGTCGCCACTGCGTTTGGATTTTTTCTGTGCGCCTTGTTCTCGTGCGCCTTGATGGACGTCTTGAATACATCCTTCATGCGCACATCTTCTTGAACAGTTGACATCTCCTCTGAGTCGGAGTCTCCCATGTTAATAGACACCTTTGCCGTGTCATACTCTGCGCTTTCTCCTTCTTTTGCAGACTTGAGAAACGCGCCGCCGCGACCGCCGCCGCTGCCCCCCTGCTTCTTGTCGTTTTCTTTTTTTTTCTTTTTCTTTTTTTCTACCACTGCACCTTCTGCGTTACCACCACCTTCGGACTTCGGGCCGCCCTTTGAGAGTTTTGAGTCCATCGAAATCGTATGTTTTCCTGTATCGTCGAAGAGTTAAAATAAGGAAAAAATTAGAGTTTTTTTTCGCAGTGCTCGCGGTGGCCGAGTCGCATTGAATATTTGAAAAGTCGCGCTCTTCTTGACTCCTTACTTTTACCGTTTTCAGTATTGTTGTTACTTTTAAAAAAATATTATTTTTGTTAATTACCGCACGTTTCGTTGACCTCCAGTGAACGAAATGTCAGAAAGTTTACAAATGCAAAAAAAACGCCAAATGGCCGCTCGCATCACCGCGATTGAGAGCGCCTTCGACCTTTCTCAACTCAACAAGGATGCAATGGACATCTCCGTAGTGTGCAAGCACAACAAGAGTATCTCTCCTCCTATCGATTTGATTAAAAGTGGGGTGCCTCGCGTGGCTATTCCATTGACTTTAAGCAGTGAGTCGCACATGGGAAGCGCGGCGGCGCCCGTTCGAACTTGGACGGACGCCGCCAACAACCCGTCGCTAAACAAGAAGCAACGGGCTCGCATTGCACTTGCCGTGTGCGCCTTGATGGCACCAATCGGAGTTGAAATGTCAGGAAGCAACATGGGAACGTTCGAGGCTCCATACACGTGGCTAGGCGAAGCGCTGGGCAACGAAAGCGCAGAAAAAAAAATCAAGAATCAAAACGATGCGCTTACGCTTCTCGGCCTCGACAAGCGCCGCATTCGTCGCGGAGAACAGTCCATGACCAATCCACTGCTCACCTTTCTGGACGCAAGAGACACGCTGTGGGTATTCTTCATGGATGGGCGGGTGAATTTCGGAGATTCAATCATGCGAGCAGCGAAAAAGGTGACGGCAAGGGATGAGAATTCGCGGCCGCTCTTGATCGATTCCGCTAAGCGCTTCCTGAAGTCTCCTTTTCAACTCTTGAAGGACTGTGAATTCTTGGAAGCTCGAAACAGCGAGGACCGTCGTGCACAGCGTAACACGTTTGCGGAAGAACTCATGTATCGCTTCTCTCCAAGTCGTGAATTTTGTGAGATTTTCCAATCGGCTGCGGTTGCAGACAACGAGCCGTTTGTTTCTGTGCGAGTGCCAAGCAAAAATCCGCATCCATTGGCTGACTGGCCGATTCCCGTCGATTTGAAACGTTATCTTTCCAATGGAGTGAATCGTCTGGAAAAGAGTCGGTCGGCATCTCCTTTTGTGCAAGGGCTGATTTCGGTTCTCAAAGACTCAATTTCGTTCATTCCAAACAGTGAAGGGGGTCTCGAGTTTGTTGACAATTCTGCAGACGATGCCTCAGAGTCGGCTGTGGCGGAAGAAGGCGGAGCGGACAAGCAAGCGCAACCAGCCCAGAACCAACAACCTGATGGTATTGAAATCGTCACTCAAGAGGCTCGGGTGTTTTCCGACGGAACAGTGGCGGGAATGGTTAGAGGAGTGGCAACCACGGACTATTTGCAGCGAATTCGAGACGAGCAGATTGATCGCCTCGTGGAAGAAGCTGAGGGAGGCGGCGGTGGCGGTTATGATTCGGAAGAGGAAAACAACATGTACGATGCCAGTCTTCATCCTCTCAATGAAAATGAAGACGAAATGGCATTCCGATCCATGGGAGATAATGTCAATTTCTCGAATGAATTTGCTGGAAGCGGCGGCGGCGGCGGCGCGTCGGACGACATTGAAGTGGACACGTCCAGCCTCTCGATGTTTCAGGGCGTGCACATGATTCAGCAATTCAAGCGTCGTTCAATCTTTCAGCAATTCCGCGACGACTTTGAAGTGGAGCGTCGAAAGGTGGCCAAGACGCACACTCAAGGCGAGGCCGATTACAATGAGGCGTTGGGAAATTTGAAGACGCGGCAATTGGAAAAGTACGTGCACGCCTTCTTTACGTCGAACACGCTGCCTCCGTCAATCTACGGGCTTCGCACGTGGTGGGCTGATCCGAAAACGGTGCAGATGCCAGAGATGTTACTGATGAGTGACAAGTACTCGCCGTTTTGCAACTTTATGCTTCGCCGTTACAAGGACATTGACGCCGCGTTCCACCCTGGTCGCCAGATGGAGGCGGCTATGCTTGGCCACATTGCGTCACCCGCTGGTTTTTGCCACGAGATGCGAATGCGCCCTGCAGTGCTGTACTTGGGACCTGCCTCTACTGGTAAATCCTATGTACTTGACATTGCCAAGAAGTTGATGCCCCCGGGAACCACGGCCGAGGTCGTGTACCGAACGGCCAAGAGCGGCTTGACTGAGACGGACGAGACCGATCGCGTTGTCATTGAGCAAGAGGTTTCGCGCGAGCTTCTCGGTGTCGACAAGATGGGAAATTCGATTGGCGTCGACCCGTGGATTAAGAACATGTTCAACAACCAAGTGCTCACGGCGCGTTACATGGAGCATCGCAGCGACCCTGAGACGGGAGCTGTGATTCGCGAAGACAAAATGTGCGCCAAGCGGTACGAAGTGTCGTTTCTGGGCGCGTCCAACGACCCAGTGACAGGGCGAGAGGATGCCATGATTGAACGATTCATCAAGTACACCATGCACGCTTCCACGGAGGAGGATCAGCGCATCGTGGCTCTCATGGAAATGCCAGAGTGGACGACTCCCACTGGATTGCGAAAGGAGGTGTGTGAACAATACCAATCTTTTTATTGCTTGGTGGCGTTTGCCGAAAAGGCTATTGAATCGAATGCAATCGAGAAGCCCAACATGGACGCCGTGTGCGAGATGAAGCATTTGCTCGAGTACGTTAACCAAAAGTACGGAATGTATACGGACAATCCAAAGTCATTCGACAAGATGTTCGCCTTGTGTCGCTGCTTGACGATTCAGTATGCAGTGTACGCTGCAGTGTGCTCGGAGAATGGTCGAGGCTTTCGCTTCTTTGAGAGCACGGGAGAGCTTCGTCGATTGGACAAGGATTTCCCCTTGGCCGTAGACGTACTAAAAGCGATTGAGTCGTACGCAGTGTGCACGCGCGAGATTGTCGTGTACGTGTTTTCAATGTTGCGCTCAGAGTGGTTGGACGAGACATTTCAGAAGGTGTTCGACGCCGTGCGGCACATGTATATGGGGCAAGACTCGCAATTAACAACGGCGTCGGCCGTCATGCGACGCCATTGTCTCTTTGGCGGGCCTAAGAATTCCATATTGTACTCGGAGTTGGAACTTGACCCGAAAAAGACTCGTGACGCCACGTACTTGATCATTGAGCCAGAGGGCTCGTCGCAAACCACGTATTACTCGATTGCGTCGACGATTCACAATGCGATTCCCGGCGAGCGAATCCCAGTAGAGGACTTGCAGAAAATTCTAAGGCGAATGTCTAGGACTCGCGTGACGGGGAGTTTATATGCCATTGATACGGATACTTTAGATCACAAAACGGTTCCCCGTGAGATGAGCGACGAAGAGGCCGATGAGGTTGTTCGACACGAGTTTTCAATGGTCACGTGCCAGCCCGTTGAACCTTATGCAGGCCCAATCAGCAAGAATTCCACCCATGCGCCCACTGACATTGATCAGTCTCATGCAAACGGAAATAACTTTGGCTTTGGAAGAGGCAGTGGAGGTTTTAATGACGCCAAGGGGCGAAAGATGTGGTTTGGCATTGCCTATGACTTGTTGCGCGAAAAGAGGTGCTCGAAACATATCATCGAGGACGCCATTTCGTCTCTCGGGCATTTTTTCCAGCCCACTGACGAGCAGATTCTTGTGCTGTCTCTTCCTGTAGAGCGCGAGGTTGTTCGAGCAGCTGAAATCAAGGGGCGTCGCTACGGGCGAACCTCGAAAAAGGTCAAGACTACATTTTACTCGTTCCCCGCTCTTTACACCATGAAGTGGGAGAATCGCTTCCGCTTTGTCAACAACCCCAATCCGATTCTCGAAGGCACCGATCAGTATCTTCGCATGTTCGAAACGGGCCCGCGAGCAGAGAGCGCCAAGCGCCGATGCATGATGAGCAGCGCGTCGTCGCCAGCGCTTTGGATGGACGTCGATCCAGATATTGCCGCCATGTCGGCGCATCATGTCAGGTGTGGAATTCCTGTAGACCTCAAAAAGCATCCCACTGGAATGCTCGATGACATGGTCAAGATTTTCAAGGCTGTAATGCCAGGGCACCCTTTCATCGACTACGAGAAGGAAATTCAGGACGCAGTCAATTCGTGGAACAACAAGCGCGAAATTGCGACACTGGGGCGCCATGTATTCAACTCGGCGCAGGATTTGCAACGGACCGCAATGGCCATTGGGCCAGCCATGGGAAGAATCTCGCAAACCATCTCGGCAGCTCGCATGCGAACCGATACCGAGATCAACATGGGAATGGACCGAGATCAAATCCACCACAAGCAAAACATCATGTCAGATAATTTGTTTAATCTTGTGATCAAAACCAATCCAGACATTGCGAAGCGTTTTGCTGACAATAACATTGACCCAAAGGCATTCGGACTAGGAGAGAGTGTCGATTCCTTGATTGAAATGCACGAGGGTCAACGCAACTCGAGCTCGGATGACATTGACGGGGCGATTCGAGGAAATGGAGATTTGATTCTCATGCCTCCGCCGTCGTCGTCGAATTCTGCGAGCTCTGTGAAGGGCCGAAGCGAGAATTTTGGTAAAGGAAAATACTCAAAGAGTTCGTTTCAGCGATACAACTTGATGCGAGGTATCACGAATTCGCTGAGTCAAGATTGTTTTGGGGAACTTGGTGCAATGGACGCAGCCTCGGCAATGCCTGCCGCCGCCAAGCAGCAGCCAAAGAGGTCGCGAAGCGGAGATGTCAAGGCTGATCACTCAGCTGAGAGCAACGAGAGTGAAACTGGATCGGAATTCAGCGAGATGATGTCCTCTAGCAATTCAATTTCAAATAAGAGGCGCGTGAGGCGCCGTAAAGGTGAAAAGAAGGCGTCTCGGCAAGGGAGCCGAAAGAATTCTAGAGAACAATTAGACCTGAGCGGCGATGGCGACGACGTTGGAGATCTCTTTAAGAGAGACTCTGCGCCGAAAAGTCTGTACCAAAAGGTTATCGAAGGAGAGGAAGGTTCGACGAAGGATGCGCTTTACATGAAGACCGGAATGGAAGACGCGCTGGATGAAGAAGCAGATTTTTAAATCAACCCCATCCACTGTGAAACTAAAACTAAACTAAATAAATACACTTCTTTTTTATTAGAATCATGGAATCTCCTAAAAAATCAAGAGAGGCCATGGCTCGTAGAATCAACTACATTGTGGCGGCAGGAGTTATATTTATTGTATTTCTATTCGCAGTGATTTTCATAGCAAGCGCAGTGAGAGCCGCGAGGTATCACAACTTGACGCACGAAGTCCACAGGAAGTCTCGAGGTCGCCACGAAAAAGACGACTCTGATCGCCGTTCATCGCAATCGACTCCTCAGAAACGATTTGCCCTCGAAGAGTTTAGAGAGCTGGACTCTCTTCGAGCAGTCGACCCAGACGAGATTATAAATGAAGACTGGCTTCCTGGAGGCGGCGGAGGCGGTACAAGGGCAAAGGCTGTGCCGCACAGAGGGCACCACAGCAAAAGGCCAAATCACGACAAAACAAAGCATCACTTGGATTTAATGAGCATCAACGCCGAAAAGATATCGCATGATACATACTATTTGGGAGAACACGACCATCCCACGCTCAAGGGGCAAAAGATACACGGATATGCATTTGTGCACTACCACGCACACTCGGATCGAGCTAAAAAGACAAGAGACAGAGACGAAGAGGATCGATCAAAATTCAATCACTTCAATCGAACCAACCAGCATCACTACGCCTTCAGAGACGGGAAAAAGAAAACTAGCTTTCAGAAGAGGGGAGGGCAGCTAGACGAAGATTCGGACATTGAAAACGACCCGTGGGAAAACATACGCTGCTCGGCTCCCATCAAGCACGGCGCGCGCATGCGCCACTCGGCGGGCTATTTCTTACACACAGACAATGGCAGCAAACTCAAGAGCCGCGACATAGCTCTTGCTGTCGAAGAGGGAATGGACACGTGGAGATGCGTGTTCAAACTCCTCAACATCGAGCCACTCGGGCCTCTTCTGGGCATAGTGGACGGGGGAGACGAAGAAGAGGCTTCCATTGTATTCGATAAACCCACGGGAGAGAATCACATTGGCTTTGGCTCGCTGACTCTACCAGACGGCTCCGAAGATCAAACTCTTGGCATCACGGTTTCGTTTGGCTCGTTTAACGACGATGACCCAGACGACCGATTCTTGGCCGAGTTCAAAACAATATACAACGACGACTATCACTGGGGATTGTGCAAAGAGCACCCACATTCGTGTATAGTCAAAAACGCCATTGATCTGCCTTCAATATCGGTTCACGAAAGTGGTCACGCCTTTGGATTGGACGATTTATACAGCAAAGAGTGCAAGCACGCAACCATGTTTTGGTCTTCGCCGCCTGGAGACATTAGCAAAAGGACATTGGAAGAAGAGGATTTAAATGGGATGTTGCTATTATATTCTTGAACCTCGATACAATAAATTGTATTTTTTTAAAAAATGCAGGAATTGAATTTTGCTTACAAAGCAAAAGTCGAAGCTATCGATAGAGCGAAATCTCTCAGTCTTTTTGAAAAAGATGAAAAAAAGAAATCATTCAATGTTCAATATTTTTTCGTGGCTACAGCGGACGTGAAAAGTTATGCCGAGTTCGTGTCAGAAAATTTTTTCAATCAAACAATGGCAGACACTTTGTTTACCATTGACGAAATAACGAAGCGAATTTCCGTGTGTTTTCTTGACATTGACGAAATAACGGAGCGAAATGCCGCGCTTTTAAAAGCATACGAAAGGTCTTTTGGCATCATAAGAGCGTCTATAAATCAGATCTACGAATCGATGCACTTTGAATGCAATTTAAAGGATCCAGATATTCGAAAGAGGTTTAATGAGTCAATTGAAGTATACAATCGTCAGAAATCCCGTATGAAGGAGATGTCCACGGAACTTTACACATTATCTGACATTGTGAATGGCTACATTATTCGAGAGTATATTCACGAAGAAGAAAAAATACCTAAAATGGTCGATTACTTTGCGAAATTGCTGACCTCATTTTGTATTGATGTGTATAAAATGATGGAATTGATCGACACGATTATTTCATCGGAAAAGTCAATTGCAAAAAAGTACGAAGAAAGTCCAGATGAAGACTTTGATGAATACTCTCCTTCGCGTCTGAAATCTTTGACCAAAGAGTTGGACAAATTAAAACTATAAAAACAGATATTTTTCATTCACTCTAGTTTTCTATTCTTTGTGTTTTTCTGGTGGAAAAAATAATGGTCTAGCGCAATCAAGAATACAGAGAAGCAGAATAAAAGTATGGGTATAACGTTCGATGAGTCTACTGCAAATTTCATTCTACTCTTTGGAAAAGATTGAAAATAATTTACAATAAAAACTAAAAAGGTGGAAGTATTCATATAGTCACTGGTTTGTGACTTATATATATATATATATTCAAATGCAAAACCACCAAGGTCTTCAATTTGCTCTCCAAGTCCCACAAGCTCTAAAAGACCTTGCCGGAAACGGGCAACGCAATAGAGATATTATAAATGTTCGCAATTTAACAGTCGACTGCTACAGCAACCAGTCTGTAGTTTGCGACTATGAAAATTATAAAATTTATTTGGAGCGTGTAGGTGAAAAAGGAGAGGGTGCATACCAAAGGAAGTATGACGAGCGAGTGGACACAAGAGTTCACATGCTCTTGAGTTACACCATTATGGGCGGTCTTCTCAAAGTCATTTTTTCCATTGGAAAGTGGCTAGAGAATAATTCAAGGAACATTTTAGACACGACTAGGAACGACGTCAGAAAATATCTCCTCTCCCTTTCTCAGATTCAACTAGAATTATACACCATCTCATCAAAACGATTAATTGTTTCTTATGATGCAATGTTCTTGTTGGATTCTATTGACTCTGTTATAACCGACGAAGGCCCAAGGTCTCTCGTCCCTGACGAAGTTTTGTATTTCATAAGTCCATTTGAAATGTCTTTAATGTACCTGTGCAGGTCAAACTTTATCATTCTTGTCGAAAAGAATAGTAGACGTGATATTCAAAAGGATCAACAGTAGACGAGTGCAAGTCGGTTCCTCGCCGTTCACAATGAGAAACCTCTTCTACACCCTGACTATAGCTATTCGAAACTTTGGTGATTGAGTAAACACTTTACATTTTTTTTATTATAAAATGAAAAGGAAACAACATCAAGATGTCATGAATAGCGATGGTGAGTCGCCTGTCGTTTCAAGCGCACAGAAAAAGCCTCGCTGTCTGCCAGGGTATTCTCCACAAAAGCCGTCCACCTCAACGATTCTTTACACTGTACTGAAATCATTCAACAATGTGTGTGAATTGATTGCAGAATACGACGATGCAATCTGCGTGAGCACTGCTCTATTCTCTTCGTTGAAAAACGTGGCGTGCACGGCGCCGTGCATGTGCGACGTCTCGCGAAAGTGCTCGCACTTGTCGCAGAAGTTTAGCGGGGAAAGTGGCAAAAAAAGGACTCTATCATTGAACACGCCAGACGAAGACAACATTTCCCACTTCTTGAATAGCATCAGTGTTAGCAAGGACATGCTGTTCTTTGTCTTTTCCGCGCACGTGCTGCGAGCCGAGCTGACGTGGAAAATGATTACCGAAAACAAGTTCAAGAGTATTCTACACGTACTCATGGCACTTGACATGAAGAGGACGATGCTCATTTTTGAGCGTAACTACGATGGATGGTGCCGTGAAATCTTTCAAAAGAAGAAAATGAAATCTTTTATCGAAACGTTGGACGAGCTTCGATTTGCTCATCTCCGAAAATCTAACGACGCAGAAGAAGGTTCCGTGGCATCACTGTCGGATTCAGACTCGTGCTCGTCGTATACATTGACTGTGAGTGATTTGATTCATATGTGTTTGGACTTTACTGCAGGAAAGGGTGCATATTACGCGAATTTGTTGTCGAAATTCTTTATTGAGAAGTTGTGCGTTGGCGCACCGATTGGAAATCCTCGAATCCACCCAAATACCAGGTGCCTTGCGCACCTTTTCAGCAAAAAATACGCCAAACGCCCTTTCCTCCCTCCCCTACAGACACAAGGGTCCAGTCGTCCAATCATTCGGCGAGTACTGTTCAATGAAGAACGCGAGTCGCCGTTTCTGGCAACGCCCGTTGAGCGTCTCGATTTTTCCATTGACAATTTTCAAAAAACGGCGTACACCTACGTATTCAAGTAAAGTATCTCCATTTCCCGAAACTTTATTGTGATTATTCCCACGAAACTAGACCAAAGTCGAATCCCGATCGAGCACGAGAGCCTGTGAACACGGATTCGTCAGTCATAAAAGTTTGCTTGTAATGATCAAGTTCTTTCATCGTGATATAGTTGGGCTTGTCCGCAGCAATCAAATACAGTAGAATGTATTTCAAAGCGTAGAGCGCTTGGGTTTTATATTGGTAATTCACTGAATCGGACGACTCAAAGTCAACACCGTCCAATAATATGTTCACATTGTACTCGTTGTTGACATACTTCATGCGGCTTACGTTAAAGGATATTTTGATGTTCTTGATCTTTGCCTCTTTGACGATTGGTCCCGAACCGTCGAGGTACATGGAAAAAGTTGCACCTTTGGCGTCTTTTATTTCAAATTGACCAATCGAAGAAAACTTGGATGCCTGTGAAGGCTCCTCCAGTTTTTGCCGGATGTTTTCGATTAGTTTGGTGTAATTCGACAATTCATACTTCCCTTCTTTAACTACTTTTCCGATTCTTTTTTTTTGCCATTTTTTCTCGAATACCGTTCCGTCTTCTGTCATTTTTTTTACAAAAACACGAATTTATATGCGTAGGCAATTCAATCACAACAGATAAAATGTTAATAAAATATGAATTGATCACAGTCGGTGGTCTGCTGATGACGGGGGTGGAAGAGGCTTCAACACGAATCGACCGCGCACCGCCTGCTTCTGCGTGTTAGAATTTGCACCCGCCGCTGCCAAATCGATTGAAGCCTTGTCATTGTAGAAGAGCATCTTTTTAGGGTCGACACTCTGCAATTGATTTGAAGTCTTGATAATGTCCACAAGAGCTCGGACAACGGGGACGTTTACCTTGACTTCGCCAGTCTGCTTGTCCTTGATGTGCGTCTCGTCGATGAGCACCGATTGCAGCGTGTTCAGTGTCTTGATTTGCCGATAGAGTTGAACTCGAGGCTCGGTTTCGTGTTCAGTCAAGTGCTCGTAGATGCTCCGCGTGCGCCACATGGGAACATAGCGGCCAGCCTTGAGCATGGGCAGATAGATTGCATTTTTAAAATACAAATGAACGGTTCTGGAAACGGCTCGCAAGTCTCGGCGCCCAATTTCCTGCTCCATTAACTTGCACAATTGCGCGAGAGGCTCGGCGTACACCGAGTCGTATCTCTCATTTCCGTACATGCACTTGAAACACTGCTCTGCCACTACGCCGCGGCGTGTCTTTTCGCGGTGCAAGTGGTCTCTCATTTCTGCCACGCGCTGCCTCTTGCTCTGTACTGTTTCTTGCGCAGGAATGGCCGAATCTTCGCTCCAGTCGTCTCCGTGCACTGCTCCGTATGCTTCTGAACTTGCAGCAGCGGCGGATGTGCCTCCTAAACTCTCTTCAAAAAGGCGAGCATTGATCGGAATGTCATCGTGGCCGCTCCCGCGTAGCCCAGAGCGGTCGTTTGAATTGCAATGGGGGCGAGAAAAATTTCTCCCACTGTTCAGTACAATATCATAGTGCTTGAGCTCGTATGCAAGAACCTCTTCGTCCTCCGAGCACGACGATTCGTACATTTCATGCTCGGCAACGGCAGCAGCCATGACTTCGGAATGTTCTCGGTTTGCCGATTGTGCAGAACCGCCACCGCCGCCTCCGCCGCCGAGACCTCCTGCCGAAGACGGCTCGCTGTCCATTTCGTCCGAAAACGATTCGGGTTTTTTTATCCTCAGTCGGGCCGAGCGGATTCGATTTCGCCGCCTCAGCGTTTCCATGTCCACAAAGTCGTACACGGGTTTTGACTTGACCACTTTTCCGCCCGCCTCCTCTCCTTCTCCGTCTTCGTAAGGTTGGTAATGCCTGCTTCGCTTCTTTGTCTTTTTCCTGCCTTGTCTATTGGAAGAGCTGCTAGCGTGCTGAGCTCCAGACGGTGTTTCGAAATACATGAAATTATCCTGATCTGGCTCCGCGTCTCCGTCGTATTCATATTCGCCCCCTTCTTCTGCTGCCGCTTCCCTGGCCGCTTCTGTCGCTGCTTCGTAATTAAATCCAAAATTCATATTACCCACGTCGAAAAAAGTTGTTTTTAATTTTACACGCCGTCGATCTAAAACAATTTCCCGCAAATTGGAGTAGCCATAGAGCACGCCGTGTTTAAATTATTTTTTTTAAGCTGAAAAGGCTCTCTTTTTCTTCATGCAATACGACGGCCATTTCAGTGCAGGAACTGTCGACGAAGACTCAGAGTCGAATCAGTTTCATGCCCCTTCCAATGTATCGATCATTCGGCGAAAGCTTGAATACATACCGAACACGTCTTTTAGCCAAAAGAATGTAAGCTCGTCTTTCCCTACTTTCACACTCCCAGCTCCAATAAAGCACTCGACTGAAACGGAGGAATTTTACACACGTCACAAAGAGACGGGTAGAAGAAGAAAATCAAAGTTGCCCGCGTCACTCTCAGATGAAACAGAAACCGCCTCCGATGCAGCCGACGCCGACGCCGACGCCGACGACTTTGGATTTGGAGAACAGAACAGTTCGGCGAGTTCGACGACGGCTCACCGAAACAGGAGGTACGCATCATCGCAAATCGCAGACGAGAGGGTTCGATCTCTCGCGTTTCACGGCGAATTCTCTTCGGAGATTCACTTGTTTATGGAGCAACTTGCGAATATCGTGAATTTGTGCGAACGTCTGTGCAAAGAGGAAAACTCAGCGTCACGAGACGACCGCTGCTGCGCTGCCGCGCTCAACATGTCTCGGCGCTTGCAACTCGTTTCTCTGACGCATCGCTCCGAATTAACCAATGAGCAGCGACTGTGCGTTTGGATGACGAGGCTTCGATGCATAAACTTGGCAATCTCGTGCCCCAATATAATACCCAAAACGATGCTGTGTGCGTGTGTCCCATACTCTTCGAGAAGAGACTGCGAAGAGCGAGCTGCGTTGGGCGTACTCGTCTCCGTTGAGAATGATAGCAATGACGCGTCTCTCAATGAATGGGCCAAGAGTCACAAACTCATGCAAAGCATATACCGAGGAAATCTACGCAAAGGTCTTCGAGAGTGTTCTCTTGCCACTCTATGGAAAGCAGTGGTGTATTTGACGAGGAGGTGGCCCGAAATGCCGTACAGCGCGCAGCTCGTCGCGTACGTGCACCTTCTTCTGAGAAGAGTGGCCGAATTCTCGTCTTATGCCATTGGATACGAAAAAATGACAGAAGAAGTATACAAGCAGACCACGGCCATGTTCAACATCCCGTCGTTTGTGGATCGGCGGAGTATTGGCGCGTCCACCGTGGTGTGCGTCAATGACGACTTTATTCGAATGACCGAGCTGATTTTCTTTTCTCTCGAGCACGAACTCGTCAAGGCTTCGCTTCACGTGCACTGGCGAACACCAGCCATCAGCCGTCATGAAAAAAACGATCTGGAGAAGCGCCTACTGTCGCCCAAGCTGGAGAGAGGAGCCATTGAGAGGGTCGAAGAGTTGATCGCGTCGATGCTCAGTCGACCGAGCCAGGACGAAGAGACGCTGGCGCGTGCCGAGAATCGAGAACAGCGGACGTCGTATGTCGATTACATTGAGCGAGACTTCCAAGTGTCGTTTTACGATTACTTGATTTTGCCAGGCGAGTGGGAACGATTCGAGTCGGTAAGAAGACGAGTATTTTTTTTTGTTGCACAAAAAGACTCATTTTTTCATACCTTTAGGTACGGCCGTACGACGATCGACGGGCCATGACGTGCTTGTCACGAATGCGGCAAAACGACTTTGACATGTACCAAGACGAGTACATGAATAAGCCCATTGAAGACGTGTGGGCTTCGCTCATCAAAAGGGGCGCACGGACCCATCCAGCGTACGCTCTCATCGCAGAGCGCGCTCTGTACTACTACTTTGACGAGAACTTCGAAGGCTCCACGTTGGAGTGCTATCTGGTGGACGGTAACGACTCGCAGGTGCACGTCCCTGGAGAATTCACTTCGGCAGACGACCCCATGCCGTGCTCGGCGTTTCGCCACCCGTCGCACAAGGCTTCCATGTCGCGGGGCACCGCAAAGCACATTTTGACCAAGACTCGACGCGGCCACTTCAACGCCGAGGCGTCGTATCCGCATCCCTTAATGGTGAAAGTGCTCGGATCGTTTGCCGTCACCAATACCCACGGAGACGTGATTGGCCCGCACCGCAGCGAGAATGAGCAGAATTTCAGCGCGGCTTTTCTGCACTGGTTGCACGCCATGTGCAAGGACCGAAAGATATGCGGTGTGCTGCCCACTAGATTGAGCCTCGCGCCCCTCTTGAGAAAACTCAGACCGTACGGAGACGCGTCCATCAAGCTGGCCGATTCGTGCGAGTCAAAATTCCACACACTCGAATGTCACCGAATCGAAGCCGTAACCATGATGATTGAAAATCACGCGTCGAACTCTTCCTTGCACGCACTGGCCGCAGCTGAGGATGAAACAAGAAGAGGCATCAAACGAAAGAGAGAGTCTCTTTCTCTCATTACCCAAGAAGAAAGTAAAAAACGCGTGAATTTTTAACCTTGTTTTTTATTCAATTCATATAACTTGTAATAATAATTGTCAAGTGATGTCAAATAACCCAATCCTGTCTGTATCACTTTTCTGGTATTCGCGTCTTTTTCATTGAATGCGTATTTGAGAGAAGAATAACGATCGTAAATACCCTGTCGTCTACGGCCGTACGCTCCCCCCACTTCTTCGTCTCTCCTTTCGCTCAGTTTTGATAATTCGTTAGCAATTTCGTAAAAAAGACCCCATTCGGATCCATTTGCGGGTAATGCGGATACAATATATTTTCTAATGTTTGTAGCCGTTTGTCTTAGAGCTGATTTGAATAGCCGACCTCTTTTCTTGGCCATCTCAATATCTTTAGGAATCGCGGAAAGATATTCAGAATTATTTCCTTGTCGTAATTTTATAGTCTCTTCTGTTTTCTTTTTTATCTGCTTATCCCAATGTTTAAGTAAATCGTGACCAGATGTTATCATATCATCCAAAGTAAATATTGTAGTTGTTGAATAAACTGAAAACAATCGATATACTAAGAATGGCAGTGCATCTTGTATAAGAAATAAAGAAGATTTCAATTTTTCTCCTCTGATTTCACCGACTTGGATGAATTCCCATTTTCGTATGTCATATTCATGGTACACTTCAACAATTCCACTCTTATTCTTTTGTTCCCGTGTTAGAAACCCATTGATATTCAGCTTGATTTTTAAATTTTCTCTGAGTTCAATATTTCCTTTTCGGTTTTTCCTAGTCACGGTAAAATCAAAAATTTTACCATTGTTTTGGATTACACGCTCGGCGCCTGATATGATGACTTTAATTATATAATTGGCCAGGTCGTAGATGGAAGACGTGATAAAATACGCCCTCTCTCTGTCTGGGTTCACGTAAATTTCATTAATCATCACCCAATCTTTCTTGGGCAACTTTCCTTTTTGTCTTCCAATTTCTTCAAATAAATCTTGTCGATTCATGATAAAAAGATTTCTATGAAAAAAAAAGAAATATTTAATTCCGTACGTTTTCATTGGAGTAAAATAACAGGCAATATTAAAAAAAGATTTTTGATATTTGTTCGACGATGCAAATCGGCCCACCATACCAAGGATACAGCCCTATTGCAAGTTTTTTCTACAAGCAAAGGCTTCCGGGAACGATTGGTTCATTAGATACTTTTAATGCGGAAAACGATGAAACCCAAATCACCATTGCAGAGATTTCCTCGACTGCTCCAGTAATTCCAGCAAGGATAGACGCGGGCGCGTTTGTGCACCGAGATCAACTAGATTACTTTGACGTGGGATCGGTAGTGTTAGTTGGAGATTTCCAATTTGGAGTGAACGTGGCAAAGGTGGTCAAAACGTCCGAAAAGGGAAACCAATATGCCATTCAGCCAGCGTACAGTATAACACTTCCAAGAGACATTGAGTACACAAGACAATTCAAAAACGCTAGATCGATAGAACAGCTTAAAAGCATTCCACACTTTCAAGACGGCGACGTCGATTCAATCACGTCTGGCTTTGACAGTGTGAGAGTGTCGCGAAACGGCCGTCGCGCATTGGTGTGGAGACAATTTGGCGGAGTGTGTTTGTATTTGATAGAGCTCGGCGTCGACGATTCCAAGCCCATTCAGGTGATGAGGATTTTAGTTCCTCTCGGATATCATCCAAGCCGAAAAATCGTTGCCGACCTTAGCTCGGATGGAACCACAGTCTTGTTTTCGTGTGATTTTTATTTCGTGAACATGAAAGTACTAGAAGGAGACCCGCGCAGAATCTCGTCAGACGAAAGCGCGTCGAAATTATTCTCATACACCGTGGGAGACGTCAGGGTTGCACAGTACGAGACAAACGGCGCTGCGATCATGGCAATCAGTAGAATCGACGTTGAAGAGTACCCAGGAGGGTATGGTCAATTCGTCATTGATTCGTATCACTCGAGGGACGAGACCAGACAACAAGAGATATTCACAGGAGGAATAGAACCATTAAGCAGCCAGATGCCTTTGTATCCGATTATAAGAAGTGGGAGATCATACCGAATCGAGCAGTTTTCCTCTAACGCAAGCGAGTTTTGCGTGTCTGAGTACATTGGCAATCGAAACGGGGCAGATAATCTTCCACAGCCCGTGTTGAGGGTGGATCGGGTTTTTGCAGGAGCAGGCGGTGTATTCACAAACTACCAAAGTATTCAATCAGATAGTCAGGCCATTCCGAGAAACATTGCACTTTTCGAAGACTATTTCAACGCTAACCCTTCCCTTTACGCACTCTTGAAGATCAATCCAAAATCAGCCCCGATTGTAGTGGCGAGGGCGGACGCGGACGGTTCTCTGGTTGTATTCAAGAGCCAGGCCAAGGAGTTGTTCTCGAGGCTCGAAATTCTCGAAAATATAAAGTACGCCAATCCGTTCAATCGCATCCCAGTCGTCATGGACTTTGTCAAGGGAAGGATTCTCATGGTCATATACAAGGACGGGAGTTCTCAGAGCGTCAAAGTAGCGTCAGGAGGTGGCGGAGCAGCTGCCGCAAAGAAGAAGGGCCAGACATCGGCGACTTCAAAAGCAGGAAAGAAGAAGAAGAAGAAGAAGAAGAAGTATTCGGAAAGAGAAGCGGCAGCCAAGGCGTTGGACACAAGCTCGGAAGAGGAAGATAGCGACGACGACGGCGACGGCGACGACGACGACGACGACGACGTGATGGGATCGGCCCCTGATCAAACCTCGAGCTCTTCGGCGACGACGACGACGACGGCAAAAAGGAAGAAAGAAGGCTTTGTGTTTGGGCGTAGCGTACTCGAGAGTGATCCAGAACCGAGTTCCAATTCTACACGCGAGAAACTAATTGCAGCAAAAGACGCCTTTGTTCAATTCACAGATTGGACCACCTAGAGAAATAAAAAAATACACGCAGTAAGACAAAAAGTCTCCCCACTGCTTAAAGAATTCTTTTTTTTCACCATGAATCTAGGACTCGGCTCTGAATTAGGCGTGGGAATCTCCCAATCCAACACAAACGTGTACTACGTCCCGATTGAAAAGAAGACGATGCTTGATATACAAAATCATTACCTTTACGGGGACTCGTACATCTCAAGAGCCAACATGATCCGTTCAGACTTGGCTTTTGGCAGCGGCTTCTATTTGGAATTTGCAGAAAAGAGTCAGGTTCTCCCCACTGACTCCTACGACTACACTCACAGCATAAAAAATCTATTGGAAACTGCGAGAAAACACCGAGACATGTTCGGCTTTGTGGGCTTTGTGCAGCGCAACGAGTCGGCCCGAGAAGAGGTCGAGCGGCAAAAGGAAGCCAAGGAAAATGGACACGAACGCACTGCAGGCGAAGTGGCCGAGCGTCACATTGAGCATTGCGAAAGCATCATCTATGAAAAAATCAAAGGCATGAACACCAAGAAGCGGCCTCGATCGGGATCGTCGAACACAGACGGCGGCGGCGGCGAAGACGACGACGACCCCGACTCTGACGTCAAGGCTTCGAAGAAGCGATCTCGAGCCAAGATTGAAAGCGTGAACAATGGAACCAAATTATTTGCCAGCGACGCTAGACTCGTCATCGAGAAGGGCATCAAGAAAACCAAGTCCATGAGAGAAAAGTCGAAAAAGGAAGAGAAGAGGAGGCAGTCGATCCAAGAGATGCTCATTTCAATTGAGAATATCGAAATCATCACGCCAGAGGAAGGGCAGTTTTATTTGGAGATTGACAATCTCATGCACAAGAGACGTATTGTGTGGGCACCAGCGTGGCGCCAGCCGTTCTCGCAATCGAGAATGTCGCGGACGGCGGCTGGCTATCTCACGTCGGTAGATTACGACCCCAATGTCACCGTTTTCGTGTGGCGCATACCAAGCGACACGGGAAACGTGCGCTCCGACTTTCTCGAACTCATGCGATTGCATGAAATGGTTCTAGAAGCCGAGGATAATGCCATGGACGCCGACTACCAAATGTCGCATCCAGTGCCGTTTGTGCATCACACTCGAGGAGCCAATAGAACAGATATTGACGACTTGCCAGAGGAGGACGTGTACGGTTTTGACTTGATAAGCAAGAATGGCGCGTTTTCCAAAGACACCATGACCCCCACGGACATGCAAACATACCGACGCGACATGAGGTCGTCTATTCTCATGGAGGAGCAAGTCTCTAAATTCAACGAAGACGCGCTCATAGGGAGAATGGGAAAGATATCAGACGGAGACGTTCGCCGCTCCAAGGTGGTTGGGGCCTACGGGCGAGCTGCACCCAGTTTGAGAAGCAACGTGCTTGAGCGCACGGGAATCATGGAGCTTCCTGGCGGATTGCAGCTTGGAGGGCAAGTCAAAAGCGACACTGTAATTGACTTGGGTAAACTGAGAGCAGTGTACGACTTGCGAATCAGCGTGGCCATGGGAGTGCCGCTCACCTATCTGCAAGGCCAGAAGATAAGTTCACAGTCATTCAACGAGGGCTCGGCAAGCGGCTCCAGTTCCAACTCTACCATGTCTTCGATCATGAGAACCACCATTGCAACTGACCGAGAAGAGATGAGTCGCTTCTTTGACGAAATGTACGACACTCTCTTCCACGAAGTCGACAATGAGGCTCTGGAGTCGCAACTCAGCGAAGCGCTGTCGGCCAAATCTGAAATTGACAAGGTTCAGGCAGCGTACGAGGACTTGATGAAGAAGCGTTATGACATTATCACAGACGTTCCGAAAATGGCCAATCAAGTCGATTCGCTGTTCAGCGAGGCTGCGCGTATTTGTTCCATTGAGAATGAACTTCGTCGAATCGCGTCGCTGAAATACCGCTTACGACTCAAATTCGTCAAGGCTCCCTTTGTCGAGGCAAATGAAATCGACAAAATGTACTCTCTTGGTGCCATATCTCACGCTGAAATGGTAAACTTGATGAGGGTCAATAATGGGCTGGAGAAGGCCGATGAGAAGACGATCGACGACATCCGCACCGAGAATATAGAAATGATTAAACAACGGGCTGAAGCAGAACACGTAAACAATGTAGAAAATACGAAAAGCAGCAAACCTGCAAAGAAGTCGGAATCTAAATAAAATTTATTGCGAAGGATAGTAAATGTTCATATTCTTGTAAAAGTCCATGAGATTGTACTTTAAAATTTCTGCATTGTAAGGCTCGCCTATAATTTTGGCGTATTTCTTCTCAGGGTTAACGGTATTTTTTAAAATGCTATCGATAATACTAGTTATCGAAATCAATAAACGCGAGGGAATAGTGACTTCCTTTCCTTTTTCACTCTCAAATTTTCGAGCCATCCGTTCTAATGCAAGTTCCACTGAATATGATAACCTTTTCGCAGATTCATTGATTATTTTAATTGAAACTGATCGAGACGTTGCTTCCATTATTGTTAGTTCAATGCTGTGTGAAAAATCATCCCACCAATTTTTATCGAATGTTTTAAATTCATCTGGCATGGCATTTTTGATTTTTTCATGAATTAAACCTTCAATGTCTTTTTTTAAATGAGTCTCTAATCTCTTTTCTCTTTCCAATCGAGAACTGGCCTTTAAGTATTCGATAGTAAAAAGAGCGAGAAGGACTTCTGTATTCAATAATCCCTTTTCTTTCATATTTGACATTGAATTTAAATGATTCCTGAACACTAACAGGATAGTTTGTGGGTCTAACGTAAAAGAATAAACGATATAATCGACGCTTTCTCTCCACTCAGACTGTGGTGCAATGCATGAATATTCTGGAACCTTTTCAATGTACGATTCTGGATATCCGCATGAGAAACCAAAATCGATAAAGACCATGTCGAATTCCCTTTCCTTTCCTTCCAAACGACGACGATTAGAATCAATAGAATTACGACGCAATACGACATTTCGGTCATAAAGGTCGCCGTGTATGATTCTATTTTCTTGAAGAAAAACGATAGTATCCACAATTTGCCTGAATCCTTCCAAAATCTCTTCTGTAGACTTGAAAATGGAAAAGTCTTCTATCGGTTTAGACACTGGACCGTTGTGATCGAAATCAGTGATTAATTCATTTATAATGAAATAATACACAGTTTCATATTCTTCGCCAACTGTGACTGCCGTAGCG
>Ga0307980_1000207_pt1 | contig 28812 bp, 38 predicted proteins | sample OrgLakmetage1060_FD_201817 | JGI IMG/M metagenome (GOLD analysis project Ga0307980, IMG submission 201817) | Saline water microbial communities from Organic Lake, Antarctica - #1060 | ecosystem: Environmental > Aquatic > Non-marine Saline and Alkaline > Saline | place: Antarctica: Organic Lake... | reverse complement strand
AAGATATGTAGATATGATATTATCAATAAATGAATTAAATATTTTCAATTTTTCAAAGTTAGAATCGATAAGAAATAAGAGAAACAATTATTGTATTATTTTAAATAACGGAAAAATAAAAATAACATAAAAGAGGAGGATATAATGACAAAAACAGAATTTGAGAGCTTTAAAATGACTACAGACAGAGAGATAACTCACTTAAAAATAGAGTTATCAAAAGTTATACAGCAAAATAAAGATCTCAAAACAGAATTAGAAAGAAGATTTAATGATGGACTTTTTTTAAGCAAAGCATTAGAATCTACTTCCTTAGATGTAGAAAAGTTAAAACAGAAAGAATACTTGTTAAAGACAGCCGTTAGGAACTTGTTAGATCTATAAATTGCCAATGGCAAATAAAAAAAAAGGAGATTTAAAAAAATGAATAACATTAACTTGATTGGAAACTTAGTAAAAGATCCAGAAAAAAGAGACTTATCAGAGAATACCTGTTTAGCAACATTTACTGTAGCTGTAAATACAGGCTGGGGTGAAAAAAAGAAAGTTTCGTTTATTCCTGTCACAGCATGGAACAAACAAGCAGAATTATGTGAAAAAATATTAAAAAAGGGACACAAAGTTGCAATAACAGGAAGATTAGAAACAAATATTTCAGAAAAAGATGGAAAAACTTATTACAATTGGGGTGTTACTTTAGAAAACATTACATTCTTAACTCCAAAAGATAAAAATACAGATGAAGAAACTCCTGTTAAAAACGACAATAAGAAAGACGAAATTAATGATGATGAAATTCCTTTTTAAATAAACGGAAAAGGTTGAGTCTTCCTTTAAAGGCTCTTTTTTTTAAAGGAGATAAAAAAATGGAATCTGACAAATGTCAATGCTTGGACTGTAGATATTCAAGAGAAGATATTTCGCTTGAAAAGTACTTGGAAAAATTAAATCAGCTTATGGAAAATTACCTTATCGAACTAGATAAAAATGGATCTGATATTTCTTTTAGAACTGATAATTGTTTTTCAACTTTAGAAGTAATTCAATCATCCTTAGATTATTACATCCCTCTGGTTTTGGAGAACAGTATAAAACAGTTATATTTAATTTCGAGAAAACTTTTTTTTAAAACAGCCGAAAGAAGGTTAATCAAAAGAGAAAGATTAAATGAATTAATTCCTTCGTTATATAAGTTCGAAGTAGGCAAAATAAGCTGTAACTATCATAAACTTGAAGAAAATAAATTAGATAAAATTCCATTGAAAAGATTTTGGGATGGTTTATTTCAAAGATTAGAAACTCCAAGAAACTCTATAAACTATAAAGCTCTTGAAATAGATATTCTATCTTATTTTTCTGAAAATTTCGAAAAGTTTGAATTTGAAGGATTTATAACATTGTTAGATACTGACTTAGATATTCCCGTAAGATTGACAAAAGAAAATAATAAATTCTATATGGAATACATGAGGTAGTGTTTTTGAATATTATATTGATGATGATATGTCAGAATACTGGTCATTAAATGAATAACAAAAGGAGAATTAAAATGGAAAAATATTTAGCTATATGTGAAAGGCACGGAATGTCTGAAAGATTTGAAACGATCAGAGAAGCAAAAGAATATTTGTTGGAGTATATTTACGAAGAAGAATTTGATGAAGAAATGATTAATAGTTGTTTTATAGCAGAAATAACACACAAAACAAAAATAAAACTAATCGAACCAGAATACGAAGAAGTTGACATTGTATTTGAAGTATATAATAAAGGAGAATAAAATGAAAAATTTAAAATTTAGAGCTTGGGATAAACAAGATAAAAGTATGTGTGATATTTGGAGTTTTATTTTTAAAAATGGCACTATTGTAGCACTTGAAACTTCTATGGAAGGGTCTAATAATCGTAGTATGGATGATTATATTATAATGCAATGCACCGGATTAAAAGATAAAAACGGAACAGAGATATATGAAGGTGATATAATAAAAACAGTAAGAAAAGAATATGAATGCTATGAGGATACGCACGGACACGAAGAAGAAGAAATATTTTCTGTTGATTCCAATATTGTAGGAATGATAATGTGTGGATTGATTAGCATGAATGAATATATAATATTTGAAGTGATAGGCAACATTCATAAAAATCCAGAATTATTAAAAGGAGAATAAAATGAAAAGATTTATAGTTGTTTGTGAATTCTTAGAAAAAGTTTCTGAGAGATTTGACACACTTGAAGAAGCTAAACTATATTTAGATTGCCTAATTTTCGAAAGAGAATTAGACGATGAAATGGTTGAAAGTTGTTATATTGGCAAAGTTACGCATAAAGTTAAAGATTATTCACTGGAATATATTCCGAAAAAAGAGAACATTAAACTTGAAGAAATAAAAGGAGCAGAATAAAATGAACGAAGACTTAGAAAAATTAAGAAAAGAATATTTCAAAAATCATGAAGCAATTTTTTCGACTGAAGGTAAAGCTGAAATATTAGAATGGAGAAATAAAAATTTCTCCACTGATGCGCTGATAAAATATGTCTTATTTGGAAGGTATTTATTTATAGCGGGAGATTTAGGATCAGCTGTTTTAGACTGGGGAACACCTGTTTCATTTGAGTTTCTATCTACAGTAAGCGGCTATGCTTACTTTGTAGAAAAAATGCAAGCTTGGGGTGGAAAAAGAGTATACGATTTTGACGCAGACTTAGCTGCTAAAAGTATTCTAGAATATATAGAAGAAAATGAATTAGTAAGCTCCCCAGTAATAGTAACAGAACTAAATGAGTTGTTAGAAGAAGTTGCTGCGTGTGAAAATTATAATGAATACGAAGCTTTACTTAACACGATAGCCTGGGAGAAATTCATTCACGAAAATATTGACTCCGACGCATGTGAGTGGATATACGAAGCCGGAGATATACCAAAACCTAGAATACAATTATATATGCTAGGTTTGCACCTAGCAGGAAGAAACCATTAAATACAAAATATCAGTTAAACCAAATTACAACTGGATAATAATGGGAATTATATGTATTATAGAATGTTTTGTTGTATGTATTTGTTTTATTATCAATCCAGAATTATTAAAAGGAGAGTGAAAAAAATGAACATTGTAGATTTAAAAAAAGGAAACACGAAAATAGGGATTGAAGTTGTATTATCTAAGATCGAAACTAGACCATTCACCAATAAGAAGGGAAATTTTCTATCTTTAGAATTTTCAGATATGACAGGAGTTATTTCAGGAAGTAAGTGGGATAATATCGAGGAAGATCAAAATTTAAAAGAAGGAAGTGTTGTAAAATGTTTATGTTCTGTATCCGAGTTTAATGGTAACCTTCAACTGAATGTTTCGAGTATGACTAAAGTATTGAATCCTGATCTTACAAAATATATTCCTTCATACTCAAGTGAAGAAATAGATATTGCTAAGGATATTTTAAATAATGAACATAGTTTAATTAAAGAACCATTTTCAAGAAAAATATGGGGTATCCTGCTCGACCCGAACGGAGATTTATTCAACTCACTCTCCATTTTCCCCGCAGCAAAGACCCATCACCATAATAAGCTTGGTGGATTATTAATCCACACCGCCTCCGTAGTCGAAAATTGCTCTATTCTCTCTAAAAAATATGGAATAGAAGGTACTGAACGAGATTTACTTATTACCGCAGCTCTTCTCCACGACATCGGTAAAATAAAAGAGTACTCTTACTCCAAGGGGTTCATAGACATTACTGACGAAGGAAAATTAATAGGACACATAATTTATTCTATCGAAATTCTGCACGACATAACAAAGGGTTTTGCAGATGGGAATTACGAGAAATTAACTATTTTGAAACATCTAATCCTTTCTCACCACGGGCAATATGAATGGGGATCACCTAAATTGCCTTGCAACAAAATAGATTTTATCCTTCATTTTGCAGATAACTTAGATTCTAAAATGAATGGCATCGATCAAATTATGGACTCTGATTCTAACGAAGATTCTAATTGGACACCTTTTAAAATGGGACAATCTTTCTTTAAAGTCAATCAGGTTCTAAACAAACTATAAAAAATATTTGACTAAGACTCCTCTAAGTGATAGGATATATAAAAAGAGGAGTTTTGTTTTATGAAAATTATAGGGATTGACCCCGGGCAGACAGGCGGAATAGTTCAAATAGATGGGGACGGCAAAATACTAAAAAAGTTTGGCATACCTATTATAAAAAGTGGTTATAAGGTGATAATAGATCTTGTCGGACTAAGAAAAGTATTTGAAGAAATATCTGATTCCGATTTCATATTTATAGAGAAAGTTCACTCTATGCCTAGAGATAGCCCAGCTTCAGCCTTTAAATTTGGGTCTACATTTGGCATAAAATTAGGTTTGATAATAGCTTTCAAAATACCTTTTGATATGGTAGCTCCGAATACTTGGACAAAAAAAATGCACGCAGATATGGATAAAACTATGAACTCTAAAAAAAGAAGTCTTATCGTGGCTCAGAGACTTTACCCGAATGAAAAATTTTTACTAACTCCGAAATGTTCTAAACCACATGACGGGTTAATAGATGCAACATTAATAGCAGAATATGGTAGGCGGTACATTTTAAACCGTTAATATTATAAACAAAAAAAAAAGGAGATTTTAAAATGACAAAAACAGAACTAGTAGCAGAAATAGGAAGACATGTAAATTTTTCCCAAGCAGTAGTCAAAGACATTGTAAATGCGTTTTGTGATGTAGTTGAAGATCAGTTATGCTTAGGCGAAGACATTATAATTCAGGGATTCGGAAGCTTTAAAAGGGTTATCACAAAAGAAAGAAATGGAGTTAATCCTAAAACTGGTGAAAAAATAAAGATTAAATCTAAAAAGAAAGTTTCTTTCAAAGCTGGAAAAGGACTTAAAGACAGAGTCTTAGAAAGCTAAGAAAGAATTGTTATACCCTCTCAGCTTTAAGGGCTTTTTTACAAGCCCTTTTTTTTTATGCCGATTTACTATTTCTTATCTTTAAGGGGATTGGTATTTGTTTTTACTCCAGGGGTTTCATTCGGATCTTTGTTAATACTAGGATTTCCATTTGCATAATAAGGAAGATTTGAAGGAGTAAGGAATCCATTCTTCTTCATTTCATTTTCTTCCTGCATATCAAACGAGTATAGGACATCTTCTATAGAATAACCTGCTTCTGAAATTGTATCTACTCCTGACAATAAACCTCTATCAAACAACTGAAGTATATGCTTATTTAGAAGTAACAATCTAAGTGAAGATTTTACTATTCCTATTTTTGGGATAATTTTAATTCCATTATTTTCAGCAAATTTAGAAATAATATCTTCTATTACTGGTAAGAATAATCTTTGGTTAGATTCTACTTCTGTTATAATTTTCATTATATGTGGAATAAGAGCATCTACATCAAGATCTCCTTGACCTGTCATTATAGCCTGAGAAATTCCTGCATTATTAAAGACATCTAATAAAGAGTCATTTATTCTTGATCCCATTTCTTCTATCTTTCCTTTAGACCCTACAAAATAAACTTTTACGCCTTCATTCACTACACTTGCCATATTAGCCCTTTTACCATTCATTATATTCTCTACGATGGTGTCTGTGCTATCTTCAAGCCCTTCTGGTATCTCAACTATCATCATAGAGTTTATTAATCCGTCGATAGAGCTATTATCCATTATTCTAGCGAGGAAGTAACTATAAAGTGAAAATGCTATTTTTGCAAATAAAGGAGTTCCAAATTTTTCATAGTCTTGTTTATCTGAGATGTGATAAAATCCTTTTTCAGAAATTGTTTCTTGATTAAACTGATAAGAAAATTTTTCATCTGAAATCTGCGAGTCCTCTATTGCTATTTTAGAAGGATTCAATATTTTTACCTTTTCAGGTTTTATTTTTATAAATTCTCCTTGATTAGATTTGAAATGAACGACTCCATCTATTTCTTTACTTGGTCTTTCTTGAACTGCAAAAGAATTTCCGCATTTGTAGAAATCTTTAATCAAAGATCTTGTAAAATTAGAAAGACCTCTTTGAGAATTAATATTCCCGTGATTCAAGTACTTTGCAAAGGCTAGATATTTTTTATCTACTTCATCATCTCCTGTCCTGTGAATTATAAATCCGCTATTTGTTAAATTCGTTAAAAAATCTACAATTCCTGAGAAAGCTCCATTTATTTTATAAGCTTGCTGAGCAGTTTCAATCAATCCTTGAATGTCTGAGAACTCAACGCCACTTAGAAGCCCTGAGATGTCCTCAAATGAACCTATTCTTGAAATTGAATTGTCTTTCATAAAGTCGAAACTAGCTTTTTCATCTACCACAAAAGATCTCTTTCCATTTTTCTCTACTTCAAAAATTACTTTTGGAACTGACTTTCTTGTTGTTTTCTTTTCTTTCGATTTTTCTTTACTTTTTATTATCATTTTTTTTCTCCTCTTGTAGCTTCTTTTAAATATGCTATTGATGGGTAGGTATCAATTTTGGGTCTGTTTTCTTTAAAAGCAAGCTCATTTACCCCAACAATTAAAGCAACTTTTTCACTGTCCTTCATTTTTGACTTTAAAATAACTAATACTATTTTTTTTAACAAATCTTTTGTTTCCATAAATCCCCCTAATTCATAAAATTCTGAGATATACATTTTCTTTTTTTATTTCCTCTTATTTCCTCTTTTTTTGTCATAGAATCTATTTCCATAAAAGTAAAAAAAGAATACAAATCAGCGGAATACAGATCTTTCTTTTTTTTACCTTTAACATAGAAACTTAAGAATCCACTTTTATTTCTATCTGTATAAATATTCTTATATTGTTGAAACAGTATATTTTGCATATTCTTCTGATTTAAATTTTCTTCACTTAATGCCTTCCCGTTCTCTCCTAAGTCAAAGTCTATTATATGGTAGTGTTTTCTTGTCATTTTGTTTCTAACATAAAGATTCAATCTAGTATTTAATTCATCTGTAACTGTTATCAAGTGAATGATAGCAGTTTGATTTTTAAGGATAAACTTAGATTCCTTTTCTTCTAAAAATTTTTTATCAATTAATCCAAACCCAAAAGAATCATCTGTAGTTGCAAGCAAATCTCTAACATGAGACCCTCCACCTCTTGAGTCTATATTTATCCCTGTTATGCTAGGAAACTTAATAAACAATTCCTTTATTTTATCTGATACCGGATTTAAAGAAAAAGCATCTTTGGTATCAAACATATATTTTGCACACGAAAAAATATTGTGATCTCCTATTTTTCTTTTAATCAGAGATAATGTAGTTTTATCGTATCCTAGAGAAGAACAATCCACTCCTATAGAATATTCATATCCGTCAGATTGTTGTAAAAATTCAGATTGAGAGTCTCTTGGGAGAGATTCTATCTCAACAGGATTATAAAATTTATTCTTATATTCTGCTATAGGAATAGCCAAAATTTCTGCTTTTAATTCTTCTTCTGGGGCATTAGGGTCATTCAACTCTTTAATCATTGCAGGAATATTAAGAGCATGGTTAAAAGCATCAAGAAAATTAAAATTTACAAAAAAATCTTCCATAGGAACAAAATCGTCTTCTCTATAATATTCTCTTAATCTCATAATCTTGTCAGACCAAGGATAATAAGTATAAGAAGGAGTCCCGAAATTTAATATTTGAGATCTTTCTATTGGAAGCAATGGTTTAACATTTTCTCCCTCGTGAACATCTTCTCTATGAAATGCAAATGGAGTAAGAATAATTCTTACAGATTCTTCATTTATTGTATTTCTTTCATCTATAAAGTTTTTTGTAGTTCTATATCCTCTGATTTTTACGGTCACCGGTGCTGTAATTATTTTAGATTTTCCTATTCTTGAAACCCACTTATCAGAGCCTGAAGTATAACTTTTTTCATTTTTCATTTTAACAAGTTGACCTATATAATTCTTATCTCTATTCTGTCCTTTCAAATCTCCTAGAAGAATTTTATCTATAGCATCCTCAAATATCATTTTTCCGCCCCTGAAATCAGATCCTGACCAAACTCCGATATTGGTACTTAATATCCCACCTATTAAACAAGCACAAATACCTATTTCAAAAGTTTTTGCCATTGCTCTCCCTTGACAAAAATCTCCGTCCATTCCTCTTAGAAAAATGGCATCTAATACAATTTGTTCTGGTGGAGTTATTTTTATCCCTAAAAGTTCTTCTGTTGCATATTCTGGGTTCTCTAGATAGAATAATAACATATCATAATACTCATCCATCATCAACAAATCACTTTTTATATGTTTTTCATTAGTTGTGACTTCACTCATCTTTTAAATTAACTCCAAAGTCCTGTAAGGTAGGTCTAATGGTATCTGATTCTAGTATATGTCCTTGTTTCACACCCCATTTTATTTCTCCCTGTAGTGTTTCCCAATTGTGATTGGGGAAATAACTAGGAACAGCATTTTTACTAAGAAATCCTTCCATTATCTTACGATATATTATAACTCCCTTTTTTACAAATCTTATTCTTTTATCTTCAGGGAATTCCTTTAAAACCTTTAAATAATTTTGGTACAAGGTCTGAAGAGTTATTTTTTCTTCTTCATTGTTTTTTCTTTGTTTAGCTGTAACTCCTAAGTCATCTTGCATTTTAGAGATATTTTTTAAAGAACTATCTATCATTGCAGCTAAATTTCTATCAAGATCTTTCTCATTTATTCTTTCTTGATTCATTCTATCTAAGTTTATTTCCTCTAAGATCAGATTTTTCAAAACCATTCTGTCGTTCGCTACATTGAACCTATATGAAGTCAGATAAGAAGCAATCCTTTCAGTTACAATTGATTTCTCTGTAGCTGTCAATGAAAACGAAGAAAATATTTCAGATTCTAATTTTTCGTGAAGACTCGAATCTATTTTCATTTGCTTGTATTTTTTTGTTATCTGTCTTTGGAATTCTTTGTCATCTGCTTTTTGTTTCCTTCCTGTTTCTTTCTCTGTTCTTTCTCTTATTTTTTTCAAGTCTGGATCTACCAATTCCCATTTTTTTGCCTTGTATCTTTTGGGATTTAGATGGTCATATCCAATCATCACTTTTATTCTTTGTTTGAAATCTTTCGGATTATTATCCCATCCGTCCTTGGATTTCTTTATTGCATCGATTATCTTTTGTTCTACCTCTATTTTGTTGTTATTCAATAAAGAAGCAGCCCAAGGAGAGAATTTAGCTCTGACCTCTGTCCACCAAGATATAAGAGTATTCAACCAGTATAAGTTTTCTTCTGGTGAAAGCTGAATCATAAATTTTCTTGTATGAAGTCTTTTCGACTTCGGTTTTTTTACTGGAATCATAATAAACCTTCAGCGTAAATTTCTGCTATATCTTCTTGATATATTTCTCCTTCAAGCATAATTAAAGAAATTTCTTTTGTTGTTTTTCCTAGAGAAAGCAAATACGCAATTGTCTTTTTCTTGAAATATTCTAAGTCTAGTAATTCTGGATGTTTTTTCATATATTTTTTCATTCTGTTCAAAACCTTGTATATCTCAGGATTGTTATTCCCAGTTTTATAAATTTTTTCAATTCCGAAAACTTCGTATAAATGAGATACCTTCCTTTCTGAACTAAAATGCAAGTACCATACAGCACATTGTTTATTTGTTTTGTTTATCATCTTCTCATTACCACCCTTTCTATTGGTATTGCTAAAAATCTAGCTATTGAATAAAAACTCATTTTTTCCCTTCTTAATTCCTTTACTGCTATTTTTTCCATCAAGTCCATATCGTAAAAATCCTTGAATCCAATTGTTTTCTTCTGGACATTTGAAAAAAGTGCTTTGTATCTGTCTCTTTTGCAACCAACAAAATTTGCTATCTCTTGTGGATAGATACCTTTGAAAAGTCTGCAATAAGAAACTAAGATTTCTTTGTCTGTTATTTTTAAGACCGCTTTTATTTTAAAAAAATCCTTTTCTTTCTGAGGTATCATTTTTTTATCTGCTCCTTTTTTTTTCGTTAATTCAATATTACCCCAACTTATATTTCTTGTCAACTTTTTTTCTTTCTTTCTTTATATATTTCTTTCTTTCTTGTATATATATAAAAGCATGAATCAAAAGCTTTAAAAGCAAGATCTAAATCAAAAGCTTAAAAGCAAGATCAAAAGCTCTTATTATCTCATTACATTCGATAATAAGGAGAACCTTATAAATATAACATATACTTTAATCTTAAAAATGAGCGGTTATATCAGATCAAAACCAGTTTTATTCCGACCATACAAATATTACAACACAGCTGTGGTGGAAGTGGAGGCTAAAACCTTTTCAAGAAAGATATATTGTAGGGGGTTGTATATATCCCTAACAGCTTCGAGCAAAGTGGATTTCTTTCACTGCCCGACAGCAAAAAAACTTCGTGTGGAGCGGAGAGCCGTCCTATTCAAAACCGGTAGAATTATTATCTACAACGAAGGTCAAAAACACCGACACATATATCTTTCTTGAAAAAAAAGATAAGAATAGCCTGAAAGGTAATCTCATCCGTTTCAAAATTAAGATGAGGGGAAAGGTCGGAGGGGTGAAAGTAAATAGTTTAATTATATTCAATATATATGTCCCATTTACCTTCCAAAAAAAAGAGTTGACATTATCCGAAATTTTGATAATATTGAGCTATGAAGAAAATAAGCGATGTTATGGAGAAAGGTATGTTTATAGGGGTATTTACAGACCCAGACATAAAAGATAATGAATTCTCCAATTGCAAAGATACATTCGAAGCAATATCAATGAGGTTAACTTCATCTTTCTTATTCCACGACATTCCATCTAGTTTTCTTGTCACCGAAAGTGACATTAAAACTTTAGAAATGAATCTTGAAATTTTCGACAAAATGAAGACAATGGAAGATTTAATCAATGCCAGTCATATTGTTTTTATACTCTGCGGGAATTCAAAATCCCAGAGATATGACCAAAAAATAAAAGACATAGAATTTAAATACAACAAAAGACCTTTCTTAATCAGAGGATTGAACAGATGAAGATAATTTCAATTGTAGGAAAAATGGGTTCTGGTAAAACTTATACTTGCTCAAAAATAGAAAATGAATTACGACCTTTAGGTTATCCGGTCATAAGATTAAGTTTAGCTGATTCTTTAAAAATGTTCACCTACGATGTGTTCGGAGTAAGAAAAGATTCAAAAGTAGATCAGGTAGAATTAAGGGAAAGATTAAAAAAAGAATATTCCGATGTTATGGTTAAATTTGTAGAATTATCACCTAACGAGACAGACCAAAATGAAAGAGCTAAATATTTAATAAGTGTCTGTGAGTTGATAGAAAATATTCCTGAAAAAAACATTCCTAGATATTTGCTACAAAAAATAGGAACAGATATAGTTCGAAAATTTGTAGATAAAGATTTTTGGACAAGAAGAATGATAGAAAAATTGGCTGAATTACAGTTTCTTGAATTTATGACCGAAGGAATTGTTTTAATTGATGATATGAGATTTGATAATGAATATAAGCTGATTTTAGAGCAGTTTTTCGATGTAGAAGTATTAAGAGTCGAAAGAGATGAGAATATCATCTGTAATGACCTAAGAATAACTACAGCTGAATATAAAGAAATGTTAAACCATACCTCTGAGAAAAGTTTTAATGTAAGTATCCCAGAAGATAGTATAATAAGAAACGAAAAAGATTTATCAAGGATAATCAAAAGAATCAAAGAAGAACTTTAACCGATGAGAATTGGTGTTTCTTTCGATCTAATAAAACAAAGCCCAAAATTTTTTCAATCATTTTCTAAAAAGAAAGACCCGATTAATTTTTTTATATATTTTGGAAACAATAACAGGATAAATGTATTAAAATATTTATTGAAACACGGAATAAATTATTCTCCAATCATAGACGGAATCGAAATCAAATCATATCAAGAATTCAAAAAAATTAAGGCATTAGATTTCCTGTTTGTGAAATTTGAAAAATTTGAGGAATTTGAAGATGAGAATATATTTCAGGTTATTTCTGACGATTATAAAAAGATTAAAAAAAATAAAAAAAACATTGGTTCATACTTGACTTTGGAAGAAGTAAAAGTTATAATTTTAGAAAAAGATTAGAGAGGAGGATTAATGGAATTTAAAGAACAAAAAGTAGAATTTATGAAAAATCTATCTCCAGTTGAAATGACAAAAAAGATAGAACAAGCTGGTAGAACTTGCTACAAATCTGATGGAAGTGTAAAAAAAAACACTACTGAAGAATTTATCAGAATGATAATTTCTAATGGTCATGAATCAGTTTTAGAACACGGGTTATTATCTGTCAAACTAACAACGAATAGAGCCATAGCCAATGAATTGGTTCGACACCGTATTGCAAGTTATTCTCAAGAAAGCACAAGATATGTTAATTACGGAAAAAGAAACGAATTTTTTTTTATATCTCAGAATTATTCTAAAATCAGTGAAGAAAATAAGAATACGGTAAAAGATATTTTATCTCAGACAATGGAAATAATAGAAGAGTCTTATGATTTAATTTTCAAGTTAACTAAGTCAACAGATATTGCAAGAGACATTCTTCCTTTAGGACTAAGTTCTGACATCTCTGTATCAATGAATTTAAGGTCTTGGAGACATTTTTTTAAACTAAGATTAGAAAAAGTAGCTCACCCAATGATAAGAGATCTTGCAAGAAAGATATTAGATATGTTTAGAGAAAAAGGATATTCTATTTTTTTTGAAGATGTAAAATAAAAATGGATATTTATTTGATTATGGCAATAGTTCACGATGAGTGGATTCCTATTGTTTGTTTTAGAACAGAAAAAGAAGCAATTGAATATGCTGACAGAGGAAATAAATTCTTTAAACACCTATATCATCATTTTGAAAAACATTTTGGAATGTTATCTAGGGAACAGGTTTTCGACAATGTAATAAGCGAATCTCAAGCTATTTGGGGAGATATATCTGAATTAGGTGCGATAATGAGAGAAGCTTTTATAGATGGGACTATAGTTAAATATGAGAAAATAACACTTTCTTGCAGAATATAAAGAAATAAAATAAAAGGAGAATGTAAAAAATGAATTTATTGAGCAAGATGATACATCAAACATTTTATTCAAGATGGATTAACGAGAAAGGAAGAAGGGAAACATGGAATGAGTCTGTAGATAGATATAAAGATTTTTTTAATGAATATTGTCCTGAGTCATTAAAAGAACAATATAATGAAGCAATAGAAGGATTTAGAAAATTAGAAGTAGTTCCATCAATGAGAGCTTTCTGGTCTGCTGGTGATTCTCTAAAAAAGAATCATATAGCTTGTTATAACTGTGCTTTCACTCTTGTAGACCATCCAAGAATATTTTCCGAAATATTATATATACTTATGCACGGTTGTGGGGTTGGATTCAGCGTAGAATCAGAAGCTATAAAAAAACTTCCCGAAGTACCAAAACTAAGAGAATCAGAAACAGAAAATATTATAGTTAAAGATTCTAGGGAAGGATGGGCTATGGCTGTAAATAAGTTTATAAAATATCTTTATTCTGGAATTATTCCAACTTATGATTTGTCAAATATAAGAGCGAAGGGTACTAGATTAAAAACATCAGGAGGAAGAGCATCAGGTGGGGAAGTACTTGGAGAATTTTTTGAAAGTTGTAAAATTATATTTAAAAAAGCAAGTCTCGAAAATAGGAAGCTAACTCCCATAGAATGCCATGATTTGATTTGTTTTATTGCAAAATGTGTAGTGGCAGGTGGGACTCGAAGATCTGCTTGTATCTCTCTTTCTGATTTAGGAGATACCGAAATGAGATCTGCTAAAGAAGGAGCTTTCTGGAATACATTTCCTCAGAGAACTAATGCAAATAATACTGCTATTTATAACCATAAGCCGAGTTCTGAACAGTTTATATCTGAAATGTTATCTCTAATTAAAAGTAGATCAGGAGAAAGAGGAATATTCAATAGAGGAGATTTAAAAACAAATATTCCAACAAGAAGACAATTAGACCCTTCCTTTGGATTAAATCCATGTGGAGAAGTTCTACTTAAGGGATCTGGACAATTCTGTAACTTATCAGAAGTAATTGTAAGAAAAGGAGATTCTCTAAAGTCATTAAAAGATAAAATAAGAAAGGCTGTTTTATTTGGGTGTCTTCAATCAATGTTAACTAATTTCAATTTTATTTCAAAATCTTGGAAAAAGAATTGCGAGGAAGAAAGACTTCTCGGTGTATCAATGACCGGAATAATGGATCATGAGATACTTAATAACAAGTCTGAAAAATCAGAAAAATGGTTTGAAGAAATTAAAGACGAAGCGGTATTATACTCTATAGAGTGTTCTAAGTTATTAGGGATAAATATTCCTGCTCAGGTTACCGTTATCAAACCTTCTGGGACAACATCTCTTTTAGTCGATTCTTCAGCCGGTATTCATGGAAGATGGTCTAAATTTTACATAAGAAGAATAACAGTCTCAAAATCAGATCCTATATATAATTTTTTAAAAGAAGAAGGTGTTCCGGTAATAGAACAGGAAGGAAATTCTAATGCCTTATTTGAGTTCCCAGTAAAAACTCCTAAAAATTGTTGCACAAAAGATGATAAAAATGCGATAGAACAGTTGGAACATTGGAAAATGGTAAAACAAAAATTCACCGAGGGAAACCCTTCGGCGACAATTTATGTTAGTGATAACGAGTGGATTGAAGTAATTCAATGGCTTTATAAAAATTGGGAAATCATAGTAGGATTATCATTTTTCCCAAAAGACAATAATATATATCCTAATGCTCCTTTTGAGGCGATTAGCGAAGAGAGATATAATGAAATGAATAAAGTATTCCCTAAAGAAATAGACTTCTCGAAAATGAAAGAACAAGATGATAATACATCAGGGCAGAGAGAATTTGCCTGTGCAGGAGGAAAATGTGAACTCTAAAAAATTTTGTTTAGCTATAGATTTTGACGGAACTATAATTGAAGATAATTTTCCTGATACTCCTAAACTAAAAAAAGGAGCAAAGGAAATTATCAATTATTTTAAAGACCTAGGTTGCAATATTTGTATCTGGACTTGCAGAGACCTATGGTTTGTAAAAGAAGTAGAGTCTTTTCTTGAAGAAAGTGGAATAAAATACGATTCAATAAATACAGGTTCTGAAGATTATATTCATTCAAGAAAAATATTTGCAGATGTTTATGTTGATGATAAATCTATGATTGATTTTACTTGGGAAAAAGCAACAGAGATAATATCTCATTTCTATGAGAAATGGAAGATAAAAAAGGGAAAAACAAAAAAGGAAATGAAATCAATATTAAAAAAGAGACTCTCTTCAAAGGATTTTTTTGGAGCTGAGGTATCCTTGGATTTAATGCTTTCTAAAAAAATATTAGGATTCGGAAACGAGATAGGTAAATGAATAGGGAGAGATTATTTCTCTCTCTTTTTCTTTCTTTTAGTATTTAAATCGTAAGAGTCTATTTGCATATCAAACATATTTTCAATATACCTTTTCTGAAGATAAAGAGATTCTCTCATCATTCTTCCCATTATTTTATTTTGATTTGGGATATTTCTATGATAAGGAATAAATTCAGCATTTTTGATCATTTTAACTCTCTTAAAAGCTTTTTTTTCATAAGTTTTGTTAGATACAGAGACATCTACGCTTATAATTCCTACTCTGTCATATCTTTTATTTGTTCTTAGAATTAATTCCATTAATCTTCCTAATTTTAAAGGAACTACAACATAAATAAAATTTGTTTTCTTTATATCTTTACTTTTTAAAAAATCTCTATTCTTGAAATAGTAAAGAATTTCGGATTCTTCATTGAATAAAATAAAATTATAATAAGAATAATTTTTGTTGTAAGCTACTATATCAACATTAGGATTCTTATGCTCTTCTGAAAAAGCATAAGGAAATGCCCTAGCTCTCAAGTACCTTAAGATACATAATTTCATAAATTCTATTTCAAATTGAATTCTCATTATTTTTTTAATTTTAAAGAACATTCATAACAAAATATTGAGAGTCCTTTATCTCTTGTATAAGCATTTTTAAACATTATTTTTTTACCACAAATTCCACATACCACATTTTTTCTCAAATTTTTTCTTCTTTTATCTCTATTCATTCCTGAAGAGTGAACTTCGTTAATTTGTTTTTCTTTGTCTCGAAATATCATATTGGCTTGCATAATCCCCCCCTTGTGTTTAGTCTTTTTATTTTATCATAATATTAGATTAAGTCAATTGTTTCTTTAGAAAACTCATCGATCATTTTCAAAGTGTCTGATTTCCATTTTGGATTTTGCATTGCTACGAAAATAAAATCAGATTTTTTTATAATTTCTTTTTTTTGAATTAATGGAGCTAATTTATTATATTCTAATCCGATTGAATTAATTGCCTTATAGAGTGGCTTTACATCGAAATTACTCCATTCAATTGGAATGGTTGTTAATTCAGTATTCTCACAAAATTTATTTTTTGAAAAAATACAAAATTCAACGATATAATCCATATAAGATAATTTAGATGAATCAGAATTACCAGATCCCGTACTTATCACTTCTAAAAGATCATTTAATTTATCAAATTTAACCCTGTAAAGTATATTCTTAATTTCAGAATAAACGATTTCCCTATCAAAATCATTATTATCTGATATGAATCCGAGAGTGATCAAGTTCATATTTTTTTCTCTCTGTAAAATGGACAAGTTATTTTGAATATAAATCCCTCTTCGTTAAATATATTACATTTTAAAGTAAATGGTCTATCCCCTTCACAGTAAAAACAGCTTAAACAAATGTTTTTCATAATATCCCCTTTAATATATGCTCTATCACTTTTACAGTAAATCCATTCCCTATCATTTTATATCTTTGAGAATCACTTACACCCTGAGTATAGTTATCTTCCAAAGTTTGAAGTCGTTCACATTCTATAGGTGTTAGCTTTCTAAGACTATATCCTCTGGAAGTTCTCTTATCTATAACCTTAATAACATTGAAGTCCCTTGATTGCATTCCTTTGTAATCTCGAGCAAGTAATGCTGTTGCTTTATTTCTTTCTTTTCCCGTTATTTTGTACCCAGTTACACCGCAATGAACTAAATCCCCTATATCAATCCGAGATAAAACTTTTTCTGATAAAAAATATTTCTCATCAACCATTTCTAATGGGAGCAAAATGGATTTAAAATACTTTTTTTGATCATAAGGCTGAGTGATATTCTTAATATTTGTCCAATAAAGTCTATTTCTTTGTTGTGCTGATACTAAATTTGAATTGATAGGAATAAAAGGAACTTCTAGTTGTTCTGAAATTAAATCTTTAATTATATTTTTCATAGACCCTACATTTTCTAAAATAAAATATTTTGGTTTTATTATATCTATTAATTTTTTTGCCTTGAAAAATAATTGACCTCTATCGTCATCGAAATCTAATTTTTTACCGGCTACACTGAAGCTTTGGCAATTATGAACAACGATATTATTTGCTGTATAACTATTGTCATCTTCAACTTCAAAATTATAAACAGTCTTTTTTTCTTTAGTCTCTTCAATTTTTTTTACCGGTAACCAAATAAATCCATCATCTAAAAATTTTGCTTTTGATTGTTTCTGTATTTCTTTTTTAAATTCAATATCTTTCATTAATTCTATAAGTTTTTCGGAACAAAAGGCATATTCAAAAACAGTATTTTCTTCTATATTTATTATAGGTATAGCAACAAAATCATTCTTTACTTTTAAATCTTTTACTTTTTTCCATTTTGGTTCAGAAAAAATTCTTTCATATTTCTTCAAATTGTTATTCCACTTTTTTTTCATTTCTCTAACATAATAAGGGTGTTCTGAGGTAGTTTCTGTATTTATACAACCTTGAATTTTAAGATTCCAAATATTATTTTCTTTTTTAAATAAATAAGTAACATCTTTATATCTTCTATTATGAGTATAAACCTTATCTCCAATATCTATATCTTCGATATTCTTATATCCGTGAGATGTTATTATTTTAGTTCCAGCTGCAAAACAAGGAAAACCCCCGATAATTAAATCTATATCACCTAATTCTTTTCCTTTTATTTTATTTATATCCCCTATCTGTATCACATCTGGATGATTCTTTTTACATATTTCCATAGCATATTTATCAATCTCGCTCGCATAATATTTGTCAACTTTTATCCCCAAATTTTTTAATGCTTGATACCCCATCCCGCAACCGTCAAACAAACTTAATACATTCATTAAGCCCCCCTCGTTTTATTTATATAGCATATTACTTTACAAATATAATAAAATATAATTTATTTTAGACCTTAAGTCAAATTTTAGGGGTAATAATACACATACATATAGAGAAGAGAAACAAAAGGGGATTTAAAAAAATGGATAAAATAAAAATAGGTGAAGAAATGGGATCTAATATATTCTATTTAGAGACTGCAAAAACATCTACTAAAAAAGAAACAATAGATGCTTTATTAAAGGAATCTGGACTGAAGAGAAGAAGAAATTATTTTTATGTAGCTTATTTTTTAGCGTCAGAAGGGAAAAACAGAAACAATTTAGTTTTTAAAGAAGAAGGATTAAAAGAAAACCATAAAACAATAGCTTTTACCCCAGTTAATTGGGAACATGATAGAGCAAACCAATTCGGGGAAAATATTTTTTCTAAAATAAAAGAAATAGATGGGATTAATTATATAATCGTTTTAGCCATGTTTTATGAAAAGAATGATTATTTTAGAAATTCTAAAATCAGAGAGAGGCACTCTGTTGGAACTTTGAGATTTTCTATGGAAGCAGATGTAAAGAAATACGAATGTGAAACTTGTCATACTCTTTATGATACAGACGAGTATATTCAAGATATATGTACTTGTTTCAAAGATGGAAGAATTGCTAAAGAATTTCAATTTGTAGGTTCTGGAATAGTAGAAGACCCTGCGGATTTAAAAGCGACAAGCTTAGACTTAGCAAGTTTAAATATAGAAAAAAAGGAGAAAGAAATGGAAGAAAAATTGAAAGGAGAAATAATCGTATTAAAAGAAGATGCAGAGAAAAAAGATTTAAGAATAAGAGAATTAGAGAAAGAAGTAGCTTCTCTAAGAGCTGAACTTAAAGAAAAAGACGAAGAAATTGCAAAAACAGTTTCAGAAAAAGAAACTCTCAATTCTAAAGTTTTAGAAATTGAAAAAGCTAGCGAACTAAAGAGAAGAGAAGAAGAAATTAAAGATCTTTATATTCCTGAAAAATTAATGGAAGATAAGGAAATTGCAATGAACTCAGAAAAGAAAGAAGATTTCAACAACTTCATAAAAATAATTAAAGTTATTAATGAAGAAAAAGCAAGTGTTGAAATAAAGAATGTTCCAGACACAGAAGAAAAAGCTTCAGTAGAAAAAGAAGAAGAAGTAAAAAACAAAATAGAAATCAAATCTATTAAAGATTTATTTTCTAATAAATAAGGAGGATTTAAATGAGATTAATCGAAGGAGAAAGAAAAATTTCAGCAATAGCAGATGGAGCAATTGCATTAGGTAGCCCTTGTACTTATACCCCTGCAACTAATTCTGTTGCGGTATTGTCAGGAGATCCTATAGCGGGAGCTATAGTTTGTATGGTAGATAGAGTAGAAGACAGAGACGGATATGCTGTTCCTGGAGCTATTGCAGACGGAGATAAAGTAATCTTTGCTTTTAGAGGTCTATATGAAGTAAATGATGCAACATTAGCAGCTGCTGTTGTAGCAGGTGATCTTGTAGAATTTACAGAAACTGGATTTCAGAAAGAATCAACTGGTCTTAGAGCAGGTTATGTTGCCGGAGTAAGTGGATCAACAGTTTTAATCCAGTTTAATGGAATCACTGCTATAGACGCAGTAGAATAAAAAAAAGGAGAGAATAAAAAATGAACGAATTGAATTTCAAATTAATAGAACTAGCTTCAAAATATGATACAAATTTTAACAAAGTTGCAGCAATTGAAATTGCTTCAGCTCAGAAAAACGAATCAGACTTCTCAGATGAAATAGCTTCATCTATTATAAGCGGAAGAAAAACTGAATCTGAAAAGACTAAAGCGGCTTTAGAAATAGCAAGTGTTATAATTGAAAAAGTTACAGACGAATGGGACGGCATTGATCTTTCTAAAGTTTTTGAAATTAGAAATTTAAAAGCAGGCGACACCAAAAGAATTTCTTTTGATCATAACTTCAGAGCAACTTATCTGAATAAAGGTGCTAATTCAATTGAAAATACTTTAGATGTAACTGACCTAGAAGTTCCTACCAGTGTAATTGATGTAATGGTAGATGTTTCCATTTTCAAATTTATCTCAGGAAGAGTAAAAGCTTCAGAAATAGAAAAGAAAATGTTGAAAGCATTAAATCAGAAAATAACAACTATGGCACTAGAAGTTATGATTGCTTCTACAGATACTACAGTAACAGACCTTTATACTTCCTTGTCAGGTTCAGGTGATGTTTCGGGAGATTTTCAGGTAGCATTAGCAAAATGTTTCAAAAATGTTAAAAATGCAGCAGGTGTAGTAGGAACTAAAGGAAATGTATTCTACACCTATGACTTTACAAACTACTCTAACTCAACTTTAGAAAAAATCGATGGTGGAAAATTACAGATGTTTAGAGGACTTCCTCTAATCACAGTAGATGAAGAAGATGATAAAAACGGTCTTTCTCTATTAACAGATAAAGCAACTAATAACATTTCTGATACAGTTATAGTTCCTGCAAAAGGAAAAAACTTTATTGTATATGAAGGAACTGTAGTAAGACCAGATCCAGTATATGATCCAAAAAACAAAAAATTTACTTATAACATTATAGCTCTAGTTGGAGCTGCTTCAATTTCCGATAAAAACGGAAGGATCTTAATGACTATTTAATTGGTCTAGAATAAATAGAGGGGAGAAATCCCCTCTTATTCAATCAAAAAAAGGATAAAGGAGATACAGATGAAAAAAGGAAAGGAAAAAGAAAAAGTAGAAATGATTCCAGAATTGCTAACGGTTCTATCAAGATGTTTTGTTTTAGGTAGAATTAACCCAGATTATAAGTTTGGAGAAGGTAAAAGATTTGAAGTTACCCCAGGAAAGAAAATACGACTTACAAAGTCAGAAGTAGATTATATCCTAAACGAAACAACATTATTTGAAACCGGAGTATTGTTCCCAGTGTCAAATAAAGAAATGGATTTAATGTTGGATATAAAAAGTCTTGAAAAATATCCTTTAGCTTTCTCTGATGTTTATCTTGACTCAGAGTTAAAAGGAAGTAACGGGATTGAATTTATAAAATTCTTGAAAAAGAATAAAGCGGATGAAAGAGTTCTAACTTATGTTAGAGACAGAGTAGGAACTGAAGAAGTAAAGAAAAATGCTTCAGGAACATTCATTCTAGAGTTTGAAAAATTTTATAAAAAAGAACTATACAGCCTAAAAGAAGACAACTAAAAAAAGGGAAGTAACTATGAGGACAATTAGGGAAAGACTAGAATCCAAAATATCAGGGTATAAGGGAGTTGGTTTCACTCATAACAGTATAGATAATGCTATTGAAGATAGTATTTTTGAAAACTTTGATGAAGCCACAATGACTTATAACCGAGTTAACGGAGAAATGACTTTAGTTTCGAGTAGAAAAGATGAAATAAAGTTAGAAAAGCTTTCCTTATTGTACCTTTTAGAAATGGCTTATTCTCATTATACAGATAAAAGCGTATCGTCATCGGATGATATAAATTCTCTAGATATGAAGGGAATAGCAACACAGGTCTTTGACAGAATAAAAGAATTAAAGAAAGAACTAAATAAAAGTAGTCGAGTTTTACTCTTTAGAGTAATTCAATAAGACAATAAAAGAGAGATAAAAAAATGATTTTAGACGAAGAAATGAGAAAATTAAAAGAGTGGAAAATAGAAAGTTCTAGCGAAATTATATCTATATCCTATGTAATAGGATCTAATAGCTGTTTTAATTGTTATCAAGACTTCTCAGAAAAATCAACTAATGAATATAATAAAACTACAGGAACTCAAAGTTTTAGAATAGGTCAAATTTGCCCTATATGTAAGGGGACTGGTAAAATACAAATATCAGAAACTGTAGTTGCTGTAGGCTTTATAAAAAATAATATAACAGAAAAAATAAGAACAGATCTCGGTATTTCTGTAGACTCTAATATTTTGGCATTTATCAAAGAATCTGATTTTTCTAATATAGATTTTAATAATAAAAAAATAGAAGTATTTGTTAATGAAAAAAGATGTGAAATGATTTCTTTTTTTAAAGACTCTACAACAAATACATTAAGATTAGAATTAAAAGGATCTCAGATATGAAAAAAACATTAGTGGGTAAATCAATTAGAAGTATCCTCTCTAAAATGGAAGAAATAATGCCGGAAAAGGGAGATGATTTTATAGAGCTAAGAAAATTAATCTTAGACGAATTCAATGACTTTGAAAGGATTCTTGATGAATATTATAAAAAGTGATTACAGAGATGTTTCGAGATTACTTAAATATAGAATTGGATTAATAATAGAATCAGAAATGAAAACCTTTTTCAAGAAAAAAGGGGGTAACTATTTTAAATTTAAAAGGGGAACTCAAAATAAATATAAAAAAATGTTCTCTAATATAGATATAGAATTTACCAACTCGTATTCCGGTGTTATAAGTATCGGGACAGAGAAAGCTGCAAGAAAGAGAAATGTAGATTATAGATTGGCAAGCATACACGATAGAGGAATAAAGAAAGACTATTATATAAGACCTAAAAAAAAGAAATGGTTAGTATTCCCAACAGATGAAAAAAATTTAGGTCGAAGCAGTGGAAGAAGAACTAGAGCTTTCGTAAAAAAAGAAGGCGGAACTTTCTATGTTTTCACGAAGGAAGTATTAAAGAAAAAGAAAGAAGGGATCAGAATAGGAAGTTTAATCAGCGGAAAAGTGGAACAGATATTATCCGAAGTGTTGCAGACTCAGATATTTATACAAGTAAGGGGAATGTTAACGAAATGATATTTAATAATGTAATTAACTCGATACAAAGATACATAAGGGATACCTTTCTTGAAAAAGGTTTTCAGATAACCGTATTAGAAAGAGACCCTGTTAGTTCAGATTATGAAAAAATGAGGATTCCATCTGATTTGGATTATGAAGAAGAGGGCAATGTAAAACTTCCTGCATTATTTATGTTCTATAATGGACATCAAACAAATATAGATGATCTAAGTGGAGTTGTAAAAAGAACTAACTTAAATATAGGGTTTGATTTATACGGCTTCTCAAGAAGTAATAATGTAGATATAACAGAATTATTAGAATCAGCTGTAATGAATAAAGATTTTGATATAATAGATAATGAAGGAAATTCTACTAATATAAAAAATTGTTTTCAAGACGGGGTATTTGAATCAATCCCAGTAATAGATGAAGAGTTAATAAAATTTCAAAGAGAAGACATTGTAGAGTTTTCTGGAAGTTTTGATACTATTTTAATAAATTAAACAGAGGAGAAACAAATGGCAAAAAAAACTTATGTAAACTTTGATGGAAAGAATGTTATAATGGAAGGACTCTTGGTGAAAAGAGTTCAAACAGCTGGGGCATCAGGCAACTTTGATAATGAAGATGTTCAAGAACTTGCAAATAAAGGACTTGTAGCTTCAATTAAAACTGATGAAAGTTTTGACATTACCCTAGACTTATTTGATAGAGGTAGTATAGATATGTTGAAACATATTTGTGGTAAAGATATATCTACTCCAAACATAGGAACAGTAAATGAAATAGACCTATCTACAGCAATTATAGATACAATGTTTCAAACAGAAACAGATGATGGCGACTTAGATAGAGTAGATTATTTTCCTAATATGAGCTTATCTAGTTTAGCAATGAATTTTTCCGTAGACGGAAATGCTTCAGAAAATTATTCTTTTGGCAATTCTAAGAGAAAGATTTTTTTAGGAAGCAATAAGACAATGAGAATCACTAGAGGATCTTATTCCACAGCTGATACTGTTTTACTTCCTTTCGCAGCTTCTGGGGAAATGACAGAAACATCAGAAGCAGTAGGGGCAGGAGATGATGTTGAAACAATTTTTGCTTTGGCAGCAAGTCCGATTAAGGTAGATGCTTATACTATTTATGTAGATTCTGTAGAAGCTACTGAAGGATCTGATTATAACCTTGATTTAACCACAGGTCTTATATCTTTTTTAAGTCCTGTAGCAAGCGGAAGTGCAATTACAGCAGATTATACAACTGAAGGAGCAGAAGTTAAGTATCTTTCTATCAATGGAGTAGAAATACCTTCAGCAGAATATACTCAATCAGAAGATACATTAACTCTTTTGGCTTCTACTATAGACTCAAATTCAAGAATAGTTTTATTGTATTTGCCTAAATCAAATGCTCAGATATTTGAATCATTAGAAACAGATTTATCAGAAACAGCCGTATTGAGAAGAGGTCAAATAGATTTATTCTTTTTCAGAGAAGGAGACCCTGAGTCAAAACAGCTTAGAGTTCAATCAGTAGACATTAATATAAATTTTGACAGAAATGAGTTATATGAACTCGGAAGAGAAGAATCTTATGCAAGTTCAGTAAATTCAAGAACAGTAGAAATAAGTTTAAACTTGAATCAATCAGATATTGAAATAATAGCTAAAGCAGCAGGAAAAGAAGCAGAATACGAAGCAGGAACTTTAACCGAACTGGATTTTTCAACTTTAGTAAAAGATCTAGTATTGGTGGTTAGGGTTTATAACTCAGCTTCAACAAAAGATGCTTCAACTCTATTAAGAGAAATCCAAATAGAGAAAATAGGAATAACAAATCCTTCAGAAAATATATCAGTAGGATCAGTAGCAGAAGAAAGCTATTCTGCAACATCAGACAACTGTTTATTCACTGGTGGTGGAAATCTGTAACAAAAAATAGAGGGGAGAAATCCCCTCTTTAAATAAAAAAAAGGGGAAAAAGGAGAAAAAAAAATGGGTAAGGAAAAAGTGGATTTTGAAAAAATTGAGTCTATTTACAATGAAATAATAGAAGGTATTAGGTTTATAACAGTTCAAGACTCGAAGGGCAAATCAAAAGTTTTAAAAGTATTTTTACCTACGATGTCTCAAAAATTGGAAGCAGCTAGTTATTATTCTCGAAGAGTTATCGAACTAATTGAGGAAGAAGGAATGAAACCTGAATTTAAGTTAAGAAGAGAATTAGAAGAAAAGGGAATATGGACAATAGCAGAAGAATCAAGATTAGATGAATTAGAAAACAAGGTTCAGGATTGTCTGGAAGATATGGATAGATTAAAGAAAGCCTGTAAGGTAGAAGATATAGATCAGTTTGTAAGAGACTATAGTAATCTTATTGCAGAAACAAAAGAAGGTTCAGCAGCTCATTTAAATAGAAGATCTTTGAGATCTTCAATATTAGATTTTAATAAAATATTAATTGAAAAAACAAATTTAGATAATGCAAAAAGCGGATATTTCTCAGGATGTGCAGAAGAAAGGGCAAGATTGGAAAAAGACCTTATCATAATGACGATGACGATAAAAGATGAAGAAGGTAAGGAATATTACGATCAGGAAAGACTGTTATCGATTCCAGTTCAGGAATTGGATGAAATGAGAAAATTATGGATTCAAGCCACAAGGGGGATTCGGAAAATCTGAGATTAGAGAGATAGCAAGAGACCCATTTTATTTGTCGAATTATATAGTTGCAAGAGAAAGCAATCAGGGTTTTTTTAAAAATTCATATTGCGAATTGACTTATGAACAAAGTCTTTTACTCAGATTTTTTAACGAATTTTATAACTTAATAACACATCCAGACAGAGAAGAGGAAGATGATATGTTTTCCATCATTCAAACTGAAAAAGGGATTGAAAGGTGGAAGATGAAGTTGAAAGAGAGAAAAACAAAAGAGAGGAAATAATTAATGCAAAAATCAATTTCAAGTATAAAATTCGAGAATACTCAAATTATAGAAGCTCTTAGTCAAACAAACAAAAGTGTAAATCAAGTTTGTTCATCAGTGAAATCATTGTCAAAAAAATTAGTAGATTTACAAAAAGCAGGGTCTAAAGGTGGAGGAAAAGGAGGGAGTGAAAAAAAATCTTTATCTGCTCCTATTGAATCATTCAATCTTGCTTTAAGAGATATGGCAAATATGACTAAGTTCTTAGTAATTTATAGAGGGCTAAGAACAGTCTATGACGGAGCAACAGAAGCAGTTTCATCCTTAATTGATTTTAAAGATGAACTAATTGATTTAAGAAGAATCTCAGGAATGTCAAGAGAAGGAGCTGAGCAAATAGGAACAGAAATAATATCGCTTGCTAAAAAATATAGAATAGCTCTTCCTGAAATGACAAGAGCTACTAAAATATGGGTTCAACAAGGAAAAACCGGAGAAGATCTAACAAAATTAATGAATCTAACCGGTGTTGCAATGAAAGGACTTTCGATTACTTCAGAAGAAGCTTCCGATGCAATGACAATTCTGATGGAATCTTTTAAAATAGGAGTAGATGAGGTAGATATATATTTAGATAAAATAAAAGCAGTTGAGTCTAAAAATGCAGTTCTTGCAAAAGACTTAGTTAAAGCTTATTCTAAAGCTGGTGGAGCTGCCAAATCAATGGGAGTTTCAGTAGATTCTCTTAATGGTCAAGTAACTGCCTTAACTCAAACTCTAAGAGTATCTGGACAATATGCCGGAAACTTCTTAAAAGTTATTTATATGAAAATTCAAAGACCTGCTTTTATAGGGCATTTAAAAGAAGCAGGAATAGTAACTAAAGAAACAATGTCAGGACTTTTAGATGTAGGTGACATCCTAGATATGACCGCAGCTTCTTGGGATCAATTAAGTTCATCTCAACAAACAAATATAGCTTTCGCAGCAGGAGGAAGAAGAAGATATTCAGAATTTTTATCTTTAATGCAAAACTATGACCTTGCATTAAAAGCAACAAGAGATTCTCTTTTATCTTTTAATGATTCTAATGATGCAGCTAAGGTAACAATGCAAAAGTTTTCTTCTGTAATGCAGGATACAAAAAATACTCTATTACAGACAGCTGATGCCCTTGAAATGGATAAGGCTATAAAAGGATTGTCCCTTCTAACAAATGACCTCGCAGGAGGGTTTAACGGGTTAACCAAAGGTATGTCCTCAGCTACTACAATGGCTGTTGGATTAGGAGTAGCTATTACAGGACTAGCGGCTATTATTATGTCTGGTGGAATTGCAGGAGTAGTAACTGGACTATTAGGGAAAGGAGTAGTTTCTGCAACTGCTGGATTCCTAACAAAACAAACTGTGGTAGGATTAGGAACAAGTGCTATTTTTACTGGGGTTGGATTAGCTGGTTTAAGCATGGGTAAGATGAGAGAAAAAATGCAAGAAGAAGATGATTATTTAGATGAAGCCATTGATACATTAAGTGCAATGAGAAAGAAGACTGATAATTTTAATAAAAATCTTGAAGATATATCTACATCTCTAGCATCAAAATTAATTGGAGCTGGTGGAAATACAGTAGCTTTTAAGAAAGTAATCCAATCATCTACAAGAGGAATATCTGAAGAACTCTGGAATTCCTTTTATGAAAAAGAAATAAAAGATTTTATAGACAAAACAGAAAGTTGGGGTTCAAAAGAAGGCGAGGAAGCAAGAAAAAAAATAGCGAAAAGTATTCTCGGTCTAATCAGTATCGAGGATTATGAAATAGAAGAAGCAAGAAAGAAAATAGAAGACCAAAATAAGAAGATTTTTGATAAAATGAGGGAAACTGTTTTAAAATTAGAAGGAGATTTAATTTCTTCAATAGACTCTAGTAAAGTAGAGAGAAAAGGCGAAATACTTTCGAGGCCTCTTAAATATAGAGGATCTGACCCAGCGCTTATAAGAAAAGAAGGGGACGATATAAGAAAAGAATGGAAAGAAATAAATAAGTTATTTGAAGGTAAAGACTTCTCAGAGGCTTATTTAGGAGCACTTAAGTCAGGGTCAACTGACATAGTCGCTTATCTTAAGGATAATAATGAAGAGATCTATAATCAGTTGAAATCAAATGAAATCCTATTTAGAAAATTAAAAAATCTATCAGATGCCTATGCTAGTGTTAAAATGTTCAAAATGGATAAATCGGGAAAGAATAATCCTAATGAAAAAAATATAAGTTTAACAGAATCAGTTGAAAGATATTTATCAAATGACGAAGAGGAAATTAATAACTTCCTTTCAAATTTGATAAAACACTACGATAAACTAGGATTGATTCCTGAAAAAATAGGAGACTTAAATGGATTCATGAAAGAAATAGCTTCTATGGTTGGCGGTAGATTTATGGGTGGTCTTGAAAACCTGGCTAGCAAAGAAACAACTACTGCGATTGCAGAAAATATAAAAAAATTAGAGATATATTTGGATTTGAATGACCGTATTCTAGCGAAGGGTCTTTCTGAAACTCAGAACATAAGGGCATCAACAGAAGGACTGAAAGAAAGGATAAATGCAACTATAAAAATGAATAAGTTATCTATGGAAGAAGGAGATCAATTAGAACATAATTTAACTGTAGAAAAATTAAGACAAGAAATAAGCGAAAGAAGAAAAAATATATTAGCCCTTGAAGAACAAATAAAAAAAGGACAGTATAGTGAAGAAATATCGTCAGC
>Ga0307980_1000206_pt1 | contig 28886 bp, 18 predicted proteins | sample OrgLakmetage1060_FD_201817 | JGI IMG/M metagenome (GOLD analysis project Ga0307980, IMG submission 201817) | Saline water microbial communities from Organic Lake, Antarctica - #1060 | ecosystem: Environmental > Aquatic > Non-marine Saline and Alkaline > Saline | place: Antarctica: Organic Lake... | reverse complement strand
AGAAATATAAAACATTGACTGAGAAAATGATTTAGTATTTCCAGTGAAAGAATGTACATTATAACCAAGTTGTTGGTCAGTTCTAAGTGAATTATAATATCTTTGTTGCAAATAACGATTTAGTATACTGATTAACATATAAGATTTAACAGAAGCGGCTAAAGTACCTTTTTTTTTAAAATTTAATAATTTAGTTGTAAAAACCATCGTCATGTAATTGCTTTTATCATTGGTGCTTATTTTTTGATTTGCATATGTAGTTCCAGGTGGACGATCAATGATAGAATCAACGTTTTTAAATTTCCCTTTGACACCAGAACATTTAAACCATTCAGTTGAAATAAATTCTGATATTTCACTTGCTTTTTTGTTATTGACATCACCAATTATAAGACCTCTTTTTTGAGAGTTACAATATATTTTTTTTGAGACATGATCAATAAAATCTTCAAATGATAATTTCTCAAATATTTTTTTTATTCCAGTTGACAAATCTAAATCATATAAAAATTTTGTAAGCTCATTTTTTCTGATAATTTTCTCATCATCATTTTTAGATTCAATAAAATACTTCATTATTTTTGTTTTAGCAATCTGGTAATTCTTTTTATTTTGACTATTGTTTTCTATGATAAATATTTGTTGCATGCTTTTTATTATTTCAAGATAATTTTCTTTGAAACATTCAATATAAACACTTCCAAAACATATATTAGAAAAACTATAATTAGTGAAAGCCCCGCCTAATTCGATTTTAGTATCTTCTTCAGCAAATAAATCAATAGTGTAAGAAGATAGTATATTATTATAAAGAACTCCTTTGATATCAATAATATCTGAATAATAAATATACATTTTTATTATGAGATTTTTAGATTGTATTAAATCAAATGGTTTGAAATAAAAGATCGAATTTTCATTTTCATATACTGGTTTTGGAATAATGTTATGTTCGTCATAAGATAATTTCGGGATGTATTTATTTGGCTTGTAATATATTTCATCATAGTAAGTTTTAGTAATTTTTTCTGCTTGAGGTAAAGTATTTTCTACAATATATTTAATATCATACAATTTATTTTTCTTTAATTTTTTCTTATCACTATCAAGATTATGAAAGATTAAACATTTTTCAAGATTTAATCTTTTAAAAAATATTTCTTTAAACTCATTAGCATCTTTTTTATTATATTCAGTCATTGTATATGACTTGAACATATATTCAATAGGGTATATAAATAGATTTTGAGAGACATCTAACAAGTCTATTTTTTCATCGTACCATCGAATCTTACTCAATAATTTTAATTCATCGAAAATCCATTTAGGTATATCTTGTTTATGTATTTGCGATAAATATTCTTTGACAGCGTAATATATATCACATAATTTAGGATTATTGGAAACATTTAAAACTATTTCCATATCAACTATTTTTTGATTAACTGTTATTTCTTCAATTGATAAATTGAGTGATTCGATCAATTCTAATTTTTTTAACTTTTTTTCTAAGACATTATGTAAACAGTTATCTAAAACATATTCCATCAGAATGTCATATTGATTAAATTTTTCACTAAAAATAAAAGGAACTTCCCATATAAATGTAATCGTCTTAATTCCAGGAATATCAAGACAAGCTATTTGTCTTTTTTCTATTAAAACCGGAGGATTTTTATTTAATACACCTAATGGTTTTGCGGCAACTGGTAATAATTTGACCATTTCTATCAAACGAGATTCCACTGTTTCGAATGGAGTAGAATGTTGTATTATCAATTTCATTCTGTCGGTAGTATAATATTTTTTATAAAAATCGGCAACAACATTTGCTATTTCTGGAACTGATAGACTGGCTAAATTTCCTACGTTAAATCTACTAAATGGATGATTTTTATTTGAAAATATTTTAACGGCGTTGGATACTTTAGATGATTTAAGCAAACCAATATGTTCTGAATCAACTGCTAAAATTTCTGCCATGACATCATCTTGATATAACAACGGTTCAATAAAAGCACTTAGAAAAATATCTAATAATTTTTCAAAAGAATTTTTTTCACAATTTACATAAAACTTAGTTTTATCTGGAGAAGTAGATGCATTACCATTTCCTCCATGATTATAAGGAAATGTATTTAGCAAATCTTTTTCTGGGTATTTTTTAGATCCTAAAAATATCGAATGTTCTAATAAATGAGCTACTCCTGGATATTTATCAGGGTCACTGTTATACCCTACATCGACAGCTAATACAACATTAGATATATCAGTTTCATTGTAAATATAAACTAAGTCGAGACCATTTATATTTCGATGAGTTACAATACTTGAATCTTTTGGAGGCAAGAGTATTGTCATTGTATATATATATAAAAATTGAAAATATAAGACAAAACAGTATTTCTTATTGATTAATTAAATAAAAAATAACATGTTCGATTTAAAAGGGGTATCATATGATGATATGGTTTCATGTGTTGAAAAAAAAAAAGTTAAATTAAACAAGAATAAATATCTATTGATAAAAGAAATATTCAATCAATTATTTGTTGGAGATGGAGAGTATTATAAATCGAAACTATCAGATTTCAATAATATTGTTTATGAAAATATTATTATTCACTCGAAATATTGTTATGACACGATAGAAGCATTTTCTACTGAGATGAAAGAAAACAGTCTTCCACTCCTTAAATTTAAGTCAGATGACAATTGGACACTTGAACAATATAATATTGAAAGAGGAAAATATGTTTTTAAATTTCTAAGATCGTTATTGAAAAAAATCGATATGAAAATGAAAAAGATTAAGATTAAATCTCACAAAAAAGATCCAGAAAAAAATCAAAATAGCATTTACAAAATAGTACTTAATGTATTGTAAAAACGTAAATAAAATAATTTTTCGAAATTAATAAAACGGATGGTTTAAAATGGCTAACTGTTTAGGTATATATTCATTGAGAGATAAATTATAAATATACAAATACCTGTCTTCAACATATGTATCAATCATCAAATCATTTAAATAATCTTCATAATTCATATTACAATTTGCATACAACAAATCTACATTTGCTGTTTTCAAAGTAACCATTAAATTATAAATCATTTGATACAATGTTTCTTGAGAACTAGTATAATAATATAATTTACAATTAGTTGTTTTTTTGTCATCTTTTCCAATAACTTTATAAAGAATACAACTGATAAAATCAATTACTTCATTGTCAGTATTAACTAATGTGTAAGTATTAACATTTGGACTTTGATAAAATTCTCTTTTGAATTCATCAAAAGTATAATCAACTGTTACTGAATATATTTCTTTATTAATTTGAAATAACTGATAACAATCTTTAACATGTTTCTCTTCTAATAATGAAAATTTATTAGTTCCCAATGTTAGTTCTGATATTGTATCAGGTAACTCTTTATTTTTTTGGTAAGAATAATAATATGTTTTTGTTGTTGCTAATGGCGCTACGAATTTTTTATTGTTAAAAAATATACTTAATTCAAAACCTAAACTTTCGCATGTTTTTTTATATGCTGTTAATAATTTATCACTAATAAAAAATTTCCTAGCACTTTGATGTGTAATTATAAAATCTGTTTCAATAAACTTATGTAGTTTATTTTCAACTTGATAATTTCTTTCATGACCAGCAATTAAACCTACAATAACTTTGTGTTTATTTAATTTAGCAACCATAACATATTTTTTATTTGGAGCCATAAAATAAAATTTTAATTCATTTTGTGTCCAAACTCTTTTTTGATTTACTTTGTCGAAATCAGAATGTTGGTTAATAAACTTAGTAGCTAATTCTAAATGTTTTTCGTTTGTCAAATCCATTAAAATCATATCTGGATTTAATTTTTGAGCAGTTTTGTTTGATTGGTTTGATTGAATCGGTTGATTGAATTTTTCTCTCCATCCGATCAATGGATATTTTTTCATAATTGGTTGATTGGCCCAAAAATTATAAGTTTTTTTGCTAATACTATGTTGTAATCTTTGTTTTTTTAACTTACTGTTTCTTCCCATTTTCTATATATTTATTATTTAAATTTATAAAGATTGTGAGACGCTCTGTGTGATATTAGCAAAAATATAAAAAATGAATTTATAATAAAAAATATATTACTTGTGATAAGTATACTCGTAAAAACAAATATGAGTGATATAAATGACTTAATAACAGATTATAAAACATTCCAAGAATACAAAGAAAATATTATTATTGGTAATTTCGAATATCATGGAAAGAGTTTTGTAAAAGCAGATGTTTATAATAATGAATTAAATGAAGAATTGCAAAAGATATGGATCAAAGGACCTAAGATCAAAGTTAATAAAAATTGTTATAAAATATCTTCAGGAAACAATCATAGCAAATCTCCGCTCTATATTCTTTTATCGAACCGTAATGAAGAAGCTATTTCACTTAACAAATTTATTACTGACACAGAAAAGTTTTTATTTAATGCACTAATTAAAAAATTAAATCGTTATGTATCTTATGAAATGGTTTTGAAAAAGAAAGCTAAGAAAAAGAAACATCGAACTAATTGGGCAAACTCATTAATAATGAAATCAAGTATATCACAGTTTAATAAAAAATTATCACCAACTATGAAATTAAATATGAAATATACAGAATCGGAATCAGAGTGCCGAGAATTTGATTTTAAAATATACAATCGAAGAAATAAATTAATGAAACTATCTGCAATCAAAAAAGGATCTTATGTGATTCCATTATTTGAACTATCTGAAGTATTTTTAAACGAAATATCAATTGGTTTCAATTGGAATATACTAGCTCTCAAAACAGAGCCATTGTTTTTATATTCGTCAACAAATATTTTTCCTTTGACACAAAAAGAAAAAGATCGTAACAAAAGTTTGAAAGAGAAAACTGAATGTTATCATTGTTTACATTGTCCAAATAATAGAACTCATATGTGTAGTGGTAGTGGATCGTCAAATAACAACGCTTCTCTTATGATGCCTCCGCCTCCACCTCCAATGATTGATATCAAACCAAAACCAAGAAAAAGAATAGATTTATCAAAAATAAAAGAAGAAAATAAAAAGAAAAATAACTTTGCTCAAAATGTTGGTATCTCATTAAAAGATATATTGAACACAAAAGGAAGATTAAGGTCAGTAAAAAAAAAAGATTCAGATGAAAGTGATAAACTTAATAGCAAGCCAAATGAAGAAAGTGATACTAAAAAAATAAATGACGTTAAAGATTCTCTTAAAGATAACGACACAAGTACTAATTAACAAACTAAAAATAAATAATATTAATTTTTAATTTTATTCATTGACACAGTTATTAATTTGCGTAAATATATTCATCATTTGTATATATTCATCACTTCCATTAATAATATTATTTTCCACTTCACCTATTTTAAGTAAGATAACTGCTTTAGTAACATCTTTAATAGAATCATTTTCAATAACTTTATCTTTTAATAAATCAATTATATCTATGCTAACATAAGAACAAAAATAAATTTCTCTGGCTAAAGATACTATCTGATCAATCGACATTTTTCCACCCAAACAAGCATTAGAAATTTTAGTTATGACATCTTTTGGAATGATAGCACATACATCAGTAATATCTTTATCCGAAATACTTTTCTTAAACTTATATCGGTATTTAATATTTTGCAAAAAAGAAATTGATTTTCTCATATCACCATTAGATTTATTGATTAATATTTCTAAGTGGTCTTTTGATATTTCGATCTTTTCTTTTCTAGCAATCATTTTTAATCTTTCTAATGATTCTGAAAATCTGAGTTGATTAAATCTAATATTAGTACATCTAGATGCAATTGCTTCTATTATTTTATTACGATAATTACAAATAAAACAAAATCGTGTAATACCAACATATGTTTCCATAACTTTACGCAATGCATATTGAGCATCTTTTGTCATAGCATCTGCTTCATCTAAGATTATTAATTTGTAACATGGAATTATTTTATTAGAATCTTTATTATTTTTATGATGACTCGTATTGATTGATATTTTAGATAATGTTATAATTTTATTTCTAACTACATCAATACCTCTCTCATCTGATGCATTTAACATAAAAACTCTTTCTTTAAATAATTTTTGTCCAAACAATTCTTTACATAAAGCTAATATAGTAGATGTCTTACCTGTTCCGGATGGTCCATGAAATAAAAGATGTGGAAGAGAACCAGTTTCTACACTTTTTTTCATCATTAATTTAACTGTTTCTTGTCCAACAATATTACTTATTTTTTTAGGTCGGTACTTTTCTAGCCATATTTTCTTGACGACATGTCTGGCTTTAGGTTTTTCTGGAGGACATTCAGTTCTTAACTTCAACATATTTATATTATTTAATTTGTTAGTACTAATGAAACAATATTCCGTTATTGTCTTTAATATTCAAATTTATTTATATCGTTTTTATCAACTTATCGATGTTAAAATTGAATATTAAAAAGAATATTGCTTATTTTACTTGAGACAAATCAAAAAATAAATATTAAATATAATGGTAACAATTGGTCTTTTAGGAAAGAAATCATCTGGAAAATCAACAGCAGCTAATTACTTATCAGAACATGGTTATGAAATATATTCATTAGCAACTCCATTAAAAATTTTATCTAAAACTTTGTATAAATTATCAGATCAACAGTTGTATGGAAATGAAAAAGAAATTATCGACAAAAGGTACAACTGTTCTCCTAGATATATCATGCAATATATAGGAACTGATATAGTTAGAAAGTATTTTGGTAAAGATTACTGGTTGACATTTCTAGCTAAATACATAGCAGATTATCCAAATAAAAAAATAGTAATTGATGATGTAAGATTTCAAAATGAAGTAAATTATATTTTAGCTTTAAAAACAAACAGTTGTATTATTAAAATTACTTCAGGTGAAATCGATTCTTTAAATGATAACCATGTATCAGAAAAAGGTATTGATAATATTAAAAACTATTCTTATAAAATAATTAATTGTAAGAACAGAAATTCAGTAAAAGATTTTCAAGGAAAAATATTAAAGTTATTAAATGAAAATATTAAAGTTATTAAATGAAAATATTAAAAATATTAAATAATTATATATTTTTGCGTATTTGACAAATATTTAAATTGAAGGCATATTATATAATCATATAATATGTCCGAACTCCCTAATTTAATCGGAGAAGCTATAGAAAACATAACTGATATTTCTGATGTTATTCCAGATACATTTACTATTAAATCATCTCCAGGATTTTTAAAAAATATAGTTACTAAAATATCATCAATTGGTTTTTTGAAAAAGTATGGCATTTACATTTTTATAGGTATTGTCGTAGTCGCTTTTTTCATGTATTATTTTTGGAGAATTAGAAGCGTTGATCCCGGTAGAGGAGAAAACGAAGAACAAAACTATTCTAGAGATGACTCTGGAGATTATCGTATTGATATTCCATTACAACATATTCCATCACAGCCTATTGTATCACAGCCTATTATTGTAGAACCAGAACAAAACGTAAATACAATTAAAAAAGAAACTCAGCCATTACTAAGTAAAAACGAAGATATTAATAATGATATTAATGAAGATGAAAAAGAAGATATTGATAACGATCCACCTATTCCTATTTATGATGACAAAATAGAATAATGAAATAATAAAAAAAGAATTTGTATTATTTCATTATTTACACATAGCCATTTTTTTGCTTTTTAAGACATTCAGTTATTTTAGCTAACTGTTTCTCTACTTTTTCTCTGTTAAAATCATTTTCTTCAATTAAAAATTTTCTTAATCCATCGATATCAGGCTCTACTGTATTGATAATAATATCAAAAGGGTCGTATACTTTAGCATTAGTAGTAAAATATCCTTGAGCTAATCTCCATTTCTTTTTAAATTCTTTAGATGGTCTGTAAATAGTTTTTCTTTCTAAAAATTCTATAAACTTAATCATGTTTTCTTGATTACCTTTTGTAGCAATACCTCTCTTATATAATTTTAACACTTTAGCTGGTCCGATATTTTCTACTCCAGGACAATAATCAGATCCTAATACAATGCAAACATTAACAAAGTCAATAAATTCTAGATTAATTGCATTTAACAAATGTTTCAAATTAATTTCTCTTCCAGTAGTTTTGTTAAATTTTTGCAATGTAACTAAACCTCCAAAGACAGGTATGTCGGTATCATCTGACATGACTGCATCAACTTTATTAGTTAATGTAAGTATTGCGCATTGAGCATCTGCTTCTTCAGGTGATTGAATACAACAAAGTCCTAATAAGTTTGATAGTCTTTTCAAATCCATAATATCTTCTGAACTAAGAACATATGATCTTACATGCAATGATTTAGTTTCTTTCTCGCTCAAATTTTCAGTTTTTAATTTTTTGTAAATATTACTTTTGATAGAATTTCTTCTGTCAACTAAATCTTTTTTAAGATTAGTTGGCTGTCCATCGAAAACAGGAACTGGTGTAATTCCAGAATATATCATTCCTAAAAATTTATAGTAAGCTCCATATATGTGTGAAGTACTTTTACCCATTGAGTTCTTTAAATCTTTTTCAGATCGAATCCGATAAACTAATTTATATATCAATAAAGACATATCAACAGCAATCGTCTTTCCAAAATAATCTTGATATTTAGTGTACCTGATAGAATCAGGGGAATTTATTTGTATAAATTTTAATAATTGTTTAATACCCATTTTTTAATATGTTAATATAACAAAAGAGTATTTAATAATAAAAATCTTCAATTTTTTTTTAATAGATCAACTAAATCCATCAATGAAAACTTTTCTTTTTTTGAAACATTTTCATTAGTTAGAATTTTTTTTATCTCTGTTATATATTTTAATTGAGTTTGATGATTTGAATAAGTTAATAAAAAATTAACTATTTTGAATTTACATTCAGTAACTGCTTTGTTCCAAATATATTCCATGGTTTTTTTGAGATCACTGTTAAGTAAACTATAATTTGAAGAGACGCCTGTAAATACGACTAATTGAATTAGTTTACTTGATGATAAATAATCTTCTTCAGATAAATATTTTTTTATCAATAAGAAAACTGATTCTTGAAATATCTTGATGTTATTTTGTGACAATAGCTCTAACAATTTAACATATATAACTTTATTATTTTCTTGTTGAATAATATTGAGTAATGTTTCTAATAAATATTCTCTTCTTTCTAAACTTATCTCAACAATAGATTTACTTATTTCAGAAAAGTTTTTTTCAGACAACTTATTTAAATTTATTAAAATATCTTTATTTTTAAATGGGTCATCTTTTTTGATCTTATTTGGTTTTACAAAAGGTGTTTTCTTTTTGTATTTATTTAATTTCCTAGTGACATCTTTCAAGTAAGACATATCATTAACAAATCTACTCATTGATTCTGGAATTTGATGATTGATTTTTTGATAGCTAAATAACTTATCGATTGATAGTTTATTATCAGATAAATTATTATCTGATAATTTGTTATCTAAAATACTTGATTGCATATTTAATAATTATATCCAGGTAACTATTTTTTATGTATATAATAATATTATTTAATTATCTGCTATTTTTACAAGTCTTCGTATCATTTTATCTATGTTTGAATATATTGTTTGTTTATTTTTTTTAACAACAAGGTAATATGATTTTCCATCGAATAATACTAATATTGTTTGTCTTTTAGTAGATATCCTATCTTCTTTGATACTATAAAAAGAAACATTAGAACCATTACAGTCTTTCTCTACTTGTACAATATTTGGATTGTTAAGTACGTTAATAGTTTTTCCATCTATCTCATTATAGATATTAATTAGTTTGATTAATGAAACTACTTTTTCTTTTGTCAAATCTTGATCTTTGAATATTGTATGATTAATTGACTTATAAAATTCTTTCATTGAAAGTGTCTTTGGAATAAAATTACTTTCTTTGATTCCATTAAAAATAGCGTAATGGAAAGTGTAATCTTTTTGATCTAGATCTTTGAAAAAATAATTCCTTTTACGGTAAGTGTTAATATCTAAAATATCATCTGTTTCTGGCATTGGTAAATCTTTGTAAACACAAATAAAATCTTTTTTGACATTTTTTTCTCCAATATCTTCTTTGACATTTCTTTCTCTAGCACTTCTTTCTCTAGCACTCCCTCCTTTATAAGTTTTCTCTGTCTTATTTTTTTGAAAGACATAAAATCGATTCAGTTTAGTTAGTTTAACACTAGCTTGATTGACAGGATTGGATAAGTCATAGAAATCTGCAATCGTTGATAAGAATTTATTATTTTTAGGTGCATATTTAGTAAAGAAGTTTTTTCTTTGATAATACTGCGCTTCAAATAAATCAGTTTCTACTAATTTCATATTACATTTTTCATTGAGTTCTTTTTCTAAAAAGTATTTATCAACTAAATATTCTGTTACGAAAACATCTTTTTGAAACATCAAGATATTATTTAAATCTATTGCAGATCCTAATCCAAAGTATTCTTTTTTTGTTTTTGGATCTTTTAATTTTTCGTTTCTATTATATTTTTTCTTCAAAGTAAAGAAATCGACTGCTTTTCCATCATTATCTGTGTATCTAGCTGAGTATTTTTCAGCCTCTCCTTCAAATAATGAATCTATTTTGTCTGCATCAAATGTTGTTAATAATAAATACCCACCTTCTTTCAAATTATTATTGATATTAGTCAAGAAATTAGACCATGTTAATTGATCTTTTAACAAATAATGGACTGCAAACTGACAACTAATAACATCAAATCTCGGATCTTTACCTGCAATGAAATGTTTATTCAAAAGAACTTTATTTTGAGAAGTAATTCCGGAGAGGGCTCTTTCTTGATCACCGGCAGCTAATAAAGCACCTGCATTGGCATGTATGAAAACCATTTCAGGGGCATTCTTTTTAGTTTCTTTCATTTCTTGATATCTTCGAATAGCTCCATCAATAGGGGATTCTAATCCCGACTTATCAATATCAACACCTAAATAAAAATTAACATTAGCTTTAAAAAACTTATTAATATCACCACCTCTACCACATGCTAAATCGAGTACATTTATTTTTCTTTTATAATATTTATCATTGCAATAAACATTAATTAAATTACCTTTTATAAAATTATGAAATTTTCTCATTGGCTGAGCAAGTGAAGTAGTTAACTGATAGTATTTAGTTTCTTTATTAACAACAGATTGATCATTTACTATTTTATTGTTGACATCAAGTTCACTACTGTAGTTTTTATTATTTGCCATTAATTCAATATCGTCTTCTGAAAATGGATTGATAATAGTCTTCCATATTTTATAAGCAACAGTTGAAAAATTACCAAAACCTTTTTTGAATTTATTTAGTTTTTCTGTTTTGTCATGTCTAATTCTTTTCACTACCCATCTGTGATATTTAGAAATATTAAAATCATTTTTGTAAGTAAATTCAACTACACTTTTATTTTGAATAATAATACCGTTTTCATCTCTAACATTTCCATCTTTCAAAAACAAATGAGCAATATGTCTTTTACTTTTTTCCATAAATAAAGCTGGTTTTTCTACACCATCTAATACTTTACCAATATGTAAATATGCAATTTTATATGGTTGATTTTTGAATTGGTTATCTTTAGAATTATCATAATAGATAGAATCTTGTCCTGTCAATTTATTTTTTTCAAAGATAAGATAAAAATCAATTGAGTTATGATCTTTTGGTTTCCATTTCAATTCAAAATATTTAGATTCTTTTTTGTTAGTAATATATTTTTGTTGCAAAGGATGATATACTAATCCATCTAAATTATATGGACATGCAATTGCTCTATCAAGCAAGTAACGTTTCCACATAATAGAAGAGTATTTGAATATTTCATTATCAGAAATTCCATAAATATTAGCAAACATCTTTCTACGAATTAATGGATATTGTTTTTGATGAGGAATATCATTATTCAAAGATTTCATATTGACTTCTAAATCTTTATTAAATCTATTAATCATTGATTCAATTGTATATTTTTTGTCTTCCTTTTCTGGCTTAGCTGGTGTGTATCCAGACTGTCCTTTCAATATAAAACAACTATTGATAATTTCATCAGCATGATATAACCTTTCCATAAAACTTTCGATATTTCTTAAATCTGTTTCACCTTTTCTCAAACAATCAAAAACCATAAATAAATATCTTTCTTTGGTGTAAATATATTCACCATCCATTACAGTTCCATTATATTTCTTATCAACACTAAGGCCAGTGAAATAAACATTCAGATTATTAGAAATCAAATAAACTTTTTCTTGATAAATAATTAAAAAATATCTTTCTCCATCAGCTTTATCTGTAACTGTATACCTGTTCGGTAAAGTATTAACTGCATCTACTTTTTCTAATGATTTGGGATCTCTTGCATTTAATTTTGAACGCCTATTTTCAGAAACATTTAATATTTCATAATAATAATTAATAACATTTTCAATTTCACTATTTGGAATAATGTAATTAGTTTGATGTAATATTTTTAATAGTATTAATGTTTCTTGATGTATCTGATCTAAATATTTTTTATCTTGAGTATCTTTCTTTTTAGTGCAATCTATTTCTAACTCATAAGATGATGTTTTGTGAGAAATATTATTGATATATTTACTTTGTCTGACATCAGTTAGATCAACCGATGTTGTCACAAAATTATCTTTTTTGATAAATAGAGATACTCTTTGTTTGAATCTGTAAACAATATTATCTAAATCAATATTATCTGCATTACTTAGATATTCTAATTCTGTATTAGTAACATTTTCTTCTTTAGATAATCTGACTCTAGTATTATATTCATTAATATCAACTGTGTTTTCATTATCTTTCTGTTTCTTAATAATTTTAATGAAATTGTGTTTTTTACTCAATTCAATCAATACACGAAATATATAATCATTTGGTTTTCCAAGAATAATTTTACGTTTTAAGAAATTATTGATGTTTTCTAATTTTTCAATAGTAATACGATAATTTGTAATCTTGTCTTTTACTTTAGTTGTGTAATTAACATCTAAATTAGTTGTAGAAATAATATTAATTTTATCTTTGATACTTACATGCTTCATGTATTTTAAGATTTCATAATACTTATTGAATCCAATCGAAAGAGTATTTGGAGCAGATCTAATAATAAATTCAAACTCATTACTAGGTTTGGAAGTAGAGTATAATTTACTGATCTGATCTAGTGTTTTCTTAGATAAATCTAGTTTTTTGGTGTTCATGTTTGTTTATCTAATGCTGTATAAAGATATCTCTTATACTATCTTTATTTCATTTTTATTTATTAGAACGAATAAAAATTGATTTAAATATATAAAAAGCGTATCTATTATTATAATCTTAACTAAAAAAATGGAAAGTTACCCTATTGAGATTTGCCAAATACCTATTTGTGAAAAGATATCTGTTGACAAAATGAATATAATATCATCCTCTAAGATAGCTCACCCAATGATTCAATATGGGTTTCATCAAATTATTCATGAAACGAAAGATAAAATGAAAATAGTTGGAACTGTCAAAAATAAAAATACTTATCTAGTTAATAATAAATTTGAAAGATATGTTGATAAATATGATAATGATATTGGCAATGTGTCTAAAAAATATTTCAAATTAGATAATAAGCCAAAGATATTGAGCAGAGCTTTTTATAAATTATGGGAACTGATATTTATGTTTGATCTAATCCCATCAACACCAGGATTTACTTCCGCTCATTTAGCAGAAGGACCTGGGTCATTTATTCAAGCAACTATTATGTATCGAGAAATGGTAGCTAATGCAAAAAAAGATAATTATCATGCTATTACGTTACATCCATCAGATTTACAAGAATACATTCCTAAACTAGATAAAGATTTTGAAAAATATTATTCTAAAGATGGAAGATATCATCAGTATAAAACACATTCTACTAAACAATCTGCTGGTAGTAAGAAAAAAAGTGACGGTAATTTAACTAACCCCAAAACGATTAAATTATTTAGTAATACATTTACTAAAAAAAAAGTCGATTTAGTAACAGCTGACGGTGGTTTTAACTGGAAAGATGAGAATCTACAAGAACAAGAAGCTTTCAAATTAATCTTAGGACAAGTAACTGCCGCATTAAAAATTCAAAAGAAAGGTGGAAACTTTATTTGCAAACTGTTTGAAACATTTACAAAACCTACTTTGAAAATATTAAACATCCTATCTGTTTTATATGAAAAAGTAATCTTAATCAAACCATATATGAGTAGAGAATCTAATTCAGAGAAATATGTGGTTTGTTTGAAATATTTAGATAATAATAGTAAATTAGTAGATAAAATGGAAAAATTAGTTGAATCTGCTTTTGCAAATCCTAAGTCACATATTGTCGATATTTTATCAACACTAGATTTATCTAAACAATTTCAAGCTTCAGTTATGAAATATAATAGTAGTTTGACAAACAAACAAGTTAGACAAATAGATAAAATAGTTTCATTCATTAAATCTAGAAACTATTACGGAAATGAGTATAATAAAAGTAGAGATGAACAAATCAAAGCTACTAAAGAATGGATCAAACACTTTTTCCCTGATAAAAAAGATTTATCTTTCTCAAAGAAAAAAATTAGAGAAGAAATTGAAAAAGTTATCGAAAGAAAAACTAAACAAACAACTAGTTTATTGAAAATAATCTAAAAAACTAATATAATACATTTTTACAAAAAGTTAATATGAACTAATATCTTTTATTATTTCACATTTATTCACTTCTTTTTGTTCTTGACAAATTTGTCTCTGAGCATATTTCCAACGTCTTTTTCTGCATCATTAAAACTGAGATTTCCTTTCTTAACTTTACTCAATTTACTAAGCATAAATAAAGTAGTTGAAATATCTTTTAGATAAATAACTTTTTGAAAAGTACTTGGATATGTTTCATTGAAAAGAGGAAATTTCTTTTCCATTGTTTTTTCATATATCTTTTCCAATTGTTTTTTCTTATCAGTGTCTTTTGTTTTAGATATAATTTTTAAATCATTATATAATTTGTTGTCAGGTTCTTTCATAAATAATAAGACACTATTGATATGATTTAAGACAGCAGTTACATTTACAATATTGACAGGTCTTGAGCTAGGATCAAAAATAATACCGTCAGTTGGTACAGATGTTACTCTACTTGTTTTTAATGGTTTCATAATAAATAATATATATTTATTATGGAAATAATTAGTAATTATAAATCGCACGTATCTAACTCTTTGATTAGCATTGCCTTTGTTTTCTTTTTGTCTTTTCCTGATTTAGTTTTTCCATTATAGATATTTATGTTATATTGTTTAGCTATTTTTTGTAAATCTGCTAACTTAAGAGATGTTGATATATGTGGTTTAGTTTCTGGCTTGGATATATTTTCGGGCGTTTCATTTATTTCATTATTTTCTTTTTTTGTGATAAATATATTTTCTGTTTTGTTAACGATAGTAGGTTCTATGTCTTGGTCTTTGTCGCTCTCATCTGTGTTTTGATCTTCATCACTATCATAATACCCTGTTTGTTTCTCTTGTTTCTCTTGTTTCCCTTGTTTCTCTTTTTTTGCTGTCTGGTCTTTGATATTTTCCTCATCTACTACAGAATCATCAATTGTTGATTCGTCCATATATTTAAGTAAATCTTCTTCTCCTAATTCAAATTTCTTTTCGATCAGTTTAAGTGAAATATCGGAAACAGTTGGTCTGATATATTTATTATCAATTGTAATAATTTTTTTGAGTGGTGGAATAGTATAATCTAAAATTAGTTTTTCTATTTTAGTTTTCTCGTTTTGATAAGAAATTGGTTCAAATGAATTTTTATAAAAAGAGAGCATTATCACATATTTAAACTTATTGTAATGTTTTTCTGGATAGACACAATGAAGTAATTCATTTTCGATGTCGAACAAAAAAATATTTAATGAGAACATATCACTTAATAATCGGAGAACTAATTTATCATTTTTATATCCAATCAACGATTCAATCAATTCTGTTTTAGTCCAACCTATCTTATCATATTCATACAATTCAAAAATGTGAGCTGATTTTATTTTTTTAATAATATCATTAACAAATTTTTTAATTAAATCAATCTTCTTTATTTTACTCAAATTAATAAATACAGGATAGATACAATATAAAAAAGAATATATCAAAGAAATATTATGTTTGTTATCAACATGGATTACTTTATGACGATACATAATTTCAGAAAACGGTTGCAGTAATGTTTTTAATTTCTTAGGAAAGTTGGAAACATTTTTTTTATCATTCTTTACCAACAAATTAAAATTAATTTTTTGAATGGTTGAAAAAGATGAATTGTTTATTTTTTCTTGGTCAAGCAATTCTTCTTTAGCAATATCATGTTCAAGCTTATCTTGTTTATTTGCAATTTTTTCGACACATCTTATTAATTCTACCAAAGTTATTTTACTAGTCATTTGACGTTAGTTATAATAACAATACTAGTTATATTGTTTTATATTCAATTTTCTGTATATTCTTTTATTGCCTTCCTATATTCTTGTGTTTTGATGATACTCTTTTCAGCATTAGTATATTTCTTTTTGTTTTTATTTCTAGCTTCTTCTGAAATGATAATATCATTACATGAAAAAACAGCTTTTGGTTTCAAAGATTTGTCATATAATGATAATATTTTTTTGATCTTTTCACATGCTTCATTTGACAAATTTTCTATAAACAAAAATGTATTTTTTTTATTTTTAGTTATGTTAATATTATCATTATTACAAATATGGTATATCTTTAATAAATATTCTTTTTCTTTGACTGCTTCAATTTCTTCTTTTAAAAGTTGCTTCATTTCATATGTGTAATTAGTATTTTTCATTTTGTCAGTATACATATACGATTTATTATAATTGATATATTATCACGCATAATTGTTTTCTAATCACTAAATATAATCAGATAAAATGGATAAAAACAATAATTCTGATCAATTAAGTGACGATGATACTAAAAAACTAATGACTGTCGAATATGCATATCCGGAACCTACTGATCCAGATTTTCAGTATAAGATTTATAACAAAAGAGAATATCATATTAATCGATTCCCAAGAAGAAAGAAATTAAATACATACAAAGAGATTGAAAAATACAGAGATAATATATGTACTGGTAACTTTCAAATTAGAGAACAGCAAGCTTTTCTAGGTAAGTTTATCAATCCAAATACACCATACAAAGGTGTTTTAATAATGCATGGTACTGGTACTGGGAAATGTTTAGCAAAAGATCAACGAGTACATATAATTGAAAATAATAGAACCGTTAAATCTTATCTTTCAATTGAAACTATTTTTAATAAATACAAAGGTATGCAAAGTATTTCAGATGGAGAAGGATCTTGGCATTTATTGAAGTCTCCAGTTTATGTAGAATCAATGAATACTAAAAAAGAACTATTGTACATGCCAGTTAAATATCTCTATCAACAAAAAGTAGATGAACTAATGGATAGGATTACTTTATCTAATGGAAATGTTATCAAAGTAACAAAGAAACATAATTTATTAACTGATCAAGGATGGCAAGCTAATATTGCTAATAATCCTAAAATTAAATATATTGCAGTTCCAATTAAATACAATAAAAATATTGTGGAGAGTCCTATTACTAAACCTTTATCAAGTGATTTTATTTTAGTTGAGATAGATACAATTGAAGAATATAGATATTCTGATTATGTTTATGATTTAGAAGTAGAAACACATCATAATTTCATTGCGGAAAATACATTAGTATCTAATACATGTGCTGGTATTACTATTGCAGAAGGGTTCAAAGAATTAGTTTCTAAATATAATACTAAAATACATGTTTTAGTAGGTGGTCCATTAATTAAAGAAAGTTGGAAAACAGAATTATATAAATGTGCAGGTGATGCATATATTGCTAAAACAGATCAAACAAAATATGTGAGTACTTTGGATAAAGAAAAAATTAAAAAAAATGTTGTTTCTAGTGCAATGCAGTATTATAAATTCTTAAGTTACAATGGATTTTATAAAAAAGTATTGGGAGAAAAAGTTATTGACGAAGTGAAGACAGTTGATAGTAAAACTAAAACTGTTTATAAAAAAACAACATCGGGAGATTTTGAAAGAGATCTTTCTTCCGATCGTATTGTTTCTATTAATAATAGTTTAATTATTGTTGACGAAGCCCATCATTTAACTAATAATTATTATGGAGAAGCATTAATGAAAATAATTAAAAATTCAGTTAATTTAAAAGTAGTTTTATTAACAGCTACACCCATGAAAAATTTAGCAGATGATTTAATTGAGTTAATTAATTTTATTAGACCAATTAACAAACCACTCAAAAGAGAAAATATTTTTAATCAGTACAAGAATCACTTAATGGATATCAAACCTGGTGGAGTTGAATATTTGAAAAAAATGACTCGAGGATATATTAGTTTTTTGAGAGGAGCTGATCCTATTACATTTGCACAAAGAAGAGAAGTTGGAGAAATACCAAAAGGTTTAATCTCAACACCATTAGTAAGATGTCAAATGTTGCCATTTCAAAAAAAACTGTATGATAAAATCGCAGAGAGTTCAACTGATGCATTGGATAAACAATCGGAAGCGATTGCTAATTTTGTGTTTCCTGGAATAAGTTCAGATGGTAAAACACTCCAAGGATATTTTGGAAGAGAAGGGATTCGAGTTGTTAAAAATCAAGCTTTATCTAATAGTGAATTAGTCAATACTAAAATAGCAAAAGAAATATTTAATGAAACTAAGTTTTCAGGTGAAGAATATATATCATATTCATCATTCACTAATAATATCAATGGAAGAATATTAGAGAAAGATAATTTAAAACATTTTTCATCAAAATTCTATTCTGTCTTAACACAATTAGAAGGATTAGTATGGAGTCAAAAAGGAGCTGGAACTGCTTTTCTTTATTCCAACTTAGTTAAAACGGGTATTGAAATATTTCAAGAGATATTAATAAAAAACGGATATTTAGAATATGAAAAGAATAACTCAGAATATAAAATATCAAATGACACTAAGTGTTACTTTTGTGGACAAACATATAAAAAACATATCTCAAAAGAATCACTCAGTGTTTCAAAGGATTATAACATGATCGACTCTTCTATTACAATGGGTATCAAAGATGAATTCACTACTAAAACAACCGAACCACCAAGTCATAGTTTTTATCCAGCTGTTTTTATTCCAGTAACAGGAAAAAGTTCAGAATCATTCGTTGATTTAATACAAGAAGAAAAACAAATTATCTTGAATACTATTTTTAACAAAGTAGATAATAAAAATGGAAAACATATTAAATTTATTTTAGGATCACAAGTTATGACAGAAGGTATTAATTTAGCTAATGTTAGAGAAGTTCATATTCTCGATGCAAGTTATCATTTAGGTAGAGTGGATCAAGTTATTGGAAGAGCAATTAGATATTGTCGTCATTATGATCTGATGTCAGAAGATAATCCATATCCAGTAGTTAATATATACAAATATGTAGTAGCTCTACCAGATCAATTATCAAGTGAAGAAATATTATATCAAAAAGCAGAACTAAAATACTATTTAGTAAAACAAGTAGAAAGAATCTTGCAAGAAAATGCTATTGACTGTCCATTAAATATGAATAATAATGTTTTTCCAGAAGAAATAGAAAAGTATAAAGATTGTATCAATCCACTTCATAAAAATAAAGAAGGTCAGTTAATATGTCCAGGGAAATGTAATTATATGGCGTGTGAATATCAATGTGTAAGTGAAAAACTTAACAAAATGTTTTGGGATCCAGAAAAGAAAATGTATCGAAAGATATTAAAAGATGATTTAGATTACACCACGTTTACTAACGATCTTTCTTACTCAGAAGTACAATATGCAAAAGATAAAATAAAAGAAATGTATAAATTGAAATCATTTTATTCTTTGAAAGAAATTGTTGATTATGTCAGAGCAAATTATATTGAAAATAAAAAAGATCTTTTTGATGAGTACTTTGTTTTCAAAGCATTAGATCAATTAATACCTATTGATGAAAATGATTTTAATAACTACAATGGAGATTTGTATGATAAATTTAATAGAATTGGATACTTAATTCATATTGATAAATATTATATTTTCCAGACATTTGATCAACCAGAGAACATGCCTATGTATTATAGAAATAATTATCATAAACATATTGGTTATTCGATATCACTCAAGAATTATTTAAAAGCCAATAACCAATATAAAATATCTAAAACTGAACAAGAAAAAAAAGGAGATTCTAAAAGAAAAATTAAATATGATTTTGAATCAGTGATTGATTATTATGATAGTCGTGAAGAAAATAATTATGTAGGAGTTATTGATTTAGAATCAACTAACAAAATATCTATCCGTAAAGCAAAAGATATTTTTAAGATTAGACCAAAGAGAAAAAGAATTGCCGATATTAAGAGAGCAACTGGAATGCCGTCTATCAGAGGGTCTGTATGTGCAACAAGTAAAACAAAAAGTTATTTAGTTAAAATAGCTAAATCGTTAGACATTAAAATAGATAAAAAAATTAAACGTTCCAAGATATGTCAACTAATCAAAGAAAAGTTATTATTTTTAGAGAAATACAGTACTGGAAAAGATAAAATGACATATCTAATGATTCCTAAAAACCATCTAGAATATAAATTCCCGCTCAATATAGACGATCGTATAGAATTTATAGAAAATAAAATATACTCTAAAGTGAAAAGTCGAATAACTATCAAAAAAAATAAAATTAAGAAAAAAGTAAATGATATTAATGTCACAACATATCAATTAGTATTTGAAAACAATCGAGATTTAAATGATATTAAATCTTTCCTTGTTAAAATGGGTGGTGATATTAAAAAAGGAAAATGGGAAATACTAATAGATTAAGCTAATATAAACAATATCATATTAAACTACTCCAGTGATATCAAAAAATTGATATATAATTTATATAAACATCATCTTTTATACACTATATTATAAAAAATGTCACACTTATATTTCAATAAAGTTATTAAGATGGTTGGTTATGTGTATCCGGAACAACTAACAAATGATATATATGGAAGTGTAATAACTAATTTGAAAAAAAAATATGAAAATACAGTTTATCGAAAAGAAGGATATATTGTAAAGATCTATAAAATCACTGACCATGAAAATTTCAAAATTTCCAATAGTGATTTTAGAGGTGTTGTCGAGATTGAATGTAGTGTTTTATGTTACATGTTCTTACCTATTGTTGGAGAAAAGATTTTATGTAAGATATCACATGTTTCTGATGGTATCATTACTGGAAATATGGGTAGTATGATTATTATCATTCAAACTAATAATATTGATAGAAAGAAAATAGAAGTTGGAAGTATACAATTAATTAAATTACTGTCAATTAAATTATTTACTAACCATACTGATATTTGCAGTGAAGGAGAAATTGTCAGAGAAAGTACTGACAAAGAGAAAAAGCAATTTTATATAGAATCTCACAGTAATGACAACCAAGAAGAATTTTAAATTGCTTTGTTTACAACATAAAAAATAAAATATAATGATCATTATATATTATTTACCTACCATTACTAAAAAATACAACTTATTAAACCAAAAATGTTTGACAGATTCACTATCGAAACCAGTATTAATAAAAGAGCTGGATACAAAAAACCTATTTACTGTACTAACTGTAATGGAAAAAATCATAAAAGTAAAAAATGCTACAATCCTATAATTAGCTTAGGTGTCATATTAGTTAAACTGGATATTAAAGCAATCTCTGGAATGACACCAGAATTACTAGAAAAATTTAGAAAGTCATTAATTTCATACAGTACTTATGGAGATCAACAAATTACCGATGTATCTATTGTTAGAGAATCTCAAAATTGTGATTTGATATTTTCACAACTGAAAGATTCTGTTAAGTTTTTAATGGTTCAAAGAAAACACACGGTTGGTTTTATTGAATTCGTTAGAGGAAATTATGATGTTGATAAAAATTTTGGAAGAATTGTTTTCTTGTTATCACAAATGACTAAAGAAGAACTCCATAAATTAAAAACACTTGAATTTAAAGACCTTTGGAATGATGTATGGAGGAAGTATTATGAATCTCCTTCAAGTGATCATTTAAGTAGATATGAAAAATCTAAAAAGAAATTTAATATAATGAAAAATAAAACTGATATGAATCTAGATTATTATATTAAAAATACTACATTGCAATGGAGAAATTCTGAATGGGGGTTCCCAAAAGGTCGTAGAAATTACAGAGAAAGTGATTACAAATGTGCAATCAGAGAATTTAAAGAAGAAACTAATCTAGAAAATAAAGATTTTTGTATGTTAACTAAAATAAGACCATTAGAAGAAACAATTACTGGAACTAATGGTAAAAAATACAAATATGTTTATTATGTTGGCATGATTAATAATTCTGAAAATGAATTAGAGATTGACAAAACAAACCCAGATCAAGTAAGTGAAATTGGAGATATTAAATGGCAAACTTATCTAGAAGCTATTGATAGTATTAGAGTCAATAGAAACAATCGAAAAGAAATTCTATCTAAGCTTTTCTTTTTCATTGTCAATAAGATCAATCATTTATTAAAATAATTATTTTACTTTTACACTTGCTTTTACACTTGTTTTTTTACACTTGCTTTTTTACATATTTTTATAATATCTTTTTAAGATATTATAATGAACATTAATACAACATTATTCGAACTACTTATCAATAAAAAAACAAATGATTTTATCAAATTTTTTAATCAAAATCAAAAGTCAATCAATGTTAATATCCTTGATGTCGGAGGTAATTATCTTATTTATTATGCTATTAATTTTAATGAAATAGGTATTGCCAAAATGTTAATTGAAAAAGGAGCATATTTAGATGTATTGGATTCAACGGGAATGGGACTTTTATTTAATCCAATTAAAAATAATATGAAAGAGATGGTAGAGTTTATTGTTTCAAATGATTCTAATATTGGTGCTAGTGTTTTTGATGTAGTTGATTCTAACTCTAACATCCCTCTTCACTATGCCATCAATTCAGGTAATTTAGAAATGTTAAATATAATATTAGAAAAAGGAAAAGCAAAGAATTTACTATATCAAACTAATGAGAATAGCAATTCTTTACATATGTCAGTCTTTCAAAAAAAATATTCGATCATTAAAAGAGTGTTAGAAAAGTTTATTGAATGTGGTTATTCTATTGATAAACCTTCTTCGTCTGGTGAGAATATATTGCATTTGGCATGCAGTTTTCAATTAAGAGAAACCGTAAAACTAATATTAAAATATCCTTTTGATGTCAATAAACAAGATTATAAACAGCAATACACGGCTTTGCATTATGTTGTCGATATTGCAGATAATGGATTATTTGATATATTACTTTCACATAAAGAAATTGACCTAAACATTCAAGATTATAGCGGGAACACTCCACTCCATAAAGCTATTGAAACTAATAACATTAATCTATCTGAAAAATTAATTACTCATCCCAAAATCAATCTAAATATTTACAATATCTATTTAGACATTCCACTTCATTTGTATTTAATAAATCACGAAAAATTAAACATTTCGGAAAAAACTGTTTCTACCTTAATTAAAAAGTCATCAATGAATTTGCAATCTACTTTTGGTAATTCTTGTTTTTTATTATTAGTTAAAACAGGATTGTGGAAAAAATACATAAATATACTTGAAACTAAAAAAATAAATATATTCGTTACTAACAAAAGAAGACAATCTTATTTAAATTACGTAGATCCAGTTGACGAAGATATATTCAAAGATATGATTGTCAAAAGTTATTTACACATATTGAAATTTCGTAAAAAAGAATGGACCAAAGAATGGGAAAATGTGTGCAAATTTGAAGATTCAAAGCCATTGTCAAAAGATGATATGCAAATATTAAATAAATATTTGAATAATTCTAAACCTAAATCAAAATCTAGAAAGCAAATATGTTATAAAATAATTTTAAAATATTTAGATAAGCTGATCGAATTATTCAAAAATAAGACTATTAATTTGTGCAGTAAACGTTCTTATCCGATCGCAAAAGATCATAAATGCATTAATTACAAATCTACAGCTTATGTGAGTAGTTGTTCTTTTATAGGATCTAGAATGGATATTTTAGTAGGTCTAATATATTTATTAAAAAAACATAATAATACATGTGCTGTCATAGACGATGTTGCAATCTATGATGATGAGATGGAAGGTCTTGATGAAAAAAAAAATATTAATTCTGAAATTATATGGAGAGGCGATCGATTACTTTTTATAAAATCATTTGCTAGTAATTTCAGAAAATGTATTTCCGGAAAAAGAAGATTTATTATAATACCAGTCGGTATTGAATTGGAAGAAGGGTCACATTCTAATTATTTAATATATGATAAAACTAAAAAAGAACTGGAACGATTTGAACCGTATGGTGGATCTGGTCTATATAAGTTTGATTATAATAAAACTTTGTTTGATAGCAAATTATCTAAATGGATTAAAAAGATTGAACCTGATGCTGTACATTATACACCGAACAGTTTTATGAATAATGTCGGGTTTCAACATTTAGATATTAACGATAGATATGCAAAAAGAGTTGGTGATCCAGGTGGGTTTTGTGCAGTCTGGTCAGTTTGGTATACCGACATGCGATTAAAATATTATAGTATGGATAGAAAAAAATTAATTAAACGTTTGATTAAAAGTATCATGTTACAAAACTTATCATTTAAAATAATAATAAGAAATTATACAGCCGAAATTACTACTCTCCGAGATAAATATTTACATGAGGGAGATATTTCCGTCAATGATATTTTAAATAATGAATATACTGATGAGCAATATCATTTAGTAATTAGTGGACTAAAAAAAACTTTAGCTGATCTTGGAAGTAAAATATATAGACAATAAGGACAATGTAATGATTATAATAAATATAAGTATTATCAAATTAATCCCGGAGCTAAATATTGTTTTACTGTATTGTAAGTATTTATCTCTCATTTCTTTAAGATCCATTTTTGCTTGATGTTTACTTTCATTTACTTTGTTGTGAATACCTATTAACCAATTGGCTAAATCATCTCTTGATGAAACTACTTTATCTGTAATTGGAAGTTCTTTTAAATGTTTTCTATAATTGATTTTACATGTGTAGCATGGCAACATCTCTCCCAATATTTTAAAAAATATCTTAGTTTCTCTTTGCTTTTTTAAGTTAGGTTTTCTAGGATATGATTCTGTGATAGAATGCAGAAATATCCAAGCAGGTGGGCCCCAATAAGTTGGGTCTCGTGGATTAATTTTTTCGTTCATTATAATAAATAAAATAATAATTATTGAATAATTATTATTAGATAAATATTATTAGATAAATATTATTAGATATTTTTTTTCATTAGTTTGCCAATTTATAGTATTCTCTTAATACATCATGATAAGTAGAGTTCTCTAAATATGAAATATCTTCTTCTAATGAGTTATTTAAATCTTTCAAATGGTACCATATATAATATCTGTAATAATTAACAAATGATAATGGTAAATTAGAGACAGTTTTTAAATATTTATCGTATTCAGTTGTCATTAACTTATTATCTACATCAGTAATATTTTCTTTATCATCAATAATGTTTTCTTTTTTAATAAATTCTTTTTGTATGCTAGTCTTATATATCTCATTTTTAAACATTTGAGGTGTGTATATATATGATAAAAAAATCTGTAGAAAATTAATACTGATCGGACAGACAATAGATATATTGTTTTTAGTTCTTCTAATAAAGAATAGAGAATTGGATAATTTGACCGGTTCGACTAAAGTATTTTTCTGCGTATTTTTTTTATCTAATGATTTTATAGTATACATTGAGTTAGGATCTGGATAGTTAACATCAAAATATTTATTTTTTAGTGATTGTAAAGTTCCCGCTGTATTAATTGTTTTAACAATGTTACTACCAAAACCATAAAACAAACATACTAATGATTTGTATTTTTCAGAAATATTGTAAATTGGTAGATTTATATTTTTGACGATATCTTTTAAATTAACATTATTTTTGACCATATTATAGTCAATATCGTATATTGCTAATTGGTATTGTTTAATAGTTGACACATTTTTTGAATATTTATCTATAAAACGAATTACTGTTTCTGGATTAAGATTTTCTTTTTGACACCAATCATTTAATTTTGTTACTATATCATAATTTGATTCTAGTATATTTTCTATGACATTTATCGAATTTTCTTTGTATCTAAGAAGTTCTTTTTTTTCATCTTTAGATAATGTTTGCTGATTGATAAAAATTCCTTTTTGATTCATTTTTTCAAAAAAAACAAAAGTATCTCGTTCCATCTTCATAGTGGTATCCATCACAGTTCTATTTGATAAATGTTTAATGTATTGTAAGTATTCAGATTTCCCTTTGACAAAAGGTTCCATGTATATCTGACCTAATTCACTGGAAATATTTACGTTTTCTATTTCCACTTCTCCGACATTGATACCGATCTTTCTAATATATTTAATAATATTATTTGATATATGATCTAGTGCATTAATATCTGAAATGTTTTTGTATTTTTTGAAGAAAAGTTGTTTATCTTTGAATTTTTTAGATGCTAAATCGCTTACATTATTAATAACTGATAACATAGATATTGTCTTCATGAATTTTTTTTGATGTTTCATCTCAATAGAATATAGAAAACTTAACATTAACCTTTCTGAAATATCATCTTTGATATTAATGTTAGTAATAAATTTATCAAAATAAATACCGAAATTAGTTTTTATTATTTTTCTATTTGTAATATCTGGACTAGTTGGGTTACTTAAAATAATATATAATTTTCTTTGGAGTATCTCTAAAAATGAAATAATCTTTTTTGATACAATCTTTTTTTGATCACTATTTTTAATGCTCACAATATCTCCATATACATTTCTAACAATATCATTTTCATCTAAATGGACATTGTAAAAAGTTCCATCTCGATCTAATATTGTATCTATTGAAAACCCAGTTTCATAATAATCAGACGGTCTCTTGTCATTGAAATAATCATATTGACCTAATTGTCCAAAATATGAATTAATATTCAAATCCATCTTAAGTGGTTTTGTACTTGTATATGTATCTATATTAGCAATATTGGTGATACTTAAATCTTGCAAATAATTTTTATCAACCATTTCAATTATTTTTTGTGGTATTCTTTTTTTAATTTTTTGGTAGAAAGATTTTCTAATAATATTTTGATAATAATTAACATCAAATGATCTAGAAAACATTTTTGATTCATTTACATTTTCTCTAATTAGTCCATATATATTTTTATGAATATCTGAAATAGTAATTGACCAATCAGGTTTGTTTTTTATTATTTTTTTACGAGAATATGTTTTATAAACATTTCCTGATGCTACTCTACCAACTCTACCTTCACGTTGTTTCATACTTGCTCCAGAAATAAATTTTTTTTTAAGAATTGATGTTTTGGTTAAGTAATTATATTCCATTATTTTTCTAGTTCCGTCATCGATAACATATCTTAATGTGTTGATAGTAATACTGGCTTCTGCTATATTGGTTGCAACAATGATAACACGATTGTATGTATTCGCTTCCACTTTTTGATAATCTTTTTCAGTATAATCGACTGTTTTTGGAATATCTAATTTTTTTTTAGATTCAGTGGTCAAAGTTTCTATAAAATTCTTTTTCTCTGTTGTCAACTCACTGTAATAAGGTAATGCTATTACATTATTTGGTGACGAACTATTGATTTCTGAAACTAGATCACTAATTTCTTTTTTACCTGGTTGAAATATTAATATATCACCACCGACACTATCTGAAAGAATTTCATCTACAATTGATTTGATCGGTTTTCCTATTCTTTCAAACATATTAATTTTGAACGATGTTGTTTGACCCGGAGGTGATATATGAATACGGCGATCTACATTGATTCTATCTAACTCGTTTGTTTTGATATAATCTGAAAAAGGGAATGCTCGATTATCATTAATCTCTCTGTAAAAATTTCTATACCTACCTTCATCATCTTCTAATGTAGCACTTGTAATAGCAAACTTAATCGAATTATTATAATAAGTAGTGTATTTCATAATAGACAAAACCAAATCCATATTAATATTATGTTCATGTGCTTCATCAACAATTACAACATCATGTACATTAGTTTGAGAATAAACTCTTTCTTTCTTATCATTAATAGATATACGAATAGGTGTTTTGAGAAATATATTGTTTAATAATGTGACATAAAAACTACCATCGGTCACAAATTTTAATACTAACCCTGTTTGATTTTTAACGTGTGAACTTTTACTATGTTTGTATTGAAACACAAAATTATTAGTCGGAACTTCTTTTCCTTCAAAGAGAGTTGTTGTTGTATCAATTGGAAGACCCATTTCAGATGAAATATATTTTAAAACTGATTCTGTTGGATTAATTCTAGGTTGAGTACATACAACAGATCCACTGTACTGATAATTAATCATACGAATACTGTAAAGATACAGTTTTGGTATCTCAGTTGATTTACCTACACCCGTTGACCCTGTTATAAAAGCAATTCTATTATTAATGTAATGATG
>Ga0307980_1000202_pt1 | contig 29254 bp, 36 predicted proteins | sample OrgLakmetage1060_FD_201817 | JGI IMG/M metagenome (GOLD analysis project Ga0307980, IMG submission 201817) | Saline water microbial communities from Organic Lake, Antarctica - #1060 | ecosystem: Environmental > Aquatic > Non-marine Saline and Alkaline > Saline | place: Antarctica: Organic Lake... | reverse complement strand
GTGAACTACCTAGCGACAGCGGAGCTGATCACTAGGCTTCAAGAGTCATAGCTTCACCTACTGGTGACAGCTCGTCTTGCTTTGAAAGGCAGTCCCTGCCTCCCATAATATTTAATCATTGTTTAAGTATGTTGATACTTGCTCATAGGTCACGATCTACTAGAGTATTACAAGACTCGCAGGTTCGCTCTCTATCACTTAGTTTGAGTCAACTATTTATTCGTCAACACTTATAGCAAGTTTTAGAAGAAGGAAACCGCCTATCTATTTTCACTAGATCGTTACCGTACCATTCAGATTTATATGACAAGAAATTGAAGAACATGCTTCGACTACAACTAGCAACAGCTTTCGCAAGACAATGATTCTTCATCATCCCTGCAACATTAAGATCCTCTATACAATTAACTTGATTCTTGTTAATTAGTGTAGCGGTTGTCTTATGTAGGAAGTCCTTGCGTTGATTAGCTACTTTTAGGTGCAATCTTTGAACACGTTTCTTTCGTTTCTTTCATCATCATTTAGATCTTCTTGATTGAGCATATTTTAATTGTTTCTCTACATCGTATAAGTGTTTAGGATTACTAAATATTTGACCATCACTACATGTAGCGAAGTCTTTGATTCACACATCAATTCATACTTGTCATCAAAGATTAGCTTTATGCTCTATGAATACTTCACAGCATAGAGATACAAAATATTGACCATAAGCATTCTGTGATATTGTTGCATTTACTATTCTTCATTCTACTTCTCTATGTTTAACTATCTTAATTCATTCAAGAAACTTGGGAGCAATCAACTTCTTATCTACAATTCTAGCATTTTGAGGTATCGTAAAAGAGTTCTTAACTCACTTCTTCTTAAAGTTAGGAAAGCTTGCTATCTTCTTAAAGAACCTAGAGTATGCAGTATCAAGTTGCTTCAAAGTAGCTTGAAGAGATTGTGAATTTACTTCCTTAAGAAACAAGTCTTGCTTCTTTAGTTGAGTTAAATCTTTAGCATTATCATAGTAGTTGAGTCCTCACTTAATTCTCTTTGCTTCAATCTCTTCTTTGTTAGTTAGGTAATGTGTCTTACGTTGTTCAAGGTAGTGATTCCATACATATCTTTGGCAACCGAAATGATGAGCAATTAATTGCTCTTGTTGGCTGTTTGGATAGATACGGAACTTATAACTCTTGTTTTTTAACATAAGATATTTATACTAAAACTACTTTATAGTATAATAATATACGATGCAAAATCAAGTATGTGACAAACTTAATTCAAAGTCATATAAACATACACTTAGAGCCCACTTAATAATGTGCTGTAAGTATAGGAAAAAATTACTTACTTGAGAACTAGATACTGACATTAAGAACATAGTATATGATATATCACAAAAAGACGATACAAAGTTTCTAATAGACACAATGGAGACAGACAAAGATCATATACATATTATGATAGAATACTTACCTGATATTTCTATTTCGCAAATAGTAAGGAGACTTAAACAATTAACTACTGATTATATATGGAAGCATTACGAACAAGAACTGAAAAAAGAATTTCGAGTAGAAAAAACATTTTGGTCTGATTGATATTTTGTTTGCTCTATATGAGATGCCTCCCCAGAAACAATTAGAAAATATATAGAGAATCAAGGTTAAATGTTCCCAATGTGGTCATTTACATCCCAACGACAGGAAACCTGATCATTGGGTTTTACGCTCCCCACCATAAAAACTATCAGTTAAGCATCTTGAAGTATTTGCTAGTGTATGGCAATGCCATATATCCACACTCTCCGTTTCTATTTGCTTTTATTTTTATATCTATTGTTTCACTATATGGGTCTCTTTGTAAAAACATTACACAACTCGCATCTTGTTCAATACTTCAACTATCTCTAAGATGATGTAGTTCTGGTTCTGGTGCTTTTGCAGCTTCTCTACTTAGTTGAGATAATAATACTATAGCTATTCAATACTTACCTGCCAGTATTTTTAATGTTCCTGTTATATCTTCAACCATATTATTTTTATTTCATCTATATGATTCTATTCTAATCAATTGTAAGTAATCAATGAAAACAACCTTTACTCCATTTGCTACATCATGTGCGATATTTCTTTCTATATCGTGGAACATTCTACTTGTATGAATATAACACCAACTTTTTTCTACTATCTTTCACATAACATTAGTAACTTTTTCTATAACTTCTGGCAATTTTTTATGTAGTTGTCGTGCTTCTACATCACAGGTTAAACATATTGCTCTTTCATGAATCTCTTGAGCAGTCATTTCAAATGAATGTATGCTAGTGTTTATTCATTGTTTTCTAAGTACCATACAAAAATTTAACATTACAGATGATTTACCTACCTTTGGTCTGGCTGCAATAACATACAATCATCACTTTCTCCATCATCAAGTAAAGAAATCTAATTGACTATAACCTGTTGTTTCTGTGATAAATATAGGGCTTTCATCTGAATTGAAATACAAATGCATAGTATCATATACTCAAGGAAACATAGTATCAACTATTTCTTTTTGTTCTATTCAAGCTAACGACTCATGCATCATTTTTGATATATCATGATAATCTAATTGATCTGTACCAGCTTCTATTCTTCTTGCACAGTCAGTAAGCATTTTCTTATTATAGTTTTGTATGATTAAGTTTTCGTATGTTTCAAAGTTTCTACTAGTTATCGCTACAGTTGACAATTCAAACATTTCATCAGTAGTAGTTCATGAATAGTAAGAAGAAATACTTATAGCATCAATAGACAATCATTCTTGTAACATCTTTAGCATCTGTTCAAAAAGAGCTGAATATTCTCTAATTGTAAAGTGTTTCTTTTTCAATATAGTAATTTTTAGTAATTCTGGAGAGATAAGAAAACAACTAAGTATACCTTGTTCTGAATTTATTGTGTTCATCAAGATTGTTTAATAAATAAATCACGTTCAGCTTTAATGTCTGCAGCAGTTCTTATTTTAGGTTTTTGTTGAACAGGATTTTCTTTTTTGATTCGATTATTAGCTGTCAGATATAATGAACTATATTTTTTATTTCATTTGTAGTTTTCTATACTGTCCAGTATCTGATCTATCTGTTCAAGAGAATATCACTTCTCTTTTATAGTTTCTACTTCCTGTTCAGAAATAGACAAATGTTTGAAAGACCTATATACTTCTTTTTCATTCTTCATTCTTCATTCTTTTGTTATAGTATCAGCCTCCACTATTGCTCCACTATTGCTCTCGTGCGTCTCTCATGCGTCTCATCAACTTCACTCATCCTGAAACTTGTTATATTTCAACACATTCAAGTTGAATCATCTTATTCTCTTGTGCGTCTCTATCATGTCCGAAATCTTCATTCGCTTAATGCACTTATACACCTGATTTCTAGTTGCTCAAGTAGCAGACATTATCATTTCATAAGTGAACCATCATTCTCATCTATTCAATCTATTGCTATCTTTCCAATTAACTTCATTGATAATATAGAACCATATCTTAAACCATTTATCTGGTTTATAAAATATATCGCTCTGTATTGTTTCTTTGTTCCATTTAGTAAAAGCCATACAATAATTTAAGAATAAAAAAAGCTGGTCAACCCGTCTAAAGGTGCAACCAGCTCTGTGTGTTTTATTCTTTACAGAGTTACATACTTGCGTATGGATTTTTTTGAGTTTACTCTCAATTAGACGGGTTTTTATAGCTGAAATACATCAACTAAGCACAGTATACACAATACTTTATAAATTGCAATAGTTTTTTATACTAAATCATGTTTTTTTCACAAAATTTCTTTTGCACGTAAATAGTAATATTCTGAAACAAAACATGCTTGATGTTTAATTTTTCAGATGAAATAAGTGATCGTATACATTTTGTTTTCACATTAGTAATTAAAGTATAGCACGTGGCTATATATTCATATTATAAGAACAAAGTCTTAAAAAGCAAATTTTAAATACAAAAAGGGATTGTAATTAGTATCTTTTTATATACTATACTAGTACTTTACTATATAAGTATTAAATATGCAAATAGATGTACATAAAGCAAAAATGGAGATCAAAAGATTGGCACTAGCTAATTGATGTAGTCAAGTTAAATGAATATTTAAAGATGGGAACTCCCTAGTCCCTGTATGGTATCAATCATTAAGAAACGCTTATAAAAAAGAAAGGATGTCGGCGGCACTATGTGTTCATTTAGAAAATGCGTGAATTGATTTGGCTAATATAGCTAAGTAATGCAACCCTATGTTGCAATAAAGTTTGATTCATATAAACTTAATAGTGACTTTGATGGACTTCCTGTGTGTGAATGGTGTGAGGTTAGAAGATCGCAAGACATAGATCATATATGGGGTCGTAGGTGAATATTAAAGTTAGATAGAAGAAACTTAATATTTGTTTGTAGAAAATGTCATATGGAGAAAGGTGGAAAAAAATGGAAGATTGCCGCTACGATGCTAGTCCATGAGAAGTTAGAGCGTATATGGTGAATAGAAATTAGTCCTTTATCTTATTTATAATCATGTCATACTTTCGATTTATTATGTTTGCTGCTAGTTTATTTGTTTCTTGGAAGATAGTAAAAGAGTTGTCTAAGAAATAAGAGGAAAATTGGAGATTAAAGCGTAAATTAGAAGCATGTAGGCAATTAAATAAAGAAGAGAAATAGAAATTTCCCGTGGTTGCGGGTTTATGTTCCGGAGAGGTTAATGACTTCCCTTGATGGAATGCTTTGACTACTACATCATGTGCGGTTATGAGGGTTCTAGATGTACACACTCATTTAATGGTTTTATTGATTCCACCCGCTTTATGCTTTATTTACAAAAAACTCAATTACTTGATTTATAGCACTAATAACACCGTTTATTGTACTTCCATTATGTGTTAATCGAGAAGTGAGTATGAAACTATTATGTATATGAGTAATTATTTGACTGTGCTTGGCGTACTCTTGCACGGTCGTTATGTTTAATGTAGCTTAATTGGCAAAGCAAGCGTGTACACATAAAACGGTGGCTATTATATTGGTTCGAGTCCAATCATTCTCCTCTAAAACGTTTTAGCTCTTATAGCTACATAAAAACGTGAAGTAACTCTAAGAGATTTACCCCACTATATGTTCTATGTAAAAATTATTATTTGAGTTCTAATTATTTGATTATTGTTTATGATACAATGCGTAATGAATCTAGTTGCTTATGGTTGTTTTATTTGTTAGTGCTTATTAAATATGATGTGATGAATGATATATAGAATAATCTTTACAAACTAAAGAATACTCATGACAAAAGAAACACCTAAGAAGAAAACAGTAAATAAGAAGTGAGTAAAGAAATGACCACAAAAAACATATAATCGAGATGCTATGAAACTTGAGTATTTTCTATCTCCAGAAATGTCTATAGGAAAACGACTACAAGAGAATCATAACTTAGTTAAAAGAAAAAACTGAAATTTAGATAAGAAAACCAGATGACGGTATTGAGAGAAAATAAGGAGAATAAAAGAAATCTCTAATAAGATACAAGATGATATACAAGATGATATGCTTCGTCAATTGTGAACTTCTAAGAAGAATATCCTCAAAGGTGTTATGAAGGTGTCGGAGATGATGGCTATGAAAGTATTCTCTGAAGCAAAAGCTAACGAAAAAGAAGTAAAAGCATGAGGTAAAATAAAAATACCGTCGCTAGATGCTTCGGACATGGAGAAGTATTGGAAAATGATTAAAGTCGAGCTGAGAGAACCAACAACTGTTTCTAAGAGTGATATTGTTACGAATGATGCTTGAAGTATAGATGAAGATGATTTAGAAAACGATTATTAGAATAAATTTTTAGATATTCGTATCATATGACTAAAAAAGAAAGAAAGCTTAGAGCAACTAAGCTCGTAGATACATACAAACAGATACACAATGTAATCGCTGAAGAAGCATCTAGATTGTGAATGACTTTTGTTGGTGTTACTTATGTTATGGATTGAACAGATATGAAAACATGTGATGTTAAATTGGATTATATACAGGTATGAGCAAACTATTATGATGAATCAATTATAGAAAAGAATATTAAAAAGAACTTTAGAAACTCTGCTGACTGACTATTAAAATAAATCTTTTATATTTTTTTATATCTCTATGTGATTAAAGTCCAAGAAATGGAGATATAAAAAAATGTATAAGTTAAAGAATAAGAAAGATGAGATTGTTCCATTCATTAAAAATACTGCTCAGATACTTATTGCTAAATCAAGAAAGGCTAGTAAAGAAAAAAGATGATGTGTCAGACTATTAATATTGAAAGCTAGGCAGTTATGATGCACAACAGATGCAGGTATAGATTATCTAGATAATTGATTGATGCACAGGAACAAAGAAGTTGCTATTCGTGCACATGATAAACCAACACAGAAAGAAATTCTGAGAAAGATTAAATACACATATAATAAAATACCTGCTGTGAATAGAGGAGACTGAATCAAACGAGAAAAGCCCCACGCATGATATGATAATGCTGATGAGATTTCATTCTCTAACGATAGTCGTATCAGAGTGGCACTTGATACCAGTTGAACTACTGTATCGAGCTTACATATTACTGAATTATGAAAAGTTGATGATGCAGAAGCAGTAATGGCTAATCTTCTTCCCTCTGTTCCTAAATATTGAAATATTACTATCGAGAGTACTGCTAAATGAATTAATTATCTATATAGATTATGGAACGACTGTGTTTGATGAGATTGACCATACGATACTCTATTTCTTGCTTGGTTTCATGATGATACATATTGGCTAGAATTAGATGAGTGAGAAACAGAAGTTGAATTACCAAAACAATTAGAACATCTTCATGAACTAGATATTACTGAGGAACAAAAGAAACGATATAAAGCAGAATATGGAAAACTAGATAGAACTGTTTTCCAAGAATACCCCTCTACTCCAGAAGAAGCATTTCTTACATCTGGAGAATGAGTGTTTGATGTTCAGTTATTAAAGAAGTTGCCTACTGTTCCATATAAAGAAGATAGCAAGTATCCATGACTTAGAATATACAGAGAACCACAAAAAGAATTATTTCACTATCGAGGAGTTGATACAGCTGAATGATGAGAGAACTGAGATTATTCGTCTATTGTTATTAGAGATAAGCAGAATAAATTATATGCTACATATTACAGAAAAACTCCCTCTGATGAATTAATGGAAGTAGCAAACTATCTATATGAAATGTGATACACAACTACTAATATGGGTATAGAGAAAAATGGTGTATGACAAGCTAGTATTATATGTGCGAAGAAATACTACTGGTTCGATAATGTGTATAGACAAGAAGTTTATGACGAAAAAACACAAAAGAAAACAAGTAAGATATGATTCCATACTGGAAGAAATAGAAAATCTATTATAGAACTATTTGTTGCTCTAATTAGGAATTGAGATATGGATGAGTTCGATGATAGACAAAAGAACGAGATGTACGGATTCGTATACTGAACTAATAATAAACCTATGGCAGAGAAAGGTGCACATGATGATTTTATTATGTGAGACGTTATTTGTTGTTGGATGATAGAGAGTAGACCGTACCTATAGTTTTACATTATTATTACATATAAAATGAATAAAACTTGAGCATGACTAAGAGCATTTTTCTTTTGATTTTTATGAGCACATCATTTCTATCTTGGACAGTACTCGTACTGAATTATCTATATACTATTCTGTTGGACATTATTACCAAGTGTATTCTCTTTGTTCGAAGCGATAGAGTTTTGGAGCATGACAGAAGATGAATTTAATAAAAGGTACAAAAAATCAATATCATAATCATATAATTTAATTATACTGATAATAATTATTTCTTATATTCATTATATGGCTCTAAGAATGACACCAGAACAGCAGTCTACACTATTTAAGCAATGAATGCTTAAAAAGTACCAGACTAACGAATATATAAGAGATAAGAATAATCCTAATTTTGTATATATCAAAGATAAATTCTTTGCTAACGAAAAAATAGAAAAGATTGCAACATTGGTTGTTGGTAGTTGAATGTTTCTTACTGTTGGTTCTGTATTCGCTAGTCGTGTTGGAAATCCAACTGTGAAAGTTGAACAAGATAGTAAGTTGGATTGAGATATGCCAGTTAATAAATGGGTAAAGGATTATTGTAGTATCTGATTCGCTTGTATCGGTCTAGCAGTAGATGAGGATTGAGTGTTTTCGCTCGTGCATGTTCCTGCTGAGAGTTTTATTATTCTGGACGGAAATTATACAACAATTACAGTATACGAAAACGATAATAACAGAGATGATAATAGTGTATATATTTTAGTTAAAACATTCTTTGATAACTGAACTATAGAAAACCAGTTATATAAAAAGAATGGTTACTATCTCGCAGATAAATCTTCTGTAAACACAAACTTCACTCTGGATAATGCTGAAAAAGTATGACTGGAAACTATAGAACAAACTAAAGAATTAGAAGAAATAGAAAATATAGGTATGGAAATTAATCCATTACAACTCGTAATTTACGATAAAGAATATTTTGACCAATGAAAAGAAGTATCATACTTTATTGAAATACAAGATACTGTATTCTCTATGGATAGAAAAGAAACAATGTTTGATACGCAATATCTACAATATGTTGATGCTTACGTTCTGATGAAGAATATAAAACTTCCAGAAAAACTTATGAAGAAATACTCTGACTGAATTAAATTGGATTATGCTAGTTTTGGAAAAACATTTGTTTCAAGTGATGATAAGGCAAGTATAGAATTTATTAATAATACAAATGCTTTATTGAAAGAAGCTAAGGAACAAAAACCAGATGATATAGGTAAAATTTCTGCTATTACTTCTATTCCTATGGAGTTCTTAGGAATGGAAACTAATGAATGAGCAATATGAGAATGAAGTAGATTATTAAAAATGTCTGTTTTCATATCCAAAATAGAACATATTAGAAAAGAGATAGATAAAATTATACAACCAATTATTCAAGAGATTGATGAAGATGCACAATATATTCGACCAGATATATTCCCTAAGTCTGCAATGGATAAGCTAGAAGAAGTTAGCAAGGCAAAGAGTGAATGATTAATGTCGCATAAACTCGCAATAATGAAGTACCAAAACATCTCTCCAGAAGAAGCAGATGCACAACTGATAGAAATAACAGGAGAAACACCAGAACCAGTCGTTATTGATAATGAAGAAGATTTACCTCCTAACGATAACGAGAATGAAGAAGATTAATATTTCTGATGTAATAAGTCCATTCTCTGATACATTCAATGCAGTATATGAATGAATGAGAAATAACAAGGATTTGTTTATTAAAATTAATTTGCTAATGTATGGATTAATAGTTTGATTGCTTATACTGAGATTGTTCGGACTTGTGTAGTTCGAATAATCAACTGTATGAATCGTCATACAAGTTTCCTCTTGAACTTATCAAGTTGTCGCTTTCATTGTCGGCGTTATGACTTTGCTGGCTCCTTATAGCCGTCATTTATATTGTAATTATTATTCATGTGAGAATTATCACCGGAAGTTATCGCTACATTACCTCAAGAAGCACAAGACCACATTGCTCAGTTAGCTACTGAGAATGAAAACAAAGCTTGAGCATTAAAGGAAATGAGAGATAAAAACAAAGAGTTATCTACTGGAGTGAGTGTAATGGATGATGCTACAAAAGCTGAACTCGATGAACTTAGAACTTTCAGAACTTCTGTAGAAACTGAGAAAACTACTCAAGAAGAAGCAGATGCACTAAAGAGATGAGAACACGAAACAGTTATTGCTAGCAAGGATGCGAAAATTACTGAATTAGAGTGATTAGTAACAGACTTAGGTGGTCAAACTACATCTTATGCTGAAATGTTTGGCTCTATGGTTAGTTCGCAATTAGAATTAATTCCAGAAGCTGAAAGAGAAGCTGTTCAAGTTGTTTTAGACAATACACCAATCTGACAGAAACTTACTGTTGTTGGAAAATTTGTTGAACTTCATTGAGGTGTTAATAAAAAAGGTGTAAGTCCAACTGCTCCATGAAAGAGGACTACTGTCACTGACGATAGCGAATATAAAAGAGCAATCGCAGAATGAAATGTGCAACTAGCTATGAAACTAGCACCTACTAGAAAACTTAGGTAAAAATTCTTTTTAATTTATTCATTTTAATCAGATGTCTATAGATACAACTACAAACGTACAAGACAGTTATTCACATGCTCCTATCGCAGTTAGAGATTTAACAACTGCATTCGAGATGATTCAGAAACAAAGACCTGCTTTAATTATGTCTGCACTTCCAATTCTTGGAATGCCTGCTACTAATGTTAAGCATGAATGGTTGAATGATACTGTTGCTCCTACTGAGTGGACATTGACTGGTGCTTATACTGCTGCTGACGGTGATTTTACTGTTGCAGATAGTGATGCTTTCAATGTTGGTATGATTCTAGAATTTGAAGATGCTACAACTCAGAAGACACCTAATATGACTGCTACAGTTACTGCTATTACTAATGCTACTACTGTTGCTATCACTATGAGTGGAACTGATACTAATCTTGCTAATGGTTCTACTGTAAAACTTATTGCAGACCCTAGAGAAGAAGGTAGTTCTAAGACTGGTAGAAAACAAACTATTCCAGTTGCAGCAGAAAACTACACTCAAATCTTCTCTAAATTGGCTGAAATTACAGGAACTCAAGCAAGTGTAAATACTTATGGTAACGTAGACTTGTCATACCACGAACAAAAAGCATTGATGGAAATTCTTTACGAACTAAATCAATCTGTTATTTCTGGTAAGGGTAATCTTCCTACTAATAATGCTACAAAGAGAACAATGAAAGGTATCAGACAATTAATTGTTGATGCAGGAGGTTTACTAGATGCTAGTGGTTCTGCTTTGAGTATTGATTTATTCAACTCTGCTATCCAAAAGGGTATGAATGCAGGTGCTTTAGATTTAAATACTGCAATCGCTAATCCTGCACAAGCTAAATACTTTAGAAAATTGAATGATTCTGGAGATAATCCAGTAGTTACTCAAGATTCACAAGTTGCAGGTAACTTTGTAGAAGTATTTAAGAATGAATTAGGTGGTATTTCTAAAGTATTCTACGATAGAAATCGACCAAAAGACAAGATTGCTATTGTTGATATCAACCAAGCAGGACTTGTTCCATTGCAAAACAGAAGTTTCTTTGCTAAGGATGCTACTCAAAACGGAGATGATGCAGAATCTAGTAGAATTATTGGAGAATACACTCTACAGTTAAAGAACGCATCTACTCATGTTCTTATTGATAACTTAGAAGTTGTAGCTTCATAATTTTATTAGCATCTCTTTATTTTTTGATTAAATTCCTATGTTGGAAATGATACCGTTAGAAGCTGATATAAAAGTTCCTGAAATTAAAATTCAATTAGATTTAATGTGAGTTGATTACTCAGAAGCGAAAGTCAAGAAAGACTTATATGCTTTATTGTTGGAAGCAGGTAAGAAACTGGAAATTCCAGTAGCAGAACCTACTGACGATACAGATAAAGATGCTCCTGCTTCTTCTAATTGAGTTACATTTGTTGCTCCTATTCCAATGAGTGTATGGGTAATGAATAAGACTGTTAATTTTGCTGAGGTAAAACAAACAGTTAAAGGGAAAGTTATTGTTACTGGTCAGTATATTACTGATGACAAGAAAATGATAACTGCTCTTGAAAAATTAGGATATAAAGCAAAATAATTTATTTCTTTCTGTATAATTGATGCTAGGTAATGTAAGATATATCACAGCAACTATTGCTAAGGAAAATACTACTGTTGATACCATAAAAACTATAGAAGATACAGCAGTAAATATTCTTATAGTTCAAGCACAACTTATGATAGACTGATACCTAGAATATATTAATGGTATATCTGTAAATGAAGATACACTCTACCCTGTATATGATGCAGATTGAGTTACTGAAACAGATGTACCACTTGGTATACAACAGGCGACAGTTATGGTTGTAGATTGGATATATAATAGCAATGGATTTGGTTCTGTATGAACTAACTGAGAAATATCGGAAGAAAAGACTTGACCACATACGGTAAAGTATTCTGAACAATACCTAGCTGATTTACAGAAAAAATGATTACCGGCTTATATCGTAAATATTCTAGATAAATACAAACTATCTTTATTTTCCAATGTGATATAATGTTTCTTCCTCATACATGCAATGTTTATAGTATTGGTAGTACAAAAATTAATGGTGCTACTCGTGAGGGTAAAATCCCACTTCATACTTGAATTAAATGTATGTTCTATAGGAAGAAAAATATATCTCTGACGGATACTGGTATTTCCAGAAATACGAACGTTGCTCAATATGATGTAATACTTTGATGAGTTGCAGATGTAAAGGACTGATACATTGTTGAGTTAATCGATAAGAGTATTGGAAGTTTATGAGACTATCGTGTTCATTCTGTAGATATAAACTATTCTCTCAGAAAAAATTCTTTAGATAACATTCATTTTACTTGTTCTAAAATATAATGTCTAAATTTGACTTAGTAATAGACATTAATACTGATGCTCTTGCTAAGAAAATTACTAAGCATTATGAAAAAAGAATTATGCAATGAATGAAACATGCTATGAGAATATTATTTGAGGAATTAAAGTTACTTACTCCAGAAAGAACAAGAGAAATGCTTAACTCATACGAGATATTAAATGTTATTAAAGTGTGATGAACGTATATTGGAAGTGTAGTAAATAATGCTAGTCATGGTATATATGTAGAGTTTGGTTCATCTGGAAAAACATTTGATTATCATAAGCCTGCATGAGTACCTTTCTATTCTTGAGTAGGAAATAGGACTTTCGCTAGGGCTATGGATAATAAGAGACAAGAAATGGTTGCTATTATTTCACAATATATCTCATGATAAAAACACTTACTCTCACAGATGTTTACAATACGTTAAATGCAATATCTGATATAACAGATGTTGTAGAACTTTACTCTATGAAACCTAGTTGAAAGGAAATAGAGAAAATTTCTGATAAAACTTATTGTTGGATATCTATTATTAGCAATAACAAAAACGTTTCTACAAATACATGATTTATTACAGCAAGAGCAAGAATTTCGTTGAAAATAGTCGCTCCAGAACAAACATCGGTATTGGGTACTGAAAATTCGAGCGATTTAATAGACAATGTTATTGATGTGATAAATAATGCTATAGTGGACGAATGATGTACGAAAATTGCTAGTTTTGGTAACGTTTGATGTATGTGAGTTGTGGAATGAGAAGCAACACCTATTCTCTATACTCCAAATGATAGGGCTAGTAAATCGAAAGACTATTTTATTTCCTATGTTAGCAAAAATGGCTAAGGATAAAAAAGTAATGACTGCTGATTCTACAGACTGAGAAGTAGTAGAAAAAAGTGCTAAGAAAGAAACTAAAAAATGTTATACTTTCTTAAATAATGTTAGTGTAACAGAGGGTAATGTACATTATCCAAAATGAAGTAAACAAAAATTTACTGATGAGCAGGCAACTGTATTCAGTAGGAACGTTATACTTACATGTAAATATAGCAAAGGAAAGAAATTATGAGTTGATTGTTGATGCTAATTTTATTAATTAATTTATTGTCATGTCTGTTAAAACCGTACCAACAGCATATACAGTAGCAGTTTGAGGAGATTTATATCTTGCTGAAACTTATACTGATATCACTGCTTTACTTACCACTTGGGATAAAACCAATGGTTCAGCACTTAGAACAAGTGTACTTGGAGAAAACTGGAGAGAAATGTGAATTATTTGAGGATTCGAAGTATCTCATGTTGTTGAGAATGAATCTGAAATTAAAGCATTAAACTGTTGAGTTTGAACATTTATGAGAACAGCTGAAAAAAAAGCTAATTTTACAACTACTATGTTGGAAGTTAACAGACAAGATGTTGTTGCTCAAATACTTGGTGCTGACACAGAAGCAGTTTCTGGAACTCCTAACGAAGCTATCATGTGATATGCTATGGAGAAAGACCAGATTCCATTTGCTTCATTCCTATTTGTATCATGTGTATATACAGATTCTGCAACTGGTAAATTTCATAGAGATATAATCGCAGTAGCGAAAGGGTCTCTAGGTTCTGACTTTGTAGAGAAGTATATTAAAGCAGACGATACTTTAGAATGAGCAGAAGTTACTATCAATGGTGACTTAGGTGGTTTCTATCAAAAATGGGTATTGTCTGGAGATACAGAATCAGATGTTGAAGTTTCAGTTACTACTATATAATCAATGTTGAAACATCCAGAAAAAAATATCTATATTTATAGAATACCAACTATACATGGAGACGTTTTTCTGAGTTTTAAACAGGCTTCTGCACAAGAAACCAGAGATTATACAGATATGGTTACTGCAGTTACACTTGATGAATCGTTATTACCAGAAATTATATCATACTGGAGCATATTCTTTGAAAACTCTTTTAATAGAGTGGAGAATAAGCGATATGCTCCAATTTGGTATGTAAAAAGAATGGCAAAACACGCATTTATATACCATTTATTTGAGGATATACAGTTTAAAGTTCATAAACCTTACAAAAGTGTATATGAGTGACACAAGATACCGTCTATGACTTTTAAGGACGGAAAAGAAACAAAGAAACAAAGGATGTGAATACTCACAAGATTGGAGAAAAATATATCTGATTATACATGAACTCCTGTGTATAGGATATATCTGGAATATACACTAGAACAAATTGGATTTTATCAAGATTGTCTTACTTGGGATAGCATGGAAATGTTTGATGAGTGAAAAATGCTAAATGATAAAATAAAAGTTGAGCAATGAATGTGACTTACTACAGAACAACAACAACAATTAGAATATATTAAGAGACATTCAACTTTTAAATCAATCAAACATGGTATTTGAGGAAAAGATAAAAGCTAGTCTAGTAGTATGATTGGATAATAACTCTCTAAAATGAGCACTCGATAAATCGAAAGATGATATTGAATGATTTAAGAGAAGAATTTCTAGTTCTGCATGAATAAAACTTGCTACAAACCTCGCAGACCTAAGATTAAAATTAAAATGATTAAAAACTGATTTTAAAAAGGTTACAAGTCCTAAAAGAAAACTAGAAATACAGTCTAATATAGAAGTAGTTAAAAAACGTATTACTCAAGCAAATAGAGAACTGAATAATTTTGCTAGAACTGGAGATAAGACACAGAGTGTTCTTGGAAAAAACTTTACTTCTATGAAGTCATGATTTGATTCTGTATGAGCATCCATTAAAAGTGCTTTCTTGCAATTATTTGCAGTAGCAACTATTATTCAAAAAATTACAGAAGCATTTCAGTTTGCATCACAAATAGAAGATTTAAGATGAGCATTCGATAGACTAGCAGGTTCTACAGAAAGAGCAGATGCAATATTGAAACAGTTGAGAATATCATCACAAGGAACAGTATCTGATTTAAATTTAATTAAAAGTGCTAATAAATCTCTTGCTCTTGGTGTTGCTACTGATGCTGAAAGTATTGGTACATTATTAGAAATAGCTAGATTAAAAGGTAAAGCATTTGGACTTACTACAACAGAAGCATTTAATGATATAGTTACAGGTCTTTGACGTGCATCTCCATTAATTTTGGATAATCTTGGTATTGTTATTGATGCGAGTTCTGCGAATGAAGTTTACGCAAAATCAATTGGGAAAACCACTAAAGAACTTACTAAGTCAGAAAGAGCACAAGCACTTACAAATGCAGTAGTGAAACAAGGTAAAGAAGAAATGGAACAAGCAGGAGAAGTAGCATTATCTACATCTGAAAGGTGGGCAAAACTATGAGCAACATTTGATAATGTTCTTACATCTGTTGGTAAATGATTAGTATTCTTCATATTAAAATCTATTTCTTGATTTAAATTATTTACTTCTAGTTTATGAGTAGCATTACAAATATTATGAAATTTTATAAGAATCACACTTGCTACTGCAGTTGATTGAGTAAATAGAATACAGAGATTTCTTTCTGGAAGTGTTTCTGCATTTAGAGCAGTATGAAAAAATATTGGTTCTGCTTTTTGAGAATGAATAAGATGAGTATTAGAACTCGCTATAAACTGAGTAATTAGACTAGTTGAATGAGCAATAAACACACTATTGATATGAGTAAGGGCAATATCTAAGTTACCATGAGTTAGAGACCTTTTTTGATGAGATTGAATCCAGAAACTAAAATTCGATAGGGTAGATTTTTGAGTAGAATTTGATTTTGTTAATGTGTGAGATGCTTTCTCTGAATGATTATGAGGAATAGAAAAAACTAGTCATGCAATGGATGCGTTTAGATTAAATACAAAACTTACTTGAAATGCTATAGATGATGCAGGAGATGCTTTAAAAGATTTCAATTCTATAAAATTCGGAGATACATCATGATGAGTTGCTACATGAGTTGCGTGATGATTATGACTTGATGATGATAGTACAAGTTCTGGTTGAGGTGGTTCATCTGGAGAGAGTGCAGAAGAAAAAAAGAAAAAAGAATTAGAAGAATTAGAAAAACATCTTGAGAGTGCAAGAAAAAAGAGAGAAGCATTATTTGGGAAAGTAACAGACAATTTAATAAAAAAAGCTACACTAGATGCAAAAGATTGATTGGATATATTAGAATGAGCGATTGACGATAATATAAAGAAAAGTGAAACTCTAATTAAGAATTTAGAAAGCGATATAAAATTATTAGTTTCTGAGATAGCAAAAATTAGCTGAGAAATATTAAGTGCAAATAATTCTCTCTTGGAAAGGTATGTCGATATTAAAGCAGAACTTCAAGAATGAGATTTAGAGAGTGATGTAGAAAATAAATTAAGAGAAGAACTTAAATTATTGGAAGCTAATACTGATGCAGAAGAAAGAAAAGAAGCATTGAGACAAGCATGATTATCTGAAACACAAGCACTCTTAGAAAAAATAGAACAACTAGAATTAGATAAAAAAACAGCAGAAGAAAAGATTGTTGAACTTGAAGCACAAAAAGAAGCAGAAAAAGTTATACTAGAACAGTATCAACAGTTTAGAAATGAGATAGAAGAAAGTTATACTGCTATTGTAAGAGCAGAAAGCTTTAAAAGGAGAGATGTAATAGCACAGGAAGCAGAAAAGATGAGACAACTCATTGCACTACAGAAACAAGCATGATTTAACGCATGAACTGCTGATGTAGCATGACAATCAACAGTAAACGATTCTAGGTCTGTTAATAACATATTTAATACGACTGTGAATAGTCAATCTGATGAGAATAAATTCTTGAGTAAAGTTGCAGATGCTTCTGATAATTTATCTTTAGGTAATAAATAACATCTATGTTCAATAATCAAGAATTTAATAGTTCTCCTTTCAATGAGATAGTCAAGCAAGATATTTCTCTTGGGATTATATCCTACTGAGATTATCTATTTGATTTGCCAAATTTTGTTATAGACCCTCAATGATTGAGTGACATGGATAGTATATTTAATGTAAGAATGACAAAATCTCCTATAGCATCTAGAGATGGTGCGACATTAAATTCATATCATCTAAACAACAAAACTATTACAATTTTTGGACATATTATTTCAACAAATAGAACTGATTTAGAAGAACATATAGATATCGTTAAAAGAGCATTATTAGATAACGATAAAACTCTTAAATATACAAGATTTGACTGAAAGGTATTACAGACAAATGCTAATATGACTTCTATGAATTTTTGAACTAAACAATGCAATGATAATTTCGTTTCTCTGGAAGTAGTGTTTGAGTTATTGGATTGAAAGTTTTTTGAGCAAACAACAAAAGAATGGATTTCTAGTAATGTTTCATCTAGTAAAGTTGCATCTGTAGATAATATATTTTGACACAAAGAAAGTCTTCCAAAAATATTCGTTACATTTAATTATGCAGAGAACTGTGAAAATCTTTTCTTCTCTATTTGAGATAAGGAAGTATTTCTCAATCAAGTATTTAGCGAATGAGATATAGTTCAAATAGATACAAAAGATGTAGATGTATTATATAATTGAGTTGGTGGTCTAGATTGGGATTGAGAACTACCAGTTTTAGATATATGAGTAAATCAAATTGAGATATCACTAGATTGAATATTTAGTGTTAATTTATCTATTATACGAAATCCTACTTATGTCTAGTAAATGAAATAAGGAGTTGTTAGTAAAATGTTATGAAAAAGACTGAGTTACTTTCAAGAAAACTGTTAGTTGAAAGTATCTCGCCAGTCTTATAAATTTTTCTAAAACAATTAATTATTGAAACTGACCTTTGAATTTTCGCTATGGAGTGAATTATAAAAAAATGTTTAATAAAAGTGTAACTGAAACATCTTACGAAAGGTTATTATGATACTGAGATTGAACTCCTGTATGAAGTGTTACTGTATGAGATTGAATAGATATGCCTTTGAACGCATACTTAGATTGTGGGAATGATAGCAAGTTTCAAATAACAGATGCAGACCAATGATTGACAGTATGGGGGCGAATATCATCATCTTTATTGAGCTGAAATAGAACTGCAATATATAATAAATATAAAACTTCTTGAAACCAATGAGCATTTATGTTAGACAAATATAATTGAAATGTGAGATTTTTTGTTTCTTCTAATTGAAGCTCTTATTCGTATGTCCAATCGGCAATATTAGTTGATACTATGTATTTAGTTATGTGAGTGCTGAAAGATTGATATATATATTTATACATAGACAATGTGCTTGTGGGTAGTTCTGTTTATTCTAGTTCTATAATACATAATTCTACAGCTAATTTAGAAATTGGAAGAACATTTGAAAATAGAACTGATGATATGACTTTTTGGCAATGATGAGTAATAAATAGATGAATAACTGACGAAGAAAGAAATGCTATATGGAATGTATGACATGAATGAAATATATGATATATGGAATGACTAGTAGCACATCATAATTTTAATAAATACGAATGAACTGAATCTACTCCTACAAATTTTCCTAATGCTTATCCAGACAACACAAAAAAAGAACTAGTAATAGATAATATATTTGAGATAGAACATGCTAATATAATAAAAGTTTTCGACCCTTCGCAAAATGCTATAACAAAGAAATATTATTACAGTACGTTTGTTTTTGATTGAACAAACGATTACATAAAAACAGATACTACTGTAAGTGCTACACCATACAACGGTACAGTAGTAGGTTGAGTTACAGTTGTTGATGGGGCTATTGTTTTTGATGGGAGCAGTGGTTACGTGGATATATGAACACAATCGGCGACAACTGCCATGAGTATATGTCTTGATATAACTCCTAATATGAGTGGTAGCGATAGAATACTAGGATTTGGTAAAACACTATTACAGTTAAGCAACACAAATGTAGTACGGTCTCCTGATATAGATACTTCCTCTGAAACTTTTACAACAGCAATATCTAATTGATCTTCTATAAATATAGTTTTAACTCAATCCTGAACGACAGCTAACCTATATATAAATTGAATACTAATTGAAACTAAAACATGAATTACATCTATAGATACTGCTAGCAGGGCATCAACTCTATGAGCCTACTCATGAGGTAGTCATTATAATTGATCTATTAAATCTGCTAAACTATACGACAAAGTACTAACAGCAACAGAAGTAACAAACTCATACAACTGAACAGAAATAACAGACTGACTAGTACTGGACTATAACGCCAACTATTTTGCATGAACAGCATGAACCCCTACATCATTCTACGACATCAAACCGTTCACTCCTTATACACCTGTAGTAATTAGTGCTTGGTTTAGGTTAGGGGCTGATCAGACATTAGCTGAAATAGTATGCTTACCTTACGGAGAGATCTATATATGAGCAGTATCTAATACAATAACAACAGAGTATACATCAAGTTGAGCCAAAGCATCATCTTATGTTATACCTTCTTGAGACACAGACTTACATAATGTTGTTTCAGTAATTTGAATGGAGTCTTGAAACTGGCGAACAAAGATATATATAGATTGAGTATTACAAGATTCTGATAATCATGCGTCAGCTTGACCTATAACATCTTTGCAAACATATATTACTTTATGAGCGGAGGATTGAGCTACTCAACTTTTCGACTGAGAAATAGGAAACGTCAAAATACTAACATTTACAGACATGCCCACAGATGCACAATGTATAGAACTATATGAAGATAAAGTAAACGATATTTTCACTCCATTACATGGATATAAAAGGGCTACATGAACTACCGTAAATGATGAAATATGAAATGTAGATGCAACATTAATTAATTGAACCACATACGAAACTATCGAATACGATACTTCACTATGAGTAAGTATAGAGAACTACAAAAAAACTGTTATTCCTAAAACGATATATTCTTGAGTTGTTATTTGACTAGATAAGGTAATTTCTACTAGTGGAGAGTATGTCGATATAAAGTGTATGTGAGAACAGTATTTTATGGTAAAAACACTTTATGTATCATGATGAGTTAGAGAATTTAATAAAACTGATGACCCAAAAGATATATTACAAGATATACTGTGAGTAGTAAATACTGTTCATTGAACTAGGTTTTCTTGGAATGTAGATTCTATGGTAAATTTTGGTTCTGACATAAATATTGACTTCGATAACGATACTTGCTTCTCTGCTATGAATAAAGTTTTGGATAACGTTAATTATTACCTAACAATCGACTGAGAATGAATTGTATACTTTAAACCTTATGCAAGTTCAGCTAAACACAGTCTAACGTTCAGAAATGAGATTTCAGAATTAGAAATCAAAGAGAATAGCACCAATTTATATAACGATATTATCCTAGCATGGGATTCTGCAACAAATACTTGAAATGATTCTGATTCAGTTACAAAATATGGAACACTAAGTAAGTTTATAAGTGATTCTACGATAAAGGATTCTGATACTGCTGATGAAAGAATATTAGCAGAACTAGATAAATTATCTAAGCCAAGTTCCAATATTAGAATATTGGTAAATAATAATTATCATCTTGAAACACTTGAGGTATGAGATATAGTTGAAATAAAGAATACTAATTTAGTGATAGATAAGTTGCCTATACAGAAAATTAATTACAATCAAGATTCAGCAGTTATATACATAGACGGATATACAAGTTTGGAAAAATCACTATCCAGTATATAATCAATATCATTATTTACAAATATATATATATTAGAGATAATACAGTTTAATTTATTTACTTAATTTCTTAATATTATGGCATTAGCAAATTACAAAACTAAGGACAACGTACAATGACAGTTTCTTGTGTGAGTAAATAGTATTGAAACATCTTTTGTAGTAAAAACATGACAAGGGTCAAGATACCCTAGTGAATACCCATATATATGTACTGCTGAAAAAGTAGATTCAGAAGATGTGGTTATTTGAAGGGAAAAAGTTCTAGTAACAAATAGGTCTTGAGATACGATGACAGTTACAAGATGATTCGATTGAGATACTCCTCTTGATTTTTCTGCTGATGACTATTTTTCTCTTTATGTAACATCTGCAATACCTAAAGACCAATATGATGAATTAGAAAGATTAGAAGAACATAAATTAGATATAGAAACATATAATAATACATGAAGAAACAACCTTACTCCTAACAGTATTATATATGTTAATGATGATTGAGATGAAGAAATGACTACACTATGAAATGCTTGAAATTATCTAAAGAGTAATTGAGATTGAAATGCTCCAAGTTTCTCACAAATAACTGCATTACCTCGATTCTTTGGAGATTGAAGTGATTGAGAGTTAGATTTAGTTAGTTGAACTACTAATTTAAATCCTTGACAACTATATAATTATAGTGAAATAAGTATAGCTTCATGAGCAAATCTCTGATTAGCATCAGACTGAATCTTATTCATAAGATGTAATGGTAATTGTCATATAGACGGTACTATAAATGTAACAGGTAAGAAATGAGAAGCAATAAATACTTTCTTTGAAAAAATAAATTTAAGTGTATGAAATAAATGAAGCTGATGAAATGGTTGAGATTCTTGAAATGCTGATGGATGAGCATGATGAGATTGATACGGTTGATGAGGTGCATGATGAGATTATGCAAGTCAGTATTGATGAAATGGTGGTGACTGATGAACACCATGATGAGTATGAGGTACTGGTGCAACATCTTGATGAGCAGGATGAATTTCTGCTTGATGATGAGGTTGATGAGATGGTGCGTGATGAAATGCTTGAGCAGGATGAAATGGTGGTGATGCTTATTGAAATAATGGTATATGAGGTTGAGCGAGAAGATGAGGTTGAGGTTGAGCAGGTGGTATGCCATGAGATTTATGATGATGTGTAATAATTATGGCCAAATCTTTTACTGGTACTTGAAGTATTATCTGTAAATGAACTAATTGAACACCATGAGGTAACGGTTGAGCAGGTGGTACTAGAGATGGTTCATGATGAGGTTGATGAGCATGATGAGGTTGATGAGCATGTGCAGTTATAGGATATGAAAATATATTTTTATGAAGTATTGATGTTTCTTGATGAGCATGAGGATCATGATGAACATGAGAAAATAATTGAACATCTTGATGAAATGGTTCATGATGAGAATCTATTAATACAAAAATATTTGATTATTCAATATAATTTATTTATTTATAATATTCTATCATGAAAATAGAAATAAACGACAATGGAAAAGCGATTATTACTTCTACTTTTGAGAAAACAAACAAAGTAGATGCTATTAAATTATTCGATAGAATAAGTGAAGAAACAAAATCACTAGAGTTTTCTAGAGATGAAATAGAGAAAAAAATTAAGAAGAATAAGAAAATGATATCACTTATGGAAGACAATAAAAACTTTAAAAAGTTGTATAAAAAATCTAAAAAAGATAATGACTTACTGGAAACAGTTGAGGAAAATAATGAAGTAATAGAAGAAATACTTGATGTAGAAGAAACGCAAGAAAAAGAGGAGGAAAATATAGATGTACTTGAAGAAAAAATTGATGAAGAAAAATAATTTTATTACTTATCGATATATATGGAAAACATAACACAATTGATATTCTTAGCTTTATGATAACTAATGTGACTTGTTATATTTTTTATTGATAGAAGATACCCAGACGGAGAATGTTTCTCAAGTAATTACTCATTGACTTTCAAGAGTTCCTACGAGAATAACATTAAGTGACTATCGAGGAGGAACGCTCGCATAGAATTGTGACTTCCTACGAAGGAAATAGACGCGAAAATTCAAGAGCTGAAAGCATAATTTTATCCATTTATAATATCCAAGATGACGGAACAAGTATCAGCGACAATCTCAGTTATAGAGGGAGTAGACGTAACAAGAGTGATTACGTTTGTGAAAAATTCAGTAGCAATAGATATAACGTGACGAACTATATATTTTACTGTAAAAGCTAGGGATGATTTCTCAACGGACGATTCCTCTGCTATTTTCAAAAAAAATATCACTTCTCATACTAATCCGTTATCTTGAATCTCCTCTTTGGTTATCGACGCGAGTGATACAGACGATCAAGATCTCGGAGAATATAAATATAATTTCCTTTTGAAGGACGGATCGGGGAAACTACAAGCGACGAAGAGAGGAGTGTTTGAAATAATCGAAAACGTCACTCAAGTATCAGCATAGTTTTATCTTTACAATCAGCATTATGTCACTAGGGGATATTGAAATAGAAGTAGTAGAAGAGTCTATTGAAGTTACTGTCGAGAAAGCTCCAATAACTTTTGAAATTCAAGAAACTTGACCGGCAGGAAGAGACGGATCAGACGGAGCTACTTGACCGGCAGGGGCAGACGGAGCTACTTGACCGGCAGGGGCAGACGGAGCAGATGGAAATGATTGAGCTGATTGAGCTGATTGAGCATGAGTCGATGCAGTGCCTTGTTGTTTCCAAACATTGACAGTCTCACAAGTGAGTGGAGCAAAAACCATTGTCACGATCGATGCAACAACCATCGCAAATGCAAATGCAACACTCTCAGCAAATGGGATCGCACTCTCACAGGCTTGAGTGTATTGTGTATCGTATGCAATGATCCTTGATGATGATGGAACAACAGGAGTAACGAGACAAAGAGTTGATGCCTATATGGAACTTGATGCAAGTTCTGTTGCTCAATCTTATTGTTGAGTATACACGAGAGAGTTATCAGGAGGATCAGGGATCTCAGCAAGTTTCCTTGTTGATGTGCCAACTGATTGAGAGTTGAAATTGTACATTGATGGAAAAGAGACAGCACCTGATCTATCAATCGAAAATGTGCAGATCAGTATCCATCGTGTATCATAAATTTTATATTTTGCCAATGATAGTATGATTAAGTTGATTTTCTCTGTGTTGCTCATGGTTGTTGCGGTTGTTTTGTTTCGTATCCTCTGAGTGATAGTTTTTTTATATAATGACATATAGGGCACATGGAGAAACTACGAGCAGAGCATACAGACACAATCCTGACAGGTGCAGTGATTGTCTTTTGAGCGGTGGTACATGCGACAGCTCAGTTGAAAGTTGCAAGAGATACAGGGGTCGCATTTTCATGGATCGACTATATAATTTTGGTACCAATTGCAATTTTTGCATGATTATGTTTTTGATTGGTTGCTTCTCTTTTTTCAAGTGATCAAGTGCGGATCATACTGTCATCAGCAATTGGTGCTTTCATGGGGATTGCTTGACTCAATAAATTGGCGAGTATATTCTTGGAATCTATAGCATCAAAAGCTCAATGAGCAATTGGAGCACAAACAAAAGCAAGAGACATTTTATCAACTGAAAAAGACCAAGATGAGAAAGGAGATCAGGAGTAGTTTTTTGAAACACGTCAAGGGGAGGGAAATTTTCACAGCAATCATTGTGATGTTTCTCTTGAGTTTCTGTGCAAACCTTGCCTCTGACTCAGTACAAAAAATGTATGAGGATCGATCTCCTGTATCACGATGGTTTGAGTACGAAAGCATTGTCCCTGATTACTATGGAGAGGATCAACACTTTCAGAAATGAGAGACATTGAGATTTGAGTCCAAAGTGATAAGAAAAAAATCAATATACATGGCACGACAGGACAGAGCCTATTGCAAACAAAATTGATCGACTGTAAAATATCCAATGCAACTGCGACCTGAGCAAGGTTTTGAGTACATGGATAATGGAAAGAAAAACACATCATGGAAATACTACGTTCCTATTGAGGAGAAAGCCACATCATGCAGGATGTGTGGGACATCGATTGGATATACACCACTCTGATATGAGAAACACATCCCATACTGCATCGATTGGTTTGAGGTCAACAAGTAAAGTTTTTATACTTTCAATATATTATAAGGGTATGTCCAATATTATGAATACCGTGCAAGAAACAAGAAATATGGAGCGAACCATTCAAGATCAGTAGTCTTTAATTTATTATTATATACTTATGACATTCATAAAAGAAAACTTACCACGATTAACAAGCAGTACAAGATTAGTTTTGCTTACTTTTTCAGGTGTTTTATGATTCGCTACAGTTTGGGCTTTAGTGAATGCTAGTGAGTTTTTCCCTGATATATTCACAGGTTTTATGACAAGTATCGGTGCAGTAATATGATTCTTCTTTGGGCAGAGAGATGTAGAACATAAGACGTTTGCAAAGGTACAACAAAACAAAGACGACACTTTAGCTCGTTTACAAGCTGTGAATGGGTAATAGAGATATAAACCTACTCACAGAAAGAACAAGACAGAAATGGCTTAGTTTTCAAGATGATGTAAGTAATTATACTGAATACGAGATATTCCTTACTGACTGATTTAGGACTGCAGCAGAACAGAACGCATTATATCAACAAGGAAGAACTACTCCATGACCTATTGTGACTTACGTTGATTGATATAAGTATATAAGCAATCATCAGCTTGGCCTTGCTGTGGATATAGCTTTCCAATGAGAGGAATTATATCCAAATAATCCAAAGATACGGAGAGAGGTAGCAGACATATGAATAGCTGAATGATTTGACCGATGATTTGATATACGAGGATTCGATAAACCTCATTTTCAAGATAATTGAAAAGACATAATAGTACGTGAAATATTAGTTCAAGAAGCAATAAATAAATGATACTATAATTGAGTAGAATGAGATTGAGTGACTGACAGAACTGTACTTATGACTATGAAGGCAATAGAAGGAGAAAAGCCAAAAGATATCACTTTGCAAGGTGTGAAACTTTCAGATATAGTTTTAGATTATACAGATATACCAGATTGAGCTGATGACGACAGAACGTATAAGACTATAGAAGAGAGTATGACATTACAAGAGATGAAAGCAAAGTTTCCTGTGTGTAAAACAAACTATTTTAGAAGAATACAGAAAAAACCTAAATTACAATTAGCACAAGACGAATTTGAGGAGAAAAGTAATAGATGCACATTATATGCAAATCTTGCAAGTCTAACACATTGGGGGATAGATGCCAACCCTACACAGAGAGAAAGATTATATAACCGATATCAAGAAAACTGATTCTATAAAGATTGAAAATGAGCGTCTACAATTGCAATATCTAAGTTACGGGGTAAAGCTTTGAAAGAGACATGAGTATATACTTGAAAAGTACAAACATACGTATTCAAGACATGAAGTTTTGAGTTGAATTGGCTCATGATATACCATAATTATTTTGCAGTGACTGCAACTGTATTAAGTAACCACTTTGCAAGAGATAGAAATAATGACGGATATATAAATTGAGATATACATGGCTGAAAAGTTTATTGATGACATGCCCATTGATGGTGTGCTATAAATCCGAACCTATTTCTTCGAACAAATAGCTATGCTGATAGAAGTAACAACCATTCTTTCATGAGCAAAAAACAATTATTACAATATAATTCGGAGATGAGGGCAAAAACTAAAAAATATGTGAGAGATTATTCTGCAATACACATATATTGATAGATTCACAAGTGATATGGTAAATATTCGGTGAATATATGTTGTGTGTGCGTCGTTAGCATGTGTCAAGCTTATAAATATATAGCTTGTATATTCCATGGACCTTATCTTAATTCTAACTATACAAAACATTAGATAGAGCTCTTATATGATAAGGGTTTTACTTTTGTATAGAAATATCTACTATTAAATAGAAATATATTACATAACTTAAACAAAATCAATTATGCGTAGAAAGAAAAGAGCAAGCACAAGAGGAACACAGTTAGAATTATTTAGTAGACAAGAACGAAGAAAACGCAAATGTTTTTTCAAATTCATTTGTAGATTATGGAGCAAAAACAAAAAGAAGGCAAACGAGATTATCAAAGACCACCACTTATTCATTTAATGTACTGTATCAGTATGTTTGCTCCCTACCTTAGTAGGGAGTTTTTCATTCTAGTAGGTGTTTATGTTGATAAATGTTTCCTATTACTTCACGTTCTTTTTGGCTGTATTTAAATGAAACTCAAGAATTTTCATCTCATTCTCAATCTATCCATACAAGGTTCTCTACAAAAAATATATAATCTGAAGAGAATATTCAGGTGTGTATTCATCTTACTATATCCCCCTCATAAATATCTTTGCCATTCTTATCCTTTAGTCATGTGTATTGTAATGGTATGATTCAATCATCAATCATATACTCATCTGTCATTTCTCAAGCAATAGTATTTCGGAATCTGAATTTTGGTATATTCATAGGTTATATAATAGTAATTAAAAGTTATTCTATTTATTATGATAAGATTCGCTTTTGCATTCTATGTAATCATTTAGTGGGCTACCTCTATCAAGCATTCATATAATTCATTGGTCTACTGATAACACCTTTTTAAGGGCTATATCTAACTTCTTCTCTAGCTCATCTATTCTTTTTTCTAATTCTTCTATTTTCTTCATAGGTTATATAGTAATTAAAAGAATAGTTCCTGTATGTTGTGTTGTTCTATTCATTTGTATTAGACAATAAATAAATCTTTATATCCCTTCACCGTTCTGTAATACATTTAGTGGATTCCTCCTTGGTTATCATTTTTAGTATATCGCTTACTATTTCTGTTCAGAAGAAATATGATACAATATCATTTAGCATAGGAGGGTGTCATAGTATTATATAGCTTCTTGTAAATTCTTCTATTGGCACAAAAAATGGTTTGTCGTTTCTTTCATACCATACTAAATACACTCACGTATTAGTAGAGCTTGGGTCAGACGATATTACAACCCATTCTCCTTTCTCTCCCCTAAGTTTTACTATAACTCATTCTCACTTCTTATCAGCAAAAACCTCATAGCATTTAGCATCTAGTTGTCCATCTGTTAGTTTCATTATAGTTCATAAGTATAAAACGTACCAATATTCTTCTGAACCAATACAAATGGTGCAATCAAAGCTAGAAATCAAGTCATGGGTATTAAGAAAGGTAAGTAAAAACTATTATTTAATCGTATATCATTTTTCTTTTAGATACCTAAAGAAATTGAATGTTTCTTCTTCTAATCGTTTATTTTGTTTACACCATTCTAAATAATCCTTTTTATCAATAACTTTCTCTTGCTTTGGGAAAAGCCATTTCAAATCTGTAACTAATAGTTTTATGTTTTCATCATGACATTTGAGATCACAATAATTTTTTATAATTCGTTTTGCTCAATGTTCATATTTATCCTCCTCTTTCACAAATCACAACTCAATCAATGTTTCTTCATCTCGCATAACAATAACATCATCAACTTTTAAATCACGTCATTCACTATCTTCTATTCTGTATGATGATGTCATTTTATTAGCTGTTCGTCACATGTATTCGTGTACGTATTTCATAGTGTGTAAGGTTAAATATAAAAACTATCAATTATGGTGATCGTGAGATGTTTCGTACGCCGTATCTCAACAGAAGCAGGTGAATGTGAAACATCATGGACATACAAGCATTCTTCTTTTTTTACATCCTACTTGTTTGCTAATATATTTTTTTTCTTCTAGCTCTTCTATTATTGATGCCCA
>Ga0307980_1000200_pt1 | contig 29316 bp, 62 predicted proteins | sample OrgLakmetage1060_FD_201817 | JGI IMG/M metagenome (GOLD analysis project Ga0307980, IMG submission 201817) | Saline water microbial communities from Organic Lake, Antarctica - #1060 | ecosystem: Environmental > Aquatic > Non-marine Saline and Alkaline > Saline | place: Antarctica: Organic Lake... | reverse complement strand
ATGACTAATTTCTGGCGGTAAATTTGACAAGCATTTTCTGTACAGCCAATTAATGCTAAAATAAAAGCATGAAAACTATAGAATTGACGTTTATTAAAAAGGTTGCTGATTCAGTTGATGCATTTAACAATCCAACATATACAACACAAAATATAGCTGTACCTGGTTGTTTGATAGCGCCAATTACAGAACCAACTAGCGCTAGAGAACAGCAAGCAATAGAACAATCTAAAGATCAGATCAGAATCCATATACCTAAATCTTATACTGGTGATGTTAGCAATTCTGATATTGTTTATGGCGGTAAAACGTTTCACCTAGATAGTGATAGTGTTTCTTTTATGAATGAGAATACTCCAACGCCCTGGAATCGTTATATCAGAGCTGAAAGCGTAAATGCTTAATTATGAATATTGAAGCTACAGTAATTACATGGTTAAACTCTATTCTAGATGATGGATGGATTGCATACGGTGATAAGCCAAAAGGTGAGAATGCTGAATTTGTTTTAGTTGATAGGACTGGCGGTCCTAGAGAATCAATGGTTTTAGATCAAGCAGAAATACTAATTGAAGTGTATGAAAAAAATAGCAGATCCGCAGCTAGTATTAAAGCTGATAATATAGCTGATAGAATTATTGAATTAGAAGCTTACGCTTCAAACATTACGCGCGCTAAAGTAAATTCAGTTGTTAATCTAGATGATACTGTAGATAGTTATTACAGATATCAAATTTATTGTGATGTGTTTAACAGGCGCTAGTATAAAATAGTTGTTCAGATTAATATGGTTATGTTATAGTTAGTTTAAGTCAGAAATACAGGTTACGCCCTGGAAAGGAAAGCGGATAAATGGCTGAATATTTTACAAAAGATGGTGATGAGTACAAAAAAGTAGATGATACTTTATTTACTCAATCTGATATAGATACAACTATCATGCCTGATAGATTGAATCGTGAACGCAAGAAATATGCGGATTATGATGATCTAAAAGAAAAGGCTGGTAAATTCGATTCTGTAACAGAGGAACTGAACACTAAAATTACTACAGCTGAATCTGCTAAAACAGATTTGGTAAAGCAACTTGAAAAAGCAAAGCTGGATACAGAAAAAGTAAGAATAGTGAATGAGTTTAAACTATCTGCAGATCATGAAGAATTTGTTACAGGTGATACTGTTGAAGAATTGCGCAAGAAGGCTGAAAAGCTATCACGCGGAGTTGGTACAACAAAAATTACACCTAAGAAATCTGGCAAACCAGAAAACGCAGAAACAGATTCAAAAGTTCTAGCAGGAAAATTATTTGGCAAAAAATCTGGCGATTAAATTAAATTAATTCTTAGAAGGAATAATAATCGTTATGGCAAATCCTCTTTTAACTACAGCTTTAGATCTAGCTAATCACACTGGTGATGCATGGTCTAAAAACATTCGCGGTGGTGTTCTATCCACACTAGCGCCTTCATTACCTGATATTAAAGTTGGTTCAACTGATCACTTTACATTTACAGGCACACCAAAAGCAGAACTAGTTGGTGAAGGTGAAAATAAATCTTCACAAGATGGCACACCTAGCAAGGTTACTGCTAAAACATATAAAGTACAGATCACTTACCGCTTTAGCCATGAGCTAATGTGGGAAGATGAAGATTACCAGGCTGGTATTGTTGATGGTCTAGTAGCTAATGTTGCAACTGCACTTAGTCGCGCACTGGACTTGCTAGCTATTCATGGTGTAAACCCTGCAACTGGTACTGTTTCTGCAAGTGTTAGCAACTACTTCACTAAAGCTGGCAACGGTGTTGGTCAAGTAACAGCAACCGCTGATGCTAGTGCAGATCTAGAATCTGCAGCAACACAGCTACAAGGTGCTGGTTACGTTGCAACTGGTATAGCAATGGATCCGCTATATGCAGGCGCACTATCACGTGTTAAAGATACTGATGGTCGCAAACTATACCCTGAACTTGGTCTAGGTTTTGGATTTACAAGTTTTGAAGGTCTACAGGCTGCATCTAGTGATACAGTATCTGGAAGGCAAGAGCTTGCTGCACTTGATGTTAAAGTTAAATCAATCGTTGGTGACTTTAACGCATTCAAATGGGGTGTAGCACGTGAAATGCCACTAGAAACCATTGAATTTGGTGATCCAGATGGTCAAGGTGACTTGAAGCGCACAAACGAAATTGCAATTAGAGCTGAATCAGTTCTAGGATTTGCAATCTTTGATGGCGCAGCATTCTCAGTCATTGCAGATGCCTAAACGCTAAAGCAATAGCTACAATAAAAGCCTGGTTAATTCCAGGCTTTTTTGTTTATGCTAAAATATGTACATGGTAAGAAAACAGCGCTTATTTTTTAACACTAAAACTGGTAGTATTGTTAGTGCTTTAAAGCATCAGGTTAAACGTTTACCAGAAGATTATCAAGAAATAGAATTTACTAAAAATGAATCAGGTACAGCGGTTATGCGGTTTAGGTTTAATGGCGCAACTGTAGATGTATTAGATAATACAGAAAAGGCGCTACCAAATGGCTAGTGAAACCCAAAAAACCTATATTGCTGATTTAGCTACAGTAAAAACTAAAGAGTTTAAAGAAGTAAAAGAACTTATTTTAGCAAGTGGAATTGTTTCTGATCAAGCTGAAATAGTAAATAGCGCGCAATCAATTGCACAAATAACTGATGCACTAACAGATTTGCAAGCATCACAGTTTATAGATGTTTTGATTAAATCTAAAACACCAAAGCGTGAAAACGCTTATTCATCTAAAAGAATAGATAAAACAATTGCTGCACTTGATGATATAAAAAAAACAATTGCAGCCTGGACGTTTTAAATGGATTATTCAATTTTTACTAAAACAATACTGGCAAAAGTGTTGAAGGCGTTAGCTTTAATAAATAATCCAGAAATTGAACCTGCAGTAAGGCAATTAAATCAAGAAATATTATTTAGAGAAGTTGGTCAATCAGTTTACGCTAAAATTTATGAAATGAATGCATTTGATTTTGAAATAGAATTTACTACTGGCGCAGGAATAGATGATAGATATTATGGATTGGCAAAAGTAGCAGGCGCAAGTGTTGCAACTGGCGCGCTAGGTCTTGATGAATATGTTGAAAACTATATTGATAACACAATAGGTAAAGCGCAAAAAGATGCGGTATCAAATGCGCGCCAAAGTGGTAAATTTCCTACTGTAACACGCACTGAATCATCCAGCGCTTGTGAATGGTGTCAATCTAAAACTGGCACATTTACAGATCCTGATTCTTCTATATTTGCGCGGCATGGCGGTTGTAAGGGCAAGATTGTTACAGAAGGCTTTAAATCTAGGAATGGCTTATTAGGCAATTATGCAAGTAGCTGAAATAACGCTAAATGATAATGTAATAGTTAAAAAAAATAACCGCGCTTTATGGCAAAATGAAGATGGCAGGCAAATGAGCGCGCCCAGCAAAGACTTTAAAGCCTGGCAAAAATCTGCAATGATTGAATCAAGAATGCAGTGTAGAACGCGTTTTATCAAGCCTGTTTCATTAGAAGTAATTGTATATTTTGGCACTAAACACAGATCTGATCTAGATAATAGATTAACTAGCATTCTGGATATGCTGGTTGAATGCGTAATACTAAAAGATGATAGCTGGTTATGTATACCACTGATTCAGGTGCAAGCTGAATATCGTAAAAAGAAGCCTGGCGCATTCATACGTATTACAGAGCTTTAGCATAATGTGATAAAATAAGCATATCTGATATAATAGAACTAACAATAATTTACGCTTACGGTTGCGGTAAAACTGGCTAAAAAGGATAAATATGCCAGCACAAGTGCAACCAGTAGATCCAGTAACAGAAATGCTAGAAAATGCAGCAAGTGATCTGTTAGAAACTCTTACACTTAAATCTTCTAAAGTCAAAACTAAATATGAATACTATAATGCTGATAATGGCATTAGGGATTTTGGTATTTCTACACCTAAAAGCATGGTTCACACAATGCCAGGTATTGGATGGGCTGGTAGAGCTGTAAACACACTATCTGATAGAGTTTTATTTGATGGTTTTGCACAAGATACATTTGGTATCAATAATTATTTTGAAGATATTAATGCTTATAGTGTCATTGGAAAAGCTAAACAAGATGCGTTTATTGCAGGTTGCGCTTTTATTATGGTTGCTGATGATGAATTGACTGATCGTAAATTACTAGTGCCATTTACTGCAGAAGAAGCAACTGGTGAAATAGATCAAACAACTGGTTTATTGAAATATGGTTTAGCAGTAACTAAATGGTCACCACCACCAAAAAAAATAAAAAATATTAAGTATACACCATCTGATTATATGGTGTTTACACCTAACTATACTGCAGTTTTTGTAGGTCGCACATTGTCAGAAATAGTACCAAATCCAACAGGTCGCGTTTTACTGCATCCAATTACACATAGATCCAGCGCTGATCGTCCATTAGGTAAATCTAGGCTTACAAATACCGCGCGCAGAATTATACAAGAAGTTGGAAGATTAAAAAGGCGTGAAGAAATAGCAGAAGAATTTTATGCACTACCACAGCGTTATATTAATGGACTTGCAGAAGGTGCTACTAAAGATCCTAATTTGGATTCTGCAGTTGGTAAAGTATGGTCAATTACTAAGGATGAAGAAGGTGAAAAACCTGATGTAGGTCAATTGCCGCAAATGTCAATTGATGGATTCATTGGCGCTAAAAAAGATAAAGCACGTGATTTTTGCGCAGAAACTGCATTAACACTTAGAAACTTAGGTTATGAAACAGGAAATCCATCTAGTCCTGAAAGTTTAGCTGCAATGTCAGATGATTTGTTATTAGAAGCTACAAATTCACAAACAGAAATGGGTAATCAAATTAAGCAGATTGCTATTACACTTAGATTGGCTGCTAATCAAACGGATACAATACCTGAACAATTGAATGATCTAATACCAGCCTGGAAGCCTATATTCCAGGTAGATATTGGTGCTGCAGGTGATGCAATGTTTAAATTGTTCAATGTCATGCCAGAACTACAAGGCACAGTATCTGGTTATAGAATGCTAGGTATTGGAATTAGAGAAGCTGAAACACTTGCAAAAAAGCGATTGGCAGCGCAAGGCAGTAGCTTCATGAAGGGTAATCAATAACATGCCTACTTTAACACCATTTGCTACTACAGCTGAATTAGCAGCTTACTGGCGCACTTTAACTGCAGAAGAAACAACAAGATCTGCAGTAATGCTTACACTAGCTAGTAATAGGCTAAGGGTATTGGCTACTAATGAAAGCGTTGATCTGGATACTAAAATAATAGATGATGAAGCGTTTAAATCAACCTTGCAATGGGTTGTAATGGAATCTGTAAAACGCGCCATTGCAACACCAACAGATCAACCATCTGTAGAAACATGGTCACAGACTGCAGGTCCATATTCTGAAAACTATAAATATGCTAATTCTAGCGGTGATATTTACTTTAAAAAAGCAGAATTGTTTGCACTAGGAATAAAAGGAAAACAGTCATTAGGAAGTATCAGTACTACAAAAACTGATATATATGGTGAGTCAATAGTTTAGTATGGATATTAAGTTTATAGCATTAATATTCATAACACTGGTAGTAGGTGCATTTAGTGGATATTTAATAGGTCGCACTAAAACATTTGGTGATACTAAAGTTAGCATACTACAGATTTTTGGAATGACTGCATTTTTAATGTATTTTGGTGGCGCTATTGGTGGTCTTATTGAATTTAATGAAGTAGCATTGAGTATAATATTAGCGTTTACTAGCGGTGAAACAGTCGGTGAAGCAATTAAGGGAGTTACAAAAAAATGAAGCATCAAAGAAATATTATCAAAGATTTAAAATATTCTTTACTTGGTATGATGGTTGTTTTTTTATTATCTTTACTTGGTTTTGCAGGATTTAATTTTGCACAAGGTCAATATTATAATTATCAACAAAATCAAGATCAACGCTACTATCAAACAGTTAGTAGTGATGAGCTTCTTAATGTTAAGTCTGTTTTAGCACCTGAAAAACTAGAGCAGGGCAAAGATCTGTTGGTTGAATTTTGTAGAGAACCAATAGCAAGAATAGTCGCAGTAAATAATATTAGAACTTTTTACATTGATGAAGATGGTAAAGAAGTTGCAGTTAAACAGCGTCAATTACCAGATGGTATAGAATATGAAACAACAGAAGATAATTGCCCTATAATTGCAATACAGGCAATAAATCAACCACAACAATTAGGATTGTATAGATTTTGCCAGCGCTTTGAATTTCCAGTTAGAGGTAATGAAAAAATTGCTACTTTTTGTACAACTGAATACGAATTGATTCCACCTAAATAATACTTATGTTATAATTGTGTTATAGGGTAGAGCTTCTGAAACATGTTGTTGTACTGATATTCTTATGAAAGGTTATTAATTATGAATGATGCTAGCAACGTAACATTTGGTAAACCAAAATCAACTGGTGCAGTATTTGTAGCACCTGCAGGCACAGCAATACCTGTTGATGCAACAACTGCTTTAGATGCAGCGTTTGAAGGTCTAGGCTATGTTAGTGAAGATGGTTTAGTAAACAGTACAGAAGCAGATACAAGTTCTATAAATGCATGGGGTGGTGATCAGGTTCTAGTTGGTCAAACTACATTTAATGAAATGTTTACAGTAAACGCAATAGAAACTAATGCAGAAGCATTAAAAGTCTATTACGGTGAAGATAACGTAACAGTTGTTGGTGATGCAATAACAATTACACAAAATAGCGATATGCTACCAAATGTTGTTGTTGTTTTTGAGCTAGTGCTTACAGGTGGCAGGATTAAAAGAATCGTAGTACCAAATGCACAGATTACTGATCGTAGCGGTGAAATTACTTATGTAGATGGTGAAGCAGTCACATATCCACTAGTATTTACAGCGTATCCAGATGGTAGTGGTAATACGCACACTGAATATATCGCAGTAGTTTAATCTAAAGCGTTTAAATACATTAGCACCTGGTCATGCCAGGTGTTTTTGTTTATGCTATAATTTTAGTATTAAATTAACGGAGTGGATAAAATGCCAGATACTAAAGAAGTAGCTAATAAAAACCCTAAAAGCACAGTAACAGATTTAGAAATTGATGGTTTTAAATTTACTGTTGATACAGATCTAATTGATGATGTTGAAGCATTTGAATGGATTAATGCCATTGAATCAGAAAACAAAATAACAGCAGTAGTACCATTGCTTCATTTTCTTATTGGTAAAGATGGTTATGAAAAGATGAAAGCGCACTACATTGAACAGGATGGTAGATTTAGAGCTACTAAGTTGATGGAAGTTTACCAGCTAATAATTAAGCATTTTAACCCAAAAGGCTAACGCTTGCCAGAATACGTTGGCAGTATTTTGATGAGCTTGAAGCAGATTTTCAAGAGTATTACCGCATAGATATAAATGATTTATCAGTGCAGCCTGAACGCCTGGCAAGGCTTCTATTTCAATTGCCTAGACAATCTAGGGTATTTACTAAACTAGCACCAGAAAACCAGTGGAGTTGGCAGGAAATATTGTTAAATAAAAGCAATTACTTACTTGAAGTGCTTACATGGCAAAAAACTAAAGATGCGCAAAAAAGAAATCCATCTAAAGCACCTAAAATATTCATTCCAGATTTTATGCCTAAACAAGAAACGCAAACAGCAATCAATAAAGATTCTGAATTACATGATTCAAAATCAATTGATGCAATACTATCAAAACCGCGCCAGAATAAATAATGTGTTCAGTTGTCGTATAGTCGCGTAAAGCCATTTGGCTATACAATACCTATTAGTTATAAACACACTATTAACGCAGGTCAACTAGCGTTAAACACATGTTTATAGCGTTTTATTGTTCGTATTTTGTTCTACCACTTCCCTGCTTAGTATATTATGAAATATTTTTTACGTTTAAGGTGTTAAATTATCAAACAGGGGATGCAACAGGGTGGATAGGGCAGGCTGATTACGCGTAAGGTATACTATTAGTATGGGTAGAAATGAATCATTTCAGTTAGATGTTAAAGGCGGTCAAGATGTTTTACAAAAGATGGCTGCACCATTAGTAAAACAATCTGCAGAAGCAATAGCTGCAAGGGCGCGCGGAATGGCTTCTAGCCTATCTAGCAATCCACCAACTATAACTGTAGAAACTAAAGTAGGAACTATTAAAAGAGGTCTTAGGGCTATAGCTACTGTTAAAGCAGAAGGCAGTGATGCGCATGAAAATTATATAGGTCATAAGGTCCTAGCAAAAGCTAAAGATGCAGGGCGCGTTAATTAGTAATTGTTATGTTATAATTTGAGTATATAAATTACGTTTACGGTTGCGGTAAAACTGGCTAATGAAGGGTTAAGATCTTGGCTGATATCGGAACTGGCTATATACGAATAGCACCAAACATGACTGGCATACAAGGCAAAATTGCTGGTGGTATGAAAGGTGCTGGTGCAAAAGCTACTAGGCAGCTAGGTGAAGAAGTTAATTCTAATTCTGGTGGTTTTAAAAACGCAATTGGTAAATTAGGTGGAATAGCTAAAACTGGTGGATTAGCAATTGCTGGTGGTATGGCGGTTGGTATAGCTGGACTTGCAGCACTAACTGGTAAGGCATTGCAATCTGGTGCTGAACTAGAACAGCAACTAGGTGGTGCAGATGCAGTATTTGGTGAATATGCAAGCAGTATAAAACAATCTGCAGAAGATGCATTTTCTGAATCTGGTCTAAGCATGAATGAGTTTCTGCAAGGCGCTAACAAAATGGGTTCATTGTTTCAAGGCGCTGGATTCAGTGTAAAAGATTCAATGGAAATGTCTAGCGATTCAATGCAGCGCGCATCAGATGTCGCTTCTATTATGGGTATTGATACCACCAGCGCGCTAGAAGCAGTTGCAGGTATGGCAAAAGGTAACTTTACCATGATGGATAACTTAGGTGTAGCAATGAATGACACATCTATTCAGGCATTTGCACTAGAACAAGGCATTACAAAATCTACTAGTGCCATGAGCGCACAAGAAAAAATTGGATTAGCGCAACAAATGTTTATGCAAAAAACTGCTAAATATGCTGGTAACTATGCAAAAGAAAATGCATCACTATCTGGATCAATCAATACAACCAAAAAAGCATTTGATAATTTAATGACTGGTGAAGGTGATATTGATGGTTTTATAGAAATGCTATTAAATACAATAGAACTAGCAGTGCCTAAGATAATTGATCTACTACCTAAAATTGTTACTGGTATAAGCGCGGTCCTATCTGCACTAGTGCCTGCAATCGCTAAAGCATTACCTGTTCTTATACCAGCACTTATTGGTGCAGTTGTTACTTTGATTCAAAGCTTAGTTGCGGCAATGCCTATGATAATAGGGGTTTTGCTAGAAGCATTACCACTTGTTATTGATGGATTCATCACTTTATTTATAGCAATATTGCAAGCGCTACCAGAAATTGTAAAAACAATAGCTAACGCTATACCAACAATTATTGATTCAATTGTTAATGGTCTTACTAATCCAGAATCATTGAACGCTATAATTATGGGTGCTGTAGATTTGTTATTAGCATTAGTAGAAGCTATACCAATAATTATTCCAGCATTAATTGGCGCAATACCTATTATTCTAAGAAATATTGTGCAGGTTTTAACCAGTCCAGCATTTATTAGAGCAATGATTAATGCAGGTGTTCAACTACTACAGGCACAGATCCAGGGTATGATTAGCATGGGTGGATCTGTAGCAAGCGCAGCATGGGATATCATAGGAATAATTAAAGATACATTATCACCTTCTAATTTATGGGGTATTGGTACTGATGTTGTAAAAGGTTTATGGCATGGTATTCAGTCAATGGGTGGCTGGATTAAAGATAAAGTTATTGGTTTTGTAAAAGATAAAATACCTGCACCTGTTAGAAAAGCGCTTGGAATTAATTCACCATCAAAAGTATTTGCAGAAATTGGTAGGCATGTTGATGAAGGTCTAGTAAAGGGAATTGAAGATAATAGTTTTAGAGTGAAACAATCCGTAAAACACATGACAGATCAAGCATTAGCAGGTGTAACAGATCCTAGTTTTAACCCTAGCGTTGCTTTTTCAGGTAGTACATCAGGCGGTGGCACACTTGCTGGTGGTGGCGCTACTACAAATAAAACAATTTCTATTGGTAATATATCACTTGGAAGCACTGGTGCAGTTCAAGAGTTTTTCAGACAGCTAAACCAGGATACAATAAACGTAGGCATGGGATTAACACCAGTGCAGGGGAATCAATAAAATGAATGGTTTAATCAGTTTTAATTCAAATAGCTTGCAAACATACGATATTGCAGCACAAACAGGCATTATTACGAATGTTATAAATCATGGTAGCATACCAGATAAAGTTGCTAACTTATACCAAATAGCTAATTCAAATTCTAGTGCAATACCATTTATAGATTATCCTAGTAAAGCCATTTCAATCAGTGGCGTGATTAAGGGTAGTGATCAAGAAGATTTAGATACTAGAATTGATACTTTTAAAGGTTATTTTAATGGTAAAAACCATAACCTAGATATTAACTATAAAAGCACAAACAGGCGCTATACTGCTACAGCTACAAATGTAGGAATTAGTGAAAGAACTGGCGCACTGTTATATGTTGAATTTACTGTTGAATTTATCTGCACAAAACCATTTGGTAAAGATATTATTGCAACAGAAATAGCAAATGTTTCAGGTAATACGTTATCAACAGTAACATTTAACCCTGTTATTGGTGGCAATGCACCAGAACAATTACCAATAACAACAATTACGTTAAACGCAATCACAGGATCTGGTGATTATGTGCAGTTATCAAATGATGGCAATGATCAGAAGCTACTAGTATTTGGCAAAAACTTGCAGGCTGGTGATGTAATAGTAATAGATGGTGTTTCTAGAGAAGTTACAATAAACAGCCAATTGGTAGATTTTGAAGGTTCATTTTTAGAGTTTGAACCAGGCGCACAATCATTGACTTATACAGATGGTTTTGATAGTCGCAACTCTGATATATTAATTGAATACCAGAAACAATATCTATAATGATTAAACAACTGCAAGTAACTAAACCAGCAGTAACAACCAGCACTACACCATCAACAGGGGGTGATAGCTGGATAAACCCTAATAACATACTGGTTGATGATAATACATCTTCTACACTAGCATTTACTACAGGCGGTAATTTTGGCGCACTGTTGGTTGCTGATGGTTTTGATTTTAAAATACCAGATTCAGTTGTAATTGATGGCATAGCACTATCAATTGATGGAAGTGAAACAGGATGCACGGGCACAATCAATATTGGCTTGCCTGGTAGCACTTCTATTGATTTAGGTACTCTAAACACTACTTATGGTGGTAATAATGATCTATGGGGCTTAGAATCAATTAGCCATGCAGATTTAGCAGATATTGAAATAAATATTTCTGTAGATGATTTATCTGGCGGTGATGGTATTGCATCAATTGATTACCTGGCAGTTACTGTTCATTATCACATTGATCTATCAGTAGAACCAACAGAAGTACCAACTAGATTTGCATACAAAGTTTATTCAAGAGAAGGAACTTATTTAGGTGAATTACCAGATGTATCTACACCATTTGTATTTTCACAGGATATTAATAGCGCTGGATCTACTTTAAACATTACATGTGGTAAATTTATTGATAATGCAACTACTACAGATACGTTATTAACGGAAGATCTAGAAGATATATTAACAGAAGGTGATCTACCAATTTTAGCAACTGCTACCAGTACATTAGTAGCAAAAGGCGCATCAGATGAAGAAGCCATATATAAAAACTCAAATAGGGTGCAGGTTATTATGTATAACTATTGGCATCCAAATGGTAAATTAGTTTTTAGTGGTCAAATAAATCGCGTATCATTTCAATATGGTACTGGCAATGAATCAGTTACATTAACAGTGTTCAGTGATGGCGTAGATCTAGTAAACTATATTGCACGTGGTTTATCTGGTGATTATGTATTGGATCAATCAGAATTGAATACTGGTGGCAGTATTGGTAACAATCAATCTGCATCTGGTCCGTTTTGGCGCAGAAGTGGTCAAACATTTACAACTGGTGCAGGTGTAACAAATATTGGTGCAATTAGCTTAATGTTACGTGCAAATGCTAACGTGACTATAAATGTATTTGATGCACCTAATGGTAATTTACTAGGATCTACAAGTAAAAGAGTTGATACACCAGGATTTGATAGAACAGAAGTGCAATTTGCTTTTCCGCAACTTATAGAAGCTGCAGAATTAACACAATACTTTTTTGATATAAGATTGCAACCTGGTCAAAATCTAGAAGTACAAAATGGATTTAGTATTCCATATTCAGGCGGTGAATGCTGGTTATCTCAATATGATGGTGGTGGCGGTGGCGCTTATGAAGAATATGGTGGTAATTTATGGTTTAAAACATTTTCTGGTACTTTAGTTACAACTACAACTTATGTTGATGAAGATCCTACAATTGGCATGATGCGGTCAATATTGAATGATTATGTTAGTAGGGGTGGATATATCACTGAAAGAAATTTTGAAACAACTGGTTTAGAATTAACTTACACATTTAGCCAGGCTACTATTTTTGATGGTCTTAGAAACGTATTAGAAATGTCACCTGCAGGCTTTTATTCATTCATTGATTTAGGTACTGCACAAATGGATATATTACAAATATCTGATTCTGCAGATTTTACAGTTGTTAGGGGTAAAGATGTTAATGCACTTGATGTTGCATTAACCATAGAATCAGTTAAAAATACGCTACTGTTTACAGGTGGTGAAATTTCAACAGATCCATCTGTAAACTTATTCAAATATTACCAGGATAGCGAAAGTGCTGCATTTTATGGTACTAGAATGGCTACAAAAACAGATAACCGCGTTGTTTTAGATCCAACAGCTAATGCAGTGGGTTCTTCATTCATTGATGAATCTTCAAAAGAAGAACAAGAAACATCTGTAACTGTTCTAAATACATCAATGGATATATCACTACTTACACCAGGCAAAACACTAGGATTTAGAAGTTTTACTAATTTTATTGATTCACTAGTGTTGCAAATTGTAAGGCGTGATGTACAGCCTGGATTTGGTGCAGTTAAACTTACATTAGGACGTTTACCGCTAAATACAAGCTTAGAAGTTCAAAGAATCAATAGAGAATTGCAGAATGAACAGACAGTTAATAACCCTGATCAACCAGATTAATAAATGCTATAATAAACATAAGGATTAAACAATGCCAAAAATTACCGCACTACCAACACTAACAACACCAGCTATACCTGATGTATTTGCAATAGTTGATGATAGCGCTGGTGAAACTAAGAAAATAACACTGCAAACTTTAAAAAATTTCTTTAGTCCAACTGGTGTAATTGCAGATTATGCAGGCGCAACACCACCAGATGGTTGGTTACTCTGTTATGGTCAAGCAGTTAGCAGAACAACCTATGCTGAATTATTTACCGCTATTGGTACCAATTATGGTACTGGTGATGGTAGTACTACATTCAACATACCTGATGAACGTGGTGTTGTTACTGCAGGTAAAGATGATATGGGTGGCACTCCAGCAAACAGGCTTACAGGTTTAGCTGGTGGTGTTGATGGTAGCGTATTAGGTGCAATTGGCGGTCTACAGCAACATACACTTACTGCAGCGCAAATGCCAGTACATACGCACACACAGAACCAGCACAGGCACTTAATGACAAGTGTTGCAATAGGTGCAACTAGAAACTATTCCAATTTTGGTAGTGATGCTGGTATTGTGGGTAATAGATTTACTGATTATGAAACTGCATCAAACCAAAATGCTGGTAGCGGTGGCGCGCACAATAACGTACAGCCAACAGGTATTAAAAATAGAATAATTAGATACTAGGAGTACAAACAATGCCAACTTATTATGCACAAAATACGAACACAGAAGTTACTGCAAAAGTATGCAGAAAAATTAGTGAAGAAGTAAAAACACCTAATGGTGTAATTACTGTTATGCAAGGTAGTTATATTATTGAAGATCAAAATGGAAATATATATGCAATGCATCCTGATCAATTTGAATCTGAATATGATAAATCTAAGAATAAAGAATTAGAAAAAATTCAAAAACAAATTGCTAATGATGAAGCAGAACTAGAAGAAAAATTTACACAAGAAGCGGAAGAAGCTAAAAAAGCCGCTAAAACTAAAAAGAAAAATGGCAAATAAAAAACCTGCATTTAGCAGAACAGAATGGGCAGAAGCACGTAAACGCGCAATATCTACTAAAGATCCGTATTGTGCTATTTGCAAAAACTTTATAGATATGGATGCACCAGCTTTTTCACCATTAGCTGTAGAAGTAGATCATATTGTACCCAGGTCAAGAGGTGGCGCGCTATTTGAACTTGAAAACCTGCAATTAACACACAGCAGGTGCAACCGTCAAAAAGGCGCAAAAATGGATTCTGATTATGATGGTGGTAAAGTAGAAAATCCAGTACCATTATCTAACAATTGGTAATCTGATATAATAAAACCATAAAGGGGTTGTTATGATATTAAAACTTTATAAAGATGAACAGGTAGATTCACCTGCACCTGCAGTTGGTCCTAATGAACCATTAGAAGAAGCTGCACCTGGCAGGAATGAAATTTATAAGCCATGATGGTAGCTATTAGCGCTGATGCTTATGCAGCAACTAGACTAAATGTCTTTTTTCCAGCAAACAATCAAACATCAGTAGATGGTAATTTAACTGGTCAATGCGTAACTTTAGTTAAATGGTTTATGGCTGAAATGACAGAAGTACCCTATCCTTTTTCTGCTAGAGGTCATGCAAGATATGCAGGTGATACGCTAGTTGCACAAGGTCATGCTATAGTTGTATCTGCAAAAGATAGAAAACCTGGTGATATAGTAACTTGGAAATATGGTAAATATGGTCATACTGGTATTTTATTATCTGGTGATAGAGTGTTTGAATCAAATGTAAATGCAGGTAATGTACAGCGCAGGGTTGTTGATGGTTCTTATGTTTATTCATCCAGAATAGGCAAACTAGATGAAGCCTGGCGCAATGCAAACCTAGTAGTGTATAGAATTAAGACTTATAAAGGGGATAACATGCCAACATTAGTAACAAAAGAATTTGCTAGAATGCTACATTCAGAAATGGAAGGATGGGATCTAGGCAAAACACACACAGGTGTATACGATAAAGTTTTTATGGATGCATGGGGTGGCAAACCTATTGAAGATCTATTATGGCAAAAATGGAAAACAAACGAAGCATTTAGAGGTCAAAGAGAACGCAACCGCAAATTCTATGATATGTATTCATCTGTTATTAGTGGATTGTCAGATCGTCCTACAGTTGCTGAATATGAAAAGGCACTAGCACAGATTAATGTAGAAGCTAAAAAAGCACAAGAAGCAGAGCAACGCGCGCAAAAATCCTATGATGAAGCAAAAGCTGCAACAATTAAAGCTGGTGAACTGCAAGATGAAAAAGAAACTGCAGAAAAAACTGGCAATGCATTTATGCGCTGGTTAGGTGATCAATTAAATAAATTAATAGGTAAAGGTAATTAATATGAACAATGTAGCAGTTACTGAAACACTAAAGACAATTGGACGCGGCATCTGGTTTAGTTTGCTAGGTATAGTAGTTTTGATACTTACAGCCATTACAACCAGTCCTAGCGTTATAGAAGCAACTTTAACACTACCAGTTATAGGCACAGAACTATCTGCAGGTACAGCTATTGTTGCTGCAACCGCAATGCTAACTAAAATCATTGATAGATATATTCATACATCTAAAAAAACAAGCATTGCAGGTATAGCGCCAAAATTCTTACAGAGATGAAAATAATTAAACTAACTAATCTAGCATGAACTTACGCCCTATCTTAGATGATGGGGCTTTTTGTTTACCTGCTACACAAGGAATGGAAATAGTAGTGATAGATAAACAACACATGCGTGATGCAGCAGATAGAGCAACAAAACTAATTGATATGTTGCGCCATGATAGTGAATTTAGAACACCACTGGATGATTTAGCTTACATAGCACTAGAAACACTTAATGATGCAGTAAATGATCCTGTAGATCCTATGCAGATAGATGAATACCATTTGCTAAGTGGTGCAATTCAAAGAATCTATTTAGACTGAACAAACATTTTATTCATTTAACCTGTTCTAAAGATTTACTACCCTTCATGTTATTGCAGTAGATGCAGGCAGGTTTAATATTATCTAAATTAAAGCGCAAGCCTGGCGCGCGTGATCTACTAACAACATGGTCTAGCGTTACACTATCCGCATCTAATCTAACAGGACACCAGGGATGGATATTTAAATAACAAATCCAATATATACCATCAACAGGTGGTGGGTTTTTCCTAAACCATGTAGCGCGTGTTATGAACCATTGTTTAGTTGTTTTTCCTATTTTTTTAATAGGCACTTGCTTTAATGCTTTTTTAGGTTTTTTAAAACATTGATATGGATAATGCCCCATTGCGTGACAAATTTTGCAAGCTTTTTTTGGTCTACGGTCCATTTTCATAACTCCAGTCTTTTTTATCAGTATAGCAACAGTTGCGCTTGTGCTATAATTACAGCATAAAACCGTATACAGGTACTACCTGGTAAAAAGAAGGGAACGCGGCAATGGCTAATAAAGATGTTGAAGTAAAGATTCATATTGTTAAGATAAAAGATCTAACTAAGAATGAATCAAATCCGCGCAAAATAAACAGCAAGAAATATGAACAGTTAAAAAAGTCGCTTAAAGATTTTCCTGAAATGAAGAAACTTAGGGAAATTATAGTAGATGAAGATCTAACGATTCTAGCAGGGCATCAAAGGATATACGCACTTGAAGATCTAGGCTATGATGATGTAGAGATTAAGCAAGCGTTTAACCTAACACCAAAACAGAAGCGCCAATTTATTATAAAAGACAATGATCACAGTGGTGAATGGGATACAGATATTCTAGCTAATGAATGGGATACTACAGAACTAGCAGAATGGGATATGCCAGATTTTTCTGATGCTGGTGATGATAAAAAAGAAAACAATAGCAAAACACCTAATATGGTTGAATGCCCTGAATGCCTGCACGAATTTGAAGCATAGGAACTAGCAGAAATGCCAGTATCTAGCAAGTCATTAAAACAGTATAAGAAAAAACCGCGCCAGGCGGTTGTTAAAAAGCGCCATAATAAATTACCACACAAATCAAAAGCTATACCAGAAGCAACACATGAAAAATGGTTTTTTAGTTTAGAGAATACATATTTTGTTCAATTAGCTAAAGAATGGAATGAACGCAACTTGAAGATTAATATCAAGATGCAAGATGATTATGATCAATGGTTTAACTATTTCAAAAATCTATCACCTAACAAAAACAAAATGTTAGTTAGTACTGGTAAAGATATTATTCCAACAGAAGGCTATGCAGCACTAGTTAGATGGATGGACGTTATGAACAATCCAGCAAGAATAGATAAAATACACCAGGCTGGACTAACTAAAAAGCACAATGCTGATAAAGATGCTAAAACAATTGTTGAATTATCGCAATCTAATGATCGTCTAGGGGTTTTAAAAGCAATTAGGGATCAGATAGCCATGAAGCTAGAAAAAGGCGCTGGCGCGCGTGATACAGCATCTTTAGCGCGTGAAATGACAGAGATCATGACACAGATTGCTGATTATAATAAAAGGCTTGGTCCTAAAAAGAATACAGAACTAGGTAGATTGCTTGATGATATGCCTGAAAATCTTAAAAAACGTCCTGGTAAAAATGGCGGTGGCGCAGATAACACCAGCTTTAGATCAAGAATAACAATAGAGGATGTACAAACAACATGATTGGCGTTTACATAACAATAAATGGTGAACCAATATTTGCTAGAACTGCAGTTAATAGGCTAAAAGAACATGGTTGCTATATTCAAGATGATGGCATGCGTATTATGCATGATCCTGATGATGGTGCAGTAGAACTAGCTATAAAGATGCTACATAGCATTGAACCGCATCCTGATGAACTAACATTGTGCAACAATTGTTATTGCATGACTAAAACTTGGCATGGCGGTTGCGGTAAATGCAGGGCTAAAAAATAATGCCTGAATCTAGAAAAGGAAATCAAAAGCCTAGAATTGATATATACAAAAACGGTGATATTTGGCTAGCAGATAAAACAATAAGATTAGTTGCAGCATACGGTATAGAGCTTCTAGAATGGCAAAAGCAAGAACTATACAGGTGGATGGCACTAGATGATGAAGGCAAATGGACTAATCCAGATTGCGGTTTATTAGTACCACGCCAAAATGGTAAATCAGAAGTTATTATTGCGCGCATTATTGGCGGTATGGTGTTTTTAGGTGAAGCGTTGATTTATACCGCACAATCTGAAACAACTGTTAATGAAATTAAAAGGCGTATCCAGCGCTTCTTTTATGATGCAGAAGAAGAAATTAGGGATATGCTAACTGATGAATTTGATAGTGAACCTAAAAGCCTGGATTATGTAGAACTTAGAAACAGGGGTAGATGCATATTTAGAACAAGAACTAGAACTAATGGTTTAGGTAGCACAAATGATGTTTTGATACTTGATGAAGATCAAGAAGAAACTGATGCACAGCAAGAAGCGCTACTACCAACTATTTCATCTGGTAAAAACCAGAACTATCAAACCATCAGAGCAGGCACACCACCATCAGGCGGTGGTAAAGGCACTGTTTTTATAAGAATGCGGCAATCGGTCCTAGACGGTAAATCAGAAGAACTATGCTGGCAAGAATGGTCAGTTGAAACAATAACAGATCCTGATGATGTTGAAGCCTGGTACATGGCAAACCCTAGTTTAGGTTATTTCCTACAATTAAAAGCAGTAAAAGCTGAATCTACCAAGATGGCGCTGGATAGTTTCAATAAAATGCGTTTAGGATGGGTTGCAGGTAAAGAGAACCAGCGCGCTATAACAGATGATCAATGGAATGCGCTTATTGTTAAAAAAGTAGAATTACCAGAAAATCCAAATCTAGTTTATGCAGTTAAATTTGCGCCAGATAGAAGTTCAGTTTCACTATGTGTTGGTGTTTTAATGCCTAGCGGTTTAGTTCATGTTGAATTAATGGATCGTAAACCTATGAGCGCTGGCATGCATTGGTTATCAATGTGGTTACTATCCAGATGGCGCGGTTGCAATAAAATAATAATTGATGGCGCAGCTGGTACAACATTGCTAGTAGAAGAACTGTTAAGATCTGTTGAACCTGGCAGGCGTAAACGTTTATCAAAAATAATACTAACACCTAATGTTAAAGAAGCTGGCGCAGCATACGGATCATTTTATGAAGCAGTAGATCAAAAACTACTAACACACTACAACCAGCCTGCATTAACCATGTCAATCAGAACAGTAAAGAAGCGTGATATAGGCAGGGATGGCATGTTTGGTTATGCAACCATGAACAATGATATTCAGAGTGATCCAACAGAAGCAGCTGCATTTGCTAATTATGGCGCTATAAGGTTTAAAGCAACTAGATCTAAATCTGGCACAGGTCAATCTGTATCAGTCTAGCAATGAACAAGTTTGTTATGCTATATTATCTGTAAGCAGTAGTGCAGTAAGACACGCTACAGCCTAACGACTCCACACGTGGCAACTAGAACCTATGGGTTCTTTTTGCTTTTTAGGCTATGTTATAGATTAATACATAATACTATTGACAAATAACAAAGAATAAGCTATACTGTAGCTATGATAACAATCAAACAAATAATCAAAAACAAATATTACAAATACGTACCAGGTGAATTTTTTCCAATTTACACAAACAATGAACTAATAAACAAAAAAGAATTTCACATGTATAAAGCTAAAAGAGCAATATGGATCACTAGCTACTACATTCAGGCTATTAAGCGTAACTATAAGCTTGCACAACAGTAATAGTTTTATCCATCTATAGTACTATATAAAAATGTTCATAGAACAATCTATACACTATATAAAAACACCTCTGTTAGTTATCCACACAATACACAGGTTTATCCACAGTCATAAGTATTTAGATTTGCCATTAATGAAATTTAGATGCTATATTTAATTCAAGACTAAAAACAATTTGTGGGGGTACAATCAATGTCTTATAAACTTAATAACACTAGAAAAGAAACAATGCTAAAACGCATTGGTGATGCTGCAACACTAGTAGATGATCATAGATTTTTACCATTTTACAGAGGTGTTCAGATACGTTTAGAGAAAATGGGCAAACTTGAAGAATGGCAGTTAATGATTGAAACCGCTAAAACTAAAGATAACCCTAGCAGGTATTTTGCAATGATCTGCAAGATGGTTAGGGATGGCACATATAAATTTGCTAAGAAAATCAAAGAAATTGCATCTAGCACTTCACTTTATATATCAGATAAGATAGCTAAATTTGGTTTTGGCAAGTATCAAAAGTACTGGACGCACAAAAGTAATGAGTTTATAAACAAAAATGGCATGGCTGGATTCACTGAATTACTAGAATATGCAGAACGCAAGGGCATATCACAGAAATATTTAGCAAAAATGCTATTAAACGGTAAACCACCACGCCAGTATTATGAAGAAAACGTTTTAGGCGTATCAAATGGCTAATAAGTGATTGAATTTATTTTAATAATTTTACTACCAGTATTTTTCATATTATGGTTTATCTACCAATTGCTAAAAATTACATTCATAGTGGTATGGATCTTTATTTTATCGGTCCTGGCGCTATTATCTAAAATTATATTTGCGATAAAACAATAAACCATATACAGTTTAAATGTAAAGCAACTAAAACTAAAAAAGAACGGTGGAAAAAATGCAAAACTTAATAAACTTATTTATAAAACTAACAGCAAAAAGGATTCATTGCCCTTGCGGAATTAACTTAAAAAGCAATCAGGCTGCAATGGATCATTTAGCAACGCATGATGATGTTATTGGATGTTTAGATTTATCCACAGATTCAGTAATTTGGTAGCATTTCTTTTTGACAAACCCTATATGGTTACTTATAATAATTAGTAACATTAGGTAAACAGAGGGAGTTGTTTTAATGGGTATGTTTGGAAAAAAAGATAATGAAAAACTATCAGGTACATTTATGGGTGAATCTATACCCAGGGCTGTAAATCCAGTTAATTATGATACTGTTCTAGACTATTTAACCAGTCTAAATGCAGAAGATTTTGAAAAGATATTTAAAGTATCAACTATATACAGAAAAGCTAATACAGAAGCTGCAGATGTACTAGGTTTAGTAGAAACTGCAACAGCAAGCATTTCTACTGAATTAAGTGAAGATGAACAAGATGATGAAGATCTAGAAAATCTGCTAGATGATGATGAACTTAATAATGCATTCTTAGATGCAGAATCAGAACCACCAGTTAAAAAAGTAACTGCTAAAAAGATTCAATAATGAATGATATGGTATCGCCTAGCAAATTACCTAAAACAATAGATGGCAAAATGCAACGCGTTATCATAGCATTTGATGTTGATGGCACATTAATAAAAAATGAAACAGATGATTTTAGGCATGGAGTACCAGGTAAAAATGATGTACCTATAATCCATCAAATAAATACACTGCAAGTTCTATCAACTTATAAAAACATTAGAATTGTAGTATGGTCAGGCGGTGGCAAGCAGTATGCAGAAACATGGGGTAAAAGACTAGGATTAGATAAATATGTATGGCGTTATGCTAGCAAACTAGAACATAGAGAAATTTCACAAGATTGCGCATTTCTAATAGCAATAGATGATATTCAATCAACAAACTTAGGTGATATTAATTTAATAGTTAGGGAAAAATAAGATGAACAACAATAATCAAAAAGGTAATATAGATCTAATTTTAATATTAGTAGGTGTATTTTTTAGCATATTTTTAATTTTAGCGCTTTTATCTGTAAGTTTTAAAGGTTCAAATGAAAGAGTTTCAGGGGTGGTTTACAATACTACAAATGATACGTTTATAGCAGGCAATACTAGATTTAGCATAAGGGCTGCAGAAAATACATTTGTTTCAGAAGAAAACAAAAGTTCATACTGTTTACCACCAAATTCAGAATATATAGATCTTATCAACCGCGCAGCAGAAAACAAGGATATTAAAGTTGTTGTACGTGCTGAAAAGTATTTTGCTATTAAAGCGCCCTGGACTTGCTATAACAATGTAGTTGTAGAAGAAGTAAAATAACATGATACCAATATTAAATAAATTCTTAACAGTCCTGCTATACATAATCACAATAGCTGTATTAGTAGCGTTGCTAAGTTTAATACTAGATTTTATTTTCTGGATTTGGATGTAACTATGAAGATAGCTTTAGATGATAGCCTGGTAACATATTCATTGAAATATGCAACAATGGTTGGTGATCCAGAAATAACTAATTATATCTGCAATAGAATATCTGAATCAGTAGCTGGAATGTCTAGAGCAATAACACAATATTGCATAGATGATCTAGATAAATATTTACGTGAAGCATCACCAGATTATTTAAAAAGTTCACCATTAAGAAGATTGTTAGAAGTGCTAGAATTGCACATTAAGGAATATAAATAATGGGATTTTATAGCACACACATCTGGAAAAATGGCGCAATTACAACTGTAGAACGTATTGGAGATAATGATATTTCATTAAGGGTGCAAGATTCAGATGAAAACATGCTAGTTGATATAATCGCTGGTGAATACGAAATGTTATGCATAGCGCATTCAATATTAAGTGTTTTAACTACCCAGGACGTTGCACAAGATGAGTAAATCAGTTGGTGAAGATATATTAATAGAACTAAAGCGTAATAGGGAATTGTTACAAATGTATATAGAAATTGGTCCTGCAGGTTCATTTGGCGCTGCAATGATCAATCAAGATATTGATAATGCTGAAAAAGCTTTATCAGAAGGCAATATAATAGAAATATTAAAGAGTTATGAAAAGTTAAAAAACAATGAGTAAATATATTACATCACCAACAATGTATGTTGATAGGTTTACTGAAAAAGTGATACAGCCTGATGAAAACTTAGTAAAACAGTTTCATTCATATTTAGATATGGTTGCAATAACGAATAAGCAACTTGCAATGGCAATAGATATGACTGTTTCAGATATTCTAAAATTTAAAGATCCAAATAGAATGAATCAACTAACACCACCTGAAATATTAAAAGGCAATAATGGACGGTAAAAGCCAGGCATGGAAAGATGCAGCAGAAACGCTTCTAAAGGCGCTAGCACTAGAAAACAAGTACATAGTAGGTGATATGGTCATTTTATTTCTAGAATCGGCTGGATATGGCTTAGATGATTACGCAGTACTAGGTGGCGTATTCAAAAGAGCTGCTAAAAAGGGAATAATTACTAAAATTGATTCACCTACTAAATCTGCACAAAGCTTATGGCAAAGTAATCTATGCAAGGTAAAGCCATGATAAATAAACTAAAGTGCTTTTTAGGTTTTCATAAATGGGAAGCTAAAGGTCCAACAAGAATTGAACATAACAGCAAATGGGATAGTAAAGAAATTGCTATTGGAATCTGCACTAGATGCGGTGAACTAGCAGAAATAAGAAGGGATTATAACTGGTAAATTTATGAAACAGATAACACCACCAATAGAACCACAATCTAAACCAAAACCAATTACGCAATCAGGTAGAATAATCAGAATGCTTACTGATGCAGGATCTAGAGGTGTAGAAAACCACAAATTTCCAGAAGCAGGAATACTGCAATATGGCGCTAGAATCAATGGCTTACGCAAGGACGGTCACAGCATTTATTGTGAACAAAAGAAGATAGATGGTAGAGCAACAGGCACATTTATCTATTATCTAGGTGATGCGCCTGATCCAGAAGGTAGTAAATAATGACTAAAGTTGTATATACAGAATACCAGCGCGAAATAAATACCATTGCTGAAATAGCAGAAAAGCTACAATATATCCGCACAATGCTAGATGATCGTACTAGAAAACAGCGTGTATTGCGTGAAATACGCATTAAATGGCTAGAAGGTAAGAAATAATGGATTGTGAACAAATCGGTGAAGGCATAATTATTAGCGGTAATTTTGCTGAACGCACTAAAGAAATGCCAAAAGATTTTGATCATACTACTACTGGTAAATGGTATGCACCGTATACAATGCAGTGGCGTGAAACATTAGGCGGCACTATCTGCAGTTGCAAACAGGTTAAAGTAAATTTTGCGCCATATTATGGATATGATTATTTCCACATGGATTATTGCAATCTAATGAAAAAACTTAGAGATTATCCACAAATTGAATCATTGGTTGAAACATATCTACCAGCAATGCACCAATATCATGATGCAGTGCCAGCTGATACGCACACACCGCTATATATCAAAGGTCGTAGCAGCAAAGGGAAGCGCATACCAGTAAATGTAACTAAAGGAGAACAACTAGATGAGTAGGCAGGTTTTTTCTCATACGACACAAGATGAGTATTACACACCCAAATATGCTGTAAAAATAATTGCAGATAGAATACTACCAAGTACAGAAGTGATATGGTGTCCATTTGATAAAGAGGATAGTAATTATGTAGTAGTTTTACGCAACATGGGCTTTAAGGTGGTGGCAACGCATATAGACAACGGAGAGAATTTTTTGACTTATAAACCAGTTTTCCCTTTTGATATGATAGTAAGTAACCCACCTTTTTCCCTAAAGACAGAGATACTCCAGAAGTGCCTAGAATATGATAAGCCCTTTGCACTACTACTACCGTTTACTATGTTAAACTCCATAAAAACCATCAATCAAATAGCTAAGTGTGATATACAGTTTTTGATAATGGACAGACGCATTAGTTTCAATGGGGAAAGACCTAATTTTACTTGTTGGTATGTCTGTTATGATGTGCTGGACAGAAGCATAGAATACTACTTGTTTGATAAAGACCCTAAAGAATTATATAAACTTGAAATCGCTTAAGGAGAACAAGTAGATGAGTAAAGTAGATGATATATTACTAATATTAGACTCTGAATGGCAATACAAGATTGACACTGCCAAAGAACAACTACTAGCCGAGGTGTTGGATATGATAGGGGGCTGGCATAAATACCCAAGCAAAGCATTACCAGGTGATGAAGCCTACGTCATAGCTGAAACAATAAATAAGCGTAACACCGAACTCCGTCAAGCAGCTAAAGAAAGGTTTAAGTAATGAGTAATACACTTAATGCACTTAATGCACTAGAAGCATTCAAAGATGCTCTAGTGAACGATGCAAGAGCTAAATCAAATGGGTACGTCAATGGCGATATGTTCTATGACAATACTATGACTATATTAGGAAGAGAGCCTAGTTCTGCTGAATGGCAACACTTCAAGAATGTAAGAATCCTTCACCGTGAAGTTGACCATAAAGATGGGTGGGAGAAGCTATGAGTAATACAGCAGAGAAAGAATTAGAAAAAAACTGTGGCACTAGAGTATATCGCGGATCAGTAGGCTGCAAATGTTTAACCTGCACTACCATTAGCAGTGAAGGTTTAGTTATTCATGATGATATGCATGCCAGATACCTGTTTGATTGGACTGGTGAAGGCGTTAAATACTTTACAACTAAAGAAGAAGTGGGTAAATCATGAATAGTACAGGTCATAAATCATTAAAAATGCCTGGTGGCACTAAACTAATTGACTGGATCAAACCAACACTACACCAGGAAGCAGGCTTTTTTAACGTAGCTAGCATACCAACAGATCAACAAATAGCTTTAGTCATATCTGCACTAAGAATGCACACAATAATGGTTCACGCTGCACAGTATGATCAAAGCGAATTAGCTGATAGAAGTAAAGTAACTGAATTTCATGCAATAGAATCTAGTATAGGTAGATATTTTAGGGATGTAGCAGATTTAGAATTAAGAAGGGGTGAATAATCATGAACAATAAACCAACAAATAGAGTAATAATACTAAATGAATCACTAATAGGATCTATCATTAAAGATATATTCACATTTGGCATGTTTGCAGGATTGATGTATTTCAATCATAGAATATTATCAGGCAGCACATTTGTAGATGTTTTATTCATAATCCTAGTTATGATGTTTATACAAGGCAAGTTTAGTAGCCGCGCATTTAGTGGTAGCAGCAAAAGTGCTATAAAATGGTTAGAAGATAGGGATAAGCAAAATGTCAGAAGCTAAACAGAAACAATTCATAATACCGCCTGTTATTTCAGTTCATGGATGTGAATTAGATCTAATCAAAATAGAAATGCTTGATGATGCAGGTCATGCATACTATGAAACTAGGTATCCTAAGATAGATACAGTAGCTGAATGCAGCATAAGCTTTAAAGATGGTCCAGGCTTCATGCAACGTTTAGCAACCGCTGGTGGATCTATATTAGAGGATAAGAAGCAATGAAAAAGCTAATCCGTATAATCTTCATGATTTTACTAACACCACTATGTATATTCAGTTGCACCATTGGTAGCCTAATCTTATGGGTAGTAACAGATGAAAGTTTAAAGCATTATATTGATGAATACATAAGAGGCTATAAACTATTTTGGAGTGCAGTATTACTATGAATAAAACAGGGAATCTAATAGATATTATAAAAAATAAGCCTAATATTGCAATGAATCTATCTAGAGCTTCTAAAATAATATTGACTAACTATCAACAATTAGGAGATTACATTGCATTTGTTATTATAACTGATGATGAAGTAACACCTGAAATTATTATAAGTAAAAAAGCATTAAGAGAATTTGCAACAGAGGTATTGGAAAAAACAAATGAATAAGCTAAATCATATATACAGCATTCATAAAATAGAACTGAAAGATGGCATCAGATCTAGCAAGGTTTACCTAGATCAAGCAGCTAAAAAAAGAGTGCAAACACTAATGAATCAAGCCGCTAAAACAGCTAGGCTTGATGAATTAGAACAGATATGCAATGCATCTAAAGATTCACCAATATCAACTAAGGATATACAATATAGAATTAAAGAACTAGAAAAGGAATCATAACCATGAATATTCAAGATAGAATAGATCAAGCCAAAAAACAAATCAACTGGCAAGAAGGTAGAGAACCTACAGCATTAGAGTATTTGCGCAATTACAGGCATGGAAGCATTGGTGAAGTTCACATGCTAGCAATACTAAGTGCTGAAAAAGCATTTATTAAAATGGAAACTTTAGAAATTACTGATCCTAATCTAAATTTAGCAGTAGATTTAAACAGTGATTACCCTAAAGTAATAGATCTAACTACTAAGAAGGAGTTTTAACATGGACACTAAACAATACTGGAAGAATCGTAAAGAAGGCAAGCGCGGTCAAGGTGAACGCAATGAACAAACATTTTATGCAAAAGGTGATGATATTAAATACTTAACGCGTGAAGGTAAAGAAGAATTATATCCTAATGCCACTGGCAGCCACATGATAAAAAAAGATGGCAGGTTGCAGATGGTGAATCGTAAAGAAGCGCGTAGCAAATCTAGAAGCCATCCAGCTACTAAGAAAAACTATGCATATCAAGTTAAGAAGCGCAATTTTAGCCATGCCAGCTAAGAATCCTAAAACAGGTGTATATGAACTGCTAAAAGATCTACCTGATTACAAGGCTGGTCAAAGGTTCACACTATACCAGGATTCAATGAAATCACTTAGAGTAATGGACAATGGCAACAAGATAGAGTTTTGCAAATACATATATGACTTTATACTAATACCTGAATGGTTTAAGTATTTAGGCAAGTCAGAACCAGCTGCATTTAATAAAGCACCAGTAAAAGATAAGGATATAAATCATGGGTAATTTAACTGATCACGCTAAATATGAACTAGAACTAGCAGGATTATTTGATAAAGATTCAGATTATGATGGCATGCTAGGCACAGCAGTCATGGAATTAGTAGAAAAGTTTTCTGAACAAGGTCACAGTGGCGCAAGCGCCAGCATAGTTCTATCACTGTTTAAAGAAGTAGTAATGTTTAAGAATCTTACACCTATTACTAGTAATCCAGATGAATGGTTAGATCAATCAGAAATGAGTGAAGAACCTATATGGCAAAACAAACGTAGAAGCAGTAGCTTTTCACGTGATGGTGGCAAAACTTGGTATGATATTGATGATCGTAAGTATAATAACGGTGATACATGGAAGAAAAAGCCAAATGGCGCGGAAAAATCACCTGAAACACCTAAACCAACTAAAAAAGCTAAGAAAACTAAAGATGCAAGCTAAACCTACTGTATTTACTACTGATACGTGTTCTAAATGCCCTGCAGTAAAGAAATGGATGGCACATAAGGGTATTGAATACAATGAAGTGAACATTACTAATGATATAAGCTTAATCAAACCTGCTAGTGATATATCAGGTATGTTTACAGTGCCACAAACGCTTGCACCTAATGGGGTAGTTATTGTTGGTCCTAATTATGGCAAACTTGCGCAGAATATCATCAATGACAGGTAATATATTAGGCTGTATAGCTAGAAATAGCACTACAACTGATGGCATTAAGATATCTGGTCACGTGTTCAGTGCAGAATATGCCACTGTAGATGAAGAAACAGATAGAATATATCTATTAGATATATGTATTGATTGTGGCAAGCCTAGTGCTAGTTTTCTTAGTGAAGGCAGCACTATGAAAGATAAATTGCTAGATACCTACAAGGTAATCATGAAAGTAGGTGCTGAATAGGTAGTTACATTGGTGCTGCAAGGCAAATGATTTGTTCTTTAGCGTTGCAGGTGAATGGTCGCAGCATAGTAGTAGAAGCGTAATGCGTTAATGCAAAGCTGATTAGATAACCAGCCATAACCAGTGAGATGGTATTAGGTTTAATAAGCGCCACATTGTTGATGGCGCTTATTAATTTATTGTTTACATCTAGCAAGCTACCACGCCATCCAGCGCTAGATCATATTTTAATAATAAAATAATAGTGTTTATAAAATTGGTGTTCAAATAGATTGTAGGTACTTTATTTTTAATTTAAGCGTGGGTAATTTACATGGGGGGAGTACCACCTTCATCTTGTGAAACCTGCAC
>Ga0307980_1000196_pt1 | contig 29677 bp, 18 predicted proteins | sample OrgLakmetage1060_FD_201817 | JGI IMG/M metagenome (GOLD analysis project Ga0307980, IMG submission 201817) | Saline water microbial communities from Organic Lake, Antarctica - #1060 | ecosystem: Environmental > Aquatic > Non-marine Saline and Alkaline > Saline | place: Antarctica: Organic Lake... | reverse complement strand
AAATCTATAGCGGTCGAAGGGCAACGCATTATAACTGAATTTAACAAAGATCTTCTAAAAAAACCCATATTTTTAGAAGACTCATGTCCAAATCAGGATTCACAACTTAAAGAACAGTTAAGAAATTCTATTCAAAGATGTAAAGAACTGCTGAATAACCAAGACATTAATAAAAAGTGGAAAGAAGAAAAGACGAAGTTGGACGCTTCTATTAGTGATTTGAAGGAACAATTAAGACTTTCAGAACATAAAAATTTTCTTAGTAGAGCCAAGGATATCAGTCACAAAAATAAAGAGACGGAGTTGGAGGAACAATTAAAAACATTAATAGAAGAATACACCAATCTCGATAAGAAAAAGAATGATTGGGATAAGGAAAAGATGGAGTTGGAAGCTAAATTGAAAGTTCTGGGGAGTCAAAAAAACACTATGGATTATAGCCAATCACAATTAAAAAAGGAGTTGCAATTACTTAAAATTCAATATGATAAGCTTCAATCAGAAAAAAAAAGTTTGAATAGTGCTGTTAATCAATTAAAAACAGATAAATCTAACTTGGAATCGAGATTGACAGATCTTAAGGTACATTATCAAAAACAAATAAACCTTCTTGTTGAAAAAAACAATGAAAAAAACAATGAACTTAATCAGGAGTTAAAAAATAAAAACAATTTAATAAACGAAGCGAGATCTAAAATAAACCTTCTTGCTAAAGAAAACAATGAACTTAATCAGAAGTTAAAAAATAAAAACAATTTAATAAAAGAAGCGATATCTAGAATAAACCTTCTTGATGAAGAAAAGAATAAACTTAATCAGGAGTTAAAGGACTGCCGAAGAGAAAAAGCAGACGTAGATAAATTATTAGAAGTTGCTAAAAATGAAATAGACTCGTTGAAAAGAGTTATAGCAGAAAATCGCATTATAATTGAAGGTCTAGTACAAGAGAACAATAAGTTGACGGAAGAAAAGAATGAACTTAATCAGGAGTTAAAGGACTGCATAAGCGAAAAAGTAAGAGTAAATCAATTATTAGAAGTTGCTAAAACTGAAATTAACTCGTTGAATAATCAAATAGACTCGTTGAAGAATCAAATTGAAAGATTAATGGCAGCAAATAGCAGTAGAATTACAGGTCTATTACAAGCGAAGGAAGAAAACACAAAGTTGAAGGAAGAAAACAAGGAGTTGAAGGAAGAAAATTCTAAATTAGAAAGGGTTGGAAATACACTTCAACCCGTGTACAAGGGTTATAGTGTTATCGCTAGCGAGACTAATGTATATCTAATAGAAGGAGCTCTAACACTGTGGAGAAATGAAAAAGAGGGTTTAAACTTTTATGGAAGTAGAACAGGAAGATACTCAAAAGACTCTCTAGATAAGTATAAACTTCAACAAACAACTAATAATAATAAGAAGGATCGTAAGTTATGGTTTAAAATAGAAAAAAAGGAACAAAATTCCACCCCTCTTTTGGTTGAGGAGACGGATATTAAAACCTATTCTCGTGAAGGTCTCAAGAAAATATCTATACCAACTATGGTCGGTAGCATAAAACATAGAAAGGCCTATGTCGAACCCTCTGTTAAAGTCGTCGGTTCTTCAGATTATTCAGAATCTTCATACAATGATGGTGGTGTTCTAGGTGGGGCTTTGCTAGGTGGTGGTGTTCTAGGTGGAGCTTTGCTAGGTGGTATGAATGATTCAGCAGCACCCAAAGGTGAAGGAGCCGAAGGATCTCATATGTTCGCTATATCTATTATCCTTAGTTTGATTGTGTTGTTGATTATACTGCTTCTAGTATTTATCTATTACGATAACACAATAATTGATTATGTATGCTCAGTACTATGTTATAAGAGAACAAGTACACTACCTATAGATGAGCGAAATAACTCAACTGCGGATAGATGAACATGTTCGAGAGAAGGACATGTGGGTGGGATCGAAAGTTTCCACCGAGCATAATGATTATTATGCTGATTTAACTTCTAATCCTATTAATATTATCTTTAAAACCTTGACCTTTGCTGATGCTATGCATAAGTGCTTTGATGAGATCTTAGTTAACGCTATCGATCATTGGAGAAATAAGAACAAGGTTACAGCTATATACGTCAACATCCTTAAGAACGGAAGTATTTCCGTGATTAACAATGGCAATGGCTTTAAAATTAAAAAGATTAAAAACTCAGAAGGCGCTAAAGTTTATGCCCCTGAGCTGGCCGCTGCCAACCCTTACGCAGGATCTAATCATTCCCAGACGGGAAAGGTTACGGGTGGTGTTAATGGGTTGGGTATGTATCTTACGAACGCACTATCCACCAATTTTAGTATCTCGACTAACGATGTTAAGTCCGGTAAGTATTACCATCAGACCTTTCATTACGACACTAAAGCTAAGAAATTAATAATAGACGAACCTACAATAAAATCTAACGATACTCTGCCGGATTCGTCCAGGATTAAAAAAGGAGGTACTAAGATCGTGTACCTACCGGACTTTAAATTTCTAAACACTACATTCGAGAAATGTAAAAACGCCTTGGCATCTCTACTACTCACCAGATGTATTCACACCTCTGTGCATACCGGGATCGATGTGTATTTCAACAACCAGATAGTTCCTATCAAATCCTTCGATGATTTCTCCGGAGTGTTTATGGATGATAGAGTTATCTTTAAACTAAAACATCCTAAGCATCCGTGGCAAGTGTCCGTAGGAATTAACAGAACTGGAAAGTTTGAGTCTCTGTCTATCATCAACGGGGTTTATGTTACCTCTGGTACTCATATTAACTACATTAAAGATAAGATATACTCTGAACTTAAAGAACGCATCCATAAAAAACTATCTAAGCTGCAGGATGTTAAGAAAAGTACAGTAACTAGCATTCTATTTATTATAATAGATGGTCTCATTCCTGATCCTGAGTTTGACTCCCAAGTCAAGACTAACATCAGCGGAAGTTCTAAGAAGTACAAAGATTATGTTATTCCAGATAACGTTCTCAACAAAATTCTTAAGATGGTGTTACCTATTTTACTAGACAACCTTTCCAGTAAATCGTCCACCGCTCCTAAGAAATCTGTTAGATCTATTAAGAAATATCAGAAGGCGAAGTACGCCGGCACTAAGAAGTCCTCAGAATGTATTTTATTCTACGTTGAGGGTGACAGCGCCTGCTCCTTAGTTCATACAGTTCTTACGTCTAACAAGTTACCTGAATTAAACTACCAATACTGCGGTACTTACAACGGTCAAGGTGTTGGAATCAATATCCGCAGCAAGTCTAAAGTTAAGACCGTGGGTAATAAAACTAAGATCCTCTGCATGAAAAAAGTTTCGGAGAACGAAAGGTTTAACAGCTTTATGAATGTCATGAACTTGGATAAAAATAAAACCTACGAAACGGCTGAAGAGATGAGCACCCTTGCTTATGGTAAACTACTGATAGTGGTGGATCAAGATATTGATGGGGTTGGTCAAATACTGGGACTGTTAATTTCTAACATACACCTGTTTTGGCCTCACCTAATTAAGAATCACTTTATAGCACACTACCCTACTCCCATTATTAGAGCTTACTCTAACAAAAATGTAAAAGTGTTTTATACCGACCACGAGTACAGAACCTGGAGCGAGTCTCATAAAACAGGTAAGTATGAAATTAAATACTACAAGGGGTTAGCTACACACAACGATGGTGAAGCTATCCACATGTTTAAAAACTTTTCAGACAAGCTCATATACCTTACTGAGGTTGTGGATAACAATAACTCCGATCAGAAACTTAATGTAGAAGAATCTAAAATACTTTCAGCTAGTAGAGCATCTACAGCCGAGACTAAAGTGTTCAACATCTACTACGGTGATGACGCCAAGCTAAGAAAGACGGAGCTTAAAGACCGGTCGCTAGAAGAAGACAAGCTAACTGTTAATTCTGTGTGCTCATGTCAGCTTACTTTCTTAAATGTCTTTAAGGATGTTAAGTGTACTAAAAAATGCACAAAACCAAGCAAAGTTTCTAAAGGCGGTAATATCCGAAGAGATATAACCTTAAAGACTTGTGTAAATCATCTAAGAACTCACACTAAAGAATTTCAGCTGGATAATATCCTGCGAAAGATTCCTCACGTTATTGACGGGTTAAACCCTGCACGTCGCAAGATTTTATACGGATCTATCGCTAAGTTTAAGAATAATAATAAAGAGATTAAAGTATTTCAGTTAGGTGGTTACATAGCTGAATTTACTAACTACCATCACGGTAGCGCTTCCCTTGAATCTACTATCGTAAATATGGCGCAAGATTTTGTAGGATCTAACAACATCCCGCTTCTTCTACCTCTATCGCAATTCGGAAGCAGAAGTCATGGAGGTAAAGACGCCGGAGCTTCTCGTTACATTAAGACTAAATTAAATAAAGATATAGCTCTCAAGATATTCAATCCTAAGGATGACCATCTTCTAAAGTATATCTATGACGAGGGTGAGCGTAACGAGCCCATCCACTACATACCAACTATCCCTATTGCATTGTTAGAAAGTTTCTCTATCCCAGCTACTGGATGGAAGCATATTCGGTATGGATGCGAGTGGGACTCCGTACGAGACCACTTAGTTAAACGTATCAACGACGACATTCTTACGGAAGGTAAATCCAAAGCCTCTGCAGAATCTACCTACAACTTTCCCTTTGGATTTAACCGATGGAAGGGTCGAGTGGATAAATTCAGTAGTAGAGATTGGTTCTATGGTACATATGAGGTGCAAGCCAGTAAACACACCGTCATTATTACGGAGCTTCCTTATCAGACTTGGAATAACCCTTATATTACTAAACTAAAGGAAAGTTATCCTCATGTCAACGTGTTTGATAAGTCCAGTAAAGAAGATATCTATATAGAAGTACACTTTACGAACAAGGTTGAGTTCTCCAAACTTCTAGTCGATTATCGAGGTCGGTCTGCGGAGGATGAAGATCCTTTTATCAACTACCTTATGTTGAAGACTAACAAAAGAGAGTATCTTAACTTCATAAGCGATACCGCTCTAGAGGAGTTCAAGTATACAATCGAAATCTTCAACAAGTGGTACGATGCTAGAAAAGCCGCTTATGTTAAAAGATTAGAACGCGAGAGACTGCTGTTGACTTTAAGACTGCGCATGTTTAAAGAAATAGTACGGTTTGTAAAGTTATCGGACAAGTTCGACTTCCACAAATGGAACGCAGTTGAGTCTCATGCAAAGCTAACAGAACTTAAATTTGTAAAGTTTAACAGTACTGTTCTTAAGTCTCCAGGCTTCAGAAGTTGTGCTGAAATAAAAAAGGAGGTTCTACACAGCCTCAACGTATCCTACGATTATCTGTACACCTTAAACTCAAAGGATAAGATGAAAAAAAGTAGAGATGCTCGGGAGACACATATTAATGGTCTTATTAAAGAGCTAGAGTACTTGAGTCTACCTAACATAGAGTATATTATATGGCGGAAAGAGATTAAAACTATTGACAATCTAATCCAAAAGGCTAATAGCCATCCTCACCGTTGGCTGTCATCGGAAAAGATTATCTGAACTTCAAGCGTAACAATAATGTTACTAATGTTAAAATATTAGATAATTTAGTCAAATTCATCTCTGAGACCTTTAGACTTTCCTTTTAAGGGGATTCCATCTTTACTAAGACTATCATAATCGATGGTCATCCATTTATTTTTGTAAGTCTCGTCAAACTTTTTTTGGTTGAGAGATTTGAAGATACGGTACCGCTCTTCATAGCTGATGCCCGCGGGTTGAGATGTAAACTTAAGACCTTTACTTGTCTCCAATATCCAAATGATAGCTCCTTTGTCTTTACCCTTAAGACCTTCTTTGTATCCTACGACTTTGAACTCTCCAGATAAACGAGGTTTCCTTTTTACGACATCTTTAGTCCGGATTTCTTTTTTGCTTATCTTGTAAAGAAAGTTTATCTTTCTAATGACTGATCCTTCCAGACCCTTCTTAAGAAAAGATTTGTAGAGTTTGTCGTTCTCCTCCTTGTTGTGAACTAAAGTAGTATTTACCAAAGTTATGTATTTGTAAGAACCGCTCTTAAAAGCGGAGCTTAGTAACGCTAGTCTTTTGCTATAAGGTTCCTTAGGATTTTCATCGGAGAACATGTCAAACACGTTTAGCATAATCCTCAGATCTCCGTACTTACTAAAGCGTTTGCTGTCTATCTCTTGAGAGATAAAGCCGTTAATAGTTTGGAGGCTTTCACCATCTTTATACATCTCTCCATCAAGATACCAATTGACGTTGGAGAGAGATTTAAGTTTTAGGATAAGAGACCTAATCTCCGATCTTAAGTAGTTGAGCTCGGTGATGTCCTTTCCTCTTCTAGAGTATATAACAACTTTAGAATTCTTATCCATGTAGGATAGAGCTCGAGTTCCATCTAACTTAGGTTGCACGTACACTGGATACTTCATATCAGATTCTGCGTATTTGTGCAGAGCAAGGGGTAGGTATCGCACGGATTTATACTCATCGACCTTCTTTAAGTATTTTATGTTTGCAGACATTAAAGTTTGTAGGAAAATACTAGTTTCGTTGATCTTGTTCAGGTTCTTACCCTTATTGATAAACGTAGGGATCGATGTAGTAACTTTTCCGTTGTCTATTCCGTACTTAGACCAGTAAACACCAACGTATGGTTTATTGTAATCTAAGGGTAAGAACTTAAAGGTAACAATACCCTCGGGTGTAATACTCCAGTCTTCTTTAGACCTTAACATACCAGCTTTGATACCCCAGTACCTCTTCTGGTTTAATTTTGTAAGATAATTCAGTTTAGGAAACTCATAGATATTATTATCTGCGAGTTTTCCATCAAACTGATCTATGGATTTGTAAATTATCTTTCTCTTCGACATGGTGGAGGTATGTGATTATTGCGAATAATCTTCGAAGGAGTAATCAACTAAGTAATCAATATACTAATACACATTCAATTTAATGATACATTTGTAAAAAAAATAAGATTTGTTTTAAGTTAAAAACAAATCTAAGAATGAATAGTAGCAAAGATGGTCATCACCCAGTCCAGTCCGTTGAGGTCTATGATCTGATCTCTCTCGTTCTTTAGTTGAATATCTATCAGCTTACTATTGTCAATAGAGAATCCCGGTTCGTACTTTCTAAAGATTTGACTCTCTGTGGTGTTTGTGATGATGGTAAAGGTGGGAGCCGTTGCGTCCACGAATGATTTGATGATATTGTTGTTAATAGAGAGATCTACAATAGTAGAGGTTTGTTTGGCTTCGTACTGCGTAGAGGTAAAGGGTACGTCGAAGAATGTTATGTTTTTTATGTAAAACAACGTAGTAACATCAGCATTCTCAGCCATACTAACAGATATATTAGAACTACCGTCGTCCAACGTAATAACACCGCTGGTATAAGTATCGATGTCTTTAAAGAGTCTTTCTAGCTGCACTCTAAGATCGAAAATAGTGTAATCTTTAGGAGGTACCGTTATCGGTTTAAGACTTTCAAACTCTCCCTTCAAAGCAGTCCACTCTACCTTACCAATGTCGGAGTTAAAGGTAGGCATACCCACCACTATATCAAAACCAGAAGTCGAGATGGACGCGATCTCGTCGGTGTAGGTTAAGAGATTCTGAAAGGTGTCTTCTACGTACACTCTTATTGTTTTTTCAGTCTCGTCCGAAATGTATATATGAGTTTGGTTGATGGCAACCTGAGAACCATATCGGGTCGTTCCAGGGGCTGTGAATGTTTCTTGTAGAAACCATGACGTCGAGAACCTTTTGTATTTGTATACCCCTCCGTTACCGGCTAACCCTGGAGATCCTACAATAAGAATATCACTTTCTAATGCTAGAGAGTATCCCAGTTGACCTCCCGTAAGTGCAGGGATTTCGATAGTGTAGTACTGAATCCACTGTTCGGTATTTCTATCAAGACGCCACACCCACACAAGACCGTTTGGTAAGTTCTCTGGACCCGACGCGACTATTTGATCCTCGTAGATAGCCACCGCATGTCCTATTCTAGGGTTGCCTGAAAACCCCAAAGGAATTAACTTAGATCCCATCTGATTTCTTTCCTTGTCGTACACTGTAATAGATCCAATGCTGCTGTCATCTCCGGGGGAACCCACAACAATATAATCATCGTAGGAGTCTACGCTGAAGCCATGCTCGGCATTGTTAGTTAAATCAACACCCGCAACACTGGTTACCGTGTATCCCATACCATTTAAGTTCTTAGTAAAGATGTAGACTCTACCCTTGTCGTCGTAAGGAGCTCCTGCTACGATGTTGTTAGAAATCGGATCTATTTTCAAAGAGAATCCCAACTGGTGACCTTCCTTGACTTCAGTAGGAATAAGAATATCATCTTGAACCCAGGAGAGACCTTGCCTAACATAAGTCCATATACCCCCTGTAGATTGTTTGTTAAGAGGAGCTCCTACGATGGTGTATGTAGAATCAGTATTAATGGCGACTGAGTTACCCTGTTTAGGGATTCCTATATTACCGGTTCCTAACAATACTCCACTGTACTCAGCCTCTGCAATCTTGTAGATCAATGCTCCACCCTCAGAGTTAGCAGCGTGGTAGGGCATGCCAGACACTATGACGTTACTACCCAAATCTACTGAATAACCCTGTTGGGATGTTACTGTAGTTTCGATAAACACTTGCTGTTCGGTGAGAGGCCCGAAGGTGATAAGAAGAACCACCCCTTTTATTAGATTATGTGTAGGAATTCCTACTACCAACTTAGACTCATCATCATTGGTTGCAAGACTGGTATGATCCGCGATGGTGGGTGTAACTGAGTTGGTTTCTGTAAGAGTTGTAAGGTTGTAATATTTTACGGTAGTACCGTCGCCTGATAAAATACTGGTGTCGCTCAAAGCCAAAGCAATGGGGTTTGACGTTGCTACATAATATGCCTGGTCCCACATTGCAGTGTTGTCATCCCAAGTAAAAATGTATATTCCGCCACCCGAGAAACTAGAAGACACTGCAATTAAATCTCCCGCTTTGTTTACTTTTGCGGCATATCCAAATCCAGCAGTATTGTTAATGGGACTACCTACCAACTTGTCTTCAGTCCAAATATTATTTACACCTTTCCTGTAAGCCCACACAGCTCCCGTGTATTTGTTGGTAGAAAGAAAATCTACGAGAGAGTTGTTATCACTGGGGGCACCGGCAACCAAAACATTGCCGTCTTCGGATAGGGATACCGCCCAACCTTCCCCAGCATTTCCCACCTTATTAGATCCGGATAATTCGGCTTCGAAGTTCCAATTTACACCTATTCTTCTGTAGATAATAACCTTTCCTCTAGAGTTATCTTCGAAAGGATTTCCTACTGCCAGCGTGGAACCATCACCGGAGATAGCAACCTGTTCAAATCCTAGAATAGTTCTCTTAATAAGCTCTGCTCTCTGCACCCAGAATCCATCTATGAATAATCTGCTAAATACAAACACTCCATTCCTAGAACTACTTGCAATGTAATTATCATCAGAGCTGATAGCAACATCCCACCCCTGCTGAATACTTTGTGTTGTGTTGGTTGCTTGAGGTAAGGGAATGTTGATAATGTTTTTAGTGGTCTGATTAAAGTATACACCCAAGGAGTTGTTATTGTTGGATATGTTGAATATTTTACCCAGACTGCTAATATAACTGGTGTTAATGGAATTGGCTAGAGTGTCGGAGGATATATTGTAAATAAGAGTTGGTTGTAAAGAAGGAGCTCGATTAGTGGGAATAGATAAAGTATCCGTGTTTGAGACGGTAAATACTTGAGCTATGGTTTCTCCAAACCCTACCCCCATAACATCCACCATACTGGTGTAATCAAATTCAACACCCCAAGTGGCTACATCTACCCCGTCTAAGTACACGAGGTTAATTACTAGTCTGTTAGTTATGCTGTTGTAAGATATATCCCACGTGAGATCGAATAGAGTTGTTATATCTAGTTCTGAAAACTTCTGATTGAGAACTACAACCAACCCAGCAACATCGTAATTTCCAGACACTATGTTAAACTCGAATACTGTTCTGTCATCGTTGTAAATAAAAGCTCCTCTCAAGGAATTATTTTTAGAGGTAATGGTATTGTTGTTCTTAGGAATCACCACATTACTAATACTCAAGGAACTTATATTATTTATAGACTTCCGCAGCTGAACTTTAAAGTCTGTGGTGGAATCATTTATATTAACTCGATCTTTGGAGTTGATATAGAGTGGTATAACATTATTCTTGGTAAAAGAAGACATTCTAGTATATTAATAGTGTTTATTTTACTTTTCAAAATTAAAACATTTGAAATTATATTACATTATTATACGCCTGGAGAATGGATACCAAAACTCAATTGCGTCGCAAAATTAACACTATTAAAAAAAACTCTGATGAACTATTGAGAGTATTGGATGTAGATGTTGATAATATTGTTGCAATCTGCACAAGTCCTCCTTATCGTCTAATAACTTCTGATTATGTAGCGAAGAATAGTCATGCTTACAAAATGTGGCTTCACATTTACACAGCAGCCTGTAGTCCATTGGTTAGAAGTCCCAAGAAAGATAATATAGCCAAAAAACTACTAAGTACTAGTGCTTATGCATCTACCCTACTAAGACAATCTAGAATAGCTTATGAGATTATTAAAAAAACTATAGACGATGACACTTCGTACACCTTGTTTGAAAATCTAGCTTACAATAAGTGGGCTTTTGTGACTATTATCAACTACCTTTCTGATAATGTTATGTGGAACGAAGAGGTTATCAAACTCTGGTATATTATCCTAAACCACAATGATAACGCTTCCAAGATAATAGAAGGATTGGTCGATCACCCATACTCTAAAAATATCCATCGCCAAACCATACACTACCTAAAGACTAGTAGCGAGAGTAAGATAGCAGACCTGATGGCTTTTATTGACACTAAATCTACAGATTTCATTAACGAAGCCTCCTTCAAATTTAAGAACATTCCTGAGATTGTAGATCATAAGATATTAGACATGTCTCCTTACAATTTGGATATGGTATTAGAGTCTATTAAATCAACTTTGGATACTTCTACATTTCAGAAGTATTACAACGAAGCTAGCGGAACCGCAGACGGTGATTGGTTTAAGTTTAAAGGTAACTTTAATGTTCCGTCTAATCCAGAGGAGCATACTAAGTATTGTAGAATTATGATGCTTTGTGTAGATAACAAAAACAGTCATCACATAATAAACAAACACTTAGATTCCATTGCGGATAAATGCAGGGGTTTGTTGAGAACATTCTTATCAACTCCTAGATTTGTAGACGTTGTTAAGAATTGCTTAATTCGAGGAATACATATACCTATTGGAGATATGTATTACTATGATCATCTACTTCCACTGGTGTATCAATTTGCAGACAAATCCATATCCGACTTTCATGTAAATTGTGAAGAGCGAGACAAACTAGTTTTCCACGTTGACTCCGTGAAATTCCACTTTATGTATGAGGGTTTTATGTACGACTTTAACTACACCTGTTCAGATGAGCTTGGGTTTAACAAATTGAAGAATTTGATTTAATTCCTTAAATAATATAATTCTATAGATATAGGAATTATAATATAATTCCACCTATTTATTATGTCTTACTATCCTAACAATTTCGGTAAGATGACAAACCATGCAAATATTGTTATGGAAAAAGCTAGACAGGCTTTGCTGAGAGCTGAAAAAGCTAACAAAAAAGCTCAACATGCAACTACATCAGCCGATGATTTGATAGCAAGAAGAATGCTTATCAATGGCAAGAAATACAAAGACTCGTTAACAATTCAAAATAACTATACCCGAGCATCCGCGGATAAATACTTTACAGATGAGTTCAAATATAAAACCGAAAGATACTAATGTTCGCGATGAGTTATTTAATATTATTATAAACAAATCCTCTTTGGAAATGTAATTATTTGATTTTTTTTTATTAATATAAGCCATATTAATATACTTACCCGATGTATGCGGGTGAAATAACCTCAGCGGAGTTTTTTATTTTAAATGATGAACATCATAGGAAATTAACTAATGTTACAGTGCAGAACTCTTCTGTATTTGAACAATCTAAACCCAAAGATCAAGGATTATACGACTCTCATCTCGGCACTACAGACCCCAGTTGGGTATGTAGTACATGTACTAGCGATTCCAAATACTGTCCGGGTCACATGGGTGATATTAAGCTTAAATATCCCGTTAAAAATCCACTATTTATACCAGATATGATAAACTGGTTGCGTATTATATGTACTTACTGTGGTTCATTACTCCAACCTGATAAGGTGGATAAGTCTGCGGGTAATGTGTTTGCAAAACACATGGCTAATAGAATTAAATCCAAGACTAAGGTAGTATGCCCTTCATGTAAAGAGCCCGCGGTCTATATCGACCGGTTAAAATCCAATAAATTAATATTTGTACGAAATGAAGTACAGGTTCTTAACACAGAACTGTGGGATATAATGAATAGGATACCAGATGAGGTGTTAGACCTTTTAGAGGTTCCGCAGAAATCGCATCCTAAGAATTTTATTCTAACTAATATATGTGTACCTCCTGTAAACATAAGGCCGGATCAACCTAAAAATAATAATCTTAATGCCGCTTTTGATGCTCTTACTCTACGCCTTAAAAATATTGTAAACCTTAACAACAATAAATCCATTCCTTACCTAGAAGGGTATAAGGTAGATGATAAGTTAAGAGATCAGTATAACCTCTTTGACATATCATACTATAATTTTATAACTTCATCAGAGTCTGCATCTATTCCCAAGATAGTGTCTTCAAACAGCAATGTCTTAACTAATTTAAAGGATCGCATAACCCACAAGGAAGGACGTATCAAACATAATCTATGCGGCAAGCGTGTGGGTTACTGTGCGCGTTGTACTATTACGGGAGATCCCACCATAAAACTAGATGAACTTAGTGTTCCCTTCGTTATGGCTAAAACTCTTCAGGTCAAAGAAGTGGTGAGGGAATATAATCAAGTTAAAATGTTTACATACTACTTGAACGGGGTCAATGAATACCCTGGATGTAGCAGGATTATTAAAAAGTCTACGGGTCAAGAGTATATAGTAAACGAAAAAACCAATCGCAGTCACCGGTTAGAAATCGGAGATATTTTATACAGAGATCTTATTGATGGGGATGTGGTTATGTTTAATCGGCAGCCTACCCTAACAGAAAACTCTACAACCAGCATGAAAGTAAAGTTAACTAAAAACGTAAAATGTTTTAGCTTTAACGTTTCTATCTGCGTGTGTTTTAATGCCGATTTTGATGGAGATGAGATGAATGCCTTTCTACCTCAATCTATCGGATCTCGCTTTGAAATAGAACAACTAATCAATATTTATTCTAGAACTATTACAACCGACAATGGAATGTTCTTAATAGGATGTTTCCAAGATGCGTTGGCTAACATATTCTCTATTACCAATAAAGACGTACGAATATCTAAGAGTGACGCTATGTTCATTCTACAAGAGTTCGAAGATAATATTACCTTAGATAAACCTAGTTACACTGGGAGAGAGATTATTTCTATGCTGCTGCCTGATATCAATTACCGTGGTAAAGCCCATTACTACGATGAGATATTCGACAAGCATTTTAAATATGATCCCTCCAACACTCAAGTTGTCATCAAGAATGGTAACCTAGAGTCGGGCATCTTAGATTATAGTTCCACGGGAGAAAACAAGAAGAATACTATCTTCCACTCTATATACACTAAGTACGGTAGTAAGAAATCTTTTGATGTTCTCTACAATATTCAGCGTGCAGTGGGCAACTTTATGTACAATGAAGGGTTCACTCTGGATGGAGGTATGATCTATCTTAAACCGGATACTGTTAAACAGGTATCCAACCTAGGAGATTCCTTTATTCAAGCAGCCACCAAAAGTATTGACCAACTTAAAAAGGGGTCTCTCATTATTCCTATGCATTACACGGCCGAAGAGTTCTTTGAAGAAATTCAAATAGAACAACTACGCATCGGCGATGAAGTAATAGACTTAATCTTTTCGGATATTTCCAAAGATAAGAACCGAATGTTGGATCTTATTATGAAAGCTAAGAAGGGCTCTATGAAACATCTCGTGTCTATGATTGGAATTATAGGATCTGTCTTGATTAGTGGTAATCGAATGGAAAAGACGTTCGACTACTTTCGTACGCTACCCCACTTCTCTAGATACAACTTACATCCAGAAGCTAATGGGTTTATTAATTCGTCTCTAGTTAAAGGGTTGGGTCCTATCCATATCTTTAACATGGCTAGACAAGCAAGGATAGCGGTTATAAATTGCTCCTTGTCTACAAGCGAACCTGGTCAGGAAAGTAGAGAGTATATTAAGAACACCGAAAATCATATTGTGAACAACATGTTGCAAGTTGGTTGTGGTGATCAAGTAGTACAATTCCTCTACAATACTATTGGATTCGATGTAAAGACTCTGAAGTATGTTAAGATACAAACGAGTGTTAAGAAACTTGATATTAAATCTTTCCATAAGAAATATCAAAGCATTACTCTTAAAAACCTTCTGGATGAAGAAGAGAAGGATCTCAAAGCCGATATGAAGTGGTATGACGAAGTCTTTCACCGGTATGAAAAGATTAATTTTAACTACACCTTTAATTATGATATTCAACTGCCGGTAGACATCCAATTCTGGTTTATGAACATCAAAAAAGATTATGGGGGGTCTCTAGATCCTGTAATCGCTCTAGGTAAGGTAACTCAGTTCTTGGATAATCTTAAGTATATTTATTCCAACTACATTCAGATGGAAGCGAAAGCTACAATAGCTCCTAAGTATGAAAAGGCTATACACTTTATTAAAGTGTATGTACGATCCTGGTTAAATATATCCACTTTCATGGAGTATTCAATGAGTACTGAGAATGTAGATGATCTATGTACTTACATATACCACATGCTGAAGACCTCTCTAATATCGTCGGGGTCTCCTATCGGTATGACTACAGCTCAGTTACTTATTGCTCCAATGACTCAGTATATTATTGATGCTCATCACAGGTCTGGTACTTCCGCTAATAAAACTAAGCAGGTGGATAAGATCCAAAGGAACAGAGAATTGTTCGTAAAGCAAGACATAGAAAAGGCTAGTATTCCTATTAACACTATCTATCTTAAAGACACCTCTAAACTAAATGAATTATCTCACACTCTACCGGAGTACAAGTTTGATGACCTTATCTCAGGATATAAAATATTCTACGAGAAGTTCACTGAACCCACTCACCCCTCGACTGTCCATGAGAAGAAAATTCTTAAGGAGTTCACTAGTGTTATTAAGTACAAGAACACTAACAGTCTCTACCCCTTTTGCATTAGGTACAGCATAGATAAATTTAAACTGCTATCTAAGCAGATATCTTTGATGGATATCGTGAATAAACTACACGCCCAATCATCCTTAGAGTATATATTCCTATACAACTCTGAGTCGAGCAATGATATCTTTATTAGATGTTATGTCTACTCCACCAGTAAAGCTAAAAAGGTAGTAGAATATATTGAAGGGGTTGCTAGCAAGTTAACTCAGGTTACTGTGCGAGGCATCACCAACATTAAGATGACCCACATCGAAAAAAATAAGTGCATAAAAGCATATGGTCTTAACTTTAAAGAGATCATTAACCATCCTGATGTAGACCCATACCTCACTCGAAGTGATGTTATTAAAGAGATCGAGATGTATTACGGCATCGAAGCTGCGCGCACACTTCTAGAGGTAGAGTACGAAAAGTCCGACAGCGGATTCTTCAACGCTCATTACCAACTCCTATCAGATATCGTTACCTTTACAGGAGAGCTTACCCCCATCAGTGAAGTAGGTCTTAAAAAGAGAGAAAGGAGTAAGATATTATCCAGAACTGCGTACCGAGCTCCCTTCAGAGTCTTAACAGAAGGTGCTGTGAATAATGTTACCGAACAGTTGCATGGAGTGTCAGATCATCTTCTGCTAGGGCAGTCTCCTCGTATAGGTACAATATACAACACTGTGCAGATCAACACCGAATTCATTCAAAAGAAAACCAAATCTATGAAGGATATCATCGATATGTTATTATAAAAAAATATAATACTGATGTAAAAAATCGACTAAAATCTACATATCGATTTTAACACACCTGTGTTAGGTTTTTACTTAAGAGTGTGAAAAAACTTCCTAAAGCCTAAAAACTTAAGAAGTGAAAGTCGTCTTTTTTTTTGTATTATCTTAACAGAATGACAAAAAATTAAAGTTTGAACACTTTATAATGTTTTTTTGGCTCCAGCTTCTATTAGAGCTGCAATTTGACCTGGCATTCTAGAGCATTGAATAGCAGATTCTCCCCACTTATTCAAGGTATTTACGTTAACTCCTGCTTTTATAAGAGCAATTGTCTGCTCCGTATCTTTGGCATTATGAAGAGGAGTTTCACCTTTTAAATCTAGGTGATTCACGTTAGAACCCGCTTCTATTAGAACATTAGTTTGTTTTACATTTTTAGCGTAATAGAGGGGTGTTCTACCGAATCTATCTATGTGGTTTACGTTAGATCCGGCTTGTATAAGAGCAGTTGCTTGACCTATCTCTAGAATATTGAATAGAGGAGTTCTACATGATTTGTTGGTAATGTGTATATTAGCTCCAGCTTTTATAAGAGCTTTTGTTTGTTCAGTTGTAAGAGATTTATGAAGAGGCGTTTCGTTTTTATTATTAATAACATTAACATTAGCATTAATTAACGCTATGGTTTGTTCTGCTGTACGGCTTTTATGAAGAGGTGTTTCGCCTCTATGATCCACAACATTAACATTAGCACCTGCATTAATTAACGCTATGGTTTGTTCTGCTGTACGGCTTTTATGAAGAGGTGTTTCGTTTTTATTATTAATAACATTAACAAAAGCCCCTGCATTTATAAGAGCTTTTGTTTGTCCGACTAAGTCAGCTCTATGAAGAGGTGTAACATTATATTTATCCTTAGAATTAACATTAGCCCCTGCTTTTATAAGTGCTTTTGTTTGTCCCAATTTACAAGCTCTATGAAGAGGTGTAACATAGTATTTATCCTTGGAATTAACATTAGCCCCTGCTTTTATAAGTGCTTTTGTTTGTCCGACTAACTCAGATTCGTGAAGGGGTGTTTCACCTAAATCATTCATAGCGTTTATATTAGCTCCCGCTTTAATTAATGCTACTGTTTGCTCTATCTTTAATGCATTGTGAAGAGGTGTTGCATCGTCTTCATCTTTGGAATCGACATCGGCGCCATGGTCTACCATTGTTTTTATAGCTTCTGCATTTGTTATAAAATGAAGAGGAGTTCTCTTACATTTATCTTTGAAGTTTACATTAGCTCCTGCTTTTATTAGATGCAAAACTTGTTTCGCTGTCTTTGCGTAATGAAGGGTTGTTTTCCATCTGATGTCCTTTATCTCATTGTATATACCAAGAGAGGCTGATACTATCATAAAATCTACTACATCGCTAGTGTATAGATAGTCGAACGAATTTACATATTTTAATTCTAGAATTTCTCTGTATTTGCTGTAATGATACATAACATAATTAATGCTATCTAACCCCTCCAGAAATGGAAGAAAGCAGTGAGTTAAGACATCTTTTGGTATTTTGTTCATTTATGAAATTGTATCTGCAGTAGTAACTGTATATATAAAAGAATACTCTATCAATTATTTAATATAAATGTTAACAATGTGATAAGAGTTTTGTTATAGCGTCTACTTTGGAGTAATTAATAGGAGTGAAATGGTTAATATCCCTCGTGTATATTTGAGCTTTATGCTGAATAAGAATTTTTACAATTTCAATCTGATCACATTGGGTTAAATTAAACTTGGGGTAAATGTGATACATATCTCTAGAATACCATAAGTTGGGATCCACATAGTAATATAAGGGAGTTCTTTTTTTTATATCTCTCACGTTTACTTTAATATCACTTTCCAATAATAGTTTCACCTTATCTACTGTGAGTCCCGGATAAGTTAACATGTTCTTCTTATACCTATCTCTTGTGTTGACATTCGCTTTAGCGTCTAGAAGACATTTAAGATGGTTTATATCCGTATGATCCCACAAAGGAGTTCTATAATCATAGTCTTTTATGTTGGGGTCTGCATTAAACTCTAATAATACTTTCGCATGTTCAGCGTTATTGGCATAATGTAATGCAGTCTTACCATTATCATCCCTATAATTGACTATACTACGATTAACTTGTAACATAATTCTTGCAATTTCTGGGGTTTTTGCGTGATGTAAAGCATGTTTCCCCCTATCGCAAGTTATAGATAAGTCTGCCTTATTTAAGATCAATTTCAAAACATTGTCTATATTTTTAGCTAGGTGTAAAGGGGTTTGATTGTCGTCGTTGAGAGCGTTTACATCTGCTTTAAAATCTATTAATAGCTGGACATTGCTAGTAGTTTGACAAGACAGATGCAGTGGGGTGTAGTAAGATCTATCCCTTACGTTTGGATTTAATCCTGATAGCATTAACAACTCCCCATCCTCAGTATAAAACTTGCTATGCAGTGGAGACATGTTCCCAGATATTACCGAATTGACATCTGCTTTAGATTCTAATAGTAGCTTAGTTTGACCTCTGCATCTGATAGAGAATAATGGACTTTTGTAGGGTATATTTATATCGGCTTTTGAGTTTATTAATATTCTAGTTTTTTCACAGTTGTTACAAGTATTAATAGGAGTATTTTTGTATATATTATAAGCGTTTACATCGGATTTGTAAGAAATTAACAACTTAATAATATCTCTATTTTGTTTGGAGTGTAACAGGGTGTTATTACCAGAATCTCTAATGTGTGGGTTTAACCCATTGTCTAAACATTTCTTAAGTTGAGTAACAGATATATTGCAAAAAGGTAAAGGTTTTTTATAGTAGCCCAGTATTAAACGGTTTAAGTCTAACTTAGATTTTATGCAGAAATCTATAAAATCATCAGAAATTATCTCTTCTCTCAATAAACAATTATTTATTATAGCATTGTAATTCAACTTTAAAATTATTTTAGTATAAAGGTAATAAAAGTAAGAGAACTCTAAACTAGTTTTCAAAGATAAATAAGGACATATTTTATACTGTAATATATCTAAAGGTATGAGATCCATTATTGGTTATCGAGAGTTTTATGTTAATATTATATCTAGGGATATAAAAAAATAGAGTCTGAAACCAAATGAATTTCTTAAGACTGATGTTAAAACCCTACTAAAATCTACATATCGATTTTAACACACCTGTGTTAGGTTTTTACTTAAGGGCAACATCAGAAACCCTCTTATTTTTTATATGTTTTTTAAGCCTGATTATGAAGTAGTTACCGACATAGGATCAGGTATTAACTTTAAAAGACCTGGATTGCAAAAAATAATAGATATTGCTATCAAAGATCAGTTAAACTCCGTTATTGTGACCTATAAAGATAGACTGTGTCGTATAGGTTACGATCTTATCGAACATATCCTATCTAAATATTCCAATGCAGCTATTATCGTAGAAAATAAAACTGTTACATCTGCACAGACAGAAATAACCGAGGATCTAATAGAAATAGTGACTGTATATGCGAGTAAAATACACCAAAACAGATCTTACACGGAAAGAGATCTTACACCAAAACAGATCTTATATAAGATTTAGTAGGTTTTTTCATACTATGAATTTTTTATTTCTAGAGCTGTAACTTATAGGATTATACAAAAGAGGATTATCTTCTTGATAATAATCCCCGAAAAACTCTTGAGGTGTAATATATTTAGTGTTGTAATTTACTTTAGATATTGCACGCTCTATGAAACTATCAGGAATTATACGGTGGATGGCTTTATCTACATGCATATCTTTAAATTCTATATAAATTGAAGATGCTAAGAAGGTTGTAAATTCTTTCTTCTTAGGGTTGTACAAGTATTTAGATAGTAAATCATCTAAATTCTTGATAGAAGTTTCTGGGTTTACTTTTATATCTACATTAGATAACTCCACAAGCTTATAATTTCCATCATCATTAGTTTCAGTATAATAAAGGAAAGTGTTTAACTCTTGAACAAACTCATATATTTTTTGAGAGGATTCATTTACTTGAGGGTCTTTGCCTTCTAGATAATCCTGGTATTTTTTTTTATTATAAGACCGGTCAAATATTTCTTTAGGTAGGTATTTACTAAATCTTGTTATGATTTTGTAATCTCTATTCCAATACTTTTCTACCCTATAGCAGTAGCTAGATCCAACTTTATTCGTAAGTAGAGGTATAATTTTATTTTCTATACAAAACTCGCTTAAATCAGTTGTAATAAGTTCCTTCGTATGAAAATTATAAGCTACACAACACACCGGAATGTCGAAGCTGTTTAAAACTTCTTCTATAGAGTTAAAGTCTTTTAGAATTATCTGCAGTTTAGGACTATTATCCATTCCATAAGTCCAATCTATTAGATTATCGCGTATTTTAGTTTTAATTAGATCTATAGATCCATCATCCTTATACCACACCACATCAGACTGGCTGTTATTTATGTGAACATCTATTACAGCTTTGTTCATAATTATTAGAGTTTTGCAAGGATATTCTATATTGGATAGAAAATCACATAAATCTTTGATTATCTTAATCTTATCATCAGTCTTATAGATGAAGAGATCTATATCGTTAAACAAAGACGAGGGGTTTTTCAACCATTGAGCAAATCCACCAGCTATGCAGATTGGTAGATTATTATCGGATATGTATTTCGATAGCTTGTTTAGGAAATAGACTACATAATTCCACTCAACTGGATGTTCTACCATATTACCGAAAGAATTCGATTTCAACGTTTCCATGAGATCGAATGGGGTTTTTACAAGTTTAGAATTGTTGGGCTCTAGTAGTTTATCTAGATCCTCTTTAAAAATTGTTAACCACTCGAGTTGTTTAGATTTATAGATATTTATATTAGTTTTTTGGGTTTCTATACTATCTATGAGCTCCTTGTTTTCCGAAATTATAAGCGAGTGTTTAGAAGACTCGCCTGTTAGTTTTTCTTTTTTAAACTTTTGTAACAATAATTTGAAGAATTTATAACATTTAATGTCTTCATCTAGAGATGTAGTGTATCGATATTCGTCTATAACATACTTTAACTGAGATAAACAATATTTTAATTTTTTAATTATATATTCAATATTTTCATCATTTTGAGGAATTTCAGGTGTATTCTCATCGAAATAAGAAGACATGCTGAACACAAATAAGGTGTTGAAATTCTATAGATATATAAGTCGATTGTATAAACAATACATGTCGATTCAATTTTTCATACTATTACATTACCTATTACATTCATGATATACACTATATATATGAAGTCTAATTCATAATTTATACGTTGATTGTATCTGAAAACGTCAAAGAGTGATATGATGAAACCTAACTCCTATAGGTCTATTACATTATTTAATGCTATTCCTGTAGAGATATTAGAATGTGGTGTAATACCCTATTTATCAGACTTGGATGTTTTTAACATTATAAAACTCTGCTACAATTACTCTAGACAAGTTATTAAAACACCCTATTTTAAAAACATTAACATTGCATTAACATGTGATATTATTAATTTTGTACTCGACACCACTTCTGTATTTAATGGCTATTACAATGATGTTCAGGATGTAAATTACAACACTCTACTGCATTACTGTGAAACAGGAAAACAGACGAAGCGGTTACTAAACTCGTACACCTTAGATAAAAAAAGGTATGTTAATCTTAAAGATAGATTAAACAAGACTTGTTTACATTACGCCGAAACTGCAGAACAAACTAGAATGTTAATTGAGTCTAAAGCTGACGTTAATGTTAAGGAATACTACAATCACAACACCCCTCTCCACTATTCCAGAAGTACTCTGCAAACTAAACTGTTGGTAGAAGCCAAAGCTGATGTTAACGCAGTAGAATCTTTCGGATGCGCTACCCCCCTTCATGTTAGTTTTTCTGCAAGTCAGACTAAGATATTGCTGGATGCCAAAGCCGATGTAAATATTGTAGATGGATGGGGATCCACACCTCTTCATGAGTGTGAGAACGCAGACCAAGCTAAAATTCTAATAGAATATAAAGCTAACATTAATAGTGTGGATTTTAATGGATCCACACCTCTTCACAAGGTAAACAATATAAAACATTGTAGAGTTTTATTAAGTTCTGCAGGAGATAAAGTTAACAAATTATTAACAACAAAAGACAATTTCGGAGGAACGCCATTACACTACACTAATAACCTTCAACTATGTAAAGAATTCTTGAGAAGTTATAAGTGTAGTTTAAGTAAATTTACTAACTTTGAACATGTCAACCCCTTGGTATTAATTAAAAATTATGATGGACGCACACCTTTACATAGTGCAATAATAACACCAGAAAAAACACAACTGTTAATAGATGAAGGAGCTAATATACATTCTACGGATAATATAGGAAATACTCCTCTTCACAGGGCTAAAAATTTAGAAGTTATTAAAATTCTTTTACATTCTAAGGCTTTTGTCGACTCTAAGAATATATATGGGAACACCCCTCTTCACTTAGCTAAATCGACTGGAAAGGTTAAATTGCTTATGTCTTTGTATAATTCTGTTAACGGAATTAGTTTAAAGAAGTTAGTAAACATCCCTAATGCCATGGGAAACACCCCTCTCCACATATTTAGCATTCAATCTTATGCTCCGTTAGTAAAAATCATAATGAAAAGTAGTCTTGCAGATATAACTATAAGAAATTCTAAAGGTCATACTCCCCTCCATATATCTAGAACGGAAGAGCAAACTAAGATGATGTTGGATAATTTTACAGGATGTAAGAAATCTCTCATACTATCAAAAGATATTCACGGCAATACACCTCTTCACTACTCTAAGAATGCAGATCAAACCAAGATATTATTAAGTTACCTCGACAACCCCAATGAAGAACTAAGCATATCTAATGATGTCGGTCACAAACCCTTTGATTATGCAACAGATGAAGATCAGATAGTGTTGTTATCAAATCGATACTTTACTTGGTGAAAAAAAAAATAAAACAATTACCTAGTTTATATAAAATTAAAAAGAATTTGTATAATAATTCTTTTTTTTTATTACAATAATTAGAAACTAAATAAAAGTGATAGTTATTTTTTAAAGTGAGCATCCAAGTAAAACTCCACCCCTGTTATAGAAAATGATGAAAATCACGAAAACAACGAAAACTATGAAAGTCCTACCGAAGGATCTTTTGATCTTCTGCTTTCTTCCGTTTCTTGATGGAATTGATAGCATTAACTATGTTATACATCATTACAGAGAACATAAGGAGCTTTTGGATTTAAAACATGTGAGTAAGATAGACTGTGAATTTACCGATGATATTGTAGACTTCTTTGTTGAGTGTGCTAAGCAAGGAGTCTACTGGGATATCACAGATATATACGGAGGAACTTCTCTTTTCTACGCTAGAACAGCAGAGCAGACAAGAGTTCTTATCAAAGCAGGTGCTGATGTAAATGCGGAAGATTCCGCTAGAAGAACTCCTATCTTCTACGCTAAAACAGCAGAGCAGACAAGAGTTCTTATCAAAGCAGGTGCTGATGTAAATGTTAGAGATAAGAATTATACAACTCCTCTATATGATTCGAGAACCGCAGAACAGACGAAAGTTCTTATCGATGCAGGTGCTGATGTAAATACTAAGGATGAGAATGGAAAAACTCCTCTACACTACGCTAAAACTGTAGAGAAGATGAAAGTGCTTATCGAAGAAGATGCAGATGTGAATACCGAGGATGAAAATGGACGAACCTCCCTTTTCTACGCCGATACCGCAGAGAAGATGAAACTGCTTATAGAAGCAGGTGTTGATGTAAATGCTATAGATAGGTGGAGTAAAACTCCTCTACACTACGCTAAAACTGTAGAGAGAATGAAAGTGCTTATTGAATCTGGAGCCTCTATAAATGTAGAGGATGAGACTGGAAGAACTTCTCTACACTACGCCGACACCGTAGAGAAGTTGCTAATTCTTTTATAAGAAGGTGTCGATGTAAATGTAGAGGATGAAAACTGGAAGAACTGATGTTAAAAACCTACTAAAATCTACATATCGATTTTAACACACCTGTGTTAGGTTTTTACTTAAGAGTAACATCAGAAACCCTCTTATTTTTTTATATGTTTTTTAAGTGGATGTTTCGAGCTCCATTAACATCTCTATCACATACAAAATCACAACTGTCGCATTTGAACACCTTGCTGCAGCCTAGATTTTCTTTAATAACTCCGCAACCTCCACAAGTTTTAGAGGTGTAACTCTCATCAACCTCTTTGTATTCTACATTGTATTCCTTGCATTTAGATTGAAGACGTTCTTTAAATGTAAAGTTCGATAAAGCAGATGCAAGTTTTTTTGTAGTTTTGTGTAAGTTGTTAAAGTTTGATGTGATACTCTTGGTACTCATGTTCCCAATGATGATCTTGTCAAATTTTTTGCATAAAAAGTTAGCAACTTTCCAATGCATATCTTTCACCTTTGTTTTTAAGTTTTTCACGTAGTCGAGAAACGAACCTCTTATGATTTTTAAAAGGTTTAACATTCTCTATGCGTTTAATTAAAGTAGTTAATTGAACTGTAGTGTCTTTTGTTGCAACTTGATAACAAGTTCCGGACGGTGAGTAATCCTATATAAGATTTAGTAGGGTTTTTCTTACTACAAGATAAGTACATATGTTAAATAATTGATAGGTTTTTTCACACTATATATTATAAAACACTCCTATCAAATATGAAAGTCATGCCGAAGGATGTATTAACTCACTGCTTTCTTCCGTTCCTAGATGGGATTGATAGCATTAAATATGCAATGTACCACTATAAAGAATACGAAGAAGTCTTAGACTTAAAGCACGTAAATAGAATAGAATGTGAATTTACTAATACTATCGTAGAATTCTTGGTAATGTGCGCTCATCAAGGTGTTTACCATGAAATCAGAGATATTAATGATGCAACTCCTCTTCACTTAGCTAAAACCTCAGATCAGATCAAAGCTCTTGTATATGCAGGTGCGAATATGAACATTAAGAATATTAAATGTAAAACTCCTCTTCACTTAGCTAAAACCTCAGATCAGATCAAAGCTCTTGTAGATGCAGGTGCGGATGTAAATGCCGTAGATGGTTGGGGTAGAAATCCTCTTTACTTTGCAAAAACCACAGAGCAGATCAAAGCTCTTGTAGATGCAGGTTCGGATGTAAATTCAGTAGATGGTTGGGGTAGAACTCTTCTTTACTTTGTAGAAACCGCAGAACAGACAAGAATTCTCATCAACGCAGGTGCGAATGTAAATACTAGAGATAAAGATAATAATTTTACTCCTCTTCATACAGCTAAAACAGCAGAGCAGACTAGACTTCTTATAAAAGCCCGGGCTGATGTAAATGCTACGGATAATAAAGGTAATACCCCTCTACACTACTCCGAAACCACAGAACAAACGAGAGTTCTCATCGACGCAGGTGCTAATGTAAATGCTAGAGATAAAGATGATAATACCCCTCTATAAATTCTTCTACATAAGCGTCAAAAGAGTTACAAGTTGTATTTTTTATTCTTCTATTGTAAAAAATTGATAGGTTATATTAAAGTATATACATACAAGACTTCACACTACATACCCACCAAAAAAACAACTAAAACTATGAAAGTCCTGCCGAAGGATATATTAAACCACTGCTTTCTTCCATTCCTAGATGGTATCGATAGCATTAACTACGCTATTTATCATTACGAAGCACACAAGGAGCTTTTGGATTTAAAATATGCGAGTAAGATAGAATGCAAATTTACTGATGATTATGTAGAATTCTTAGTTGAGTGTGCTAAGCAAGGTTTATATCATAAAATTATAGATGAATATAATGGAACCCCTCTACACTTTGCTAAAAATACAGAGCAGACTAGAGTTCTTATCGAAGCCGGTGCTGATGTAAATGCTGAGGATAATAATGGTTACACCCCTCTACACTTTGCTGAAACCGCAGAACAAGTAAGAGTTCTTATCGAAGCCGGTGCTGATGTAAATTATAATAGTATTTTTGGGAATACCCCTCTACACTTTGCTAAAACCGCGGATCTTTTTACCTCCCTCCAGAAACTTTTCCCTGAGCTCCCAGAATATTTTCCGCCGTCTCTAGAAACTTTTCCCTGAGCTCTCAGAATATTTTCCGCCGTCTCTAGAAACTTTTTGTAGAAACCCATCATCTTCCTCCAGAAACTTTTGTCAAAAGAGTTACAAGTTGTATTTTTTTTATTCTTCTATTGTAAACAATTGATAGGTTATATTAAAGTATATACATACAAGACTTCACACTACATACCCACCAAAAAAACAACTAAAACTATGAAAGTCATGCCGAAGGATATATTAAACCACTGCTTTCTTCCATTCCTAGATGGTGTCAATAGCATTAACTATGCTATTTATCATTACGAAGCACACAAGGAGCTTTTGGATTTAAAATATGTGAGTAAGATAGACTGCGACTTTACTGATGATTATGTAGAATTCTTAGTTGAGTGTGCTAAGCAAGGTGTTTACCATGAAATCAGAGATGAATATAATGAAACCCCTCTACACTTTGCTAGAACCGCGGATCAAGTAAGAGTTCTTATCGAAGCCGGTGCTGATGTAAATGCTAGAAATAATAATGGTTACACCCCTCTACACTTTGCTGAAACCGCAGAGCAGACTGAAGCTCTTATCGAAGCAGGAGCTAACGTGAATTCTGTAGATCGTTGGGGTAGAACACCTTTACACCACGCTGAAACCGCAGAACAAACGAGAGCTCTTATCGAAGCAGGAGCTAACGTGAATGCTGTAGATAATAATGGTTGCACCCCTCTACATGAAGCTAAAAATACAGAGCAGACTGAAGCTCTTATAAAAGCAGGAGCTAACGTGAATTCTGTAGATCGTGGGGGTAGCACTCCTATATACGACGCAAAAACCGCAGAGCAGATGAAAGTTCTTATCGAAGCCGGTGCTAACGTGAATGCTGTAGATCGTGGGGGTTACACCCCTCTACACCGAGCTGAAACCGCAGAACAGACGAAAGTTCTAAGAGAAGCAGGAGCTAACGTGAATTCTGTAGATCGTGGGGGTAGCACTCCTCTACACCGAGCTGAAACCGCAGAACAAACGAGAGCTCTTATCGAAGCAGGAGCTAACGTGAATTCTGTAGATGAAGATGGTTACACCCCTCTACACTTTGCTGAAACCGCAGAGCAGACTGAAGCTCTTATCGAAGCCGGTGCTGATGTAAATGCTAAGGATAATAATGGTTACACCCCTCTACACCGAGCTGAAACCGCAGAACAAACGAGAGTTCTTATCGAAGCAGGAGCTAACGTGAATTCTGTAAATTGTTGGGGTAATACCCCTATAGACTACTCCTACACCGCAGAGAAGACTGAAGCTCTTATCAAAGCAGGAGCTAACGTGAACCCCCAAACCACAGAATAAATCAAACTTCTTAATAATGCAATTATTAAGAAAAAACAAAACAAAAACAAACAAAAACAAAAACAAAAACAAAAAACAAGGTAGTTTTACTACTTTTTTTCCCATCTCCATCCTAGAAACTTTTCCCTGAGCTCCCAAATAACACTAATTGATAAAATTGAATAATAAAGGTAATAACCCTCTATAAATTCTTTTACATAAGCGTCAAAAGAGTTACAAGTTGTATTTTTTTATTCTTCGATTGTGATAAAATTGATAGGTTATTATTAAAGTATATACATACAAGACTTTACACTACATACCCACCAAAAAAACAACTAAAACTATGAAAGTCCTACCGATTGATCTTTTGATCTTCTGTTTTCTTCCGTTTCTTGATGGTGTCAATAGCATTAACTATGCTATTTATCATTACGAAGCACACAAGGAGCTTTTGGATTTAAAATATGTGAGTAAGATAGACTGTGAATTTACTGATGATTATGTAGAATTCTTAGTTGAGTGCGCTAAGCAAGGTGTTTACCATGAAATCAGAGATGAATATAATGGAACCCCTCTACACTTTGCTAGAACCGCGGATCAAGTAAGAGTTCTTATCGAAGCCGGTGCTAATGTAAATGCTAGAAATAATAATGGTTACACCCCCCTACACTTTGCTGAAACCGCAGAGCAAACGAGAGTTCTTATCGAAGCCGGTGCCGGTGCTGATGTAAATTCTGTAGATCGTGGGGATACACCTCTACACTTTGCTAAAACCGCGGATCAAACGAGAGTTCTTATCGAAGCCGGTGCTAATGTAAATGCTGTAGATGAAGATGGTTACACTCCTCTACACCGAGCTGAAACCGCAGAGCAGACTGAAGCTCTTATCGAAGCAGGAGCTAACGTGAATTCTGTAGATCGTTGGGGTAAAACTCCTTTACACCGCGCCTACACCGCGGATCAAACGAGAGTTCTGATAGAAGCCGGTGCTGATGTAAATTCTGTAGATTATATGGGTTACACCCCTCTACACTTTGCTAAAACCGCGGATCAAGTAAGAGTTCTTATCGAAGCAGGATCTGATGTAAATGCTGTAGATGAAGATGGTAAAACTCCTCTTTACTTTGCTGAAACCGCAGAACAAACGAGAGCTCTTATCGAAGCAGGAGCTAACGTGAATGCTGAGGATAATAGTGGTAAAACTCCTATATACGACGCAAAAACCGCAGAACAAACGAGAGTTCTTATCGAAGCAGGAGCTAACGTGAATTCTGTAAATTATTGGGGTGATACCCCTATATACGACGCAAAAACAGCAGAGCAGACTAGACTTCTTATCGAAGCAGGAGCTAATGTGAATTCTGTAAATTGTTGGGGTGATACCCCTATAGACTACTCCTACACCGCAGAGAAGACTGAAGTTCTTATCGAAGCAGGAGCTAACGTGAAACCCCAAACCACAGAATAAATCAAACTTCTTAATAATGCAATTATTAAGGAAAAAACAAACAAAAACAAACAAAAACAAACAAAAACAAACAAAAACAAACAAAAAACAAGGTAGTTTTACTACTTTTTTTCCCCATCTCCCTGATGTTAAAAACCTACTAAAATCTACATATCGATTTTAACACACCTGTGTTAGGTTTTTACTTAAGAGTAACATCAGAAACCCTCTTATTTTTTATATGTTTTTTAAGTGGATGTTTCGAGCTCCATTAACATCTCTATCACATACAAAATCACAACTGTCGCATTTGAACACCTTGCTGCAGCCTAGATTTTCTTTAATAACTCCGCAACCTCCAATTCTTCTCTAAGTTTTTGTAAAAAAAAATATCTACTTTTTTATATACAAGAACTGTTCTAGTTACTGTATTTATAATAAGAAGTTGTTGTTGTAAACATGTTAAATAATTGATAGGTTATTGCGTATATATACAATACAAGCTAATCTCATTTAAAT
>Ga0307980_1000195_pt1 | contig 29682 bp, 21 predicted proteins | sample OrgLakmetage1060_FD_201817 | JGI IMG/M metagenome (GOLD analysis project Ga0307980, IMG submission 201817) | Saline water microbial communities from Organic Lake, Antarctica - #1060 | ecosystem: Environmental > Aquatic > Non-marine Saline and Alkaline > Saline | place: Antarctica: Organic Lake... | reverse complement strand
TCCGTGGATTCCAGGGAGAGCGTGATGCTGAGCAAGCTCAAGCTGATGCTGATCTCATGTTTGAAAACTCTGCTGCAGCTGTTGGTAAAGCCATGGGCATTACTGATGTTGGCAGCTGGGACAAAGCCAGCAAAGAAGGTATTTTTCAATCTCTGGGTATCAACCCCAGGGACATAAACGGTGACACGTTAGAGATGATTGCCGGTCGACGTGATGATCTCTTTGCCAACGCCAACTCCCAGTCAATCAACAACAGCCGGGATCAGAGCACAGAGACTGCAGGTTATAACTTAGGTCAAAAACAAATTACAGATAGCTGGAAAATCGAAGATCGAAAGCGTACTGTTGCACAACAAGCTAGTGATGACGCCAATGCAGCAATGCGACAAGAAGCGTTGGCTGGCGTCGACCAAATGGCCAACAGCCTTCAACCGTCAGAGATGACTCCATGGATTCTCGAACAAGGTTACTCTGCAGAGAAAGAAGCTGCATGGCTTGCTGCAGCTGATGAGGTGAATCCCGCGCATTGGGATACTAGCCCAGCTGTTAAACGTGCTATGGCAAGCAATCCTATGATGGTGAACACCAACACAGCACTTGATTATCAAAAAACTGAGCTGAAGCGTATGGTTAGCGCAAACCCCGGGTTGCGTTGGCATGCGGTAGGCCAGCAAGCTTACAGCGGCGCACCCGGTAAAACGGCCGCTGAGTTACAGTCTCGCATGAAGAAACAGTTCACGGCTGCTGGTGAAGACGAGTCTTCGTTCATGGGGTCGTTCGGAGACATGGAAGCTGACTTCAACAAACTGCAAAAAGAATTTTCAAAGGTTGCACCTGAAACAATTGCTGCAGTTATGGAGTCTACTGTCAAGGCGGGGGGTTTTTTATGGAATAAAACTAAGCTGAACGATAGCGGTATTAGAACCATTCTTGGTGATCTCAACAACGAAGCAAACAGGGCAGCCAACCAAGAATTACGAGCCGAGTATAACCGTGAAAACGCAAAACTTGAATCATTTCGAGGTGAGTGGGATGAACTTCAAGAAGAGTATGCGATCGCAGCAACTCGTGGTAACGATGAAAGAGCAGATCGGGCTTTGGCTCGTATGACTGAGATGGGCACAGAGTATACTTACGAGGCGCGTATTGCAAATGCTCCACCGGGGGCAGGCGGTGAAAGCCTTCCATTGTTTTCAGGAGGAGGAGGCAGCGGTTCAAATGGTGTCCCGAGCCCTAAATCAAATAACGCTGCCCCTTCAGGCTCATTAACACCTGCAGAAAGAGCTGCTAATTCTAATGCCGTTGGTCAAAACATATTGAAAGATGTTAGGGATTTAAGCGACTCTACTGACACGATGGTTGGTCAAGTGCTTCAAGGAGGTTACAATGCAGCTGCGGGTGTACAAGGTGCCATTGCTGGTGGCGTAAGTATGTTTAGTCCTGAGAGGGGCGCAAACCTTTTCGGACAAGCTGACGCAATTCGACAAAATGGGGAAGGAGTTGCTGACTTTTGGGCAAGTCGTCAGGATGCTGCAGCTCCTGCAACACCGGCGACACCGTCTCCAGTAATGAGTACACCTGATAACTTGAGCCAAGCTCTTTCTGCAGGCAGGGGTCCACAAAGCGATGGCCCTTCAAGCCAAGCAAGCGGCGCACAAACTCCTGGGTATCAGCAAGCACAGGACGCATTCCGTGGATCACCTGCGGAGACTATTCAGATGATCGGGGATGAAGTAGGTTTGCCCCCACAGCAAGTGCAACAAGTGTCTGCGGCAATCAGTATGCTGCAAGCAAGAAACGACCTTGATGAGGGTCGACGTACACAAGCTGAAGGTATCTTGTCTAAGTTCATGTCGGACATACAAAATAGTGGTCCTATATCAGATGAAGTCATGGGCTTGATGGATCTGATACCAGAAATGCTCAACATGTAAGCCGTCACAAGACGGGCATACACAGGCCCACATAAAAAGTGAATAATGCAGGGAGGCTTTGGTACATCCATAGCCTCCTTTTATTTTGTTAATTGCTTGAGGATGACTCGCATGGCGAAGCCAACCAAACCTATCTCACTTAACGACATGGCTCAGTTTGGGTCGTCTTTTGGTCAGTCTGCCCCTGGTCGGTTTGAGGTTGGCACACCTGTTGAGACACAAGCTCCTCAAGCTTCTGAGCCGTCCTTGGTTGAAGGTAAGTCTGCAAGCTTGCAAGAAATCTCTGCTCAGAAGCGAGCATCCTTGGAGTCTCCAGAAGGTCGGGCTAGTATGGCTCTGGCATCCCAAGAAGGGAATGAACTGGCTCAGGACGAAGTTACTAAAGATTTGAACTCTCTGTCTTCGTTGGCGTTCAGCATTAAATATGGCCAAGAGGCTGCGAACTACAAAGCCGATTATGCACGTGCTTATCTCAACGAAGATCGTATTCAAGACGCGGGCCGTACCAGGGGTGAGTTGCTTGGAGACACGGCTGCTGATCTATCAACTGGTGCTGTAAACGTTGCTGGATCTTTTTTGTCCGGGGTTGCTGCTATTGGTGATTACGGCCGAAACAAGACAGTGGATGCTTTTGAATTACCAGAGGTTTTTGGCTACCCGCTTGCACCGGGTATTGGTAAAGCAACTCAGGCAATCACAGGACAGATTAATAGCCTAAAGTCTGACACATCAGTTGAGCGTGGGGACCAGTTTGCACGAGCTGCGCAGCTGGATAAAATAGACCGCGAAGCTCAGTATCAGCAAGACCTGGCTGCCAATGCCGATAGTGACAGCAAGTGGGATCGTGTTGTATCTCCTTGGCTCAAGAAGCAAGGCGCAGCGATGGTCGACACAGCTGTGAACTACGCTCAAAACCCTGATCAAGCTGCCTCTCTCGTAACTCAAGGTGTGGCATCGGTTGCTGCGTTTGCTGCCCCTATTTCGTATGTTGGTAAAGCCAGGGCTGTCAGCAAAATGGTTGCAGGTGGTATGTCAAAAGAGGCAGCTAAGGCTTCTTTGAAAACAGCATCTGGTAGATCTTTGGCTCTCAAAGAAGGTGAGAAAGCGGCCCCTCTCATTATGGGTCTTGGTGAAAGTGGTGCCGCTGTTCAACAAAACCAAATGAAATTTTTGTCTCTTACCGAAGCTGACATGGTGGGCAATGATAAGTATTGGGAAATGCGAAACAACAACATGAGCCATGATGAGGTTCTTGGCGATTTGGTTATAGATAGCGGTTTTGTGACATTTGCGTTGGCCCTTCCTGCAGCAATTTTAGCTGGTAAGCTCACAGCTTCGTTTGCTGCAAATCCTTTAGGGCGTGGTGTTGGAAGTACGTCGATCGCACAAGCTTCAAAGAAAGTAGCTGGCAATACAGCCCGTGAAACTACAGAAGAATTTATCCAAGAAGGTAATGCTCAGCTCACATCTAACGCTGGTTTAATTGTTGGTGGGGGAGTTGAAACAGAACTTTTTGAAGATGTGGCATCGTCTGCTGTTGAAGGTGCAATAGGTGGTCTTGGTGCGGCTGGTATTATGCAATCACCTGGTCTTGCTGGTAAGGTTGTCTCTACTGTAGCAAGTGCAGGGTCTGATGTTGCTGGTTCAGCTTTGGAAGCTCGGACTGCTGCGGCAGAAGCCTCTGCTAATGCAGACTCGGCAGTGAGCCCTGACGCCCTGAAAACAGCCAATGAGAGTATGGCAGACGCTGCCAGCACGATAGGTGCCCCTGCCCCGGATACAGAGGCTCCTGAAGCTTCTGAAACCCCTGAAGTCTCTGGCCCACCCACACCAAACCAAACCGGAACAGAAGAACCCACTGATCCAACCAGCACTGATGAGCCAACTGAATCCACTGAGCCTACTGAACCAGTGAATGTGGAAGACGTTTCCAAAGCGGCCGACAAGAAAAAGGCTGCTCAGGACGTGGTTCGCAATTCTGCTCTTCTGTCAGACGTTGAAGCTATGGAGACCATGGATCAAGTTCCGGCTCTCAAGGAAAGCTTTGAAGCCAATCCTCGCCCTCTCACCCGCATTGATGTGATCGACGCTCACGGTGCCACCCTGGCCAACAAGGAATCCACCGACGATGATCGTTTGATGGCAAGCTTTGGTGTGCTGTCCGAGATGGCTATTATGAGAGAAGCCTCGGCCACTGATGTGGAAACCGAGATGAATAAGCTTGATGAAGCTGATCCAGATCGAGTCAAGTACACTACCGTGAACCAATCAGTGAAGCTTTACGAGAGCTCTGCTGCTGTGACGGAAGCCAACAAGTTTATTGGTTCAATGGACCCAGTAAAGCTTCGGGAAGTGGTGGGTCTTGATGATCCTGCTGGTGCCCCAAAGACTGAAGAAGAAGCTCTGAATCGTGGCCGGTTAATTGACATGATCAAACTGGCAAACCCGGAAGCTGTGACATCTGCAGACATCAACATTGTCTTAGATCAGGTAGGCGGTGGTAAGACTGCTGAGCGTCTGAAGAAGAAGCTGAAAGTAGCCTCATTGATTGCCAAAAGCTTCGAGACCAGCGACGCCAACAAGGAACAGAACCAAGCTGATCTGGATGCTGCTCTCAAGGACATGACCCCTGAGCAACGCAAAAAAGAACAGAATGTCTCAGACAATTTCCCAACTTTCAAACTTGTCTCGAACCAGATTCGCAACACAGGTGATGAGGCTCGTGGCCTTATATCTCTGTCAGCTCACAATGCCCGTATCCGCAAGTCGATGGATTCTGGTCACAAGCTGGAAGGGCAAGCTGCCCTGATCGAACTGAAGGCGTTTGCTACAAGCCAGATCAACAAAATGAAGGCTATTAACAAATCTGTTTCTGAGGGTGCTGGACGATCTGTCCCTTACATGTCCTACAAAAACGGTGATCGTTACATGGACAAGAAAGGGATTTATGGGCAAGTGAAGTCCCCGGCATCTGTTGCCATGATGCGAAATGCATCAGCTGACCTGGAAGCAGTTGTGGGTCTTTTCAACATTCTCCTGGATCAATATGGCCCAGAGATGGGCACCCTCACCAAAGACCTGCAGTCAGGTGCTTTGAAAGCTCCAGATCTGAACAGTAGAGCTCTGAAAGCTCCGGCTGTTGTTGAGACCAAGCCTAAAGCAAAACCGAAAAAGAAGGTAAAATCTGAACCTGTTATAGTTGACGAGGTGATTGATGATGAGTCTGTTGCTGAACCTGTTGTCGATGAAGACGCGGATCTGATCGACAACGATAATGTTGGTGCAGTTGCTACAGTCGAAGATGTTGCCCCTGTTGAGCCAGAGCCCACTGATAAGCCATCAACAGAAGCTGAACTCAAAACCAAAGCTCTTGAGCGCCACTGGATGACCAAATCTAAAGACCGGCTTCTGGCTGCCAAAGGCTCCGTGAACCACTTTATTCAAGCGTTCAACGCCAAGCCTCTCAGCTCGCTGATGGCAGAGCAAGAAGACCCGATCGCATTCCTGATGGAGAACATCACCAAGCTGCAGCGCGATGACAATGGGATGATCCGTGAGTTGACTAAAGAAGAAGTCACCGCGGTAACTGCCTTGGTTCAAAACGAGATGCCTAAATTTGCAAAATCAATCGATGATCTGACCAATGAACGTCTGACTGCTGAAGATGATCGTTGGATCAAAAGCTTGATGAACGGGACAAATGCCAAAGGGGACAAGACTCAGGACATCTTGTCTACAGATGACGGCAAGACCCTCAACTTCATGACTCTACAAGAGAATGGCAAATACGCTATTGATCCTCTTGTGTCTCAAGCATTGTTTATGGCCACTTCTGAATGGATGGCTCGCACTGCAAGACGTAGTATTCCTAGCTATGACGTAGATGAGTTGAAGAAGAAGTTTGGTACGCCTGATAATGCCGTCATTACAGACTCTGCCAAGCTGGCGGCCTCTCAAGGTATGCCTCTGCAAGGTGTGCTTGATGAGATCGCACGGCTCACTCAAGATCTGCTGGGTGTCTCGGCCGACAAGACAGTGACAGCCAGCTACACCAGCGGTCTGTTCAAAGCTTTAGCTGGTACTGCACTGCAGGCACAGTTCCTGGAAGGGCAAATTGAAGACTTTGAAGGCGTGGTTCTGGCTCCTAAAACAGATGACGCCATAGAAGCTGAAAAGACCGCTCTTAAAGCTAAAGGCAAACCTACCGACCAGATCAAAGATGCCATCGAGATAAAGTGGACGTTCATCAATCCGAAGCCTACTGGATCCAATGCAACTGCGCTCAAGACCCTTGGTTCCATGCCGGATGTATTCACACGAGCCTTCACGCAAGACGGTGAGAAAGAACGCCATATTGGTAAGCCTTCCACCAAGCGGGAGAGCCACCAGCTGCGCAACCCAATAGCGAAGCTATCAGAAGACGAGACCACGGTTCTGGACATGAAGCGGAACACTTCTTCTTATGTGAACACCAGCCAGGTCTGGTTGATGGATACTCTTGGACGAGATATGTATGGAAAAGCCCTGGGCCTCATTGATCTCGACAACATCTCGTACAAATTGAACCCAGCTCACCGGACATCAATCGAAGGCAAGAATGCGTCGATACGGTCAGGCATAGAAGGAGTTGATGGGTATCTTTCAGAGATCGACGCTTATGCTGAAGCTACAGGCACAACCCGCTACAAGGTTCCCACATATTTTGATTGGGTCATCACAAGTGTTGGCCGCCTGATGCAACAAGGTCCAGTCACTCAGCAGGGTAACAAGACCATGCGTGAGATGATCACCCCCACTGTTGCAACGATCGATCTGTCAGATTCTGAGATGGTAGATCGTGTGTGGCTGGCTGTGGCTCAAGCTGCAGACATCAAAGTCCATAAGCAGGATCCAGAGCTCAGTATTCAACAAGCCAAAGATCTGTTTAACGACCCTGAAGCTTTACTGCCCGCACTTGACATCGTCGACGAATGGCGTCGTGGCGAGATTGACGGGGACCGGATGAATTTCATGAGGAGTGATTTCGTCAAAGCCGTTACTGCTTCCAATGTGGAAGTAACTGACAAGCTTCTTCATGCTATACAGACTGTACAGGCTATGAAGATGGCTCAGGAGCAAGGTGGAGAAGCTAAGACATCTTTCAAGGTGTCCCTTGGCTTGGAAGCTGATGGCATTACTGACGGACCTATCAATGCTATCATGCACATGTCTGTGGGTGAATTCACGATAGATGATATTCGTCGGTATGCTCAGGGTGGTCTTATGTTCAGCCCAGACAAGAAGACATTTGCCGACCACTTCACCGAAGATCCAGATGACCTATATGAAGTGGCTGCTAAAAAGCTTCGTGATCTGATTCTACCATTACTTGATGACCCAGCGTATGCAGCGCTTTTGAAAGTCATGGATAAGTTCCTGGACGGCTTTAGTTACAATCCTGTGTATGGCCCCACTGTAGACGGCTCTGACCACCTAACAATTAAACGGGGTGTGACCAAGAACCCTTTGACCGTGTTTCTATACGGGGCAGGCGAGGAAGGTATTGCTGGTAAGATTGCCAGCTTGATCATTGACGAAATCCATGTAGGGCTCTCTCTGGAAGCTAACAAATCTGATCGGTCCCCCTTTGATCCAGAGACTGTTAAAGCCCTAAAAGAGCTATTTGGTTCGGGTATTGACGACATGGACATCAGCAAGATCATCAGTAACCCTGCAGGTAATAAAATGATGGTCGATCACATCATGCACAGAGGTGTTACTCTGAAGATCCAAGAGCTTTTGATCCCGCATTTGAGAGAGTCTTTAGACTTCGCCACTGGTGGTTTAGCTATACGCATGGAGCAGTCTCAGACATTGGCGTCGATCCAGACCGCTATTTTTCAAGATCTGTTTGAAAAGCAGTATAACGCTGTACTGAAGGAATGGCGCACGGAAGGTAAAATCGGAGCCAGTCAGACTCTGCCTGAAGCGGAGTTGAAGACGATCTTTGAAAGCCTTCTGAAGAGCTCACCTGTCTATGACACAGATGCCCAGAGCTTTCATATCTCACCACCGAAAGCCACTCTCCAAGAAGGTAACGAGAGCCAAGGTGTTAGCAAGACTCCTAAGCTTGATCGCTATAACAATAACACTAAGGTATCCCGTCTCCGCCGGTTTGGGTCACAAAACACAGTCAAAACTCCAAGTGATGCAAGCGTCAAAGTCTCTCCCTATCTGACGATCGGAACAGGTGACGGCCGGATGATCCTGAACACCTATGTTCAAGGGGATAGTTCCATTACAACCACCCTGCCCGTCTATGATGGCGTAGTGATGTCACTGGATAACATCGTCACCAACTCTGAGCAGATCAACAAAGCAAACTTTGATGCATGGATGCTGGACGGCCCTTATGAAGCCATGGCAACTGGGTATCAGCAGATGCTGGCTACTTTGAAGAAGAGTGACATTGCCAATTTCTCTCTTGAGACACGCAAGAAGATTAATCGTGCTTTTGGTAGAAAACCTTGGGAATCAATGTCCAATGAAGCCCTGTTTGATGCGTTAGTAGCTCAACAGCGTTTAATGGCTGATCTGGCAATGGAGTCCAAAGCACGCAAGCTAACCATTGCAGAGGTCAGCACTTCAACCGATCACCTGGCTGCTGCTGGTTCCCCTTATGTGCGTGAGGGCACAGACATTTCTAACGGCAAGACGTGGGATTACGAGGGCATCAAAAACTGGGCTAACAAGATCCACCGTAAACACATGAAGACTCTTCGGCGTGCTGAGAAGAAGCAATTGACCAGCCGGGACGCTGCCCAGAAAGATCCTCAACTGGTGGCTGCCATCAAGGCCGTGGGAACTGAAGTTGAGAACCACGAGAAAGTCACCATGCTTACAGGTGGTCAGATTCCTCTGGCTCTGAAGGACATCGACGGGCTCTCTGTTGAACAGAAAAGCTTGCTTCAGGATGTTCTGATGAAGGATCCTAAGTTTGTGAATGCCACTTACTATTTTGGCTCCCCCAAGCAGTTGGAAGCAGTTCGGAATGATCTTCACTCAGAGCTGGACAAATCTCCAATCCAACGGGGGCAGGCCCACATCGGATCTAACATTGTCTTTGTATCCAATCTGGCTCCAGAGACCCTGCTGCATGAAATGCTGCACGTTCACACAACCCGTATCTTGGTGAACCACTTTGATGATCCAAGAAGCTCAGCTCCTAATGTGACGATGGCGACTCGTAACCTGGAAGCTCTTATCAAAGAGTTCAGGAGCCTGATCCCTGAGCGGTTCACTGGGACCACAACACGCCGGAAGCCTGGCGAGCGTATCCTGGTCAAAGACTTCACTGGCACAGCTGGCTCAATCGCTGTTCTTCAAAAAGAGCTGACAACCCACGAAGCCAATCCAGCTCGCCAGATGAACGAATTTGTCAGCTGGATGATGACCAACCAGAACCTGATCGAGATGGCCAAGAAGCGGAAGGTTTACGATCCTGTCCTGAAGATTGCTCAGAAGGTTCTGGGTGAGGTCAAGCGCATGTTGAAGATCAAGTCCAAGCCGGGCAGCACTCTGTTCTCAAACATCAGCTTCAACACAGAAATGTTGTTGGGTCAGGCTACCAAAGATCAACAGATCGAGATGGAGCAGTTTGGCAACTATATGATGAACCAAGTCAATCCAACCAATCCTCGTTTGGAGCAGCTGGATGAGACTTACACCAACCGGTTGGAAGCCCACATCAGACTGAACCGAGAGCGTTTTACAGCTCAAGCCACTCCAGGGGACGAGTCAGTTGCAGACCGCTTTGCTTATAAAATTGATAAGCTCATTCAAGTCAGTGCAGAAGCCAGTACACAAGCGACCCATGCAGGGTTTTTGCCAGAGGTTCGCCAAGAACAGGTCTTTCGCCAGATCCATAAAGCCATGATGAGTGGCATGCGGATGGAAGCAGGCGCTGTTGAGAGAACCAACCGGATCTTTGGTCATGTCATGAAAACACTGAAGCCTTCAGATCTGTTGGCTCCCGGTAGTTCAGAGACCAACAAGAAGGCTATGAAGGCCGCTGAGCGCCGGTATGACATGCTGACGGGTGCTGATGGCCTACGACGCACAGCCAATGGTAACACAGACGTTCTAGCGACGTTCTTGGCCCTGTCTCAGACTGATCCAATTCTACGAAACGCTATGGAAAACATGGCGTCCCCCAAGAACAATGAGATCAAAAAAGACACAGTAGATGGTTGGATCAATCGTGTCATGGCCACCATTGCAAACATGATTACAAGCTTGTCAGTGAGCCGTAAGGCTCAGCCTCGCAATGTGAAAGGTGCTTTAGATGTCTTGGCTGAAGCTCTGGCAGTTCAAAAGCGCGAGAACCAGTATATTGTTATGGCCGAGAACTATGCTCGCATGGACAAGATTAACGACTGGAGTTCCAACATGCTTAGCCTGGGAAGTGAGAAAACTTCCCAGTGGATTGACAAACAAAACAAGAAGATTAACCCCACGAATCGTCGGGAGAAGGCTAAGAAGGCTGCTCTTGTGTTGTCTTCGTTTGTGGTTTCAATGGGCTCAAAGTCTGAAGCCGAGATCAAAGGTAATTCTTTGACAAACTTTATGAACGGTTTTGAAAATCTAGCTACAACACGGGAAATTATCCGTGATTTTAGGGGCCGAACCCCAAGCAACGCTCCTGTGTTTGATCTCCTTAACCCGATCAATACTCAAGTAGATTCTGTACGCCAGGATGCACGTGTGAACATACCCAAAGAGTTGACCGGCTACTTCAGCAAAAAGCTTTCTGAAAAAGAAAATGACGATCTTTTCACAGTTATAGCTAAAGCCGACTTGATGGCTCTGAGCCGTAATGAAGCTCTCTTCTTGATGGCTGATCCTGTGAAGTCTGGCTCCATGGTTCAGGCAGCAGAGGAGAAGGTGTCTTCTTTGGGTGGAAACCACAGCCAGTTGATGAGGCGTAAAGCAAGAGCCTTAGCGAAGTACATGGTCAACCGAGACAACACGTCTCAGAGCCTGCTTCGCAATGCTAGAGCGATCTCTGAACTCTTGAATGAGGACGTTCAAAATAAGCCAAAGCCGAACAAAAAACTGGAGAATGCTCTCGATCGCTTGGTGACTCTGTATGCGTTCGATTTGATGGAAGACTCCGTCAAACAGACCGTCAAAGATCTGAGTGCCACAGAGAAGCGTGGCATGGAGGTTCTGGCGGGCTACCACAAGTCCAACAGAGCTTTAGAGGCCCAACGCCTACCAAAAGGTGAAGAGGGTCTCATGCTGCAGTACAATGGCTGGAAGGGGTATGCCCCTAGTACACCAAAGCCTGGGACTATTCTGGAGATTGCTGATGACTCTAAACACCAAGAGATGATCTTCAAAGGCTTTGTCAAAGTGTCTGCTTACAAAGGGGATCCAACAGAGAAATACCAAGGCACTCGGAGTCTCTATCGGTCGACGGTCGGGGGCAAAGCTTCTTTTAATCAAGGCTTGGCTCAAACCGTTCACCCAACTTGGCGCGGCGTCGACCAACGGACTGGCGTAACCCGATCAGCTGAGAGTGGCGGCCCGGTTCCCCTGGAGTACACCAAGCAGATTAAGCTCCGTGGACGGACAACCAAAGATGGTGTGCCAGCAGGTGAATATTTGCAGCCAGTCTTCAATGGAAAAGGTGAGGTCAAAGGCTATGAGCGCACTCTGAAAGCTGAGGATCAAGCCAGTCTTCAAAGCAGCACAGATCTGTTTAAAATGTCAGGTGTATGGACTGGCCGTATCCTGGAAGAAGAGATTTCAGGGGAGTTGAATCAGCAGGTGTTACTGGCAACTAAAAAAATCCATGACGATCACTTGGCAAAGTATGGCAACATTGATGACTTTGTAAACGTGGCAGACAAAGACCAGAAAGATGCCACTATCAAGGATGCCTACGGTACTTTGGGCTGGCAGATCAAAGAGGCTGCAGCTAAGCTTTATGGCAAACCTAATTACCTTCCTCTCAGAAAAGACGTAGTTCTGGACGTTATTGGTACACGTTCTGCATCGATAACAGATTCTTGGTCAGGAGTTTCACGTTGGAGGCCTAAGACGCAGAAAGCCTTTAAGGACATGGCAACTACGATTATAGGTGCGGACGCCTTCAAATACTTTTCCACTGTTGAGGGCACGATCCAGGACGCTGTGAGCTTGGCCAAAGACACGATCGTGGTTAAGTCTGTGATTGTGATTATTGACAACCTGTTCTCAAATCAGTTGCATCTTGGGTCTTGGGGTATTGGGTACATCACTGGCTCAAAAGCTATGGTGAGAAAATTCATAGAAACTAGCGCTTACAACAAAAACAAAGAACAGATCACTGCTTTGAATGTGGAACTGCAGGCTGAGATCCAGAACAAGCGCAAAGCCAATCAGATCAAAGGTCAGATCCAGGCTTTGGAAGATGCCAACCGTCAGCTGTCTATCTGGCCTCTCCTGGAAGCTGGTGAGTACACTCTCAAATCAGAGGATGTAAACACCGGTGACAAAGCTATGAGTGAGAACCGTGTCACAGAGTTTCTGAGTAATCAGTTTGACAAGCTACCGGAGGTAGTCAAAACAACGGCTAAACACTTGGTAATCTCACAAGATACTGCTCTGTTCAAAGGTCTTAACCGCATGGTTCAGTATGGGGACTTTTTAGCTAAAGCTGTGCTTTATGATCATCTGACCCAACAAAAAGGCATGACCTCCAAAGAAGCACTGGCGGTCATAGTTGAGGAGTTTGTCCCTTACAGTCGCTTGTCAGGCAGGGGTCGAGGCGCTGCTGAAGCAAATGGTCTTGTATGGTTTTCAACATACAAAATCCGTATCATGAAAATTGGGGCTAATATGATCCGAAATAGACCTACTGCTGCGTTACTATTTGGAGCAGGAATTGGACCAGCTCTTAATGTAGACACTGTGTTTTCTGGATCAGGGTTGGGTAAGTACATGCAAGGTACGTTAGGGTATTCGTTTGGTTGGGGCATGGGATTGCAGGCGCCGTCGATGCTACCAGTCAACGCGATCCTACCAAACTAGAAAAAGACCCAAGGCACATAGTTTTGTTGTTCCTTGGGTCAAGTTGAAGCTTTAGATCTATATGTAGACGGTGCCTGAGTTTTCCCAAGATCCAGATTTATCGTCTGAAATATGTGTGTCTGTCGAAGATTCCTCAACTTCCTCCATCTGGTCTTAACCGGGTGGAGGATTTTCTTATGAGGGTAAAACGAGCAGGTCGGCAATAACCTTGGCAATTTCACCGTGTTTACGTGCGCCTGATTTTTTGATTGCACGGTAAATTTCGATTTGGTCTGGTGGATTTTCCAACGCCTCTCGCATTTCCGTTATCTGCTTTCCAGCATCGCGCATCCGGCTCTTGATCTGCATCCACTCAACAGCTCCCAGCTCGGAGGGGTCGTCAGGCAGCGGCATATTCATAACGCCCTCGGTAATCATTTCCATTTTTGTAGCCTCCTAATCTGAAAGGTTATTTTTCGTATAGGTGTCAGCCAGCTTCTAACCAACGCGCCTCTCTCGAGGTCCGGATTTGCAGATTCTATTCTCTACCGTCAGGAAGACCCAGATCTGCTCTGGATGGGTTGAGTGCGGCGGCACGAATCGAACGTGCAGTCTTACCTCTTATCTGGCCCAGCCCCCTGCCGGAATCGAACCGGATAGTTCACCGCGAACCGCACTCAGGAGGTATGCATCTGTGGCGAACTTGCTGAGGGGCCACGCCACGACATTGCCTATGTCCCCATCATTTGATGCATACCACCAGAAGGCGGATGGACCTCCCCCGATTACTCAGGGGAGGGTTTTCTATTTGGCTACATTCTAAGTCCAGTGATCGTGGTCAGTTGGTTCTTCTGGGTCACGGCAGAAGATAGCTCCTCCAAAGAGCAGCAGCAGTGCGAAGAGAACCAGATAGAACATCAGAGCCCATAGAAGCCCAACGATAGCTGAGATCACAAAGAAGAGAATGCAGCCATAGAGGGCTATGGCTGCAACCTTCTTCATTAACCGTTACCAACTTTGGCGAAGATGCCACGGGGCTTGGGTGCGGGTGCTTCTTCTTCAGGTTCAGGTTCAGAAGCTCCACCGGCCCCACCAGACATCGTGTTGACGGTCTCATTTGTCACGTCAGGCTCTGGCTCAGCTTCTTCTGGTTCATCAGCAACAGGCTCGGGCTCAGCTTTGGGTTCAGCTTTCTTAATGCCGAACGTGGGCTTTGCTTTGGCTGCAGGCTTTGGTTTCTCAGGCTCCGCTTCTGCTTTTGGTTCATCAGCAGGGTCTTTACGATCTTCCGGTGTGGAAGTGATGGCGGCCGGTTTGGATGCTGGTGTGGCTTTGGTAGCAGTCTGTGTCACTGGCTTTGGTTCAGGTGCCGTAGACCGGCTCATACCAGCTGGCACGATGTCCAGAGTAGCAGAGAAGCCATTGTCACCACGGCCAGCTTTGAGATCGATGACGATGTCCTGGTCTTCCGCCACAGTGATTTGGCTGCGGACATAGGTTTGAAGAGCGCTGACGATCTCGTCGTGGTTCAGTGTGATTTGCATAGGTGTTTCCTTTGATGCAATTGAGTTAAGGGAGTAGTTTTTGCTGCCCATACAGGGCAATCATTGCGGCTTCAGCACGGCCATCATCTTTGACTCGTTTGAAGTCCTGGGCGTTGAGCGGAAACTGTTGTGTTGCCAAACTCCGGCTGACGCCCTTATCTCGGGACAATCCAAAGTGCTTTTTCCAGCGCCCTGGAGTGACGTAATGAAGTTTCATACCGTGTGCTACGACGGCCATTTGCAGGGCTCCGTACCCTTCACCAAAGCGAAAGGTTGAGCTGACCCCTTGCTTGGGCATGGCTCCCACTTGTTCGATTACACCCATGTATGGGGTGCCAGGTTGTGGTGTTAGCAGGCGATGAAGCTCATGCGTATTGATGATCTTTTTGCCTTGCTTGTTGTCAAATACTGGCATGTCAACGACTTCCAACATGCCAGTATTTGTATCCAAGGCAGCGATGCCCCCGGTAAAACCGGGATCCATGCCAAAGATAATCATCAGCCGAAGAGCTTCTTGGCTGGTGTCTTTCCACCTGGAGCACCTGGTTGACCAGTACCCGAAGATCCGTTGCCGCTGGCAGCACCACCTTTGGATTTGTTGCGGTCTTTGCCGTCGTTTTTGGCTTTCCAGGCTTCCATGAATTCACCAGGGTCGATCTCGTGGCGGTACTCAGCCACAGTACGTCCTGATTCAGCGTGGAACGCTTTGTCGATGGCGTTTTCAGTGCGAGTTTCACCGGTGTTCTCATAAGCACCAGAGCTCTCGTTTTTCTTTTGCTTGTCGACGATCTGGCGCAGAACAGCGACTTTGATTTTCTGGCCAATCAAAGCTGTGAAAACCTGAACTTCTTGGTTTGTCTCTTTTTTGGCATCAGGGTCGTACAGCTTGATGGTCTTGGTTTCATCGACTTGCTCATTCAGACCATCTTGTGTTGTCAGCAAGCAGATGTCGTCGATCGCTGTCCATCCCGGCAAAGGATGCCTCTTTGTCTTGTCAGTCTTGTCTACGTAAAAGTTCTCATTGTTGCGATTGGTAACGTAAACTGTTTCGCGGAGCTCTTTGCCATCAAGGTCAAGATGCAGCGTGACACTTTGTGCCTTGGAGGACTTGGACTGACCAGCGAATGCCAGCTTGATAGTTGCCTCATAAACGCCTGTGGCGATTGGGTCGAAGTTACCACCCAGGTAGTCAACAGGTGCTTCGAGGGATTCAGTTGAGAGGTCTTTGAACATACCCATATTGGGTCTCCTTGCGTTGGTTTGATATGGCTCACCGTGATTTGGTGTGGTGTGGTCTGACTTAGGCGTAGTAGGAAGCCAGATGGTCGAGAAGCATCTGCGCATCATTGTCCATATAGACCTGATTTGACGCAAACATGCCCATGGGAGAGCGTATGCGTTCGCCCACGGTCTCCTTGGTCAACTGGGTTTGAAAGACATGCTTGTAGCCTAGCGTTTCGTCCTGCTGTGTGATGTTCAGCAGTTTAGGATCTTGGTTCTCCAGATCCTTGAGGGTGACTTTTTTGGTAGATACCACCGTCGAGAAATAAGCTTCGATACCGTTGTTTTTCAGGGCACCCTTTACAGGAACCATGGTTTCCATCGTCATGGTTTTCTCGTTCAGATCTGAGCGAGTGTGAGCCATGAAGATTACAGCTTTGTCAGAGTTGGCAACATGAATCTGCATCAAGTTCTTGAAGTATTGCTGGTAATCTCCCCATGCTTTCATCGTGTTCTCTGCGTTCAACACGTACATAGATTCGTACATGTCCATCAGGAAGGTCGACGTGTCCACCGTGATGGATGTGTAATCGGTGTTGGAACCAGCATGATCAAATGCTTCATAGACCTGATGAGGATCTACAATCTTGTGGGCGCTGAACTCATTGCGGAATGGTAGACGCTTGCCTGCTTCACAGTTGAGGTAGAGATTCTTGGCTCCCCCTCGCATGTTCTGCAGGCTGGCTGATTTACCAGTTGTGCTGGCGCCAGAGATCATCACCAGCTGGTCGTTGATGTCGTCAGTCATGGGTTATTTGACTCCTTATTTCAGGGTATATTTGAGAGCTTGGAGCCAAAGAAACTGGCTCCAAGAGGTTTCAAGAGATCAGGTTATGCAGCCAAAGCTTGCAGTTTGCGGGCTACAGTCACGAGAACTGTTTTGCGCAACTCTACTGGCCCTAGAGGATCGGGCAACTGGTTATCAAAGTTAGTGACTTTTTCCTCAATGGTGACATAATCCATACCACTATCAACCAGAGCCAAGGCAAACTTAATCATTTGATTGTTGCGATCCCCGTTTGTCATACGGGTAGCAAACCACCGCTCAAGATTGTCGAGAGACCCAAGCTGAGTGATCCCTTTATGGAAATCCTCGTTGTTGGATGTCTTGGGCACAAACGGTAGAATATCCAAGAGCTTCTTATCATCAGGGATGTTGTAGTGATAGTTGCCCGCATCATGTGTCAGCCATTTACGGCACCGTTGGTTGGCTTTTTCGTCTGTCGCAAAGGGTAGCCATTTCACAACGTTTTTCATGAACTCAACGTAATCATCAGAGTCGAGATTGAGCTCATAATTCATCGGCATGATAAGCCTGAAGCGGTTATTATCTGGGGTATGCCGCTTGGTGGTGTACGTCATAAAGGTGTAGTCACCCAGAAGATCATGTACGTAGGATAGAGGCACTCCCCCATCTACGTCGATGACCACCATATTGAAGCCAGGCAGCGTGTTTTCTTCATTACGGTGGCCCGCTTTGAAAGAGTGGTTTGCCCAGTGGTAATCCTGCAGCTGTGTCAAAGTATGCAGTTGGTCAAAAGGAGCTTCGGCCGATTCATAGTTATAGGCAAAGTCTTCTGAGTAGGAGAGCTTCAGCTCATCAAGATTGGTTTCTTTCAGGGTCTCACCTGAGAAAAGCTCGATGGTTTTGATGTAGGACTTCTTGATCATGATATGCTGTTTGTGGCCCCAAGCTGTGGCCATGGTCATCATATCCTGACGGTAAGAATTGGTTCCCTTATAGAATGGAAGGGCTTCAGACAGATCAGCATGGGTCAGATTTTTGCCTTTTTCAGCAATGTATCTGGCCAGTTTCATATAGCCTTTTTCTTGGGTCAGGATTTCCTCAAAAGCTTTCCCAGATTCTTCGACCAGCTTCATGGCAGCATGCAAATGATACATAGTGATTTGCATAGATTCATCTACGAACGCATAAGCGCCTGCCAGTCTCAGGGTTTTGTAGTACCTATGAGACAGTTCAGCTTTGCGGATGCCATCATAACGAGACATTCTATCGGCTTCCCGTTCACATTCTCGACGGTATTTAGTGAGCTCAATGCCAACATCATCTGGCAGATCGATGAGCCAATCATATTTGGTTGGGTCAGCCAAGTGAGAAAAGTGCATAGCCCATTTGTCGATCTGAGCTACGTTACCTGGATCGCTGAGGGCATTGTAAACCTCTTCATCGGTCATTTCTAAGGATGTCCGTCTGGGATGACCCATGGCAAAGATAGAGCGACGAGCCAAGCCAGTTGACAGCAAGCTGTTGAACATGGCTTCAGTTTTTGCTCCATCAAGTAAAGCATCATCCGTTCCAATCAGAAGGAGATTGGCAGGTGTTTTACCTTCGATGGGTGTGGTTCGTTTATTGTCAGCTCCGTTTTTGGTGACTTTATCCTTGATCTTTCCTTGATCATACAGCTCAAGAAACGCATTGAGCGCTGCTTGAACACCTTCAAGGTTGGATCCAATCTCATCAACTTGCAGATTGATTGAGCCTACACCGGCCAGCAAAAGCTTCTGGCGTATCTGCTTGATTGCTTCAGCAGAGCCACTGTCAAAGACGAAGGGGTATGCCCCTGTTTGCTCGTACTCACGGTTCAATGCGTCGAACTCAAGCTGCTCTTCTGTGCCGTTATAGGCAGCCCGCTTGTTGGCAATTTTGAACATGTTAGATTCAGCCAGCATAGGCAGCGTTTGCTCAGTGAAGACAGAACGAAAGTCCTTGAAAAAGTATTCTTCAAGGATTCCCAAGCTGTGGCCTTTTCCTGAACCAGAGCCTGCCAGAGCTACGGCATATGAATTCACCGGAATTTCTCCCCGGTCTTTGGTCATAATACGGGCACGCATAGTCCCCGCAGCAACAGACAGGAAATAAGCCACGATGACGCGGAAGAAAGCTGGGTCGTCATTTTGAAGTTTGACTGTCAGAACGTCGACAAGTTCCTCAACGGCCGGGTGGTGTTGAATGGTGGATAGATCAACCATGATCGTATAAATCCTTCTGGGTGCAGATCGGGAAGGCTGGGCAAAAATTACATGCTTTGACTTGACCCGGTATGGTGTGAATGACGCCTCCCCCCTTTCCCTTACCTGCTTGGTAAGCAATGGCTTCGGCCATAGTGTCCAATCTCTTGGTGCAGCGACCGTCAGTTTTGGCTGGATTGGAGAAGAATTTGTAGACAGGCTTTGAGCGCCACAGTTCTTCATCTGTGCAAAATGGGAGAGCCCCTTCTGCTTCGTTGGCATAGTTTTCCAGATCTCGAATGCGACCACGGATCCACAAATCTGTTGCATCTACAGACATCAGCTCTACGCGGTGCTGTAGAACACGTTGCTGGGGATATGTGTCGGACTGTCGAGCCATGGCCCGTGACCAGTCTGTGAAGATAAACTGGATGTTCATGTGATCTTCGGTAATCTTGTCTGGGTTCAGCCAACGATAGATGCTGCCTTGCTTGCTATAGTCATCGTCTTTGGATCCCATAGTGTAGGAATAGACTGATGTGGATTTGAAATCCTGCAGGACGCCTTCGATAACCATGTCGAATTTACCCGAGATTCTATACCCAAGAAAATCTTTGGTGGTACGCTGCTCGATCCAGATCGGGAGTATGTCATCAGTGTCTTCTGGAGGATTAACCCGGACTTTTTTGATAAGGCTGTCAGGGTAGCCAAGGTCGCGTAGACCCTTTTGGTAGTTACCCTTCCAGGCACGTTCGATTCCGTCATGTATGGAGCTGCCAAGGCGTGAGGCGATAAAGTCTGACACGTCAGGTGTCTTGGCGTGTTCTTCAGTAAGCCTTCCCCGTAGAATGATCTGGCGGAGCGGCTTCAGAAGCGACGTGGCCGAGATTGCTTTGTCACCCGGCGTGAAATCGTAATCGTCGGCAGCGAGCCAAACAGCAATGGGCAGGCTGACATTGGTAACATTGGTCAAGGTCATGTCGTATCCTTTGAATGGGAGTGAAAGAACGCTACACCACTTTACGTTAAGCGGTATAGTTTGCTTTGGTGTGGTGTAGCGTTTGTTGGTTCAGGAATCTGGGGCTGTCTCTGGCTCAGCAAGTGTGGTGGCGCCGTGGAATTCTTCAGACTCCATCACACCCAGAGGGCAGATCGACATAAAGACGATGTCCCCAATTCGATCCTCTGTCACACCATTTTCAGCATGGATGCGAGCCAGAGCTGCCTCGTTAAAGGAAGCAAGCTCTTCACGGCGAATGTTCACCGAGTCTGTTTCCAGCATCACATTGAAGTGGCGTTGACGGGGCTCACCGGCTTCGTTTTTGTAAGTGGCCAATATGGCTGCCATGTAGAAGAATTTCTGTGTTTTTGGTTTTGTCTTGACGCTTTTAAGTTTGGTCATGCAGCTTCCTTTTCTTTAGGTTTTGGGTTGAGATTGTCTGCGACAAGATCCTGTATCTCATCTGTCCCGGCCCCGTTTGGGATCGAGATTGGATTGGCCCAGCTGGGGAAGAAGATGTCGACTGCCCCACTCAGCTTGACCTGATCATGAGCAATGTCTGGATGGTCTTGCCACTCGACAGCTTTGACCAGATGCTTATTTACATACTGCAGTACGTCCAGATCATCTCTAATCAGGAAATACTGAGCATCGTGAATGTGGGCGATCGGCCGTATAGCAAGCCTGTGTTTACTGGCTCTGACTTTGAGCATAAACTCAACAGAAGCCCGGCTGTTGAGAAGACACCAGGATTGACCCAGTGCATTGCCAGCAGTACGGCCCTCAGATTCAGCTTCATAAGGGGTGGCTCTGTTGCCTCGGATGACCTGTTTAAGCAAAGGCGTCCGAACCCGCAAACCAAATGCACCGGTGATGTAACCGACTTTGCTGGCTTCATCCAAGCGAGCAGCCACCCATTCATCGCTCTCTATGTAGAGCTCATGATACCGTGACTCGATCTCTTTGGCTTGCTCCAGTGCTAGATCACATTTGGCGACAAGGCCAATGTGAGTTCCCCCGTATGTTAGCAAAAAAGTTGGAATCTTGGAGTCTTGCCTAAATTGCGGATATTTGCTGGCGATGGAGTTGATACTTTCCAGAGTGTTTTCAATGTCTGGCATTCGTTCACCGTAATAAGAAAACGCTCGGAGGCAATGTCCGTCGTAATTGTCCAAATAAACTTTTAGCTTGTTGGTGTCTTTGGTCGTGACGGCCGAGATCTTGTCTTCGAGTGAATCGAAGTCCAGTCCAATCATGACCCATCCAGGAGGAGCTCGAAAACACCCTTTGATGATCTTCGCATAGCGTCCTTTGGCTGGTAGGTTCTGCAAGTTGGGTCCAGACGAGCTGAGACGACCTGAGACTGTCCCTCCAAGGTTGAAGCTACCAAAGAGCCAGTGCCACCCGTCTGGACCTATAGGAGCATCGAGCATAGGTGGCAGGAATGTGCCGTAGATCTTATCTACCGAGGCAAAATCCAACAGAGCATTGATCAGATCCTTGTGGTCCTGATTTTCTGTGTGGGCCTTCAGCTTAGCAATATCGTCTGCTTTGCATGATGGTAGCTTGGTGGCAGTCCGGGCCATGACAGGTAGGCCCATAAGCTCGTAGATCAGTCTCTGCGTTTGAGGTGGACTGTTAGGATTATACTCCTCTACAGCATCCGCCATAGAAACACGTTTGACCTTGAGCTCATCATTCCGCTTGGCAACCCATTCTTCATTGAGTTGGTAGGTAAACTCTTGAACCAGTTTGTTATCATGGATCCGGCGAAGCGCATCACTGCGATCATTTTCAATGAGAACAGCAGCTTTTTTTACCTCCGTCATATCCAAAGGCATGCCTGTAAGCTGCATCTGAATAATGTCGACGATCGCTGGTTTGAAGAGGGTCTCATAGATGTCCAGTTGATCATCGGCTACCATCTGATCCCAGTGCTTACGCCGCACGAACCACGTAGACAGAGTGTCTACCAGATTATACTCGAGCAGCCTGGGCAGAGAAATCTTGGTGATGTCTTTGATGTCCTCCACGGCATAGTTGCCAGCATATTCCTGAGCCTGAGCTTTGAGACCTAACTCATTACCGGCACAGGTATTGGTGGCCAGGTATGCGATGAGCTTGGTGTCATCCCAATCTCTCAGCATGATCTCAAGACCAGTGAGCAAACCCTCTGTGTCCAGGATGTCTTTCATGAAGAGTTGATAGATTAGAACCGTCACATCATAACTGATGTGGTGGTAGGTCATAGTCTCTTTGAAATCCTTGAAGAACTTCAGAAGTAGCTTGCGCACAGCTGCCGGGTTTTCCGACAGATCCACCGGGAAAGATATGCCTTCAGTCTCAGACCAGGCAAAAGAAATGGTGCCAATGCCTGCATCATAGTGCTTCAATGAGAAAGCTTCGATGTCACAGGTGAGAGGCTTACGCATCTCGATAAGCTTCTGGAGCCAAGCAGCAATATCAGCAGTGGTTGAAGGGTAGGCGCTGAAATGGATGATGTTGCATCCTGGTTCCCGGTAGACGCCTTTACGGTGATCCCAAAGAGCATCTAAAGCTTGTTGGATTTTGGCTCGAACAGGACCAGGATTGTAGAAGGTTTGGCGATAGTTAGGAGCAAAAATCACATTGAACTGCCCAGCCATAAAGGCTGGATAGGTGTTGGGAACCACATACCCTAGATAGGGCTCTGCTTTGGTCAATCCGGTGAGAGCTTTGAAGTAATCACCATCGCCAACAATCACATATTGGGTTTGTAGATTAGAGAGCACAGGCAAAAGGCTGTCCAAGTATTCCTTCATGACAGTCATGGAGGTTTTCTTGCCAGTCTTGTGAAGCTCGTAGGCAACAACATCAATTGGATCCAGAGCAATAGGATCTAGGTACTCTCGCTCCATGTCACCTTGATGTAGTTTAGGAGCCAGGAAAGCGATTGGGTACGTGGATTGCTCAGGGAGAGAGAATGTCTGAAATCTCACGATAAATCCTTTCAGATCAGTATTCTATGTGTGTAATACTGAAGCATTAATGGCTCTGCGATATGGTACTGATGCAGCTGCAGAGCAGAATTTTGGAGAGTCCAATACGGTTCTTTGAAGCGATCCAAAGACGCTGTGTCAGTAAGCGTATCTCGCAGCATGTCAGGCAAGGCGTCACGTACATCTTGATAGCTTTTACATGGACCTAAAAGGAGTGAGAGAGCCTGCGTTATACGTTGTGCATCATTTTGAATCTCTGTTCGGGAGGCTAAGTATGCCATGCCCTCAGACTTCAAGGTATCATGGATTTGATGCTTGAGGGCACTCTTGGCCTGGGAGCCTACGAGATCTGTGTGATAAGCCCCGCCTAAGAGAAACCCATTAGCGGGGTTCCCCAAAGCATGATTACGTTCTATCAGGTCTACTTTTTCCCGTAAAAGCATGCGTTCACGAGGGTCAGTCAGGTTATCTGAAATTGCCCGAATGCTGTCATATGCTAAGCTACGGACGCTGTTTGCACCGATGGATTGGTTTGTACGGTAGACCATGAAAAATCACCTCCTGAGTAACGATTTGGAAGCCGCCCAAAGAGAAAGATGCGACTTGTTGGACGAGAAGCTGCCACGAAAAGCATTCGAGCGACTTGGTTAGCATCAAAAGAAGTTCCGATATTACCCAGGTCAATGAAGACAGTTTCATAGGTACTGCCTTGAGCTTTGTAAGCAGTGCAGGCAGCCTTATCTCTCAGATCAACACACTGATTTTTAAGCTCAAAGAACTCTTGCCAGCGCTTTTGCTTAGCAAGTATTTTGAGGCCCATTTTCCAGCGTTCTTGGTTCTCTGGAAGGTTGATTTCCATGGGTACTTGAGAGCCAGCTACAATGAGAGTGGCTTCATAATAGCCAATAGGGATCCCGTCTGTGAACAACGACCCATAACCACAGGATTCTGCGATCGAGCTGACGGTAAGAATTTCCACTTCCCGCTCGACGCTCAACATATCCTTACCGTTCTGGTAAGTTTGAGCGACCACAAGAATATCACCCGCTGTGATTTGCTCCGGTAGTCCGCGGATCTGGCGGATATACTCGTTGTAGTCCCCTACCCTTTCGTTGGTGTAGCAAAGGATGCGAGCAGATGGGTTGAGGTCTTTGGCAAAATAGCGATCCAGCGCCAGTGGCATCTCTTCTTTGTTCAGATATTCAACTGATCCTGGCGCTTCTTGGATGCGAAAGAATTCACCTGTCTCAACTGTTTGTCGCAGCTGAGTGCAAAGATTCATAAGATCAGGAGAGTCTGCATTTCGGATAGGTTGGTTCAAGAAGACGAAGTTCTGAGGATCGATGTTGGCATAAATCGGCGACAGTGCTTCCGACACAGGTGACATCTGAGCATGGTCGCCAACGAACACTACTTTTGAGCCAGGTAGTGTTTCCCAGATCAGGTCATAAAGCTTGGAGTCGATCATGGATGACTCGTCGATGAAGACAATCTGAGGGCGCTTAGGCTGCCAGTTTTTTACCTTCTCGATGTCAGATTTGCCGGTCTTGTAATTGTTTTTGACCTTCAAACCCAAGAAGCTGTGAACGGTCTGAACTGGCTTACCAAGACTGAGCTCAAGAACTTCAGCAGCTTTGTTGGTGGTGGCTGTGAAAGAGACAGTGTCATAAGCTGGTGCGGTTCCCATAATCTTGCAGCTGTCATGATATTTTTGCATGACGTCATTTGCGATGTGACCCATGAGAAAGGTCTTACCAACTCCAGCTCCACCTGAGAGAACGAAGTCTCGCTTTTCATTGTGGAGGAAGAGGAAGAATTCGTCAGCACCAGCTTTTTGGTCGGATGTGAGTGAAGTTGTCATGTTACCAGTTCCTGTCTTTGACCATTGGGCCAGTGAAGAGCCATATTTCTTCTGATGGGTCCCAATGGGCATCAAAGAAGGCTTTGAATTTTGTACCCATGCTGCTCTTGACTAAGTTGGGTACATCTTTGTCATGAATTTGATCCTCGAACTCACCGGCTTGGTCATAAACAAGCCAAAATGGATCAGTATCTACAGGGTAAATAGGACGCTGCACTTTCACGATGCGGTTGATGTTAGACATGTGAATTTCCTTGGTTCAGATCAGACTGCTTTGATGCGACGAGCTCGAGCAGTTTTTGCGGGGGTGAGTGTGGCGTGCCACGTGTCGAAGGAGAGCACTCCAGCAACGGGATCGATGTCGATCTCTTTCCACATGGTCTTGGAGGCACTTGTGGCCCCGTGCTTCATCAGACGGATGTAGGAGTTGGTTCCGGTTTTTGCGTAAAGGCGGTCTTCAAAGATTGATATTGGCGCAGTCTTATAAACGCCACCTTGAGAGAGAAGCGCGTTGCTGTTTTCGATGGGTGCGAAGAAAGACATGGTTTACTCCTTGAGTTGTATTTGGTGATATTTAGTCCCGAAAAACGCTGTTCGGTGTGATTTGTTGCGGTGTGGTGTGATTTTTAACGTGACAAAGTCTTTATTGCGTGCATAGGGTTAAGTGGGAAAACTGAAGCACATGAGGTATTTACTATGCCAGTAATCGCATTCGCCTCCTCCAAGGGAGGTGCAGGAAAGACGACGTCTGCTATCATTATGGCCACAACACTTGCCAGGAACGGTAATGTTGTTGTGATCGATGCAGACCCAGCTCAAAGACTTATGTCGTGGGCTGAAAAGGGACCACTCCCTGAGCGCTTGAAGATCATCACATCCAAAGGCGAACGCTTCATCCATGATGAGATTTCTGATGCTTTGGCTGTTGCCAAGTATGTGATCATCGATCTCGAAGGAGCAGCAACCAGAACCAACGCTTATGCCATGGGCGAGAGCGATTTGGTCATTATCCCGATGGGGGATGATCAACCTGATGCTGAAGGTGCCATTGAGACGCTCGCACAGGTGGCCCTGGAGGCACGAGCGCTTCGCCGGGACATACCGGTACGTATTCTCTTTGCACGCACTCAGGCGGCCGTAAAATCGCGTTTAGCGAAGTCTCTGAATGCTCAAGTGAGAGATAAGGTTGGCAGCTTCACGACTGAACTGCATGCCAGGACGGCTTATGCATCGCTTCATCACTTTGGAGGAACGCTTCACTCACTCAATACTGTCGAAGTGAGTGGCGTTGCCCGGGCGATCGCAAATGCTGAGCTTTTTGTAGAAGAAGTGCTTGGAATTATGGAATGGGCCGCAGAGCTCAAGACACCAAAGACCCTGAAGGAGAACCACAATGGCACGTAAATTAGACTTCACACCTTTGGACATCGAAGAAGCAACGGACATCAAAGCTCGAGCCAAGGAGACTGCAAACCGTCGTTGGGCTAGCAGGGATCCTAACCCCGTAGTTCAAATGTCTATCCGCATGCACGCTGAAACCTACGAAGGATTTCAGGAGCTGCGTAAACGTGAACGCAGAACTAATGGGGAAATGTTGGAAGTGTTGATGGAGAGCTATTTCACCAAGGCCCGTGGTGCAGACAAACCTGGGACATAGCTCTCCATCTAGCCTCTGCAGAATATGGAGCCTTCTGCAGAGGATCTCTTACTAGCCCCGATAGACTTCGTTTGGAACTAATTTACGTGCTTGGATCCATCCTTTCAGATTACCATGCAACTGCTTTTGACGATAGACCCGTTGAGCATCTAATGTCTCATCCGGCGTCAGCGATTCATTATCGTCTTCAAATAGATCGATGCTGGCTGTGATCATGGTATCCGGTGTGGCCTGATGCTCCAGGGGCGAGGCATGCACACGGTCAGAACTAACCAGACTGGCATACCGCTCCAGCTCTCGGTCATATGATGGATCACCATCGAAAGGTTTGTAGCTGATCCGGGCACAACGAGCGGCTGAGATTTTGCACAACCATTTACTGAGTAGATCCATATTGTATGAAAAGATTCTAGTGCCGACTTCTACATCGTTTATGTCTGTGTAAGGCAGATGCCACTCACCCGGCGCCAGCTCATATACTTCGGCCGCATCGATCGCCTGTTTTACCAAACGAGCCAGATCCCGAAGGTGAGGCTCTGCGTCAGCATGGTCACGTAGCCAGAGGAAGTTGTCCCATTCATTTGCTGTGATCAGGGTGTCAATCCACGAAAATGGTTCCAGCAGCCGGTTGACTATTTGTTTGTGATAGCCAGCGTCCATGAAGGCTTTGGCTGCTTCGCAAGCAGCATCACTGGCATGTAGCCAAGTTTCCTCACGAGTAAATTTTTCATACTCTGGTTTGTCATCACGAGGGTACAATGAAATTAAAATATTTTCATTACATTCTTCGTCAGCCTGCATGCCTCTCTGATTGGCCCCCCAGTGCCACGGCACATAGGGAATGGTGCGAACCTCGTTTAGCATGGTCTTGACCGGCACAGCGCGAGAGCTGCGGGCGTTTCTGCTAAAAGTTCGGTGCGTCATAATCTCACCATGGATTGGCCGAGGATAGCGCATGCGGATCGTGTAGAGGGGCTTCTCATCAGGTATATCGGCATGTCGAGAGGCGAGTATTACTTCAACCTGCATCTCTGGCTGATCAGGGTGTGTGAAGATCTGGTTCATATTTCTGCCTCCGGTGGTTTGGTTTGATTTGGTGTGTCAGTGGGAATGCGGGCAAGAATATATTCTTGGCACCTATCCACAGCTAAGTCATGTGCCTGATCTGTTTGTTCAGCGTCACGAACGCAGACGCTCATGCCCCGAACCTTGTTGCAGATTACAGCCGCATCCCGCAGCCCTTGCGCATATCCCCGCGCCTCGGCTGGCATCTCGGGCAGTACGTCCGGTGTATGTATTTCACCAGCTTTTTCATTTGTAATGCGATACTCCGCGGTAGGTATTGCGTGTGGGTTCGGTGTGTCTGTCATGGCTCATCTCCTTCTCTTTTATATTCTAATTCTAAGATTCAGGGCTGAATCGGATAACCATTACAGTTGCTTAGGGCGCGAACTATGAGGTTTTCGGGGGGAAATGTGAGGTTTTCGGGCACTACTATGAGGTTTTCGGGCACGAACTGTGAGGTTTTCGGGGAGCTTTAGTACCAGACTAGCTACTTATCCACAGAGTTATCCACAGACTTATCCACAGGGTGAATGACCCGAAAACCTCACAGTTGAAGTAGCCTCGTGACAGCGAGACCACCCCAAAAACCGAAATAAAGGGTTAAGTCTTTATACGGTTCTTCTTGGTTATTCGCGCAACGGAGGGAGACGGGTCAAATACAAAAGAAGCTTGTCCAGAGGTACGTGCTTTGCGGTCGCTCTTGGTGTTGCGTATCTCAGCAAACGCAGCTTCGCTCTCTTCTGGGGATTTCAACCACCATCCAATGCGAATGCTGGTAACTTTTCTGCCAGTTTTGATCGGTAAAGCTGAGATATTGAAGGGAGCCAGTGCGTTGATGTCTGCAATACAGGGCTTGATCACATGCTTGTTTAGTTCCCCGAAAGCTTCATACTTACTTTCTTCGACACCCATAAGATCTCGAAATTCCCTAAGAGTGAGCATTTGTGAGATCTTGTGAGAAAGACCTGCCCACTGGGCTAGGTTCTCATAGAGAGATACAGAGTATTTAGACGACAGAGCCATGAGGATAGGTAAGGATATTTTACCCCAAATGGTTGAATCATTGAGGACGTCGATCAACCGTCTATCAAAGCTGTAAGTTAGGGTGCCGCTGGGTCGATCAGGGCTGTCCATGTCGTTACCCCCCAAGAACTGCACACGTCTTATAGTGCCGTCAGGGAGGTACATAGTAATGAGAGTTTGCATAAGGTTTACAATGGCTTCGGTGGCCATTTCGTAACCTTTGTGACCATCTGTGCAGAGCTCAGAGATCTCAATTTTATAGTCTTTGCCTTCTTCAATACCGTCCAAGTGAGCCTTATGCCAAAGTATGGTTATGGCTCGTCGGGAGTTGAGAGACAGGCTTTGATGACCGGTGATGTGTATCAACTCGGTAGGTTTGAATGACTGATCTAATCTGGGGATGAGGTTTATTACACGCATGCCATCAACGTAGATTGAGTGCGTAAATTATGAAAGAGGAAATATGAAAGGGAAGATGCAAGAAACTCACATCTCCCCGAAAACCTCACAGTTGGGTTTCAAGCAGGAGCATACTGTTCTTGGAAGTGTGATTTGTAAGTGTAGCCAGCTCGTGTCTTGTCAGCTTGGAGCCAACCTTCATTGACGAAGGTGTGACAGTATCGACGTATTGAATCGTCAGAGAGGTTGAGGATTTTGGCAAGCTCTGCTGTTTTGATGCTGTCCGTGTGACTCTCGAGAAACTCTCGTAGCTGCGTGCGCTTGGCGCTTTGGCGTAGTTTACGTGTAGGAAGCTCTGTTAGATGAAAGGGAAAATGTCCTTCTTTTCTGCAGAGTAGCTTCCATTCCAATGCGTATTCTTGTTCGCTGTTAGGTAATTCTGTCAAACTATACCTCGTTTCGTGCTTTAGATTGGTGTGGTGTGGTGTGACTTAATATGACCCGAGGTGCTTCGTAATAGCAACCCCTTGTGGGATTATCCCATACATCAGATTATCCGCTTCCTGATTATCTGCATGGGTCATAGCCAACGATTCTTCATTCTCCTGCTGAGCTTTGTGTTGATCCCAACAGTCTGGGCAACTGGTTCTGGTTCCTGGGTCCGTATAGAGCCGCCCACGTTCAGATACGCGGCCGGTTCCGTTGCAAGTGTGGCAGATGGAACGAGTCATGGATCGGCCTCCGCTAGGGCGGCGGTGGCGCGCCATCCTGCGTCGTCTCCGCCTGCATACTTAACACCAGCAATTTCAATAGGAGCGTAAAATTTTAACGCCTCCCTCAGCCGCTTCACTTCAGCGCGCAGGGCGTCGGCTTCGGTGCCTGGCTCCAGCGCGTCAAGTATGCGGCGCTCGTAATCGGCTTGCGCGGCGGCTTTAC
>Ga0307980_1000193_pt1 | contig 30024 bp, 42 predicted proteins | sample OrgLakmetage1060_FD_201817 | JGI IMG/M metagenome (GOLD analysis project Ga0307980, IMG submission 201817) | Saline water microbial communities from Organic Lake, Antarctica - #1060 | ecosystem: Environmental > Aquatic > Non-marine Saline and Alkaline > Saline | place: Antarctica: Organic Lake... | reverse complement strand
ACGGGCTTATGGCCGACTTCCAAGACACCACCCACCCTTCCACCGTATATGGCATGACCAAGGGGACGCTGCTGATCGACAAGAGCCATATCGGTGACCACGACAGCGCCTATGGCGTCTGCTACGATGGCAAGCTGGAAGTGAACACGGGTGAACGCAAGTTCACAGTCGGACCCGGAGAGTATTTCTCCATCCCGTTCGTCAAGAGCTGTCTGATCGAAGGTGTATCCACCAACGGCAAGGGCGAGGCCAAGGGCCTGATAGTGGTGCGTCTGGGCTACAAATGTCTGTTCAATGTGGGCGGACCCACGGAGCCTTTCGGGCGTCTGAAATACATTGATGGGTGCAGCGACACGCTGTTGATCGGACCCCCGCTCAAAGGCGACCCATGCCTGAACTACCTGCGCTTCCCCAAGGGCATCAATCAGACGGCACACACCCACCCCACGATCCGGGCCGGGGTGATCTTGGCGGGCAAGGGTATCTGCAAGACGGCGCACGGGGATAAAGACCTTGTGCCGGGTAGCGCGTTCATCCTATACCCGGACGCTATCCACGCATTCAGCACCGAGGGGACCGAGGGCATGTCCTTGTCCGTGTTCCACCCGGATACAGACACAGGACCTTCACATGAGGACCACCCAATGCTGAACCGCACAATAGTGGACGGGGTTTCGGCGGCGCAACTGGACGACATCCGCACCAAAGACCTTGAAACCTGAATACTGAAACTCAGGGGGCCGCGTGCCCCCCAAACCCGTGAGGCTAAGATGGCTGTCACAATCAATGGAGGGCAGAAGCCCCCCAACCGTAGCACCAAGAACCCGCACCATACGGAAATGAACCCCGCCAAGTTCGAGGTTTATGGCCGCTTGAACTTGGGCACGGGCGACATCGCACAGCTTGAGGGCTGCACCCGCGCGGCGGTCGGGCAGTATATGCGGCAACCCCACCTTCGCACGGCCTATGACAAGGGGCGCTCAGAGTGCCTTGTCGCAATCCGACAGAAGCAAGTGGCCATGGCGCTGGCGGGCGACACCAAGATGCTGATCTATGCGGGATACCACTTCGCCAAGCAACGCGAGAACGACCCCTCTGGCATCGTGGACACCTACGAGCCGGGCCAACACTCCTTCGACGGCAAGTTCCGAAGCCGCCTTGAGCAACTGAAAGACACCTTCGCTGGCGATGCGGAGGACGCGGAAGAAGCGTGAGTGCGGAGTTGGATCAACACCTTGCCGAACTAGAGGACATACTGCTCGAAAAGTATGAGAAGCCCGAGGTCATAGAGGCAGGCCAAGACGTGGCGGACCCCCGCCGCCGGGGGCAGTTCTACATCGCGGTGATTGAGGACTTGGAGGCGCGGCAAGCCGCCATGCAGAAATACCGGGAACCCCCGGTCAGCCCCGAAGTTTTCTTCACGGACCCCTACTTCATGGGCGACACCGTGAAGCTGTGGCCCAAGCTGAAAATCGAAATCATCAAGGCTTGCTCCGGCAACTATGTGGAAGCGGTGCTGACCGGGGCCATCGGCACGGGCAAGACTACCGCCGCCCTCTGCATCATGGCCTATTATCTCTACCTAGTGATGAACTTGCGTTCACCGCACGACGAGTTCGATTTGGACCAGAACTCAGAGATTGCATTCGTGATGCAGTCGGTTACCGGCGGCACGGCCTACACCGTGGATTATATGCGCTTTCGGAGGATGCTTGAGAACTCGCCATGGTTCCAGATCAACGCCCCGCACGACGCCGAGAAGAAGGCCACCATCCAGTTCAAGAACAGCACCGTGTTCGTGCAACCCCTGCCCGGCACCGAGACCGCCGCCATCGGTGAGAACGTGTTCGGGGGCCTGATTGACGAGGTGAACCACATGAAGGTGGTCCAGCAATCGGCCAAGCGTCAGAGGGGTGAGGCCCACGACCAGATGCTGGAAAACTACCGGGCCATCAGCCGCCGCCGGGAGAGCCGCTTCCAGCGTATCGGCAAGGTGCCGGGGATGCTGTGCCTCGTCGGCTCTGCCAACTATGCCGGGCAGTTCACCGACCGCAAGACCAAGGAACGCGACCGCCAGCTTGAGCGCGACGGGGACACCACGATCTATGTCTACGACAAGCGCCCGTGGGAGGTTCAGCCTGACGACCGCTTTTCCCCTGAACGCTTCCGGGTGTTCCTTGGCGACGGCACCCGCCGCCCTCGCGTCATGCCTGACCACGAGAAGGTCCACCCCGGAGACGCCCCGTTCATCATGGAAGTGCCGGTGGACTATCGGAACGCCTTTGACAGCGACCTGCCCGGCGCGGTGAAGGACATCGCTGGCGTGGCCCTGCACGGGTTCTCGAACTTCATCCCCAACTTCGCCGCCATCAAGGCCGCGTTCGGCAAGCGTCAGAACATTTTCAATCCAGACTGGTGCGACTTCGCCACCCAAGGGGCGCGCATCATCAAGCACGGCATCACGGACCCGGACGTGGACCGCTACCTGCACGTGGACCTCGCCCTGTCCATGGACAACGCGGCGGTCACCATGGCGCACTGCCCCGGCTTCAAGGTCATAGACCGGGGCGGCGGGATGAAGGACACCCTGCCCCGCATCCGCGTGGACGGGATGCTCAGTATCCGGCCCACCGGAGGAAGCCAAATCCCGATCCACAAGATCAAGAAGCTGGTGTTCGTCCTGCGAGACATGGGCTACAAAATCAAATGGGTGTCCTTGGACGGCTTTCAATCCGCCGACTTCATTCAGACCATGCGCCGGAGCCAGATCACGTCTGGCATCCTGTCACTGGACCGCACGCCTGAACCCTACATGCTCACCAAGCAACTGATCCTTGACGGGCTGGTGGAGGGGCCGGATAGCGAACTGGCGTGCACCGAATTGAAAGACCTCGTTTGGATTTCACAGAAGCAAAAGGTGGATCACCCGACCGAGAGTTCCAAGGACTTGGCCGACACAATAGCGGGGTGCTGCTACGGGCTGGCGACCAAGCGCGCGGTCTGGGTCAAGTGGGGGGTGGACCCTCGGCAATCCAGCTTGATGCTGAAACAGGGGAAAGACGAATGACACGGAAACTGGCGGTGGTCACCACCTTCTCAGCGGCGGGCTTCGATCAATACGCACACCGCATGATCGACACATGGCTCAAGCACTGGCCTTCGGACGTGACGCTGTTCGTCTACCCTGACCAGCCGGTGCCCCTACCCGAACGCCCCAACCTCCGCGTCATGGCAGGGGCGCAACCCCAGAAGGCCAAGTTCATCAAGCGATGGAAGGACAAGCCGGAGTGCACGGGCACGCCGGGGGGCAAGCCCTATGACTACCGCTTCGATGCCATCAAGTTCTGCCACAAGCCGTTCTGTCTCTGGGACTTCGCAACGCGCAACGACCATCTGCCCCAACCCTATGAGGGCGTGATCTGGCTCGACGCCGATACCATCACCCACCGCAAGGTGGATCAGCGCGCCCTTCTCGAAATCGCCCCGCCTCAGTTCGACATGCAGTCCCTCGGACGGTCCTACAAATACACCGAGTGCGGTTACCTATGGTTCTGTCTAAGGCCGGAGAGCAAGGGCCGCGCGGTGCTGGAAGAATGGGTCAGGCTCTACACCAGCGGGGACTTCCGAAAACAGCGAGAGTGGCACGACAGCTACCTGTTCGACATGGCGCGGCCCAAGGTGGCCGGGGGCCGGATGAACAACCTGACAGGGCACATCCCGCGCCGGTCCGGGGGAGGCCATCCGTTTGTCAACTGCTTCCTTGGGGAGTATATGGATCATCACAAGGGGCCGCGAAAGATCACCGGCAAGCCCCGCAAGAACGACCTTTTCGCTGACCACGCCGCCCCCTACTGGAAGGACCACCCCCATGCAAAAACCAAGTGAACTCGCCCCCATAGAAGGCCCCAAGCCCAAGCGTGCGCCGCGCTGGCGCGAACTGTCCGACGAGGAACAGTGGGATCAGATTTACAAGGGTCGGCAACAGAAAGAGGCTGTCCGGGTGAAGAACCCCGCTCAAGCCGCCGCGCTGGCTCTGCCCTCCTACTGCCTCCACATGGCGATTGACGACTGTCACCAGACCTTTCAGGCCACCATCCGGGGGGACGTGCACACCGCGATCCTGACCAGCATGGCCCGCGTCTCTGCCATGCTACCCGAGCGCAAGCGTGAGACCATGCTGAACCGTATGCACGCCGCCTATGGCAAGATCAAAAGCGCCGGGTTCTACCTGAACAACCGGGAGTTCCTGTATGTCAACGCCTGCGCTCTGGTGAAGCTGGTGGACGACTACCGCTTCCCCCCGGACGCGCCCGTGGTGCCCGCCGCCATCCTGCTCAAAGAGGACGCGGAGACGGATGAGGTCGGGGACTGGAACCTTGACGTGAAGCACGCCGTCCGCATGACCGGCCTGTGCTATGACCAATATCTGGCCACCGAACTGTATCGCTATCCCGAGAGCAAAATAGACGGTTGACAAACGGGGCGCGGGTTGGGAGTATCCCCAAGACCACAACCTTGGAGACCACCCCGATGCCTAGCTATTTTGCCAACACCGGCGCGAACGCTCAACCTGACAACGCCCTCCATGGCGGCAAAGGTGCTGGCCTTCTGGGCATGGCACAAGCGGGCCTCCCGGTGCCCGAGGCGCTGATCCTGACCACTGAGTGCTGGAAAACCTACCGTGAGACCAGCGTGCTTCCGGTGGCCGTGGATCAAGCAATCATGGCCCACCTTGACGCCTACCCGGACAGCATGTTCAGCGTGCGCTCCGGTGCCCCTATCTCCATGCCCGGCATGATGGACACCGTTCTGAACGTGGGCGTCACCCCCGAACTTGACGATATGTTCCCCGGCGCTACCCGGCGCTACGTCACGTCATGGCTGGGCATCGTGCACGGCGTCCCGAAGGACCGCACCGCCGAACTGTGCGATCTGGTGAACGCACGTTCACAAGGTCACTCCGGCAAGTTCCGCAAGCTGCTCACCGGCGTGGTTCAGGCCAGCGAACAGGTGGCCATTCCGCAGAGCCGCTTTGATCAGGTGGCCGCGTGTGTCAAGGCGGTGTTCGATAGCTGGGACACACCCCGCGCCGTGGCCTATCGCAAGATGCACAATATCGACGGAGACATGGGAACCGGATGCGTGATCCAGCGCATGGTCATGGGCACGGCGGGGGGCTTCTCCGGCTCCGGCGTCATGTTCAGCCGCGACCCGGCCACCGGCGAGGCCAAGATGCGCGGCGAGTTCGCGGTGCAGGCGCAAGGCGAGGAAGTGGTTTCCGGCGAAATCACCCCGGACCCGATCAGCGAACTGCCCCTGAACGTGCAAGACGAACTGGCGCAACTCTGCTCCAAGCTGGAAGGCACCTACGGCGATGTTCAGGACATCGAGTTCACCTACGAAAAGGGCGAACTATACGTGCTGCAAACCCGCACGGCGAAGATGAGCGCCCGCGCCCGCATCGTCACGGCCTGCGCTCTTGCCAAGGAACTGCATCAGGGATTGCCGGTGTCTCAACTGGCCTACCTGAAAGAGCGCGTGACGCGGGGCATGATCGCCAAGTGTCAGGTGCCGGTGGTTCACACTGAGCAGGCCCCGATCAGCACCGGGCTGGCGGCATCGCCCGGCGCGGTATCCGGCAAGGTGGTGTTCCGGGCCACCCCGCTCCACAAGGTGGACAAGGACTGCATTCTGGTGGCCGTGGACACGCAACCCGAGGACTTCCCCATCATGGCCAAGGCCGGGGCAATCTGGACCGCCGCCGGGGGCTTCACGTGCCACTCCGCCGTGGTAGCCCGTGGCATCGGGGTTCCCGCCGTGGTGGGATGCGGTGGCATGGCCCCGGCCATCCACCAGAAAGGGTTCGAGGTTTCCGGCCTTGCCGCCTTGATCAAGGAAGGCATGACCGTCACGCTGGACGGCACGTCCGGGCAGGTATGGCTTGGGGAGTGCAAGGTCGAGCAGGCCGCGCCCCCGCGCGAGATTTACAGCCTCCTGCACGAGATTGTCCAAGGTCAAGGCGTGGACGTTCCGGCGGAGACCTACTATCGGGATTGCGGGCTTGGCGAGCATGTCGTCCTGCCCTTGAACCCCATGGACTTGCCCGGCGTCGAGCGCCAGCTTGCCCGCGCCGAGCGCCTTATGCTCAAGGGCAAGACGGTGGCGCTGGCCTTTGAACTGGAAGGCTTGGGGGAGGATATGTTCTCCCCGACACCCGCCAGCCTGTTCGGTTCCTTGGCGGAACACTACGGCCCGGACATGGAAGATATGACGGTCCTCTATGGCGTGCCGAAGGAAATGCACGAGGCAGTCGCCACCGGCCTGAAAGTGAAAATGAACACCAGCAAGATCAGCGTGCTGGACTTGCTTGACCTGCTGGGGGACTGAGGCGATGCTGCACCATGTTTGTAATAACCGCATACGAGGGCCAAAGCATCAAGGTGGGCGACCGCTTGCTGACGGTCGGCACGCTACGAGCGCCCGGCGTGGTGCAGGTTTCGGTGGATCAGGAACCCGAGCCTTTCGTCGTGAGTGCCGACCGCAAGGTAGAAGTGTTCCCGAACGTGTTCGTTTCCATGGAGCGGAACAAGGTAATGTCCAACCGGGTGAAGTTCCTGTTCGACGCGCCGCGTGCGGTGCGCATCCGGGAACAGCCCTATGACCCTTCCTCATGAGATAACGGTCAGCCGCAACGCCATCCTGCAAGGCCGGTCCTGTGGCCTATATGGTGACACCGAGGCCCGCGTCCGGGGGCTGGCCATCAATGCCATGCCGATACAGCACCCGGCGGGCAATCGAGCCTATGGCCCCTTCGTGCTTCATATCCGGGGCGGACAGGTGGTGTCTGTGGTCATGGTGGGTCCACGCCCCACGGACACCAGACCCGTCACTGAGTGCCGTCTCTGTGGCGGCATGATGGTGCGCCGCATACAGGCCACCATCGACGGGCACCGGGGCACCTGCTCCCGCCCCTGCCCCCGAGCCTTTGATCCTACGCAACCCCTATGTGACACCACGACTGATCGGAGAGACTGACATGACTACCAAGACCCTCCCCATCTTCCTGCCCGGCGACCAGATCGCCTACATCATGGCCGGGCCTACCCGCGAACTTCCCGACGACCGGCTTCTGGTCCGGTGCGCGGAGGAAATCCCGGCGGACCCCAGCCGGGTGGCCGTGGACATCGGGACCAAGGACTTCCAGCCCTTCGACCCGGACAAGCTGACGGCGGGACTGCCGACTATCATCCGGCTGCTGAAAGAGGATTATCGGCTTTACGTGGGCTGCATGGGCGGCACCGGGCGGACGGGAACCCTGCTCGCCATCCTTGCCGGGCAACACCCCGGCATGAACGGCCCGGACGCCATCAAGTATATCCGGGCCATCTACAAGTCGGGCGCGGTCGAGACCGCCGAACAGAAAGAGCAAGTGGCCGAGTTCTCCATGACCGAGGAAGTGCGCAACCTAGTGGAAACGGGCCTGCATCTGGACCCGGTGCCCGAGCGCCCCGGCTTCATGGAGCGCATCGGCATGGGCTGGCTCAAGCGCCTGTTGAAAGCCGGTTGACAAACGCGGGGCAGGCGTGTAGTCTGCCCCTATCACCGCCTTAACCTTGGAGACACCCATGCCTACCCTAGACTATTTCAAGACCCACCCCTTGCGCGTTGCAAAGAACCAGCGGGCCTTGCCCATCAAGGATGTGCGCCACGCTGAGACCACCAGCATTCATCCCGACGACATGCACCCCACGATGGGCGCGTTCATCCACTATGGCGGCGTCGAACTGGCGGACATGCTCACCATCACGGCCCCTACCCTGACCCCGGAGAAGCTGGCTCACCTGTCGTCGCTCTGGTATCAATCGTGCGGCGTGGTCTGCAAGCAACTGATCTTCTACACGTGGCAGATCATCACTAAGGAATTGCGCCATGGGTCCAGCACCATGACGAACAAGGCGTTCGCTGGCACCAACATCGACCCCGAGATACTGGCGGCGGTCAAGGCCATCACCAGCGGCGGGTCATACATGAAGCACGTGGACAACATCGGACACAAGCCGGTCGGGGCCTATGTGGACGCGGTGGAACGCCACTATCGACACGGCGGCTGGTATGGCGCGTTCGGCGGCAAGAAGTGGGCCGACATCGCTCTGGTGATCAAGCAATACATCGACGGAGACACCAGCGCGATGCTCGCGGCGGACCGGGCGTGGACCCTTGTGCACAATACCGGGCCGATCTTTAACAAGGGCTTTTATTTCAAATATCACGACAGCAATCTTGCGAACACCCTGAACGCGCAAGCCAAGTCCAGCGTGTTTGACTTGGCCACTACGATCTACTCGGACAGCGACTATCAGCACCCGGTCCTGCCCATCTTCGTGGAGTTTGTCTCCGAGGCCGTGGCCGCAATCCAGACCGTGAACCCGGACTACAAGCCGGGCGCGGGCGGGGGCGTGACCAGTGACGGGCAGAAGGGTCTGGCTTCGGCGGTGAAGGGGTCCAAGAAGGGCGGCGTCACCAGCAAGAAGCTGGGGCCTATCACATTCACCACCAGCACACAGAGGGCAGAGACATGACCACGAAACGAACCCAAGACGGACGCCGCAAGAGCGGCACAATGCACGGCAACGGGGCCATCACCATTGACGGAGGATACTACGACATGGGCGGATACGGAGAACCCAGACAGCGTTCGTTCAACTCCGGCGCGTGCCACATGGACCACCCCGCCCTGTCGCTTGGCGGAGGCACCCTCTTGGGCGGCAACTGCCGGGACCACCAGCGGCACGAGAACGTCCACGTCTACGTCGCGCTGGACGGCTCCATGAAGCATCCCTACTTCGAGGAAGGCACGGACTTCCACACCACCCCCGTGTCAATCTTCTACCCTATCGAAAACATGCGCATCCCGGCCAACCCGGAGAAGTTCAAGTCCCTGATCACCTACATCACCGGGGCGCTGTCAGATGGCTGCACGGTGCACGTGGGCTGCATCGGGGGGCATGGGCGCACGGGGATGGTTCTTGCCGCTGTCGTGGCCGCTCTGGGCGTCTCTGACGATGCCATCGGGTGGACGCGGGAGCATTACTGCAAGAAGGCGGTCGAGAACAAGGCACAGGAGGGTTTCCTTGTGACGCACTTCGGGTGCAAGATGCCGCCTGACAAATACGCGAGCAAAGCGGTTGATAAACGCGGCGCGGGCTTTTAGTCTGGCAGGACACCAACCTTGGAGACCCTGATATGCCCGTGAAATTCAGCCCGGCCTTTACCGACAACCCCGGCCCTCTTATCAAACTACAAAATCAGGTGAGGGCCGCGCTGTCCTTGCCCGAGGATACCAAGGTCTTTGTCTCCATGACGGAGACCTACATACGCCACAAGGACATCGAGTGCACCATCCCGGTGGGCATCCCCGGCATCAAGAAGGGGTTCAAGTTCGACACCACCCGTGACGCCATCATCGAACTGTTCGCGGGCGTGGTGACGGCCACCACCCAAGGCGAGAAGTATGTAGCGCAAGCGGGGGGCATGAAGGAGGTCAAGGCGCTGGCTCCGGCCCCGGTGGCACCCTATGACGACATGCAGGATGAGGAATGGGTGCAGGCGGTGGCTCAGAAGCTATTCCCCGGCGTGCTGCACCTGCACCAGTCCGACGCCATGCACCAGCCGGTTCTTGGCACGGGGAGCGGTTCGATCTACAAGACCTGCTTCATCGGGCCGGAACTCAAGGTGGCCGCGCGCATCAAGGGCAATCAGGTTTCCTTCCGGGTAACCACGAACACGAACGTGGCACCCCAAGGCCAAGCGTTGGCGATATTCGAGCGGCTGGGGGTGGTGAACAAGTATGACGACCGCCTGACTTGCCACGCTCATATGAGCGGGCCATACAGTAGCGAGACCGCCGGAGAATACCGCGCCCTGTTCGGGGCCTTCTATGCGGCGCTGCGTCCTTGGATCACATCCGGGTTCCCGGCCATAGGCAAGCTGACCGAGGGGGTCAAATGAAGGGACGACCATGCGGCTGATCATAAGCGAAGCTGACGAACTTGATGTCCAGAGCGCCCTCTCGCACCTGAAAGTGCAAGAGGGCGTCAGCGTCAAGATCAACCCGCAATGGCTACAGCCTGACCCGGACGAACCGCTCTGGATTGCGTGCGGTGGCCCGGCGGTCAAGATGGTGCAGGCGGCGGGGTGGATACCGAAGAAGGGCGGCGTCGAGGCCAACCGGGGCAAGCTGTTTCAGAACATCCAACCGGACGGCTGGTCCAGCCCCCTCAGTCTGGGCATCACCTACGCCCCGCAAGTGAGGAATATAGAGATTGCCGATTGGGTCAAGTTAGAGACGGACCTTGGCATCTACCGGCGGTTCGAGAAAACCGGCTCCATGGACGCCATTCTGGGCAACTATCAATACGTGCCCGACCTGTCCGGGGTCATTGCCTACCTGAAAGCAAAGCACGCCCTGACGGGCCTTCCTGTGGAGTTGTCGCTGGACACCGAGACGGAAGGGCTGGACCCCTACAACCCGGCGAAGCAGATCGTGTGTCTGCAAGCGACGGCCAAGCCCGGCATCACGGATGTGATCTACACGCTGGGGATGTCGTGGGCACATATTCAGAAGCACCTGCTGCCTCAACTTGAGTGGATAGCGGCGCAACCGTGGATCAGGCTGGTGGGCGCGAACTTCAAGTATGACATGGGCTGGGTCCGGGAGAAGTGGGGCATCGACCTGTGCCCGCGCTTTGCCTTTGACACGTGCAACGGCGGATCGCTGGTGGACGAAAATCGACCTAACACGCTGGAATTGCACACCAAGATATACGCCCCTGACTTGGGGGGCTACGACACCCTGTTCAACGCCTCCCATGACAAGAGCAAGATGGGGGAAGTCCCCAAGGCGGACCTACTACCCTACGCCGGGGGTGACACCGATGCGTGTCTGAGGAACTACGGAGAAATCCGCAAGGAACTCCTGTCCGACAACCTCACCAAGAACGGCAAGCCTGCCAAGAACAGCTTGGCCTCGGTCTACCTGAACATCGTGCACCCCACGCTCAAGGCGCTGCACAAGATGGAGCGGACAGGCGTATGCGTGGACACGGACAAGTTCCATGCGTTCGGCGCGGACCTTGAAGGCCGGATGATAGAGGCCACCAAGAAGGCGGTGAACACCCTGCCAAAGTGGGTGCTGGACAAGGCCGGGGGTCTTGACGAACACGGCGGCGCTCCCCTGTCCAAGCCCAAGATGATCGCGGACTTCCTGTTCTCCCCCCAAGGGCTGAACCTCAAGCCGGTCATGACCACGGAAAAGACGGGGGCACCCTCCACGTCAGAACAGCACCTTGCGCACTTCAAGGACCACCCGGACGCCGGGCCGCTGATCGAACATTATCTGGACTACAAGTCCACGTCCAAGATGCACGGCACCTATTACAAGGGCTTCCTCAATCACCTGCGAGCGGACAACCGCTGGCACGCCTCCTACATCATCCACAAGCAAGGCTCCGGTAAGAACAACGAGCAGGAGGCGGCGGGCACGGTCTGTGTCACGGCTGACACGCTGTTCACTACAACAAAGGGGGTTATACCCTATACAGCCCTTAAAAAGGGGGATGAAGTCCTTACGCATCTGGGCAAGACGAAACCCATAACCGATCTTATAGACAATGGCACACGCTCCGTTGTCAGGGTATCAACTGCGGATGGGAACTCTCTTACCTGCACAGAAAACCATCCCTTTCTAACACAGTCCGGGTGGGTAAACGCTTCGGACCTAGTGATAGAACAGGTTGTGTTCTCTTTGTCTGGGGCCGAAGAATGGCGGAAGGTTCCAGATTGGCCTTTGCAAGTTTCATCGTGGGGCCGGGTAACCTCCCATACTGGAACGATCCTTGCTCAAGCACCTAAAGGGCGGTGGGGACATTTGAAGGTATCCTGTTGCCGGGATAAAAAATGGGTTCGTGGGGAACATTACAAAGACTTCCCTGTGCATAGGCTGGTGGCCTCTGTTTTCGTGGATAACCCGGAGAATTTGCCTCAAGTCAGGCATCTTAATGGGCTGGCATGGGATAACAGGGCGGACAATCTTGTATGGGGGACCGACCAACATAACCGCAACGACATGAAGAACCACGGCACTGGCCGAGGCACCAAGTCAAATCAGAAACTCACAGAACAGCAAATCGGTTTTATAACAAAAGACCCCCGCACTCACACTTCCATAGCAAAAGAGTATGGGGTAACCCGCCGCCTTGTGGGCATGGTGAAGTCTGGTGAGCGTCGTAGTTATCAACCCACTACGCCTCCAAAAGCAACCTTTGCCCCTACCAAGGTTTCGGCTATTGAGGTATTACCACCTCAGCCGACATTTGGTGTCACTGTAAAGGACGCGCACAGTCATGTGACCAACGGGCTTGTGACGCATAACACTGGCAGAGGGTCCGCCACCGCCCCCGCCTTCCAGTGCGTCACGGGCGAGACCGAGATACTGACGCCCCATGGGGTGAGGACAGCGGCGCAACTGATAGACCCGGTGATACCCGACGACGCCTACAACCCCTTCAAGGCTCACGAGGTCACGGTCTGGGGTGGCGAAGGCTGGGAGACCACCACCAACGTGTTCAAGTCGTGGCGCTCTGACCTGCTACGGATACGGACCAAGTGTGGCAATCAAATCACCTGCACCCCGGAACACCCCATCTGGCTTCATATTTTCCAAGGGAGCCAGAGTTTACAATGGGTGCAGGCCAAGGACATAGGGGAGGCGGACCGTATAGCCCTGCCCAAGCCGGTCACCCGCGCCGCGCCGCCGGAGGGCTACCCGTATGAAGCCTTTGAGGCTCTGGGGGTGATAGCGGCCCATGGCTACCTAGCGGCCACCGGCGACACCCTCTACATTGAGACCAAGCCCGAACACAGTGACACCATCATGCAAGCGGCGGCGAAGCTGGGCATCACAGCAAGCCGTGAGCGCGCCGTAGACGGGGCTTCCGTCCGAGACGTGGTGCGAGTGCAGATGGTGCCAGACATGCCCCCACGGGCCGTTCAGTGGCTTCTCTGGATACCTCACCCCTCGGTGCCCATCATCCCCTACGAATTGCGCGGGACAACCGCGTGGCACCCCATCTTGCGCGGCATCCTGAAAGGGGCTGGCGAGTATATGAAAGGGCGGAAAGGCAGGCGAGGGGTGAGGGTCCGTGTGAACGCACGTTCACTGACACAGGTGATGGTCCGGGAAGCCATGTTCGACGGCGTGATCCCGCCTATAACGAGGGGGCGCGTGGACCACTTCGCAGTGGAGTATCTGGGCTACACGGCCACCTATCACCTGACGGCGGCGGGCCTGCCCCTCATGGGCATAGACTATCCACCGGCCTACAGGAAGCCCGTGGAGGGCCTTTCGGTGATAAGTGTGGAGGAAGCCGGGGCCGGGTGGGTTTACGACTTCACCCTGCCCAAGACCCACGCCTTCTCTGCAAACTCCATGAAGGTTCACAATACGGTCCCTAAGCACAGCTATTGGGGCAAGCGCCTTCGGGAGTGCATAGTCGCACCGGACGGGCACGTGATCGTCGCGCGGGACTACAGCCAAGGCGAACTCAAGGTGGCCGCGTGCTGGGCCGGGGAGCAGAAGATGCTACAAGCCTACCTGAACAAGATCGACCTTCACGTGCTGACCGCCGCCACCGTGAACAGCATGACCTACGAGGAAGCCATGCACCTGAAAGGGGTGGATGAGGCGGCTTTCAAGATGCTCCGCCAGAACGGCAAGGCGGGCAACTTCGGCTTGATCTATGGGATGCAGGCATATGGCTTCATGATGTATGCCGAGGCGGTCTATGGGGTGAAGCTGACCCTTGAGCAAGCCGAGGCCATGCGGGACGCTTTCTTCAATCTGTATCCGGGCCTGCCCTACTGGCACGACCGCCAGATCATAGAGGCTCAGACGAACGGCACCGTGCGCTCTCCCCTTGGCCGCTTGCGCCACCTGCCCAACATCAACAGCCCGATCAAGGCGGTGCGCAAGAAGGCTCAGAACCAAGCAATCAACAGCCCCATTCAGGCCACGCTGGTGGACATGATGTGGTGGTCCATGGCTATAATCGAAGAAGAACGCCCGGCCCTTCTGACACCCTGTGGACAAATCCACGACCAAGGGCTGTGGTATGTGCCGGAGGACGAGGTGGACGACGCGCTGCTCTACTCCGGGCAGGTGATGGAGGACTTGCCCTTCGAGAAGTCATTCGGCTGGAAGCCCGAACTCAAGTTCACCACCGATGCGGAGGTAGGCTTGAACCTTGCTGAATTGGCAGAGGTCGCGTAGGATCGCCGCAATCCGAGCAAGGGGCACCGGTATGGCTGACGACAAAACAAAAGAGGGCCGCGTGATCGCCGGTCAAGGCCAGAACATTTTCGCCAATCCTAACGGCGGACGCAATGGCTACGGCGCGCTGATCCTGAACGCACTAACTGGCCTGTCCACCGAAGAACTGGCCAACACGCTGGAAGCGCGTGGGGCCACCAAGGAACACGCGGAGAAGCTGAAAAAGGACATTGCCCTCGGTGGCGAAGTGGACGCCACGCTGCTCGACAGTGAGGACCAGTTCTTCCGGGACTATCTGCGCATTCACGCCGGGCCCTCCCTGCTCGCGCCCCCCATAGCCCCCGAACGCCTTGAGCGGCTGGTGTCCGAGAACAACGCCTTGGAACCCTGCATCGAAGCCATGGTGACCAATATCTCCTGCACCGGCTACACGCTGGTCAACCGGGACAAGACCGAGGCTGATCTGACCGACGAGGACAAGTCAGAGCGCGAAGGCTTGCTGGACTTTCTGAAAGAGGTCTACCCGCGCAAGTCGTTCCAGCGCACACGCAAGGAACTTCGCCGCGACCTGCACCGGACAGGCAACTCCTACATGGTGCTGGAACGCAACGCCCTCGGTGAACTCGCGTTCATTCGCCGCGCCCCCGCCAAGTCGATGCGCCTGATCAAGCTGGACGAACCCACCGAAGTAACGGTCAAGATGCGCCGGGCCGGTAAGGACGTGGAACTGACCACCCTCCGCGCCGAGCGCCGTTACGTCCAGAAGATCGGAACCAAGCTGGTCTACTACAAGGAATATGGCTCGCAGCGCGACCTAAACCGGGTGACCGGGGAGTGGGCACCGGACGGCCAAACCCTGCCCGCCAACAAGCGCGCCCATGAAGTGATCCATGACAAGGATATTGAGGACGTGAAGTCGCCCTACGGGATGCCGCGATGGATCACGCAGCTTCCGTCCGTGCTGGGGAGCCGGATGGCTGAGGAACACAACCTCGCCTATTTCCAGAGTGGCGGCGTCCCTCCGGTGATGGTGTTCATCACGGGCGGCATGGTATCGGAGCCGGTGGCCAAGGCGATCAATGACTATCTGACGGGCGGCTCCAAGACGAAACAGCGCGGCGTGGCCGTGGAGGTTCCGTCATCTGGCAACCTTGAGAATGAGCGCCCCGCCAGCGTGACCGTGGAGCGGTTCGGATCACAGGAGGCCGACAGCACGTTCGAGGTCTATGACGAGAAGAACGAACAGCGCGTCCGCCGGTCCTTCCGCCTGCCGGGCATCTTTCTGGGCATGGCCGACAGCTACAACTTCGCGTGCTATGATGCCGAAACGGAGGCCCTTACCGATCAGGGGTGGATCACTCACGATCAATTCAAGCCCGGTATGAAGGTGGCCTGTTACAACCCGAAAGCCAAGGCTTTGGAATACCATGAGCCGGATCATGGGGTGCAGGTCTATGACGTTACTGACGTCCCTATGTACCACTTCAAAAGCACCCTAATGGACATCATGGTGACGCCTAAGCACCGGATGCATTATGAAACACAGTATGGGGATGTCTGCACGGAACCTGTGGAGACTATGCTGGCAACCTGTTCACGTCCTTCTTTTGTGCGGCGTATCCCGGAATACAAGGTAGGGGTGGCACATAGCACATTCACGTTCACGTTCCCACATGTTCCCGCACCTATAGCTGGAAGGGGGTCTACGGCCTTGCAAGAGGACTACCCTCCTACACTTGACACTACTGACCTGTATGAACTGGCGGGCTGGATAATTTCCGAAGGGCATGTTCTCAAACAAGGCGGGGCGATCAGTTTGACGCAGCACGTTGACCGGGGCTGGTCTTCTATCAAGGCCCTTCTTTTGCGGCTTGAAGCTAAGGATGTAACTGTGTGGTGGCCCAAGACCGAAGAAGGGGTGGTGACAGCCTATGTCTACGACTGGTCAATCTACAGTTGGTTCAAAGACAAAATGGGCATGGTCGGGTGGCAAAAGCGTATACCGCGCTCCCTTTTGGCGTCATCTCGTGGGTGTTTGCGTATCCTATTCGATGCGCTCATGGCGGGCGACGGAAGTTGGGATACGCGGGAAGGCCGCACTTCTGGGTCTTACTACACCACGTCAAAAAGCCTTGCCGACGATGTGCAGGAATTGGCTCTTAAACTGGGGTATCATACTCGCGTGGCGGATGCTACGCCGGGAACTATGGGGGTGCGTCCGGGCTATCGGGTTTTCATCGGTATGGGTGGTTCGCGTGGCGCAGAAGGCCGCACTCAAACCGCACGCGGACATGAGCGAGTGGACTACACCGGAGAGGTCTGGTGTTTCACTGTCCCTACTGGCGTGTTCGTAACCCGGCGAAACGGGCATGTGGCTGTTCAAGGCAACACCGCTCACGCCTCCTACGTGGTGGCCGAGGCTCAGGTGTTCGCCCCCGAGCGCGAGGAAGAAGATGAACGCATGAACATGACGATCATGCGGGAAATCGACCCGTCCAACCTGTGGGAACTGGCCTCCAAGCCCCTATCCGTCCAAGACGTGAACCTACAACTCCGTGCCCTGCAAATGCTGTCCACCATGCGAGGCGTGGGCATTGCCGATCTGGTAAAGGACATCAGCCGCATCGCTGATCTGGAAGTGGAAGTCTCCGAGGACTTTGAGGAAGATGTGATCGGGGGCACCGTGGCCGGGCAAGAGGGTGCAACCCCCGGCCAACCCCCTACCAACCCCCCGGCCAACGCTGACGCGGCCCCTCAAGGCGATACAGAGCAACAGGCGGCACCCAACCCCCCGGAGGCGGTGAACAACCGCGTGGCGCTCATGGCCGCGCGCATCGCCCGGTCCGTGCGGGAATATGACGATCTGAGCGATGCCGAGAGCCTGCGCACTCTGATGGCCTTGCGGACGGAATACGATGATCTGTCCTTGGATGAGCAGGAGCGTGTCAACAAGGCGCTCGCCCCTGTCCTCTACAACTCCACCTTCCTGACTGATGCGGCCATGGCGGACGTGGCGGCGGGCTATGCAATGGCGGCGTTCCAAGCCGCGCAACGGGAGACAGACCATGCTTTACATTGACAATAACCCCCTGCCCGGCGCGGGCCGTTCCAAGCGGTGGCGCGTGTTCGCAGATGGCACGATTGAACTTCGGGATGCCCTGCGCCGGGCCGGGTCCAGCCCCCACCTTCACGCCCCCGGCAAGCCCGGCGAACATGCCGTGGTTACCACCGCCGTGAAGAACAAACTGAAAGCCGACGAGGTTCCGGGCCGAACCATAGTCAAGCTGATCCGGCGCAAGAACCGGGGCCTGCCCCCGCCGACCAAGGTCGAAGAAATCCCGGAGGATGGGCACGCCTCTGATTGCGCCACCCCGGCTACACCCCCTGACTACTGGCACGATGAACACGGCTGGGACGAAAAAGGCTGACATGCGCCCCATCAAACCCAAGGACATGAGCGAGGGGGTCCGGACCCTAACCGATGATCTAAGCGCATCCGTCACCCGGTCCGCCATGCGCGTGATAGGCCCCAAGGTCCGGGCTATCGCTGAGGACATCAAGGCCGGGCGCTTTCAGGATGCGCGCGACGGCGTGCGGGAACTGGACTTCACCGCCGCGCTGGCCAAGACTGACAAGACCATGCGCAAGTTCACCCGGTCCACCATGCTCTTGGGCGCTGGCGCGGTAGACAAGCCCCAGACAAGCGTTCTGGCCAACGGAGCGCCCTACCCATGGGAAACCGATGAAGGCGCTGTCCGCCTGCTACAGCGCATGTCCGCCCACGTTCTCACCCGCGATACCAGAAGGAAGCTAGATGAACGCATCACTGCTGCATCCCGGTTTCAGAAAGCCGATCCCATCGATCCCGACAAGCTGGCCAACGACATCAACCGCTACCTTCGCGGAGAGATTGTTCGGGTGGTGGATACCTCTGCCAATGTCGTGGGAACTCGTGTTGCTGCTTACGGAATGTATTATGAGGCACGGGCGCGCGGCATCGCACGCTACCGGATTGATGCAATCGTGGACAGCCGAACCACGGACATATGCCGTGAAATGGACGGACGCGAGTTCTCGGTCGAGGAAGCCTATACGAAAACCGGGACTATCCTATCGACCTCGGAGCCTGCCCAAATAAAGACACTTGCACCCTTCCCCGAACTGGACGACATCGCCGGGCTGTCAAACGAGGAACTGCAAGCGCGGGGCCATGACACCCCGCCGTTCCACTTCCTGTGCCGAACCGTGGTCACGCTGATCAGCACCGAGAAGGAATACGACCCGGTGGACTGGTCCAACTTCCCGGAGACAATCCGGGACGTGGGGCGGCACCAGCGGGCGGTAGAGCCTCAGTATGACCGGGAGGCCGAAACCATCTGGCAAGCGGCGGCGAGCGACCTGTTCCAACTGGCGCTCAAGTCCGACCCTGAGACCACGGCGAAGGCTATCTATTATGCGTCGATCTACACGGGCAACCTGTTCAACGAACTGAACCGGCGTCTGCGAAAGAACCAACCGCTATACAACCTGTATGAGACGCCCTCCCTGCCCAAGCCTTCGGCCAAAGACCTGACCAAGCCCTCGCTGCACGGCACCGATGAACTCTATATGTTAGAGGCCACGCAAACGCTTGACGCCTTGCTGGACCGCTCCCGCGCCCCGGACGTGACCTACGTGTATCGGGGCGTGAAGGCGGCTGAGGCTGACCGCATGGACGTGGGCAAGGTGTTCCAAGACGATGCGTTCGTGTCCACGTCCCTACGCCCGGAAGTGGCGGCGGACTTCGCGGGCACCGGCAAGACTGTGATGCAGGTGCAGGTGGGCACCGGGCAGAAAATCCTGCCCATCTACCAAGCCTCTCTGATCCCTGCCGAGGGCGAAATGCTCCTGCCCCGTGGCTCGCAGTTCCGCGTGATCGGTAGGTCGAAACAAACCATAGACGGAGAAGAAGTCACGGTGATCCGGGTGGTCATGCAAGAGGAACAAGGCGAGGTTCTGGAAGGCGTGGACGTGGGCTACGAGGTTCTGGACGACCCGGAAAGTGTGATAAAGGTGGAGCCGGGGCACGAGGACAAATTCGTGTATTCTCTGGACGACCTGACCGAAGCCCGTATGAGTTGACAAACCCCGCCGGGGCAGTAATCTAGGGCGACCCTACCACACCCGGAGACCTCCATGTTCAAGAAGATCGACACCGACCAAGCCCTGATAGTCCAAGGCGGAGTGTTCAAGCCCGTGGACGTGTTCGAGGGGCCGGATGGGGGCTTATATGTCCAAGCCAAAGGCGGCTACGTTCGCATCTATGAGAAGGGTGCAACCTCCGCCAAGGGCGTGGACATCGCGCGCCTGCACCGAGACGGCGACCTATACCGGGACCAATTCGGGCGCTTGGCCGTGGAGACCGGGAAGGACCGGAAGCACGTCAGGCTGGTGGTCACCGAGGACAAGCCCTTCCTGATCGAGAAAGACTAGGGTTGACAAACTGTTTAAGGGCGGTATTCTAAGCCTGACCACACCTTGGAGACCATCCATGTTCTACATCCCCGGCTACCCGCCCAAGACCACTGAGGCCATGCAGGCCAACGGCCCCCGCATCGCCGCCTTGCGCCACGCCGCATCGGCCCAAGGCATACCTTCCCCAGCCCCCACGCGCCATGATGCCGAGTTTGCCTATGTGTCCTTCAACGGGCCTCGCACGGGCTACCTGTTCCGCATGACCTTGGAACAAGCCGAGGACATCCCCGACATAGGGGCGTGGGTCATTGCCCGCGACGAGGCGCTGGTCGAGCAAGGCTTCCTTGAGACGCCCGGCCCGTGGCGCTACGACTTTGAGCGCGACGACGATGGCGACACCTATATGTATGACCACTACGCGATCCACCGCTCCACCGGACAGCGCATCTATCTGGACGCCGGGTTCTCCATGGCCAATATGTCGAGCGATGAATTCCGTTTGCACGTGATGCTTGGCTTCCCCCGGCGAACGCTGGTGGGTGGAATTGTACGGGGCGAGACCCTGACCAACTATGTGTTCCGAAACTGCAACCCCAAGGCAACAGGAGAGACCGATGGATAAGCACCTTACACCTGACGGGCTGCGAACCCTCCTTTGGTATGATCCGAAGACCGGGAAGCTGTTCTGGAAAACCGGGCGGCGCGCGGGGAAAGGGGACTTTGCCACTCTTGAGGACGCTATAGCTGCCAGAAAACAGGCAGAAGTTGAACACGGGTTTATAGGAGATTGACATGCCCAAGTTACGCAATGCTAATACAGACGTCGGGATGTTCACACAGTATCTTGCGCGCAAATGCTGCATCCACTCGCCGCAAGCCGAACTGGACCTCAAGGGCGACACTCGCCAGAAGGCCCCGCGCTTCGGCAAGTCCGATCTGCACAAGGGGGCCAAGGTCCACATGATGCGTGATGCAGAGGACGGCTCGCAGTTCGTCGCAATCTCCCCCGGTGGCCGCGCCATGCTGGTGACGTGTGAGGAAGTCGATCCCGACACGCTGGACGAAAACGACTTCAAGAAGGTGGGAACATGAGCAACAGCACCCCCAAGCTGGGCGACCGGGTGAAGGACCGTATCAGCGGCTTCGTCGGCATTGTCATATCCCATGCCCAACACCTTACCGGGTGCGACCGCATGTTCCTTGAGCCGGGCGTGGACAAGGACAACAAGACCCACCCCGGCATGTGGGTGGACATTGATATGCTGGACATCGTGGAAGCCGGAGTGGTCAAGCGTGTCGAGTATGCCCCCAAGCTGGCCACTACCGGCGGCACTGATCTTCCCCCGTCTCGCTGATGCGGACGTGGATTGATGATGCGGTAGAGCGTGGCATGGCCCGCTATCTCCGCACCTGTGAGGTAGGCGGTATGCCCGCCTCACAGGCCCAAGCTATCAGGTACGCCCTGAACCACGCCGGAGACATGGCCGTGTTCTCGCTGTCCGTCGCTGAGGACATGAGCCGCCAAGGCTACACCTTCCACCAGAACTACCAGAAGGGTGGTCAATGAGGCCGGGCGTGGCACGGGTGACCAAACGGGATTGGTATGCCATGGGAGGGTTCCGAAACTCCGCCCTGTTCCGCCGCATGTATCGCGGCTCTTGGCAATACTTTGCCGACTATTGGAGGACATGATGAGACCCAAGGTTCCCCCCGAACTGATCCCGAATGAGAACCACGCCGAGTATCAGGCCAACGCCCGCATATCGAACCGGCTTCAACGCATCGGGCGTATGCTGGAAAAAGAACTGACCAAGGCGGCGGGCAAAGAGGACGATGTGCACTTCGCCCTGCTCGTGTTCCACGGGGGCCGGGTGCAGTATTGCTCCAACGCCGAGCGTGACAGCATCCGGGACGCCATGAAGGAACTGGTGTCCAAGTGGGACATCCCCGGCGCTGATCTGGGGCCGGTTGATAAAAAGCTGGGGGGCATGAATTAGGCGGTTGACAAACTATAGGGGGTGCCTTTACCTACCCCTATCCCCGCATTCAGATGGAGATTTAGAATGGCAAAGATGCACGAATTATTGGCGGTGATCGGTGACCGATCCAATGCCGCCACCGCGATCATCAAGGAAAGCCGCGACACGTTCGCCAAGCGCGCGGACCACTTCAAGGGCCAGACCCGTACAATACGTTTCTTTGACGAGAGCCGGTCCGCCGAGAACGTCTCGGAGACCAAGGAAGTGGTCACCACCGTGGCCGACAAGCTGGACCATACCTCCCGCGTCGTGGGCAAGTATTGGGACGCGCTGCTCGAACTGGAAACCACCAACGGCAACGCCCGCGCCGACATCGTCCTGAACGGCACTGTGCTGGCCTCTGACGTGCCCGCCACCTTCTTGCTGGGCATGGAGACCCGGCTCAAGGAACTGCGCGAAGTGGTGCTGTCCATCCCCATCCTAGCCCCCGAAATGGCGTGGACCGAGGATACCACGGCTGAGTACACGTTCGTGTCTGCCCCGGCGGTGAACTTCCGTGGCGAGAAAACCATGAAGCACAAGGTGCTGTATGACGCGACCGACAAGCACCCGGCACAGATCGAGAAGTGGACCGAGGACATCCCGGTGGCCAAGATCGAGACCGTGCACCGCTCTACCATGCTGACCCCACTCGCCAAGTCCAAGATGCTGGGCCGGGTGGACAAGCTGATCGCCGCCGTGAAGGCCGCACGCCAGCGGGCCAACACCGTCGAGGTCGAGAAACGAGAGATTGCCAAGAGCATGTTTGACTACATGATCCACGGCTAAAGAGGTTCCATAGGGAACAGACTTAGAGGCAGTGTCAGACTGACGAATGATGCAAGCGCCCGATCTGATCGGGAATGCTGCACCCAGATTATTGCCCCTCAGAGTTAAGGCAGAAGGAGGTATGAGGAACAGGTCCAGATACAAGCAACTCGAAGGTCGGCGGTTCAAATCCGCCTCCGCGCTCCAAAACATCAACCCAACTATGCGCGGGTAGCTCAGTGGTCAGAGCGTCGAGCGATTAGAGTAAAGACGGACACTGATCTGAAACTTCAAGCACGCCGAAAATGATGGTTGCCAATTGGTAAGGCAACAGTTTCAGGGGCTGTCGAATGCGGGTTCAATTCCCGCTCATCACACCGAGGGCCGCACGTAGGGAAATGTGCGGCCCTCACCTTTTGTGAACTTGCGTTCACTTAGGTGTTGACAAACGCATCGGGGGCGGGTATCTAGGATACACACCAACGAACACCGACCTTGGAGCCTGACATGCCCGACCTGAACGCCGCCCTGAACGACCTTCGCGACTGCATCGTGGAAGATGGTTTCACCCCCACGCTGGTGGCCGAGATTGCCAAGGATTGGGAAGTGAACCCCGCCTTGCTGGGCCGCAAGTTCGAGGAAAAGCACGGCAAGGCCCCCTCCGACTACACCGCCATGAAAGCCGCTGATCGCCGCGCCATGGCAATCGAAACCGCCATGAAGGCAGTCGTCGCAAACGCCGACCGCTTCGACGGTTCCAGCGAAGTATGCGGCAAGCCCTTCACCCACAACGGCGAAGAATACATAGCGGTAGCCATTGCTGTGGGTGGCCTGCGCTGCGTCAAGGTAGCGAACGGCAAGTGGTGGAAGTTCGGCAACTCCGGCAAGGATGCCGTGGCTGCTGCACGCCGCTTCAACCTGATCTGATAGAATACCCCGGCGGCGGGGGGGTTCCACCACTCACGGCCACCGCCGCAAGCCCGCCGGGTACGACCCACCGGTGGGCTTTTCCTTGTCAGATTGCCCGGTAGGGCCTATCGTCCTGCCCATCACCAACTCGCAACCTGAAAGGGGGCTGCACCATGGGCAAGATGAAGGGAAAAGGCTACGGCAAGGGGGGCAAGAAGAAATGACCAAGATCATGGGAACCAAGATGATCGCCCGCCGAGAGGTAGACGGCAATACCCGCGAGGTTCACCAGATTGAACTGGACGGGCTACCCTCGGTTGAAGTCGAGGTCGCGATCCCCCTCCACACCAGCCGGATCAAAGACGAGGACAAGCGCGCCGAGCGCGTCCGCAAGCTGGTCCTGAAAGCCGCCGAAGATCACGTCAAGGCACTGGTATCTGATCATGCAGGCTGAGAGCGACGGAGAGCGCCCATGGGGGCGCTTCTCCACCGTGGTGGCGGGGCAGCGCCACGCGGTCAAGACCATCACTGTCCATCCCGGACACCGCACGTCCTTGCAGAGCCACAGATACCGCCGGGAAATCTGGACTGTGGTTTCTGGGGTTATGCTGGCGACGATAAACGGCAAGAACTTCTCTGCTCTGGAAGGCCAGACCCTTCACGTGGGATACGGAGAAATCCACCGCATCGCGTGCGCCGGAGAACAGCCCCTCACACTGATTGAAGTCCAATATGGCTCCCTATGTGCCGAGGACGACATCACGCGCTATGAGGACGACTATGGCCGGGTTCTGCAAGAGCGGTGCCGTGCCGCCCCCATGGAAGGGATCAGAACTCAGATAGCGGCCTCCTTCGTCCCTGACCTCTGAGACGCTGTGTCCTGTCCCGCCTACTGGAACCGCCGGGTGAAGCACGAACTCACCCCCACCTACCCGGCCACCTTGTTCATTCAGGCCCGAGCCTATAACGTCAAGAAGCACGTGGGGGTTCTGGTGGTGCCCGGCGTCGAGCCTTCCGGGGGCGATCCGATCAAGGCCGTGCGCCGGTTCCTAGCTACCCTCCCTGACCCGCAACGCTACATAGTGCAGTATCACCGCGCCGGGGGCTTTTCATATCTGAGGAAACCCGATGCCAGTTAAAGCCCCACAATTCAAAGGAACATGAGTTCACCGAGATACTGTATTCTCAGGGGCCTTACGGAACAGAAAGCGGTTGACAAACGCCACGGTGTGGCGGAGTATGGGGGCCTTGGAACCTATATGAAAGCCCCCCATGCTTAATCACAAACTCCCAGAATACACCCCGCTGGTGGACAACAAGGTGCGCCTCGTCACTGAGGGCTTGCGCAAGAATGACACCTTCCGCGCCGAGGTCATGGATCAGGTCCGTGATGCCTTGTATGACTACGGCGACCTCAAGAAACTTGCCCTAGATATAGGCCGAAGCGAACGCTGTCTGTATCAGCTTCGCGGCGGCTATACCCTATGGCCCCGGTGGGAGACATTGTTCGCCCTGCTACCCCCTCTAGGGCTGGAACTGCGCATCGTCAAAATAGGACATAGGTATCACTGACATGGCCGCACTCGTCAAAATACAACTCCCCATAGATATTCAACGTGCCAACGAGACCGGCGAAATATGGGTGGACCCCAAGAACCCCAAGGTGCTGATCTATGACAAGGCCAAGCGTCGCGTCTATGAGGGTATGTACCCCGAACTGCGCAAGCGGATGCTCGAAGCTGACAACGGGCCGGGACAGCCGAAGGGCTACATGAAAGCCTTCATGTGGGCGAACTGGAACAAGGCCAAGAAGCAATGGGTGGTCAATATGGGGTGGGGCTTCGCGCCCCTGCAAAGATGGTGAGAGGCCCGCTGCCCCTGTGGGTGGCCGGGGCCTCCCTACTCGCCGGTGCCCTGAATGGCTTTGTCCTTGGGATGCGCTACAACGATGAGGCCAGCCTGAAAGCCTACAAGGGGCAGGAAGTGATCCTTGGACCCCCCCAGAACCCGGACTGCACCCACCACACCACCGTGGGAACCATGGTCGAGGCCCTGATCAATCCGGGCTACTATGGTAGCGACACGTGGTTCCACGAACACTTGCGCTGGATGTATCTATGCGGCGCGTTCCAAGACGACAAGAAGCGCCGGGGCGTGGCCGACGCCTGCAAAGACAAGGACCGATGCACATGAAGCTGGATCACAAGACACAGTGCCGGGAATGCCCATGGCTCAAGGAAAGTCCTACCGGGTGGCTCGGAGGGATCAAGGCCGAATACTATGCTGATGCCGTCGCCGCTGGTGAAGTCCCGGCCTGCCACCTGAAAGGATCATGACCATGCCTTCCAAGAAAAAGACACTGGCGGAATACAATGCCGAGAAAGCCGACCGGCGGGCCGATATGAACTACGCGGCGCGGCTCGCCCTTCTGGATGCTATGCACCGGATGGGCCAAGGCATGGGCGAGAAATTACCTAGTGAACGCAAATTCACTGCTTATTTAGGGTGGCTCAAAGGACAAAAGTGACCCCAAAAAACGCCAGTGAATTAATAGTTTCACACCCCAAATCCGAGGTCAAAATGATCGTTTATCTCTACTTTGACGACGACGCCCCTTCCGGCATCCAAGCCTTCCCTTCCTTCCGCAAGGCGTGTTCTGCCCGCGCCCAAGCCTTCCCCAAGAACGACCGACCGGAACTGTTCAAGGTGACCATAGCCAAGCCGACCAAGGCGGTGATCTGCGCCTGCCTCAATCACGAGGGATACGCCGAACTAATGGAGGCCATCGCGTGACGACCAAAGACACCCGCCCGGCCAACTGCCGGGACCGCCTGCAAGATGAGGGCAAATCAGGCCGACAAGCTGGCGGAAGCCTCACTCCGGGAATGGGGCGACGAATGACCGGGGATTTATCAAAGCCTCTGACAAAGGACGGCATCCGGGGGGTGCCCTGTCCGGTATGTCTGGTGGGGGAGAACGCCGATTGTATTCACAAAGGCAAGGGGGCCTCGAAGAAGAACAGGAACCGGACCAACCACCTAGAACGGATGGAACTGGCACAGCAAGTCCGGGACATAGAAATGGTGGACATGGAGGGCAAGGCCGTAGAGCATCAGCCCGCATGGTATCGCAATCTGGTGATAGACTACGACGACCCCTTCATGTGGGGTGGGGAGTGAACCTACGTTCACATTCATGAACAATTCACGGAACATTCACGGAGGCTCCATGATCATTATCAAGGTCGATCTGCACCACGCGGTGAAGGGGGGCGTCGTGGAATGAAACTGGACGACATCAAAGCCGTAATCGGCGCGCTGAACTCCGATCAGGTGGATTGCCCCTACTGTGGCGAGACCGAGACCATCACCACCGATGGCTACCCGGACGCCTTCACCTACCACGGCGACTGTGGGCCTGTGACCGTGCAGTGCTACCAGTGCGGGCGCGACTATCACGTGCAGGAATTGGTGAACCGAGCCTTCACCCCTGAACCCATAGAGGAAGAACCATGAAACGAGAAACCCCAGAACAACTCCAAGCCCGGATGCGCGCGGCAAATCAACTGGTCCCTGCCGGGCGCTGCCTCCGCCATGTTCGCACCGGCGGGGAATACATAGTCCAAGGTCACTGTCTGCGCGAGGGAGACTTGGCGCTTATGGTGCTATACCGCCCCCTGACCGGACCCTGCATAGTGTTCAGCCGAACCGTGGAAGGCATCCGGGCGAAGTTCGTCATAGCGGATGGAGAGAACTGGCCCGGACCCGAGGAAGCATCATGAGCCTACAGGACAGTATATTCGGCGTGGCCGATGCCTTGGACGGAAAACCCGAGGGAGCCCTGTTCAACGAGATAGTCCGATACTTGGGCCGCTTGGAAGATACCCTGCACGAGATGCAAGACGAGGTGTTCTTCGCACAGGACAGCGAGGGCGTACTGAGGCGCTGGTATCCCGGCACAGAGAAGAGCACACCCCCCCAGCCAAAGGACACCGCCGTGACAGCCAATGACATGACCGCCAGACAGGGGGACGCCATCCGCATGGTGGTGAACCTGATGCGCAACGACAAGGCCACGATCAGCAAGGTGCTGGCGGGCATGACAGCCCAAGGCTTCACGGCTGAGGAAACCCAAGAGGCGGTCAATGAAGTGGCGTTTTTCATAGGGGTCCACGTGCCCACGGACGAACAAGGGGGCGGTGACGACCACCACGAAGAATGTCCACGTGCTGTCACGGGGCCGGTCGTGGCCTCTGACCGCCCGAGCATAGGGGAGTGATCCCATGAGAGCCGGGCAGGTTGTAAAGAGGGCCTATGCGTCAATGGCCGGGGTGGTGGGTGAAATCAGCATGGCGTTTGAGCGGGAGAAGCCCATCCCCCGCGACCATCTGGAAAGCTGGATCAAGCGGCTGAGGACGGCGGCTGATCAACTGGAAACCCTGACCAAAGGACGCAAGAAATGAGATACGGCAACGGCGACATCACCGGCCACCCGGCCAAGAGCATGGACCAGATGCGCCAGATGGCCCTCGCCCACGCCTATGTCTCCACGGCCAAGGAACAGACCAACGGGCGCACGCCTCACATCGCCCTGTCCCATGACGGGCAGGAACAGTCGATCATGGTGATGGTCCTGCTGTCCAAGGTGATGCAGATAGCGGGCGCGGTGGTGCACGACATACTAGGCGGTCCCGAGGACTATCTTACGTTCGCCGTGGGCGATCTGTTCATGGACGGAGGCATCTTTGTGACGAGCAGGACCGGGGGTGACGACATCACACTGGCCTTCAAGACGGCGGACGCCGAGCCACTGGACGTGGCCGCGCTGGTGGCTCTGATAAAGCGGTCCAGCACCGAGGCCCCGAACAAGGTTAGCACGGGCAAGGAAGTGGTCACCAACAAGCAACGGAACTACGTCGAGTTCATGGCCCGCGCCACGCTGGGCTACGGAACGTGGCCTCCCATGCCTGACCACAAGCTGAGTGTGGTCGTGGACCTCAGTGGGTCCGAGGCGGGCAAGGTGGTGCACCAGACGATCACCGCCATGACAGAGTTCGTGACCGTCCTCCCCTTCTACAGCGCCCACCATGTGAAGGACACACGGGACGTTACCGCCCGCGTGTATCAGGTGGCGCTTGAGGTCGTCGGCAAGGGCGCGGACATGGGCCTGTCATGGGATGCGGACGGCTTGCGCCTGACGGTGCTGGACAGTCGGGGAGACGTGGTGCACCCCTTCCACGTGTCCGCCTTGCTGGGGGCCTGTGCCGCCGCCCGATGGCCTGATGCCGGTCTGGTGTCCGATCAGCGCGCCGGGCTGGCCATGCTGAACTCCGCCGCGCTGGGGTCCGTGAATATGACGCCCGCCTTACCGGGGCAGATAAATGGCAGGATGCGAGAAGTGGGCGCGTCCTTCGGTGCCGGGGCAGAAGGGCAATACTACTTCCGGGAGGTATGGTGGAACCAGAGTGGCGTTCTCGCGGCCCTCGTGCTGTGTAACATGGCCTACCTAAGCCAAGGCACCGTGACCAACATCCTTGACCATATCAAGCTGGCCTTCCCCTGCTGTGGCCCTGTCTGCATCCCGGTCAAGGACGCCGCCCATGTGATCGAGACCATGGACAACGCGATCAAGCGCTATGGCAACAAGAAGGACGCCGGGCCTCTGACCTACAAGACGGAGAGGACGGTGGACGGCGCGCTGATACTGCGATCCCTGACACCAGATCAGGACTGGCGGTCGGTGGTCACTCCTACTACAGCCGGGGTGCAGGTCCACACGGAAGGCGCGCTAACCCCTACGGATCACTATGTGCGCCAACTGACCACCACGCTGGCGGACGCCCTGAAAGATATAGCGGAAGGAGAGAACGCATGAGGGACTTCTACAACTCCGAAGGCCAAGGGCACTTCCCCGAGGAACCCGCCCCTGACCCCACCGAGCGCCAGCGTAAGCGCGTCGCCTATGGCGGCATCCGGGGCGCGCTGGACATTCCCATGGGGGTGGCGCTCTATCTCTACCTTGACACCCTCTGGCAATTTGCTGGGTTCCTTGGCCTATGGTGGCTCACGAACTTTATGGTCATGTGCCTGAACGACGCGCGCAAGCGGGACGGCCTGTGATGGCGAAGGGCAAGGGCAAGGAACAGGCGTGGTGCAAAGACCCCATGGAGAAGCACGGCAAGGCCACGCGCCCGGCGGCACACAAGAAGGCGGCGGCACGCCGGGCGTTCAAGGCTGATGCCTCCCGGTTCGCCATGAAGCTGAGACGGGACAAGGCCAAGCGGCGCAAGCTGACCAACGAGCAGGCCAGCATGTGGGGAAACGGGCACCAGCCTGCACTCCTAGACCAGTGAACTTGCGTTCACTAGGGGTGTTGACAAACGTATCGGGGGCGCTTATCTCTAGGATACCGACCACAACCTACCAACCTTGGAGACTGAACAATGACCGACCTGAACCCCCGCAACTGGATTGCTGAAATCGCCCACATGCCCGTCGCCGCTGCTTCCGAGCAGACAGTCGATGGCTTCTTGCACAACGAAAAGCGCGG
>Ga0307980_1000175_pt1 | contig 32337 bp, 46 predicted proteins | sample OrgLakmetage1060_FD_201817 | JGI IMG/M metagenome (GOLD analysis project Ga0307980, IMG submission 201817) | Saline water microbial communities from Organic Lake, Antarctica - #1060 | ecosystem: Environmental > Aquatic > Non-marine Saline and Alkaline > Saline | place: Antarctica: Organic Lake... | reverse complement strand
TGAACGAGGAGAACAAGTGCCAACAATTCAGCAGTTGGTTCGCAAGGGACGCAGCCCAAAGGTCACCAAGACCAAGGCTCCAGCCCTAAAGGCTAACCCGCAGCAGCGCGGTGTATGCACCCGTGTATACACCACCACCCCAAAGAAGCCGAACTCTGCGCTTCGTAAGGTGGCTCGCGTCAAGCTGTCAAACGGTACCGAGGTAACCGCGTACATACCGGGCGAAGGTCACAACCTTCAGGAGCACTCGATGGTGCTTATCCGTGGTGGACGTGTTAAGGACCTTCCAGGAGTTCGCTACAAGATCATTCGTGGTGCACTGGATACTCAGGCAGTAAAAGACCGTAAGCAGGCTCGCAGCCTCTACGGCGCAAAGAAGGGTAAGTAATGCCTCGTAAAGGCCCAATCGCCAAGCGTCCAGTTGCTATGGATCCGGTTTACGGTTCCCCAGTTGTGTCGCAGCTAGTCAACAAGATTTTGCTTGACGGCAAGAAGTCAATCGCAGAAAAAATCGTTTACGGTGCCCTAGAGGGCACCAACGTCAAGACCGGCGACGATCCAGTAGTTTTGCTAAAGAAGGCCCTGGACAACGTCCGCCCAACAGTCGAGGTTCGTTCTCGCCGTGTTGGTGGCTCGACTTACCAGGTGCCAATCGAGGTTAAAAGCCACCGTGCTAACACCTTGGCTATGCGTTGGTTGGTTCAGTTCTCGAAGCAGCGTCGCGAAAAGACAATGACCGAGCGCTTGATGAATGAAATTCTTGATGCGTCCAACGGCCTAGGTGCTGCTGTGAAGCGTCGCGAAGACACTCACAAGATGGCAGAGGCCAACAAGGCCTTCGCTCACTACCGCTGGTAAAAATCAAAAACTGACGCTGAGGGCTTTTCACCCTAAGTGGCACTAGCAACAAAACCCTAGTCAACAAATTACTTCGGAGGCAACCGTGGCACAAGACGTGCTCACCGACCTGAACAAGGTTCGTAACATCGGCATCATGGCGCACATTGACGCCGGTAAGACAACCGCTACTGAGCGAATCCTGTTCTACACAGGAATCACTCATAAGATCGGTGAAACCCACGACGGTGCATCTCAGATGGACTGGATGGAGCAAGAGCAAGAGCGTGGAATTACCATCACCTCTGCCGCGACAACCTGTTTCTGGAAAGACAACCAGATTAATATCATTGACACACCTGGTCACGTTGACTTCACCGTTGAGGTGGAGCGTTCCTTGCGTGTTCTAGACGGTGCCGTTGCTGTTTTCGATGGCAAGGAGGGTGTTGAGCCTCAGTCTGAGACCGTTTGGCGTCAGGCTGACAAGTACAACGTTCCTCGTATTTGTTTTGTAAACAAGATGGACAAGCTCGGTGCAGATTTCTACTTCACCGTAAAGACCATCATTGACCGACTAGGTGCAAAGCCACTTGTTATCCAACTTCCAATCGGAGCTGAGAGCGGCTTTGAAGGCGTTATCGACCTAGTAGAGATGCGCGCCCTAACTTGGCGCGGAGACGTCGAAATGGGCGCCAAGTACGAGATCGAGCCAATCCCAGCTGACTTGCAGGCAAAGGCCGAGGAATATCGTGCGAAGCTAATTGAAGCCGTAGCCGACACCTCTGATGAACTAATGGAGAAGTACTTCTCCGGTGCTGACATCTCAGTTGCGGAAATCAAGCAGGCTGTTCGCAAGCTAACCGTTACCGGTGCTGCCTACCCAATTCTTTGTGGTTCTGCTTTCAAGAACAAAGGTGTTCAGCCAATGCTGGACGCTGTCTTGGACTACCTGCCATGCCCGCTTGATGTTGCAAACGTTGAAGGTGGAGATCCTCGCAATGAGGAAAAGCGCCTAACACGTAAGCCTGACACCAACGAGCCGTTTGCGGCTCTTGCGTTCAAGGTTGTTACTCACCCATTCTTTGGTCGCCTTACCTACATCCGGGTTTACTCCGGAAAGGCTGACGCCGGCGCCGCCATTGTGAATTCAACAAAGGGCCGCAAGGAGCGCATCGGAAAAGTCTTCCAGATGCACGCCAACAAGGAAATTCCAATCAGTGGCGTTACGGCGGGTCACATTTACGCAGCAATCGGCCTCAAGGACACTACAACCGGCGACACCCTTTGTGATTCGGACAACCAGATTGTTCTGGAGTCAATGACCTTCCCGGAGCCAGTTATCTCCGTTGCTATTGAGCCAAAGACAAAGTCTGACCAGGAAAAGCTTGGAATTGCTATTCAGAAGCTTGCTGAGGAAGACCCAACATTCCGCGTGGTAAATGACCAGGAGACTGGACAGACCATCATCTCTGGAATGGGCGAGCTTCACTTGGACATTTTGGTTGACCGGATGCGTCGTGAGTTTAGCGTTGAGGCTAACGTGGGTAAGCCACAGGTTGCCTACCGCGAGACAATCCGTCGAGTGGTCGCTAAGCATGACTACACCCACAAGAAGCAGACCGGTGGTTCAGGTCAGTTTGCCAAGGTGCAGATCAAGCTTGAGCCTCTAGTTGTTGATGGTGACAAGATTTATGAATTCGTAGACGCCGTAACCGGTGGTCGCGTGCCACGCGAGTACATTCCTTCGGTCGATGCTGGCATGAAGGACGCGATGCAGTTCGGTGTACTAGCGGGATACCCAGTCGTTGGAATTAAGGCCACCTTGCTAGATGGTGCTTACCACGATGTTGACTCGTCAGAGATGGCGTTTAAGCTTGCCGGCTCGATGGTCTTTAAAGAGGCCGCTCGTCTGGCAGATCCAGTTCTACTCGAGCCGTTGATGGCTGTCGAAGTTCGTACCCCAGAAGAATATATGGGTGACGTTATCGGAGACATAAACTCACGACGCGGGCAGATACAGTCGATGGAAGAGGCTACCGGCGTGAAAGTTATTCGCGCTCTAGTGCCACTTTCGGAGATGTTTGGTTACGTTGGTGACCTTCGTTCGAAGACCTCTGGTCGAGCCGTCTACTCAATGACGTTCGAGAATTACGCAGAGGTTCCGAAGGCAGTTGCTGACGAAATCGTACAGAAGGCCAAGGGCGAGTAGTAAAAATCACTTAAACTTGACTAAGATAGAAATTCTGTAAAACCCAATCAGAGTCGGCCCACCGGTCGATGATTTACTACGGATCCATCAGGAGGACCCAAAATGGCTAAGGCGAAATTCGAGCGCACAAAGCCGCACGTCAACATCGGAACCATTGGTCACGTCGACCACGGTAAGACCACTCTGACTGCGGCAATTACCAAAGTTCTGCACGACAAGCTCCCAGAACTAAACAAAAGCTACGCTTTCGATCAGATTGATAACTCCCCAGAGGAGAAGCAGCGCGGTATCACCATCAACATCTCACACGTTGAGTACCAGACTGACGCGCGTCACTACGCACACGTAGACGCACCGGGTCACGCTGACTACATCAAGAACATGATTACCGGAGCTGCCCAGATGGACGGCGCAATCTTGGTTGTTGCTGCAACTGATGGACCAATGCCTCAGACCAAGGAGCACGTGCTTCTTGCTCGTCAGGTTGGCGTCCCTTACATCGTTGTAGCTCTAAACAAGTCCGACATGGTCGATGACTCAGAAATTCTTGAGCTTGTAGAGGTTGAGGTTCGCGAACTTCTAAGCAAGTACGAGTTCCCAGGCGAGGACGCACCAGTGGTCCAGGTTTCTGCGCTGAAAGCCCTTGAGGGTGACGCAGCGTGGGGCGACAAGATCTACGAGCTAATGAAGGCTTGTGACGAGAACATTCCAGAGCCAAAGCGCGACGTCGACAAGGCATTCCTAATGCCTGTTGAGGACGTGTTCACTATCACTGGCCGTGGAACAGTTATCACCGGTAAGGTCGAGCGCGGTACCGTCAAGGTAAACGACGATGTTGAAATCGTTGGAATCCGCGACAAGCAGAAGACCACCGTTACTGGAATTGAAATGTTCCGCAAGCTACTTGACTACGCAGAGGCCGGCGAAAACGTTGGACTTCTTTTGCGTGGAACCAAGCGCGAGGACGTAGAGCGCGGCCAGGTTGTATGTAAGCCAGGTTCGATCACTCCTCACACCAGCTTCGACGCTAACGTCTACATCCTTGCTAAGGATGAGGGTGGCCGTCACAACCCGTTCTACGCGAACTACCGTCCGCAGTTCTATTTCCGTACCACTGACGTAACTGGTGTTATCACCCTGCCATCTGGTACCGAAATGGTTATGCCTGGCGACACCACCGAGATGGGCGTGGAGCTAATCCAGCCAATCGCGATGGAAGAGGGACTACGTTTCGCAATCCGTGAGGGTGGCCGCACAGTAGGTGCCGGTACCGTTACAAAGGTCACCAACTAGTCACAAAGACCACTTGTTCAAAAACCCCGCAGGGCAACTTGCGGGGTTTTTGCCTTAACTTGGGCATCAGTGTCGCAAGCACTTCCGCTTGACTGGAACTAGTTCCACTATTCCGGACTTAGCTCATCGATCTAATGGACTAACCAGGTGCTAATCACCGCTCGAACCGTCAAGCTGACCACCCGAACTGAAATTGAGGTTCGCCGCACCCTGCCGCATGTAAAACGCAAAATAATAGGCCCGTGGTGCTTTATTGATCATCTTGGTCCGAGCCAGCGGACAAACAGCATGAAGGTTGCCGCACATGCTCACATCGGACCCCAAAGAGACACATGCCTGTTCTCTGCCGAGATCGGTATAGCCGCGGCCCGGTCCAGGATATTTGGATCCGGTCAGTTAAACCTCATGAAGGCGGGCAACGGCATCAGCCACAGTGAAAAATCTGATGCTAACGGGAACATTCTTCACTCTATGCAGCTCTGGCTGGGGTTACCAAGGGACAGGCAAATCACTGCTGGTCATTTCAAAGATGACCTGGTTGCCTGGATTCCAGCACCCAAGATGCCAAATCCGATTCTGCAGCCTCGATGAAATTGGGTACATTTTAACTTGCACCGACCCCCTCAACTGTGGCAAGATTGACGAGTTCGTGAGAATTTGCGCCTTGTGCGTGAACCACTGTCGGATTTGTGCACAGGTAACTGGGCCTTCCGCAGCTAAGAATCAACAAAACTTATCTGAGATTTTCCTCAGGATTTTTCGCGAGTTCCTTTTTCGCGTGAATCCAGTGGAAGTTTCGGACAGAGCCCTAGAAATAGGGCGTTGACATAAAAACAGTGCATCAGCATTACGGCGGTCAATAAGATTTGCGATTTGGCAAATGGCGTTGGCTGAAAAACTCTGTGACCGATAGGTCACCTAGATACGGAAGCGAGTCATCATGGCTGCTAACAAGATCCGCATTCGACTGAAGTCGTATGACCACGAGGTCATCGACTCGTCGGCGAGCAAAATCGTTGACACAGTCATACGCGCCGGTGCGAAGGTAGTGGGCCCAGTGCCGCTACCCACCGAGAAGAACGTTGTGACGGTTATCCGCTCGCCTCACAAGTACAAGGACAGCCGTGAGCACTTTGAGATGCGTACCCACAAGCGTCTTATCGACATTATCGACCCGACTCCTAAAGCGGTCGATTCGCTGATGCGCCTAGACCTCCCAGCAGATGTCAACATCGAGATCAAGCTCTAAGGATTGCGAAATGACTTTAGAAACTAGAACCGTAAAGGGACTGCTGGGCAAGAAGCTTGGCATGACGCAAGGCTGGGACGCGAACAACAAGATTGTTCCGATCACAGTCGTTGAGGCTGGCGAGAATGTCATCTCTCAAATCAAGAATTTAGAAAAAGACGGCTATGCAGCTATTCAGCTTGCATATGGCGCAATCGAACCCCGCAAGGTAGACAAGCCTACGACTGGTCACTTTGCCAAAGCCGGTTCAACCCCTCGTCGCTTCCTCGCCGAGATCCGTACCGCTGACACTGACATCTACACCGTTGGCCAGACCATCGGCGTTGATATCTTCGAGGTTGGCTCGAAGCTGGACGTGGTTGGAACTAGCAAAGGTAAGGGTTTCGCTGGTGTAATGAAGCGTCACGGCTTCTCCGGTATTCACGCTAGCCACGGTGCTCACAAGAACCACCGTAAGCCTGGTTCCGTTGGTGCCGGTACAACTCCTTCCCGTGTTCTCAAGGGCAAGAAAATGCCTGGTCGCATGGGAACCGATCGAGTGACCACATTGAACCTCACCCTGCACGGCGTTGACCTTGAAAAGGGTCTGCTGTTGATCAAGGGTGCAGTACCAGGTCCTAAGGGCCAGCTGGTATTCGTGCGTAACGCAGTAAAGGAGACTGACTAATGCCTACAGTTAACCTAATTGACGTAAAGGGTAATAAGTCTGGTTCAGTGGACCTTCCTGGATCAATCTTTGATGTTCAGACCAATGTCCCACTGATTCACCAAGTAGTTGTTGCTCAGCTTGCAGCAGCTCGCCAGGGCACTCAGTCCACTCTTCGCCGTGGCGAGGTATCTGGCTCTGGACGTAAGCCGTTCAAGCAAAAGGGAACCGGTCGCGCTCGTCAGGGCTCGATCCGTATGCCTCAGCACCGCGGTGGTGGAATTGTCCACGGTCCAAAGCCTCGTGACTACTCACAGCGCACTCCTAAAAAGATGATTGCCGCCGCTCTTCGCGGAGCTCTTTCAGACCGTGCTCGCAACGGCCGAATCCATGTAATTGACCAGTTCGCAATTGGTGACGCCCCTTCGACCAAGGCAGCAGCTAGCTTCTTGGCTCAGGTCGCAACTTCAAGAAACATCATGGTTGTTTTGAGTCGCGAAGACGAGCTTTCATATAAGTCCCTACGTAACTTGCCGTCCGTTCACGTTATCCCAGCTGACCAGCTGAATGCGTATGACGTTCTGCACGCAGAGGATCTCGTTTTCACCGCGGCCGCAATGAGCTCATTTGTTGAGTCGGCTGTTGTTACAGATGTTATCGAGGAGGCATAAAGATGACTGACATCAAGAAAAACCCACGCGACATAATCGTTAAGCCGATCATCTCGGAGAAGTCTTACGCGCTGATAGATGAGGGCAAGTACACCTTCGAGGTCGATAATCGCTCTAACAAGACCGAGATCAAGCAGGCTATCGAAGAAATTTTTAGCGTGAAGGTTGATTCGATCAACACACTAAACCGAGTGGGCAAGACCCGCAAAACTCGCTTCGGCATGGGTAAGCGCAAGGACACCAAGCGCGCCATTGTCTCCTTGAAGTCGGGTTCCATCGACATCTTTACCTACATCGGCTAAGGGGAAAACTCATGGGCATTCGTAAATACAAGCCAACGACCCCTGGTCGTCGTGGTTCATCAGTTGCAGACTTTGCTGAGCTGACTCGTTCCACGCCGGAGAAGTCGCTTCTGCGACCGCTACCAAAGACTGGTGGACGTAACTCAAACGGTCGCATCACCACCCGCCACATCGGTGGTGGCCACAAGCGTCAGTACCGCGTTATCGACTTCCGTCGCCACGACAAAGACGGCGTTCCGGCCAAGGTTGCTCACATTGAGTATGACCCGAACCGTACCGCTCGTATTGCCTTGTTGCACTATGTTGACGGCACCAAGCGTTACATCATCGCTCCTAATAAGCTAAACCAGGGCGACGCCATCGAGCAGGGTTCTCAGGCTGACATCAAGCCAGGCAATAACCTGCCACTGAAGAACATCCCAGTTGGAACTGTCATACACGCCATCGAACTAAAGCCAGGCGGAGGAGCCAAGATGGCTCGTTCAGCAGGAGCTTCGGTTCGTTTAGTTGCCAAAGAAGGCGACAAGGCTCAGCTTAGATTGCCATCCGGCGAATTCCGCAACGTGGATGCTCGCTGCCGCGCAACCATTGGTGAGGTCGGCAATGCCGAGCAGTCAAACATTAACTGGGGTAAAGCAGGACGTAAGCGCTGGAAGGGTGTCCGCCCAACAGTTCGTGGTGTAGCCATGAACCCAGTGGATCACCCACACGGTGGTGGTGAGGGTAAGACTTCCGGTGGACGTCACCCAGTTACACCTTGGGGCCAGAAAGAGGGCCGCACACGTAAGCCAAACCTTCCATCAGACAAGCAAATCGTTCGTCGTCGTTACGCCGGCAAGAAGTAGGAGATCTTTAGATGCCAAGAAGTTTGAAGAAGGGTCCCTTCGTAGACGAGCACCTAATGAAAAAGGTGCGAGTTCAGAACGAGGCCGAAAGCAAGAACGTAATCAAGACCTGGTCACGTCGCTCAATGATTGTTCCAGCCATGCTGGGCCACACCATTGCAGTTCACGATGGTCGCAAGCACATTCCAGTTTTCGTAACCGAGAACATGGTTGGTCACAAGCTTGGAGAATTTGCACCCACCCGAACCTTCCGTGGTCACGTGAAGGACGACAAGAAGGGTCGCCGCGGCTAAGCCGGGGCGCCTAGGAAAAGAAGGAATAACGATGGAAGCGATCGCCAAGCTGCGTAACATCCGCGTGACCCCAATGAAGGCCAGACGTGTCGTCAACCTGATTCGTGGCAAGCAGGCCACCGAGGCATTGGGTATTTTGAAATTTGCTCAACAGTCAGCGTCTGAACCGATCTACAAGCTAGTCGCCTCAGCAGTTGCCAACGCCCAAGTAAAGGGCGAGGCTGCCGGTGCAATTGTGGACGTGGATGACCTAATCATCTCCACGGCTTTTGTTGACGAGGGAGTTACCCTGAAAAGGTTCCGTCCTCGCGCCCAGGGCCGAGCATTCCGCATCAACAAGCGCACCAGCCACATCACCGTGGTTGTTGCTACTCCGGACGAGTTTGCAAAGGCAGGTAAGTAGTCATGGGTCAAAAAGTCAATCCCTACGGCTTCCGCCTAGGAATCACCACTGAGCACCGCTCACGCTGGTTTGCAGATTCGACCAAGAAGGGTCAGCGCTACGCCGACTATGTAGTCGAGGATGTAAAAATCCGCGAGTACCTTCAGGGAAAGCTAGACCGTGCCGGCATCAGCCGCATTGAGTTAGAGCGCACCCGTGATCGAGTTCGCGTTGACATCTTCGCTGCTCGTCCAGGTCTGGTCATCGGTCGTCGCGGTGCAGAGGCAGAAACGCTTCGCACCGAGCTGGAGAAGCTAACCGGCAAGCAGGTGTTGCTAAACATCCTTGAGGTTAAAAACCCAGAGTCTGACGCACAGCTCGTTGCGCAGGGCGTTGCCGAGCAGCTAGCTGCTCGCGTGGCCTTCCGACGTGCAATGCGTAAGGGAATTCAGGGAGCACTTCGTGCTGGCGCCAAGGGCATCAGAATTCAGTGTTCTGGCCGCTTGGGTGGCGCTGAAATGTCTCGTAGCGAGTTCTACCGCGAGGGTCGAGTGCCACTACACACTCTTCGTTCAAACATCGACTATGGCTTTTACGAAGCCAAGACCACATTCGGTCGCATTGGTGTGAAGGTCTGGATCTACAAGGGTGACATGACCGCACGTGAGCTTGCTGCACAGCAGGCTACTCAGCGCGGTCCTCGCCAGGGTGCTCCTGGTGCTGGCCGTCGTGGTCCTCGTCAGGGTGAAGCTGCTCCACTAGCAGCAGGAAGCGAAGCCAAATAATGCTGATTCCTAGAAAAGTAAAGCACCGTAAGCAGCACAGCCCGAAGCGTCGTGGCCATGCAACCGGTGGAACTAAGGTCTCGTTCGGTGAATGGGGTATTCAGGCGACAACTTCTGCATACCTAACCAACCGTCAGATTGAGGCAGCACGTATTGCTATGACCCGTCACATCAAGCGTGGTGGAAAAGTCTGGATCAACGTATTTCCTGACCGTTCGCTAACCAAGAAGCCAGCCGAAACTCGAATGGGTTCCGGTAAAGGTTCTCCTGAGTGGTGGGTAGTAAACGTAAAGCCTGGCCGCGTGCTCTTTGAGCTCAGCGGTGTCTCAGAGATCATTGCCAAAGAGGCTTTGACTCGTGCGATCCACAAGCTCCCGCTAAAGGCTCGCATCATCAAGCGTGAAGAAGGTGACGCATAATGATCGGTTCAAAAAACCTATCTCCACAGGACCTAGATAAAATCGAATCTTCGGTTTTGGTCGAGGAGCTGCGTAAGGCCAAGGAAGAGCTATTCAACTTGCGCTTCCAGTCAGCCACCGGACAGCTGAACGCCCACGGTCGCCTAAAGGCGGTCAAGCGTGATGTTTCCCGCATTTACACAATCATGCGTGAGCGTGAACTGGGTATTCGTGCGGTTCCTGCCCCGGTGCCTGCGAAGACAACTAAGAAGAAGCCAGCCGTTGAAGAGGCTGCAGCCAAGACAGAGGAGGCATAAAAATGGCAGAAGAATCCAAGCCAGCGGCTAAAGCTGCAGCTAAGCCAGCCACCAAAGCGGCTGTTAAGCCAGCGACTAAGCCAAAGACCCCAAGGACTCCAAAGGCGATCAAGGAGGTGACTCGCGGTTACCGCAAGTCACGTCAGGGATACGTAGTTTCGGACAAGATGGATAAGACCATCGTTGTCTTGCTGGAAGACCGCAAGAAGCACCCGCTTTACGGCAAGGTTCTTCGTGTGTCCAAGAAGGTCAAGGCACACGACGAAACAAACAGCGCCGGTGTTGGTGACCTCGTAGTAATCGACGAGACTCGCCCGATCGCTGCAACAAAGAACTGGCGCCTAGTCGAGATTCTCGAAAAGGCTAAGTAACACACCCCGCGAATAACGGTCGGAATCGTTATTCACTAAGCAAGGAGAAATAAAGTGCTACAGCAAGAATCCAGGGTCAAGGTGGCCGATAACTCCGGCGCCAAGGAGCTCCTGACGATTCGCGTACTGGGTGGTTCCACCCGTCGTTACGCGGGTATTGGCGACACTATTGTCGCCTCGGTCAAGGACGCCATCCCAGGCGGAAACGTCAAAAAAAGTGAAGTAGTAAGAGCAGTTATCGTTCGTACTGTCAAAGAGACTAGACGCGCAGATGGCTCTTACGTAAAGTTCGACGAGAACGCAGCGGTGATCATCAAAGCTGACGGCGAGCCTCGTGGAACACGTATTTTTGGCCCAATTGGCCGCGAGCTTCGTGAAAAACGTTTCATGAAGATCATCTCGCTAGCACCGGAGGTTGTCTAAATCATGGCAAAAATTAAAAAAGGAGACCTCGTTGAGGTCATCACCGGAGGCAAGCAAGAACGTGGTGGTTACCGAGGTAAGCAGGGCCACGTCCTAGCAGTCATCAAGGGGACCAACAAGGTCATCGTTGAAGGTGTGAACTTGGTCAAGAAGCACAACCGCGTCGGCCAGTCCGACCGCGGTGGTAAGACCGGTGGCATCGAGACTCAGGAAGCGCCGATCCACCTATCTAACGTGGCTTTGGTTGACCCGAGCACCAAGAAGCCCTCCAAGGTCGGCTTCAAGATAACCACTTCAAAAGAAGGCGTGACCACCAAGGTCCGTATCGCCAAGAAAAGCGGGAAGGAGTTCTAATGGCAACCGCAGCTAAGAAAGCAGGCGCCGAGACCACTCCTCGCCTAAAGCTTCAGTACCGTTCCGACATCGTAAAGACTCTGACCACAGAGTTCTCATTCACAAACCCAATGCAGGTTCCTGGTCTAACCAAGATCGTTGTGAACATGGGTGTGGGTCAGGCTGCTAGAGATGGCAAGCTAATTGAGGGTGCGATTCGCGACCTGATAGCAATCACCGGGCAAAAGCCTCAGGTGAACATTGCCAAGAAGTCAATCGCGCAGTTCAAGCTTCGTGAGGGTCAGCCAATTGGCGCCCACGTGACTTTGCGTGGCGATCGCATGTGGGAGTTCCTAGACCGCTTGCTATCGATTTCACTTCCTCGCATTCGTGACTTCCGCGGCCTATCGCCAAAGCAGTTCGATGGCAACGGAAACTACACCTTTGGCCTAGCCGAGCAGTCAATGTTCCACGAAATTGACATCGACAAGATCGACCACGTCCGCGGTATGGACATCACAGTTGTAACAACAGCAAAATCTGACGACGAGGGTCGTGCGCTTCTAAAGGCGCTCGGTTTCCCGTTCCAGGCCTAATAACACGATTGAAGTAGGTCCTTGTGCTTGTAAAGCACCTGGAAACCGCCTCGAGAAAGCAGACACATTATGACAATGACGGATCCGGTAGCAGACTTTCTGACCCGGCTGCGCAATGCGAACATGGCACATCACGAATCGCTGAACGTTCCTTTTTCAAAGCTAAAGGGAACCATCGCTGAGATCTTGAAGTCAGAGGGTTACATTGCTTCTTACAAGGTTGAAGATGCAAAGGTCGGTAAGACTATGCACATCGCCATGAAGTACGGCCCAAATCGCGAGACCAGCATCGTTGGTATCAAGCGTATTTCCAAGCCAGGACTTCGCGTTTACGCAAAGTCCACCGAGCTACCTAAGGTGCTTGGCGGCTTGGGCGTAGCAATCCTGTCCACTTCTAGCGGTCTGCTAACTGACCGCCAAGCTTCAAAGAAGGGAGTAGGTGGGGAAGTCCTCGCCTACGTCTGGTAAGCAATAATGTCGAGAATTGGAAAACTACCTATTCCACTGCCAACAGGCGTGACCGTTGAAATCAACGGCCAGGATGTTGCAGTAAAGGGCCCAAAGGGTGAGCTAAAACTGACCATTTCTAAGCCAATAACTATTTCCCAAGAAGATGGCAGCGTTATTGTTGCTCGTCCAGACGACGAGGCAGTATCAAAGTCACTTCACGGACTGTCCCGTTCACTAATCGCTAACAACGTTCACGGTGTTTCAGAGGGCTTCACCAAAGCACTCGAGATCGTCGGTACCGGTTACCGTGCAGCGCTCAAGGGTTCTAGCGTGGAACTGTCGCTTGGTTTCAGCCACGCAGTGGTTGTAACGCCACCGGAGGGCATCACGCTAGTAGTCGAGGGAAACACCAAGATCATCGTGTCGGGAATCGACAAGCAGGCCGTCGGAGAGATGGCAGCTAACATTCGTAAGCTTCGTAAGCCTGAGCCCTACAAGGGCAAGGGAGTTCGTTACGAAGGCGAGCGAGTCCGTCGCAAGGCTGGAAAGGCTGGTAAGTAATCATGGCTTTAGGAACTAGAGGCAAGTCAAAATCAGCTGCTCGTGGCCGTCGTCACGTCCGCCTGCGCAAGAAGATTGAGGGCACTGCAATGCGCCCTCGCCTAATAGTCACGCGCTCGGCGCGTCACCTATTCGTCCAGCTGGTTGATGATGGCGTGGGTCAGACCCTCGCTTCAGCGTCTACCATGGAAGCGGATATGCGCGTAGTTGCCGGCACAAAGACCGATAAGGCCACAATGATAGGCAAGCTAATTGCTGAGCGCGCCAAGAAGGCCGGCGTTTCCGAAGTGGTCTTTGACCGCGGTGGTAACCGCTATGCAGGTCGCGTTGCAGCTGTTGCTGCTGCGGCTCGCGAGGAAGGACTAGTGCTTTGAGCGAAGAAAAGAAGGAAGTGCCAGTGGCTAAAGCTACCGAAACGGCAGCAACTACAGAGACTGCAGCGGCTACCGAAACTGCAGTAACTACAGAAGCTGCAGTAACTGCTGAGGCGCCAACAACAACTGTTGACCCGAACGAGCGTGAGCAGCGTCGTGGATCACGTGATCGTGGACCAAAGAACGACCGTCGTGAGCGCGAAGAGCCTAAGAGCCAGTTCTTGGAGCGTGTTGTAACAATCAACCGTGTTTCAAAGGTGGTCAAAGGCGGTCGTCGTTTCTCCTTCACCGCACTTGTTGTGGTTGGAGACGGCGATGGAACCGTTGGCATGGGTTACGGTAAGGCCAAAGAGGTTCCAGCTGCAATTGCCAAGGGCGTTGAGGACGCGAAGAAGAACTTCTTCCGTGTACCGCGTGCTGGCTCAACAATTCCTCACCCGGTTCAGGGCGAGGCCGCAGCTGGTGTTGTTCTATTGCGTCCAGCGTCTGAGGGAACCGGTGTTATCGCCGGTGGTCCAGTTCGTGCCGTATTGGAGTGCGCTGGAGTACAAGACGTACTATCCAAGTCTCTTGGATCTTCCAACACACTAAACATTGTGCATGCGACCGTCGAGGCGCTGCGTCAACTAGAGGAGCCAGCCGCCGTGGCAGCACGTCGTGGCAAGACTCTCGCTGAGGTAGCACCAGCTCGTCTGTTGCCAGCAAAGACTGAAAGCACCGAAAAGACCGAAAAGACTGAAAAGACTGAAAAGACTGAAAAGGCTGGTGTCTAATGGCTGCTCGTCTAAAAGTGACCCAATTAAAAAGTTCAAACGGTGGAAAGCAAAACCAGCGCGATTCACTTCGCACCCTGGGACTGAAGCGCATCGGTGACATCGTGGTACGCGAGGACACTAAGTCCGTTCGTGGCCTTGTGGTCACTGTTGCCCACCTCGTTAAAGTTGAGGAGATCGACTAAATGGCTGAAGAGAAGAAGCCAGCTGCTGCAAAGCCAGCTGCCAAGGCGCCGGTTGCAAAGAAGCCAGCTACCAAAGCTGCCGCACCGAAAGCTGCTACACCGAAGGTTGCTGCAAAGCCAGCCACTAAGACTGCCGCACCGAAAGCTGCTGCAAAGCCAGCTGCCAAGGCGCCGGTTGCAAAGAAGCCAGCTACCAAAGCTGCCGCACCGAAAGCCGCTACACCTAAGGTTGCTGCAAAGCCAGCCACTAAGACTGCTGCACCTAAGACTGCTGCACCTAAAGAAGTCGCTGCCGAAAAGACTCCAGTTGCAGCGGCTGCAAAGCCAGCAGTTGCTAAGTCAAAGAAGAAGCCAGCTGAGAAGATCGAGAAGTCTCAAATCTTGCGTCTTCATCACCTTCGCCCTGCAAAGGGTGCTAAGAAGGACAAGACTCGTAAGGGTCTTGGTGAGGGTTCGAAGGGTAAGACTGCAGGTAGAGGTACCAAGGGTACCGGTGCTCGCACAACGACTCGTTTGGGCTTTGAGGGCGGTGGCGTGAACCTAGTTATGCGCTCACCTAAGCTACGTGGATTCAAGAACCCGTTTCGGGTTGAATACCAGGTGGTTAATCTTGAGAAGCTAACTGAGCTCTATCCAGCCGGTGGCGCTGTCACGATTTCCGACCTAGTAGCCAAGGGTGCTGTTCGCAAGAACAAGCCAGTCAAGGTTCTAGGCAATGGTGACCTGTCGGTTAAGCTTGAAGTTAGTGTTGACAAGGTATCCGAGTCAGCAAAGACCAAGATTGAAGCTGCCGGTGGCAGCATCAACGCCTAATCATCTAGGGGAGTAGGTTCACTTTTGTTCAGTGCAATAGCCCGCGCATTCCGTACTCCGGATCTGCGCAACAAGCTTGCGTTTACGCTAAGCATGATTGCAGTCTTCCGTTTGGGATCGTTCATTCCATCTCCAAACGTTGACTATTCGAATGTTCAGCAATGTCTTGCTCAGAGCCAATCCACTTCTGGTCTCTATGAGCTAGTGAACCTGTTTTCCGGTGGAGCGCTCTTGCAGCTTTCCATCTTTGCCCTGGGCATCATGCCCTATATAACGGCTTCGATCATTACCCAGTTGCTCCGAGTTGTTATTCCGCGCTTTGAGACCCTTCACAAAGAAGGACCTGCAGGCCAGGCAAAACTTACTCAGTACACCCGTTACCTAACAATCGCACTTGGTCTGTTGCAGGCAACCACTTTGGTTACCGTCGCCAGGCAAGGTGCGCTATTCGGTGCAGACTGTACGCTTCCAATTTTAGTTGACACTGGCCCGCTGTCTATTTCCTTGATGGTGATAACAATGACGGCTGGAACTGGCTTGATCATGTGGATTGGTGAGCTAATAACCGAGCGCGGTGTGGGCAATGGAATGTCGCTTTTGATCTTCACTTCAATCGCATCTACGTTCCCAGCTAGCTTGCTTCAGATTCTGCAGACCAGAAGCATCGAGATCTTCGTGATGGTAATGGCAGTTGGCTTCCTAATTGTTTCCCTAGTAGTCCTTGTCGAGCAGTCGCAGCGACGTATTCCGGTTCAGTATGCCAAGCGCATGGTTGGCCGCAAGGCTTACGGTGGACAGGCAACCTATATTCCAGTGAAGGTAAACACCGCTGGAGTTATCCCGGTTATCTTTGCGTCCTCCATGCTTTACTTGCCGGCTCTTCTGGCACAGTTCAACCAGCCGGATGCAACAACCGGCCAAGTTTCTCCATGGGTTCGATTTATTTCTACCTATCTGACCTCAGGGGACAACCCGCTTTACATGTCGGTATATTTCTTGATGATTGTTGGGTTTACTTACTTCTACGTAGCAATCACCTTGAACCCAGAGGAAATCAGCGACAACATGAAGCGCTACGGCGGATTCATACCGGGTATTAGAGCTGGTCGTCCGACCACCGAGTACCTGCAGTATGTAATCAGCCGAATCACTTTCCCGGGTGCTATCTACCTAGGTTTGATTGCGCTGATACCGCTGATCGCCTTCACCGCCATTGGAACCAACCAAAACTTCCCATTCGGTGGAACCTCGATCTTGATCATCGTTGGTGTTGGTCTGGACACTGTGAAACAAATCAGTGCGCAGATGCAGCAGCGAAACTACGAGGGTCTTCTCAAGTGATTCGCATCCTTTTGATCGGACCTCCGGGTGCCGGCAAGGGGACTCAGGCTGCTCTCCTTGCGATTCGTTACTCGATTCCGGCCATCTCCACAGGAGACATCTTCCGTCAGAATGTTACGGACGAAACTCCGCTTGGAGTTGAAGCCAAGGGATACATGGACCGAGGCGAGTATGTTCCGGACGCTCTTACAAATGCGCTGGTAAAGGACCGACTCTCTCAGGCAGACGCTGTTAATGGCTTCCTGCTGGACGGTTATCCTAGAACCCTTGATCAGGTCGAAAAGCTCGATGAGGTTTTGACTGAGAACGACACGAAATTGGATGTCGTTGTACAGTTCAGAGCAGACAGTGAAGAGTTAGTCGCCAGGCTCGCAAATAGAGCAATAGAGCAGGGCCGTACCGACGACACCCCAGAGGTTATTCGCAAGCGCCAGGAAGTTTACGAAAACCAGACTGCCCCGCTGATTGATGTCTACGCGTCGCGTTCTTTGGTGGCGATGGTTGATGGTCTCGGCGAAATTGATGCTGTAACCGCTCGCATTCACGAGGTCCTGTCGGCACGCGGCCTAAGTGCAGATGCGTAAGAACTACGAGCTAAAAACCCCCGATCAGATTCGTAAAATGCGGGTTGCAGGCCTGCTCACGGCCAAGGCGCTTGCAAACGTCAAGGCCGCCATCAAGCACGGGGTTACAACTCTAGAACTTGATCAAATAGCTGAAGAAACCATTAGATCCGGCGGCGGTATCCCAAATTTCCAGCTGGTTCCGGGCTATTCCCATACTGTTTGCGCCTCGGTGAACTCAACGGTGGTTCATGGAATCCCCTCGAATCGGGTCTTGGAGGCTGGCGACCTGGTGTCGATTGACTGTGGGGCGGAAATTGACGGTTGGAATGGTGACAGTGCCTTTTCTATTGTGGTTCCGGGAGCAACCGGAGAAGTAGTAGCTCAACGTCAGACCCTGTCTGATGCCTGCGAGGGTTCGCTATGGGCCGGGATAGCCGCTCTAACAACCGCTAAGAAGCTAAACGAAGTTGGAGTCGCAGTCCAAGAACACGTCCTGTCACAGGGCTCCTACGGGATATTGGAGCAATATGTCGGTCACGGCATCGGGCGCTCAATGCACGAGGACCCGGCCGTGTTCAACTATCGAGTCCGAGATGCCGGGCCAAAGGTTCAGCCTGGGCTTTGCATTGCGATTGAACCAATGATCACAATGGGAGACCAAAAGACCTTCGTTCAAGACGATGACTGGGGCGTTGCCACCGCGGATAATTCCGACGGAGCTCACTGGGAGCACTCTGTTGCGGTCCACGAGAACGGGATTTGGGTGCTAACTGCAGTCGACGGTGGTGCCAAAGGGCTCAAAGTCTTCGGAATTACCCCAGTCTCTTTGGATTAGCCACTAGCTTTCGCTGCAAAAACCCCTTAGTATTGCTACTTGGCGTTTCTGCGTGAAAAACTTTGTGAAATTTGCGAAATTTTCGCGCGTTCGTAACGCTAAAAAAGTAGTGATTAAGTGAGTGCATGGCCAATAAAGATGGCGTTATTGAGATCGAGGGATCGGTCGTTGAATCCCTACCCAATGCAATGTTCCGGGTGGAGCTAACCAACGGTCACCTAGTACTAGCTCATATCTCGGGAAAGATGCGACAGCACTATATCCGCATTCTCCCCGGAGACCGCGTGATAGTTGAGCTGTCGACTTACGACCTGACTCGCGGCCGCATTATTTACCGCTACAAGTAGAGAGAAAGATCATGAAGGTTAGCCCAAGCGTCAAGACAATCTGCGTTAAGTGCAAGGTTATTCGTCGTCACGGAAACGTGATGGTTATTTGCGAGAACCCTCGTCACAAGCAGCGCCAAGGCTAAGTAAGCCTTAGCAAAAACTAAATAGCAAAAGCCAGCACCAAGCGAAAGCTAACCCTCGGTTTGAAGGCCGGGGCTCAACTTGCCAAGTTGAGACGGAGCTGTCCCAGACCTTCAAATAAACGAAAGAAAAATAATGGCACGTATTTCCGGAGTGGACATTCCTCGCGAAAAGCGAGTGTTGATTTCCCTTACTTACATCTATGGCATTGGCCCAACTCGTTCACGCGAGATTCTGACGGCCACCAACATCTCAGAAGACATCAGAGTTAAAGACTTGACTGATGATCAGCTAATCGCGCTTCGCGACAACATTGATCAGAACCTCAAGGTTGAGGGTGACCTCCGCCGTGAAGTTGCGGCAGACATTCGCCGCAAGGTTGAAATCGGTTCATACGAAGGAATTCGTCACCGTAAGGGCCTTCCGGTCCGCGGACAGCGCACCAAGACCAACGCAAGAACACGCAAGGGTCCAAAGCGCACCGTAGCAGGCAAGAAGAAGGCAGCCCGCTAGTCGCGGCTCACAGGATCTAGGAGAAAATCACATGGCAGCCCCTAAAGCATCCGCGACAACACGCAAGCCTCGTCGCAAGGATAAGAAAAACATCCCGGTAGGTCAGGCGCACATCCGCTCGACCTTCAATAACACCATCATCACCATTACTGACCCAACCGGAGCAGTTATCTCTTGGTCATCTTCTGGAGATGTTGGTTTCAAGGGTTCACGTAAGTCAACCCCGTTCGCAGCCCAGATGGCAGCTGAATCAGCTGCCCGCAAGGCCCAAGAGCACGGCATTCGCAAGGTTGATGTTTTCGTCAAGGGCCCAGGCTCTGGTCGTGAAACAGCAATCCGGTCACTTCAGGCCGCTGGCCTAGAGGTTGGTTCAATCAGTGATGTGACCCCACAGGCTCACAATGGTTGCCGCCCGCCAAAGAAGCGCCGCGTCTAACTAAAAAGTTCTAACGCCTCACGCACGCAGGTGCCCGCCTGTGTGTTTCCATGACGAACATCAAATAGCGGATGTTCAGATGAAAGGAACCAAATAGTGCTAATTGCACAGCGCCCCACATTGCACGAAGAAGTTCTAGGACCAAACCGATCGAGATTCATATTGGATCCACTAGAGCCAGGATTCGGCTACACCCTCGGCAACTCGATGCGACGCACCTTGCTTAGCTCGATTCCGGGTGCAGCTGTCACAAACATTCGCATCCAAGGTGTCAGTCACGAGTTTTCGACAATCGCGGGTGTCAAGGAGGACGTCGTTGAGGTCATTCTTAACATCAAGAACCTAGTGGTCTCCTCGGAGCACGATGCTCCAGTGGTGGCTCACTTGACCAAGAGTGCAGCGGGCCCAGTAACTGCCGCTGACATTCAGGTTCCTGCCGGTGTAGAGGTTCACAACCCAGAGTTGGTTCTTGCAACCCTGAACGCCAAGGGCAAGCTAGAGGTCGAGTTCATCATTGAGCGCGGTCGTGGCTACGTCCAGGCTTCCCAGAACCGCAACCCAGATGCCGAAGCCGGAGTAATTCCGGTTGACTCCATCTACAGTCCAGTACTGAAGGTTTCTTACCGAGTCGAGGCAACTCGTGCCGGTGAGTTCACTAACTTCGACAAGCTAGTTGTTGACGTGGAGACCAAGCAGTCGGTCGAGCCACGTGACGCAGTTGCTTCCGCCGGCTCAACATTGGTTGAGTTGTTTGGTTTAGCCAAAGAGCTAAACGATGAGGCCGAGGGAATCGAAATTGGACCAGCCCCAGTTGAAGTTGCTGCATCCAATGAACTGAGCACACCAATTGAGGATCTGGACCTAACCGTTCGTTCTTACAACTGCCTAAAGCGCGAGGGAATCAACACTGTTTCAGAGCTAATCGCTCTGAGCGAAGACCAGTTGATGAACATTCGCAACTTCGGCTCCAAGTCCGTTGATGAAGTACGCGACAAGCTCACTGAGCTTGGACTTAAGTTCAAGGACGCCGTCCCAGGTTTTGATTCCGCTTACTTCGGTGGCGGCTTCGACGAAGACCAGATCTAACCTTTAGAAACTCAAGGAGAAACCAATGCCTACCCCAACTAAGGGACCACGCCTAGGAGGCGGACCAGCCCACGAGCGCTTGATGCTTCGTAACATGGCCACCTCATTGTTCATGCACAAGCGAATCGTCACAACCGAGACCAAGGCCAAGCGTCTTCGTCCGATTGCTGAGCGCCTAGTGTCCTTCGCAAAGCGCGGAGACCTAGCTGCCAGACGTCGTGTGATGAGACAGATCACGGACAAGAACATCGTCCACGAGCTGTTCACCGAGATTGCACCGCTAGTTGCTGACCGCGAAGGCGGTTACACCCGGGTCACCAAGCTTGGCTTCCGTAAGGGCGACAACGCCCCTATGGCAGTTATTGAGCTTGTGTTGGAGCAGGTGCAGCCAAAGCCAAAGACTTCCAAGTCAAAGCCAGTCAACAACGTCGCAACCAGCACAGTAGCTGAGCCAGTTGCAGAAGAAGTTGCTGATGCGCCAGTAGAGGAAGCCGAAGTGGTTGAGACTGCTGTTGCAGAAGAGGTTGCTGCTGAAGCTCCGGCCGCAGAAGCTACCGAAGTTCCAGCCGAAGAGGCCGAAGAGCCAAAGGCTTAGAGCCACGAAGAAGGTTGAAATGAACAAGCCCGCTGGTGATTCTGGCGGGCTTGTTCGCTTTCGGGTGGACCTTGCCTATGACGGAACCGAATTTGCTGGCTGGGCTAAGCAGCCGGGGCTTCGAACCGTTGAGGGTGATTTGGTCAAGATGTTCGAAAAGGTTTTTGGCAAAAGCAAGACTGATTTTGACATGCGAGTCGCCGGCAGAACCGACTCCGGGGTTCATTCTAAGCATCAGGTTTGCCACCTAGACGTCCCACTAAAGTGCCTATCGCGCATTGGTAGAGATCCATTGAACGCCCAGCGCCTAAACACACTGATCTCTGAGGACTTGATAATTCTCGACTTCAATCAGATAACCGCCGATTTTGATGCCAGGTTCAGTGCCTTAGGCAGGCGCTATCGCTACACAATTGTTGACCCTGAGTTCAAGAAGGACCCCACGTTGGTCCGCTACGCCCTGACCCATAAAAGGGTTCTTGATGTTGACCTAATGAATCTGGCAGCAAAAGAGCTCATCGGGCTGAAGGACTTTGCGGCTTTTTGCAAGCCAAGACCCGGTGCCAGCACCATCCGTAACCTGACGGTGTTTGAGGTATTCAGGCGCCCAGACGGCCTAATCACAATAGATATTCACGCTGACGCCTTCTGTCACAACATGGTTCGATCGCTGGTGGGTTCAATAATTGCAGTCGCCGATGGAAGACTGGATGTGCCTGCACTTGTGAAGGTGCAAAAGACCGGCAAGCGGGCCAATAAATTCAAGACTATTGACGCTAGAGGCCTGAGTTTGGAGGCAATCGACTACCCGGATGCCGCCGAGTATGCCAAACAGGCCACGCTAACCCGGTCAATGCGAGAGATCAGTGATAATTCTGTTTGACCCGATGCCCATCAATCCCCTAGACTTAGCGTTTGGTCCGGCACTGCCGGCAGGTTTGAAATCGTTTTTATAAAGCGGAATCACACAAACGAAACTATGAGGTAATTTAGCGTGCGTACTTATTCGCCAAAGGCCAGCGAGCTGAGCCACGAGTGGTTTGTCATTGACGCCACAGACATTGTGCTGGGGCGTCTTGCGTCACACGCAGCAGTATTGCTGCGCGGCAAGCACAAGCCAACTTTCGCAGCTCACATGGACAATGGTGACTTTGTCATCATTGTAAACGCCGAAAAGGTTGTGCTAACCGGTGACAAGCTGGCGCAGAAGAAGGCCTACCGCCACTCTGGCTACCCAGGTGGATTGACCACTACTTCCTACTCCGACCTAATGGAGAAGAACCCTCAGCGCGTTGTCGAGAAGGCCATTCGCGGAATGTTGCCAAAGAACAAGCTGGGTGACCAGCTAATCGGCAAACTAAAGGTTTATGCAGGCAGCACCCACCCACACGAGGCCCAGAAGGCCAAGCCTTTCACCATCGATCAGATCGCCCAGTAAGGACAAAGACCTTGGCAGATAACAAAATCGAAGAAACACCAGTAGTCGAAGCAGATACTTCCTACACAACCGAGTCGGAGCCAGTTCAGGCTGTGCGCTCACGCGGAGACCTAACTCAGCCGGGTGCTGGCTTGGGCCGACGCAAAGAGGCAGTTGCTCGTGTTCGCCTAGTTCCTGGGACTGGCAAGATCACAGTAAACAGCCGCACCATTGAGGATTACTTTCCAAACAAGTTGCACCAGCAGCTAATCAACGACCCATTCACCGTTCTAGAGCTTCAGGGCGCATACGACGTCACTGCTCGCATTGACGGTGGCGGAATCGCTGGCCAGGCTGGAGCGCTAAGACTCGGTATCTCTCGTGCTCTAAACGAGATGGACACCGACAACAACCGAGCCATCTTGAAAAAGTCTGGCTTCCTACGTCGCGATTCACGCGTAATCGAGCCCAAGAAGGCCGGTCTTAAAAAAGCCCGCAAGGCCTCACAGTTCTCCAAGCGCTAAGCGGAGCACTTCGCCATGGCCAGGCTTTTTGGCACCGATGGGGTTCGCGGCACAGCTGGCCGCGAGATCACTGCTGAGTTTGCCCTTCGGTTAGCTCAAGCCGCGGCTATTGTTTTGGCGCAAAACGCCAGAGACAATGGCGAACGGCCTAGAGCTGTAATCGCACACGACCCAAGAATTTCATCTGACTTCATTTCTGCTGCCGTTTCTGCAGGCCTTGCGGCCTCCGGAATAGACGTCTTTGACGCCGATGTGCTTCCAACTCCCGCTGCTGCATATCTGACCGCGGATCTCGGGGCAGACTTCGGAGTCATCATCTCTGCAAGCCACAACTCAGCTGGCGATAATGGCATCAAGTTCTTCTCGCGCGGTGGTCACAAGCTCTCAGATAGCCTCGAGGATGAGATTGAAGCCGAATTCGGAAATTCTCATAATGCAATTGGCGCCGAGGTTGGAAGAATCACCCGCTTTGCAGACGCCGAAGATCGCTACCTGGTTCACCTGCTAGGAACTGTGCGCGAGAAACTAACCGGACTGAAAATTGTTATTGACGCGGCTAACGGAGCGGCAAGCGCTATCTCTCCCCAGGCCTTCATGGACGCAGGGGCAGACGTGGTTTTGATTGGTGGGGAACCAGACGGGCTGAATATCAACGCCGGCTATGGCTCCACTCATATGAGTGCGCTGCAGACTGCAGTTCTGGAACATAAAGCGGATTTGGGTATCGCTCACGACGGTGATGCAGATCGAGCCCTGGCGGTGGATCACCTTGGCAGCATCGTTGACGGTGATCACATCATGGCAATTTTGGCCATCGGCATGAAACAAGCTGGGCAACTGGCCAGGGACACGTTGGTGACAACCGTGATGTCCAACTTGGGTTTGAAGCTGACTATGCAAAAGCACGGTATCGAGATTATTCAAACTCAGGTGGGCGATCGCTACGTGCTTGAGGCCATGCGCGAGGGCGGCTATACGCTCGGCGGCGAGCAGTCCGGACACATCATCTTTTCTCAGTACGCAACCACAGGCGATGGCACCTTAACCGGATTGCAGATCGCGGCCACAATGGTTCAAAGCGGAAAATCGCTCGCAGAATTGGCCGAGCAAATGCCGGTTTACCCTCAGGTTCTAATCAACGTGCCGGGCGTCGACAAGAGCCGCGTTGATGACCAGGAGCTGCAGGAGCTTGTTATGCAGGCCAGTAGTGAGCTTGGCGATGAGGGCCGAGTACTGCTTCGCGCCTCTGGAACTGAGGCTTTGATAAGAGTCATGGTGGAGGCGGCGGACCAGGGAACCGCACAAAGCTGGGCTGAAAGAATCTCTCGCATGGTTGAGACGAGGCTCGCTCTTGACTAAGACCATTCAGTTGCGTTGTTATCAAATAGTCCCGGGCATGCTCGATGAATTTCGCTCTTGGTTGAATCAAGAAGTGTTACCAATCAGGAAGCAATTCGGCTTTGAAGTTGAATTTATGTATGTCGATAATCAAAACAGCGAGTTTATTTGGGCAGTTTCGGTTCAAGGGTCATCGGATGATTTTCTAGAGGTGCAGAATCGTTACGATGCCTCCAAGGAAAGAGCAGCAGCCGGAGCGAAAAAGCCTGATTGCCTACTGAGCGTCGATACGAAGTTCGTCGACGAAAACTAAATTTTTCTAACCTGAACTCGTTGCACCCGATGACCCTCACTTTTTTGCATAACTAGAGTTGCGCGTGACCTGGTTGGTTCGATGTTCTGCCGCAGGTTTGGAAGGTTGATGTTTTTCCAAAACCCTGCGGCCCTGGCAATTGCTTGCTCTTTGGTTAGTTCCGTTGTGAGCTGGTGAAAATAAGACCTTGGGTTTACAAAAGCGGTGTCCCAGAGCTGATCAAACCTTGACAGGTACCAGTCCTTGATTGTTTCCGGGTCGGCATCTATGTAGATACTGAAATCAAAGTAGTCGCTCAGTGCTATCTCTTGGCCAGCAGATGGCGGCTGCAGGACATTCAAGCCCTCGACAATAAGAACGTCTGGAGCGCCAACAGTTGCAACTTCATCGGGGACTATGTCGTAGGCCAGGTGGTCATATACCGGAGCGGTAACTCCCGTCTTGCCGGATTTTATATCTGCAACAAACTGCAGCAGTCTTTTTCGGTCGTAGCTTTCGGGAAAACCCTTTTTTGCTAATAGCCCGCGACGCTCTAGTTCTTTGTTTGGATATAGAAACCCATCCGTGGTTACTAGTTCAACCTTTGGGGTTCCTTCCCACCTGGCCATGAGCTCTCTCAATAGCCTGGCGGCAGTGGATTTTCCGACAGCGACTGACCCGGCAATGCCGATAATAAAAGGAGTTCTCTGCGCCCTAACACCGTAAAATTCTTCAGTATCTCTGTGAAGCGCTTGGGTTGAGGTTGCATAAAGCGATAGCAAGCGGCTGACCGGCAGGTAAACCTCGGTAACTTCTTTGAGGTCTAGAAAATCACCTAGGCCACGAAGTTTGGCTATCTCTGCCTCGGTAAGTGGCAACCGAGTGGAGTTGCCAAGTTCAGCCCAATCCGGTCGCTCAATGGCGAGATATGGGGAAAGACTCTCGGTGTCTTGCGCTGCGCTCACAAGGGACTATTCTGCCGTAGATTAGGAGTTATGTGTGGAATAGTCGGCTATGTGGGCCCATCCTCGGCGCTCGAGGTGCTTATCGGAGGCCTAAAGCGGCTGGAATATCGTGGTTATGATTCGGCGGGAGTCTCGTTGATTTCCGAGACCAATGGGCTGGAAACTCGCAAACGTGCCGGAAAGCTGGCGGTTTTGGTTCAAGAGTTGTCCGACTTTCCAATCACGGATGCGCACATCGGCATTGGTCATACAAGATGGGCCACCCACGGCGCCCCCACTGATGGCAATGCCCACCCACATATCGGCGGCACCCATCAAAAGCTGTCACTTATTCACAACGGCATAATTGAAAACTTTTCTTCTCTCAAAAAAGACCTTGTTAGCCAAGGCGTTAGCTTCACCTCGGAAACCGATAGCGAGGTTGTGGCTCACCTTGTTGCAATTGAGTATGAGAAAACCAATGACCTAACCGTTTCGTTTCGTAGGGTAGTAAATCTTCTTGAGGGTGCTTTTACGCTGCTTTGTGTGCACGAGGATCATGAGGATCTAGTTCTAGCCGCAAGGAGAAACTCACCGCTGGTAATTGGCTTGGGTGAAGGTGAGAATTTTTTGGGATCTGATGTTGCAGCTTTCATTGAACACACCAAGCGCGCGGTCTCTGTTGGTCAAGATCAGATTGTTGAATTGCGGAAAGACTCAGTGGCGCTAACCGACTTCCATGGCCAGCCTGCACAGCTGGAAGTCTTTGAGGTGAACTGGGATGCCACCGCTGCCTCCAAGGGCGGGTGGCCATCTTTTATGTCTAAGGAAATAGCCGATCAACCTCAGGCTGTTGGCGACACCTTGATGGGAAGAATCCTGTCCGATGGCTCTGTGAGCCTGGCCGAGGTCGAGGGGCTTGATCAGCTTGCCGAGGTGGACCGGATAACCTTTGTGGCCTGCGGCACAGCTGCATATGCGGCAGAGGCTGCTAAGTATGCAATCGAGAAATGGGCTCGCATACCGGTGAGCGTGGAACTAGCGCACGAGTTTAGATATCGCGATCCAGTGCTTGATTCAAAAACGCTGGTTATTGCAATGAGCCAGTCCGGTGAAACCATGGACACCCTGATGGCCGTTCGTCACGCGTTGGACAACGGTGCCAAGGTGCTTGCAGTTTGTAACACCCAAGGAGCGACCTTGGCCCGAGAGGCACATGCCACGATTTACACCCATGCCGGTCCCGAGGTCGCAGTGGCGTCCACCAAGGCCTTCACCGCTCAGGTAACAGCCGGGCAGTTGGTTGGCCTGGTTCTTGCATGGCAGCGTAAAGCTCTGCCAGAGGCCGAGCTTAAGCGCATTGGCCTGGAGCTTCTAACGCTTCCACGAAAAATCAAGCAGGTTCTAGAATCCATCTCGGAAATGGGTCAGCTTGCTAAGAATTATTCAAATGCCAAGTCGGTGCTGTTCTTGGGCAGAAACATCGCTTACCCCATGGCGCTTGAGGGTGCTCTGAAGCTCAAGGAGCTTGCATATATCCACGCCGAGGGCTTTGCTGCCGGTGAGCTCAAGCACGGACCAATTGCGTTGATAGAAGAAGGCCAGCCGGTAATAGTTATCGTGCCGTCCCAAAAAGGCGAGGGTTCACTCCACGCCAAGGTGGTTTCCAACATTCAGGAGATCAAGGCTCGCGGGGCGAAGGTCATCGCAATTGCCGAACTGGGCGACACCGAGGTTGCTGGCTTCGCCGATGAGGTGTTCTTTATCCCAGAGACTATGCCGTTGTTGGCAGGCCAGCTTTCGGTAATACCACTGCAGATTTTTGCGATGGAACTAGCAAGTGCAAAGGGCCTGGACGTTGATCAGCCCAGGAACCTAGCCAAGTCCGTAACAGTGGAATAGTGATTATCGGAGTCGGCGTGGACCTTTGTTCAGTGGAGAGACTGAACAAAAGCATCGAGCGCACTCCAGATTTGGCGAGCAGGGTCTTCACCAATCTGGAGCGGGGCCTGAAGCCAGAATCGCTAGCTGCCAGATTTGCGGCCAAAGAAGCACTTGCTAAGGCAATCGGAGACCCGAGGTTGCTTTCCTGGCAAGAGATCGAAGTTCAGTCAAACAACCTGGACAAACCGATGCTCGTCCTGTCCGGTAAAACCGCAGAAACACTTAGGTCCAAGGGTGTTACATCCACCCATCTTTCGCTGTCTCACGACAACGGGTTTGCAATTGCAATGGTTGTACTGGAGGGTAATTAGATGCGGGAAATAAGGGTTGATTTGGGGCTGATTAGGTCCAACTACCAGGCGCTCAAGGAAGCTTTCGCGCCAGCCAAAGTAATGGCGGTCGTCAAAGCCAACGCCTATGGCCACGGCATGATCGAAGTGGCAAGCACGCTCGATAAAGCCGATGTTGATATTCTTGGGGTCGCAGATTTAGACGAAGCTATTTCGCTTCGTCTAGCAGGCATTAAGGCTCCGGTGATGGCCTGGTTACTTGATGACAAGGATGATTTAGGTTCTGCAGTCGAGCACGATATTGTTCTTGGCATTTCGACTCTCCAGCAACTTCGGTCCGTGCCGCAGGCAGCCATTATTCACTTAAAGGTTGACACTGGTCTTGGCCGGAACGGTTTTATGCCTGAGCAAATAGCCGAGGTGGTCAAGATTGTCCAAGATAGAAAGCTAAATGTTCAGGGCCTGCTCAGTCATTTGGCAAACACCTCGGAAGTAGCAGATCTAGAGCAGCAAGAAGTACTTGAATCGGTGCACTCGAAGCTCGAGGATGCCGGAATCAAAATTGAAATCAAGCACCTAGCGGCTTCGGCTGGAGCAATTACTAATTCGGCAATGAGATATGACATGGTGCGCTGCGGCATTGTTCTTTATGGCTTGAACCCCTTTGAAGATCGAGCTCTTGAAGGACTGCAAGTTAGACCCGCAATGAGCGCCGTTGCAAAAGTTGTTAACCTCAAATCGGTGCCGGCCGGCCAAGGAGTTTCCTACGGTTACCGCTATGTAACCGACAAGCCGAGCAGTTTTGCACTGGTGCCCTTTGGTTATGCCGAGGGCATGCCAAGGATTTCTCAAGGGGCCAAGGTTAAAATCGGCCAGGAGCTTTTCCCGATTGTTGGTCGGGTGGCCATGGATCAGTTCGTGGTGGATGTCGGTGACCATAAAGTCCACATTGGCGATGAGGTAGTTATCTTCGGTGACGCTGCACGGAACGAGCCAACTGCCGAGCAGCTGGCTGAAAGTGCCGGAACAGTTAACTACGAGGTGGTTACCAAAATGGGTGGCCGGGCAAAGCGAACTTTCCTAGACGCATGAAGCTAACAATAAAAACCCCAGAAGCCATGGAGGCGTTTGGCCGGAGGCTTTCAAGAAGCCTGGAACCGGGCGATTTAGTTTTACTTTCGGGCGAGCTTGGCGCTGGTAAAACCACAATGACCAGAGGGATCGGTGTCGGGCTGGAGGCGATTGGAACAATTCAGTCCCCCACTTTCGTGCTTGCAAGGACCCATCGAACAAAGAATGGACCAAAGTTGGTTCACGTAGACGCGTATAGATTGACATCAGCCATTGAGCTAGATGATCTCGACATAGATTTTGCAAACTCAATTGTGGTGGTGGAGTGGCCAAGGAACTTTCTTGATGACAGCTTTGAAAACTGGGTACTCATCGAAATCGATCGATCCAGCCAAGAAGACGTTCGCGAGCTAGTAGTCACCGGCCACGGGCCTAGATGGCAGGAGGTTCAGTTTGATCTTGGCAATTGACACCTCTGCAGGCACCAGTGCTGCGGTCTTTGATGGCACAAAGCAGCTTTCTTTTGTGAACTTTGATGATCGATTTGGCCATGCGGAAAACATCGGGTTGGCCATACAGGGGGCTTTTAGCAAAGCTGGCATTACTCCAGCTGAGCTCACATTGGTGGCAGTTGGAAGAGGGCCAGCCCCCTACACCGGACTTCGGGTGGGCGTTGCCGCAGGCATAGCAATGGCCACCGCACTGGGCATCCCAGCCTGCGGAGTTATCACCCTGAATGCGGTCGCCAGAAAGCACCCGGTTGGGAGAATTCTGGTTGTTGCTGATGCCAAGCGCAAAGAGTTATTCATTGCGGGGTTCCAGGATGGTGAGCAAGTGATTCCGCCGAGCGTTGCGACCCACCAAGAACTTGAGGACTATTCGAGTTTTAGACAGGTCCCCGGCGAGTGCGATGCGAGCGTGATTGGTGAGTACTTGATTTGGGCAAAGGCTCAAAATCTTGATCTAACCGACACCAGTGCCCTGTATCTTCGTTCACCAGATGTGACGCCTTCGGCCGGAAAGCGGGTAACGGGCTAATGGAAATCCGAGAGCTTCAAGCCGCAGATCTTCCAGAACTGATGAAAATCGAGACCGATTTATTCACCTCCGAGGCCTGGAAAGAAAACTCGTTTCGCTCCGAGATTGAAGGAAGGTTCACCGACTACTTCGGGGCCTTCGACGGCGAGCTCATTGGCTATGCTGGCCTGCACTCGGTGCCAGCAAGTTTTAGCAGTGACATCCAGACCCTTGCTGTTGGAGCTGCGCATCAGAGCAAAGGTCTTGGCAGAACCCTTGCGAGAAAGCTAATCGCCAAGGCGTTTGCGCTGGGTTCAGAGGCAGTTTTCCTGGAGGTCCGGGCTGATAACCAGTCAGCAATAAGTCTTTATAGCTCTCTGGGCTTCAAGCAAATAGATATTCGAAAAAACTATTACCAGGACTCGGCCATCGACGCCTTGGTGATGAGACTTGCTCTGAACCAACCGATTGTTCTTGGCATTGAGAGCAGCTGCGATGAAACTGGCATCGGGATAGTCAAGGGAAATCGACTGCTTGCAAACGCACTACACAGTTCCATGGATGAGCACGCAAAGTTTGGGGGAGTGGTACCCGAGGTTGCAGCAAGAGCCCACCTCGAGGCGCTACAGCCAACTATTGTCCAGGCGCTAAAAGATGCAAACCTTTCGATGAACCAGATTGACGCGATAGCGGTAGCAAACGGGCCGGGCCTAGCAGGTGCGCTGATGGTTGGTATTGGCGCAGCAAAGGCCCTCGCCCTGGCTCACAATAAGCCAATTTATGCGGTTAACCATTTGGTGGGTCACGTGGGCGCGGATGTCTTAGAAAACGGCACTGTTTCGCTTCCAACCATTGCTCTACTGGTTTCGGGAGGCCACACCTCGCTGTTGCTAGTCCGCGATCTGCTGGATGACGTTGAGCTGCTGGGTGAAACAATCGATGATGCTGCCGGCGAGGCATTTGACAAGGTCGCAAGAGTACTGGGCCTTCCTTATCCCGGTGGCCCGCAAATAGATAAGCTCGCTGAAACCGGTAATCCAAAGGCGATTCGCTTTCCGCGCGGGCTGTCTTTACCAAAAGACATGGAAGCCCACCGGTTCGATTTTTCTTTCTCTGGGCTCAAAACCGCAGTTGCAAGACACGTCGAGAAGGCGGTGGACAACGGGCTGGAGTTGTCAAAAGCTGACGTGGCAGCGAGCTTTCGAGAAGCAGTAGTCGATGTTCTTCTGACCAAAGCCATCAACGCCTGCGAGGCACACGGCGTCAAGAAGCTTTTGCTCGGCGGTGGCGTTGTTGCCAACGCGCGATTGCGGCAAGTGGCAAAAATTCGCTGTGACGAAGCTGGCATCGAGTTGCGGATTCCTCGTTTTTCGCTTTGCACCGACAATGGGGCGATGATCGCGTCGATTGGCGCTCAGCTGATGATGGCTGGTCGGCCACCAAGCAATCTTGGCTTCGGGGCAGAGTCCACGCTCGAGGTAACCAAGGTCCAGACGCTCTAGAAACTCCCAGCTAACACCCAAGTAACGCCCAAACAACTCCCAGTGAAGTGCGCTTGACTGTCATCAACAGGAAGACGGGAAGCAAAATTATGACTGACAAAGTGCAGAAAAGCCCGAAAGATTCGGCCGGAGCAAAGGCCCAAAAGCCTAAAGAGCCGATCGGTCTTGATGAATCATTAGAGACACCAGCTATAAACAAACAACGGTTTGATTGGCGATCGCTAAACACTTTGGCGGTTGTTTCTATTGCCACCGCCATATCAAGTATTGGTGCGGTAGCGGCAATCATCACCGGTCACATCTCATTGGCTCAGATCAAACGATCCGGTGAGAATGGCCGAAAAATTGCGCTTACTGGAGTCACGATTGGATATGTGACTATCGGCCTATGGATTATTTTCGGCATATTGGCCGTATCACTGAGGGCATTTGTAGAGCCTGGATCATTTGGCTCTCAGCCATTTGAACAGGATCTATTCGAATTCCGTAGGGGGTTCGGTGGCATGCACGGTCATGACAACTAGTCACTAGTTACTAGTTGTTGGCCAATCGGCTTACAGACAAGTGCTTTACGAGCGTCGCGCACTCTGGTGAGAATCAGGGTGGCGGCGTTCTTTCCCTTTAATTTGAGTTTTGGTCGAAGTTGTTCTGGGGTGATGTCTACCCCTCGCTTTTTAATTTCCAGTGTTCCAATGTCAAGCTCACTCATGCGTTTGGCGATTCTTTTGACATCGAGGGGCAAAACTTCCTGGACTTCAAAGCCTCGAAGCCAAGGGGAGCTAATTGCATCGTCAGAACTCAGGTACGCAATCGATGGGGCGATGCCCCAGAGCCCATTTTTGATTGCGAAGGCACCAAGCAGGTGGGACCTAACCAGTGCAGGGTTTGGGTCGAATATAAACTTTCCTACTTCGCCAACCGGTGCCTGAATCAAATCACCAGAAAACTCAACAATCGGCTCTGCCAGAATCAGCGCTGATCTTTTACCGCTTTGACCAAGGTCACCAAACCACAGCACCGTCTCAACCAGCTCGTTGTTATGTGAGACCC